>Ga0207661_10002118_pt1 | contig 13659 bp, 11 predicted proteins | sample KBSC713LmetaG_FD_184337 | JGI IMG/M metagenome (GOLD analysis project Ga0207661, IMG submission 184337) | Corn rhizosphere microbial communities from Kellogg Biological Station, Michigan, USA - KBS C7.1-3L metaG (SPAdes) (version 2) | ecosystem: Host-associated > Plants > Roots > Rhizosphere ... | reverse complement strand
GTGGCGGCCCGGCGGACACGGTCGGTTACGTGGCCATCCCGCTGTACTGGGCGGTGCTCGCCCACGCCCTGCTGACCTACCCCGACGGTCGCGCACACACCGCGGGCGAACGCCGGCTGGTGTGGTCGCTCTACACCGCCGGGCCGGTCCTGTGGACGGCCACCGCGGTCGCCGCCCACCGGGCCGGCTCGCCGTGCGCGGTGGGCCGGTGCCGGTTCGACATCGGTCAGCTCAGCTCGCCGGGGACCGTCGTGACCGGCCTGTGGCTGCTGCAAAAGGCGGTTTCGATCGGTTTCGCCGCGTGGTTGGTCATTCTCGTCGTCCGGCGCTGGCGGCGGCTGTCGCCGGCTCAGCGGCGAACGGCTGGGCCGGTCGTCTGGGCGGCCGGCGGGCCGCTGGCGGTGTTCGTGCTGTTCGCCGCCCTTGACCTGGCCGAGGTTCGCAGCCCGACGGTCTGGCTCGTGTACCAGTGGCTGCGCGACGCCACGGCGTTCTGGGTGCCGCTGGCCCTGCTCGCCGGGCTGCTGAGGACCCGCCTGACCCGTGCTGACGTGGCCGACCTCCTCGTTCGGCTGCACACCATGACGGTGGATGAGCTGCGCCCGGCGCTGGCCCGGCTGCTGCGGGACCCGCTGCTGGAGATCGCAGTGGTGGACGGCGCCGCCTTCAACGACGGCGATGGACGGCGGGTCGCCACGCCGATCGGGGCCGGCACGCTCCTGCTGCATCACCCGTCCACGGAAGTCGAGGACCCGCCGTTGTTCGCGGCCGCCGTGGCCGCCGCCGCGATGACCCTCGACAACGCGCGCCTCACCGCTCAGGTCCGCGCTCAGCTGGCCGAGGTCGACGCGTCGCGGGCGCGGCTGGTGGAGGCGGCCGAGCAGGAGCGGCGCCGGATCGAACGGGACCTGCACGACGGCGCCCAGCAGCAGCTCCTCGGGCTCGGCATGTCGCTGCAGGCGGCCCGGGCGAGCGTGCCCGACGACACCTCCGCGGCCACCTACCTCGACGAGGCGACCGCGCAACTCCGCGACGCGCTCGCCGAGCTGCGGGCGCTCTCGCGCGGGCTCCGCCCGGCCCTGTTGCAGGAGCGCGGCCTGGGTGCGGCGCTGCGGGAGGTCCAGCGGCGGGCCACCGTTCCCGTCCGGCTGGCCGTCGATCTCGCGGTTCGGCCCGATCCGGCGGTGGAGACCGTCGCCTATTTCGTCGTCGCCGAGGCAGTGCAGAACGCCGCCCGCTACGCCACCGGTGCCCAGGTGACCGTGGACGTCCGGCAGCGGGCCGACACGGTCGAGGTGACCGTCTGCGATGACGGTCCGGGCGGCGCCGACCGGCGGGCCGGATCCGGACTGCGCGGCCTGCACGACCGGGTGGCGGCGGCCGGCGGCGCTCTCACCGTGGTCAGCCCGGCCGGCGGCGGCACGATGGTGGCCGCGCGCCTGCCCATGACGGCCCGGCTCGCCGCGACCGGCGGCCCGGGATCGATGACCGCATCGAGCCCCGGACCGGCCCGGTGAGCCTGCGCGTCGTCCTCGTCGACGACTCGCTGATCATCCGGGCCGGCCTCACCCGCCTGCTGGAGTCCGAAGGGCTCGCGGTGGTCGCGGAGGCCGGCGACGCCGATGCCGCGCGGCGCGCCGTCGCCCACCACGCCGCCGACGTCGCCATCGTGGACATCCGCATGCCGCCGACCCACACCGACGAAGGCGTGGTCGCCGCCCAGCGGATCCGCCGCGACTATCCGCATACGGCGGTGCTCGTGCTTTCGCAGTACGTCGAGACCGACTACGCCCTGGAATTGCTGGCCGGCGGGTCGACCCACGTCGGTTATCTGCTCAAGGACCGGGTGCTCGACCGCTCAACCTTGCTGGCCGCCGTCTGGCGGGTCCACGCCGGCGAGGTCGTCGTCGACCCGGTCCTCGTCAGCGCGCTGCTCGACGCGCCAACCGCTCCGTCCACACTGGACAGGCTGTCGGAGCGCGAGCGCGAGGTGCTCACGCTGATGGCCGAGGGGCTGACCGACCGGGGCATCGCCGCGCAGCTGCACGTCTCGCCGAAGACTGTCGGCAGCCACGTCCAGCACATCTTCGAACGACTCGGCATCCCCGACAGCCCGACCGACAACCGGCGGGTTCGCGCCGTCCTCACCTACCTGCAGCGACCGTAGGATGCGGTCCCAGGCGAAGGGGTGCCTCTACGGTGGCGGCTGCGGCATCGTCGTGGCGCTGCTGGCCGCCGTTGTGTTGGGGCTGTGCTGGCTGGTGCTGCTCCTGTTCGGATGGCGCCCGAGCGGTGGCGGCGGCTGGCTGATCCTCAGCTCCGCCGCCACCCTCGCGGTGCTCGTCGTGGCGCTGCCCCTGGTCCTGTTCATGGTGCTCGTCGACACGGTTCCCCAGCCGGTTCCGCGCCGGCTGTACTTCGCATGGCTCCTTGTCCTGCTGCCCGTACTGGCCATCCTGGCGATCGTGAGTGCGTGGATCTGCTACGCACTGGGCGCCCTGGACGCGGCGCGGTACCTCGGGTTCGGACCGTGGCTCGCCGGTTTGGGCATCGTCGCCACCGCGACGGTCGTCTACAGCGGCGTGGTCGCCCACGACGAACGGCGCCCGGGCGCTACCTCGGGCGGCTCAGGACACGAGATCGTGCACGACGATCCGGATCGCGTCGACGACGTCCGGGTCGAACTGTGAGCCGGCCGCGCGGGCCAGCTCGTCGAGGGCCTCAGGCATCGATCGGCGTTCGGCGTAGGGCCGGTCGGCGGTCATCGCCGCGAGCGCCGAGCACGCCGCGATGATGCGGGCCCCGATCGGGATCTGGTGGCCGGCCAGCTGGTCGGGGTAGCCGGTGCCGTCGAAGCGTTCGCGGGTCGAGCGGAGCAGCGGAGCGAGAGGGGCCAGGGCGGGCGCGGCGGACGTGATCCGTTGGCCGATGGACGGGCACTGCTGGACGAACGCCCACTCGGCCGGCGTCAGCCGGCCGGGTTTGCGCAGGATGTCGTCGGGCACCGCGACCTTCCCGATGTCGTGCAGCCGGGCGGCCTGGCGGATGCCGGCTTCCTCGCTGACGGGCAGCCCGAGCCGCCGGCAGACCTGACCCGCGTACTCGGCGGTGACACTGAGCCGCTCGGCCAGGCCGGGGTCGCGTTCGTGCATGGCTCGCAGCAGCGCGTTGGTCGTCTGCAACTCGGCGGACTGCCGCCGGTTGTTCTTCTGCTCGTACATGCGCAGGTCGACCAGCCGCATCGCCTCGGTCGGGTCGGCCGCTTCGGTCGGCAGGAGGATCGCCCCATAGGAGGCGGTGATGGTGAAGCCGTCCCCCTGTTCGCTGAGGGCCTTCGTGGTCCTCGCGATGATGTCATCGCCGGGCTTGGCCAGCACGCAGAACTCGTCGCCACCGATGCGATAGGCCTTGCCGTACTCGGCGATGTCGCGGGCGAGGGCGGCGCCGAGCCGGGCGAGCAGGGCATCGCCGGCCGGGTGCCCGAACGTGTCGTTGTACCCCTTGAACCCGTTGAGGTCGCCCATGATGAGCATGACCGGCTGGTCGGCGGACGCCTTGGCGAGGTGCCGGTCGAGGTCGGTGACGAGCTGGCGGCGGTTGAGCAGGCCGGTCAACGGATCGGTGGTGGCCGCGTTGACCAGGACGGCCTGGCCGCGGCGCAGCGTCATCAGCACGTACCCGATGAGCAGCAGCGTGACCAGCACGACGATGATGGGAAGCGCGCCGACTCCGGTCAGCGGTCCGGCCGCGGCACTCGCCACGGCAACCACGAACCAGTGGTTGGCATTGCCGGTACTCGCCGTGACCCGGCGGTACGCGGCCGGGTGGCCGTCGACGTTGACCAGCCCGGCGGCGCCCCACCGGCCGAGCAGTGGCGCGAAGCGGCGCTCGCTCGGGTTGCCCAGCGGTGCGCCGATCTGCTGCGGCAGCCGCGAGCTGATCACCACCGCACCGGTATCGGCGTCGACGACGTACAGGTCACGGCCTTCGCGGCCGGCGGTCTCCTTGCGGAAGCTTTCCACCGACACCTCGAAGTGGACGATCGCCGGCTTGGACCGGTCGGCGGTCGGGATCGGCGTGCTGTTGGCGATGACCCAGTCGGCGGTGTCCGGCGAGACATACGGCTTGCTCTGGTACACCCCGCCGAGCGGCAATGCGAAGGTCGGCGCGAAGAACGGGTTCTGCGACTCGTCGGGGGAGAGGTCGGCCACGGTGGCCGGTTCACCCCGCACGGTCCGGGCGAGTTCGGCGCCGGAGGCGTCGATGAAACACGCCTCGCCGACCCGGTCCGGGTACAGCTGTTCCAGGTACCGCAGTGCGTCGTTCGCGTTGGCCAGCGCCGGCCCACCCCTGGCGAGCTTCGCCTTGGCGTCACCCGCGACCGCGTACATTGCCGCGAACGCCGGATTGTGGGCGGTCAGCAAGACGATCGACCGGGCCCGCTCGAAGTAGTTGTCCAGCCGTTCCGACTGCTCAGCCGCTTCGGAGCTCAGCTCGTTGCGCTGTCGGGTCAGCTCGGTCGTCCGACCCGCGTAGCCGGCGGCCACCCCGACGGTCAGCAGGGCGAGTGCACCGGCGAGGACAAGGAGCAGAGACCGTCGCACCATCGCAGGATCGGCGGCCGGTCACCGGTTTTGAGTGATTTGCAGTACTCCCATGTTGCACCCGTATTGCGACCGCTACGTTCCGGGCGGTTGCTAGGTTGGCTTTGTGCGCCGGGTGCCGATGCGCGGCGCTGTCATCGGTTGACGAGGTAGGCGTCCAAAGCGGCGGCGCCGGTGAGCATGGCGCGGCTGCGGGTCGTGAGACGGGCGTGCCAGTCGCGCAGCATCCAGGCAACGGGTGCGACGCCTCCGGCCGAGCGGACCTGGACGATCAGCGGGGCGATCTGCTCCAGCCGGTAACCGCCGCGCCTGAGCTGGTGGACGAGTTGGGCGTCGCGCACGTCGGCCGGGCTGTATACCCGGTAGCCCGTCTGCCGGTCGCGGCGCGGTTGGACCAGGCCGGCGCGCTCCCACTTGCGCAGGGTCGCCGGGCGGATGCCGAGCCTTCGCGCCAGGGGGCCGACGAACGTGTCACCGCGCTCGTGCGGTATCGGGCTGAGGTCGCGAAGCGCGGCCTCGACGGCCCGGAGGGTGCGGCGGTCGTCGAGCAGCTGGGCGTGACTCTCGTCGATGAGCCGAAGTGCGTCCTCGGTCGCACCGCGGTTGATCGCCTGCATGATCGACGTGGCCGTCGGGTGGCCGTGTCCGGGCACGAGGGCAAGGAACGCGCGCAGCGCATGCGCGTGCCGCGGCGTGTAGGCGCGGTAGCCGGTCGGGGTGCGCTCGGCGCCCGGAAGGATGCCGGCCGCCTCGTAGTTCCTGATCGCCTGCGTCGACAGGCCGTGCCCGCGCGCCAGGTCAACCGGCCTGAGGTGCCCGTCGCTTTGAAGGTTTTGCGGCACTGTCCTGCTGTCACGGGTGAGAAAGCTTCAATCGATGGTTCAACGATACCGTTGAGGGAATGACCGTTGCTATCCAAGACGCCGCCACCGTCATGAGTCTGCTCCCGGCCCGCCCCCGGCTGCTTGCCCTGGGTGAGCCGACCCACGGCGAAGACGTGCTGCTCGAGGTACGAAATGATCTTTTCCGGCAACTCGTCGAGCAGGAGGGCTACCGGACGATCACGATCGAGAGCGACTGCCTGCTGGGCCTCGCCGTGGACGACTACGTCACGGCGGACACCGGCACGCTCGACGAGGTCATGGCACGCGGCTTCAGCCACGGGTTCGGCGCGTCGGCGGCCAACCGTGAGCTCGTGCGCTGGATGCGCGCGTACAACGACGACCGGCCGGTGGCCGAGCGGGTGCGCTTCGCCGGGTTCGACGGTCCCCTGGAGATCACCGCCGCCGCGAGCCCCCGGCCGGCCCTCACCGCGCTGCACGCCTACCTCACCGCCCGGGTTGACGCCGATCGGCTTCCCGGCACCGCGGAAACGCTCGACCGCCTGCTCGGCGGCGACGACCAGTGGACCAATCCGGCCGCGATGATGGACCCGTCGCAGTCCGTCGGGCAGACACCCGCCGCCAAACAGCTGCGGCTGCTCGCCGACGACCTGGTCGCCGTGCTTGACGCGCAGACGCCGCACCTGATCGCGGCGTCCTCGCCGGACGACTGGGACCGGGCACGCCTCTACGGCCGCACCGCGACCGGGCTGCTCCGCTACCACTTCTGGATGGCCGACACGTCACCGAGCCGTATCGAGTGGCTGCTGGACGGGCGGGCCTCGATGATGGCCGCCAACCTGCGGGCCATCGCCGAGCGAGGCCCGGCGCTGGTGTTCGCCCACAACGCGCATCTCCAGCGGGACAAGAGCAGCATGCAGATGGGCGGCCGGCGGCTGGAGTGGTGGAGCGCCGGGGCGATCGTCAGTGCCCAACTCGGCGCGCGGTATGCCTTCATGGCCACGGCCATCGGCACGATCCGCCACCACGGCGTGGAGGCCCCGCCCGCGGACACCATCGAGGGTCTCCTGTATGCGCTGCCGGAGGACCGATACGTCGTCGACGCCCGCCGGCTGGCCACCATTCTGGGCGACCTGACGCCCGTTGCCCGCGTGTCGCCCTGGTTCGGCTACGCGCCGCTGGACCCGGACCAGGTGGCGAGCACCGACGGAATCGTGTTCGTCAAGGACTGCCGGCTCAGCGCCGGTCGACCGTAAGGTTTGCGAGGTCCTCGGATCGCTGGGTGAAGTGGTGGCGTGGCAAGAACCGCTATGGGAAGATCCACTGCTGCAGTTCCATCCACTGCTGCCCCATCACCTCCCCGAGGGACCCGGGCGCGATGAACCCGTCCAGCGACATCGACACGCTGAAGAACACCTTCCCGGCCATCGGCCCTCCGCTGCCAAGCGAACGATCCCGGTGACGTAGCCCGCCACGTTCCATGTCGTCCCATCGCCGTTCCAGCGGCCGGCGCGGCCGTGGGACGCATCTGTGATGCGGCGGCGCGACGCCTAGTGTGGCCGCCATGCCCACCGGTACGGTCGCGCTCGCCGTGGACTTCGGCACCTCGAACACGGTTGCGATGCTGCGCCGGGGTTCCGGTCCGCCGACCCCGCTGCTCTTCGACGCGTCGCCGATGCTGCCGTCGGGGGTGTTCGCCGGGCCTGACGGTGACCTGCTCACCGGAGCCGACGCCGAACGAGCCGCGTCGGGGTTCCCGGCGGGGCTGGAGGCCAACCCGAAACGGCGCATCGCCGATGGCACGGTCTGGCTCGGCGAACGTGAGGTGCCGGTGGCCGACCTGGCCGCCGCGGTCCTCGCCAGGGTGCGCGCCGAGGCCGTGCGCGTCGCCGGTCAGGTTCCCGACGCGGTGGTGCTGACGCACCCGGTGGCGTGGAGCCGCTCCCGGCTCAACGTGCTCGGTGCCGCCGCGCGGGCCGCCGGGCTGGGCGAGGTCGGATTCGTGGCCGAGCCGGTGGCGGCGGCCGCCTACTTCGCGACCGTGCTCGGCCATGACGTGCCGGTCGATCACTGCCTGGTCGTGTACGACCTGGGCGGCGGCACCATCGACATCACGGTGCTTCGCCGGCAGGCGGACGGCTTCGCCGTCATCGCGTCCGGCGGCCTGCCCGACCTCGGCGGTCTCGATCTCGACGCGACCGTCGTGGACCATGCCCGATCCATGACCGCCGGGGCGAGCGAGGCCTGGAATCGCCTCGACTGGCCGCAGAACACGGCCGACCAGCGAGCCCGCCGGCTGTTGTGGCGCGACGCCCAGGCCGTCAAGGAGCAGCTGTCCCGCCACGTCCGCGCCGATCTGCACATCCCGCTGGTCGACACCGAGGTTCAGCTGACGCGGGAGGAGTTCGACAAGGCGGCCCAGCCGCTCCTGGAGCAAACGGTGGAGGTGACGCTGGCCACGCTGCGTGGCGCCAGCGTACCGCGCGAGCGGGTGGCGGGGGTGTTCCTGGTCGGTGGGTCCAGTCGCGTGCCGCTCGCCGCGAGCCTCCTGCACCGAGCCCTGAACATCGCACCGACCGTGATCGAGCAGCCCGAACTCGTTGTCGCCGAAGGTGCGCTGCACGCCATGCCGGCGCTCCCGCCAGTACACGTGGAAAGAACGGCGCCAATGTCGCCTCCGCCACCCTTCGTGGCGGCTCCCATGGCCTTCGTGCCTCCAGCGGTGCCGGATCGGCGGCGGCGGCGTTGGTGGCTGCCGGCCGCCGCGGCCGCCGTGGCTACCGTGGTCGCGGCCGGGGCGATCATCGTCGGGGTCAAGCTTTACCAGGGCAGCCTGCAAGCGGGAACGACGCCTCCATCGACCGCACCCGGCCACCGGCCGTCCGCGAGCCCGTCCGTCAGCCGGTCCGCCGGCGCAGCGGTCAGCCCGACGGTTCACGTGCCGAACAACACGCCCACGGTCGGCGGCGTTGAACAGGCCAAGCAGCTCATCCCGCGGCTTCCCGCCCGCATCCGGGCGATGCACTGTATCGCCCAGGTGACCGACACGACCCCCGCGATCCCGATGGTGACCTGCGGAGATCAACAAAAGACCAGCGTCATCTACGCTCTGTACCCCAGCGTCGAGCTGATGAACGAAGACCTTCAGGTCAACCTCGATCCGAGCCAGAACACCGGTGGCGACTGCGCAACAACCCCGTCGCACGCGTTGACGACGTATACGCGGGGCGGCCACCACGGCCGGATTCTGTGCGAGATCGCCCAGGGCAGCGGCTACATCGGCTGGACCGACGAAAACAACATCCTGTGGGGACAGATCCCGCCAACCGAGGATCTGACCTACAAGAAGATCTATGAACTCTGGACGTCGGCCGTCGACATCGCGCCGGCCTGACAACCGGGCGTTAGCCTGGGATCGCGCAGTTTCGCGTCCTCGGCAGCTTCGAGGTGGTGCGTGACGGCCGACGAGGCGCCGATGGCGGTCGCGCTGCTCGGTTCGGCGCAGCGCCTGCGGGCCGACCGGCCGGACGGAAGGCCCGAGACGCGCTCGGCGACCAGCGATACGCCGACGCGTACGCGGCGGCCCCGGCCGATCCGCAGGATCTGATCGACCGGGCGCCGCCGAGGTGACCGTGGACGCTTACGCGTCCCGCCGGCGGACGAGGAGCGCAGCGCCCGCCAGGATGGCCGCGACGTATCCGGCGAAGACGGCCAGGCCGGCCCACGGCCCGAGCAGTCCGCTGGACTGGCCGTCGGTGGTCAGCTGCATGATCGCCGCACCGGCCTTGTCCGGGAGGTAGGCCACGACGGCCGCATCGGGCAGGAGTACGCCGACGATCGACGGGACGACGAGGAACCCGATCAGCGCGGCTAGCGAGCCGGCCGTGCTGCGTAGCAGCCAGCCGAAGGCGACGCCGAGCAGGGCGATGCCGGTGAGGTACAAGGCTGCGCCGACGAGCGCGCGAGCGACGCCGGGCGCGGTCAGCGAGAGCGACAGGCCGTCGGTGGCCACGATGGCCGAGGCGACGGCGTACGTCACGGCGACCGCGGCGAGCATGGTGGTCCCCACGGTGGCCGCGACGGCGGCGGCCTTACCGAATACGAGCTGGGCCCGCCGCGGTACGGCTGCGAAGGTCGTCTTGATGGTGCCGCTGGAGTATTCGCCGCTGACGGTGAGCACTCCGAACGCGGCGACGGCGTAGCTGGCCGCGCTGATCCCGGTCAGCGAGCCGCCGAGCGGATCGGTCAACCCGGCCCGCTGGACGACGAGGCCGACGGCGGCGAACGCACCGGGCGCGATGACGAGCAGGGCGGCGCTGATCACGGCCCAGACCGTGGACCGCGCGGTGCGCAGCTTGATGAGCTCCGACGAGACGACCCGCTCGAGGCGGACACGCCCAACAGTCGCGATGGTGCTCATGCGGCGGCCCTCCGGTATTCGACGTCGTCGTGAGTGAGGGAGAGGTAGGCGTCCTCGAGCGAGGCGTGTACCGGGGTGAGCTCGGTGACGAGCAGCCGGTTCGCGGCCGCCGTACGGGCGATCTCCTCGGCGGTACGGCCGGACACCGACAGCAGGTCACCGCCGGCGATCGGGGCGTCCGGGGCGCCCAGCAGCAGGCGCAGCTGGTCGGCTTGGGGACTGCGCACCCGTACGACCGAAGCACCAGCGGTCAGGTCGGTCATCGACATGTCGGCGAGCAGCCGGCCGCGGCCGAGCACCACCAGCCGGTCGGCGGTGAGGGCCATCTCGCTCATCAGGTGCGACGAGAGGAAAACCGTGCGGCCCTGGGCGGCGAGGTTGCGCAGTAGTTCGCGGATCCACCGGACACCGTCCGGGTCGAGGCCGTTGACCGGCTCGTCGAGGATCACCACGGCCGGATCGCCGAGCAGCGCGGCGGCGATGCCCAGGCGCTGGGCCATGCCCAGCGAGAAGCCGCGCGTGCGGTGGCCGGCCACGTCGTGCAGGCCCACCATCGCCAGCACCTCCCGTACGCGCTGCTTGCCGTAGCCGCCGGTGGTGGCCAGCGCGAGCAGGTGGTGGTAGGCGCTGCGCCCCGGGTGGAACGCCTTCGCCTCGAGGAGGCCGCCGACCTCGTGCAGCGGGGCCGGGTGTCCGGCGTAGCGGCGGCCGTTCACCAAGGCCAGACCGCTCGTCGGGTGGTCAAGGCCGAGGATCATGCGCATCGTGGTGGACTTCCCGGCGCCGTTCGGGCCGAGGAACCCGGTGACGACGCCCGGCCGGATGCTCACGGTGAGGTGGTCGACCGCGGTCTTGGCCCCGTACCGCTTGGTGAGATTGGTCAGCTCGATCACGTTGTGCTCCCGGTGGACTGGCGTCGCACGACGAGAGCGACGGCGGCGGTCAGGTTGCGGTGCGCGAGGGTCGCCTCGACCCGGATGTCAGTCATGGCCGATCACCTGCGGGAGGCGCACGGCCAGCCCGGCGGTCAGCACGGCGAACGCGAACCCGGCGGATGCCTGAGCCGGCTGCAGGAAGAACCCGGAGAAGGCGAACGCGGCCATGAGCGCCGGGTAGCCGATGCCGTACCAGCGCAGCCGCCGGTCGGTCCGGGCGATCGCGACGCCGAGCACGACGGCCGCGACGATCAGAAAGACCGTCGAGGTCAATGCGACGGCGAAGAAGGCCGGGCCGTATGCGGTGTCCGCGTTGATGGCCGGCATGCCCTCGACGCCGGCCAGGTGGGCCCGGCCGAGGCCCGGCTGCACGAAGGCCGCGCTGCCGAATGTCGAGGCCATGAACACATTGGTGACCGTGGTCAGCACCACCCCGGCCACGGCGACCCGCGCAGCCCGGCCACCGGCCAGGAACGCGGAGACGGCGAACGCGCCGAGGATCGCCAGAGCGGCGCCGAAGATGCTCGCGCCGAGATGGCTGGCCAGGAACACGTCGGTCGTGACGTAACGGGCATACGCGTCGAAGTCGTCGACCGAAGGCTGGTGCGTCACGGTGCTCAGACCGAGCAGCGCCCCGTAGGCCGGTAATGCCCAGAGCCCGATGCGCCGCGCCCTCCCGGGGCTGTGTGTCGTCGCGACGATGGCCATCGCCACCATCTCCTTCCGTCAGGTGCCGGTGGCTCGTCCACCGCTGCCCTGACGGTCGCCGCTCGAGCTGTCGGTTCGCTGTCGATGCGCTGTCTACAACGATCGTAGTTGGATAGCCTCGGATCCATGGCCCTCACCGCGGAGGATGTGCACAACGCCGTATTCCGCAAGGCGCCCTTCGGCCGCCGCGGCTACGACGAGGAAGAGGTCGACGCGTTTCTCGCCGAGATCGAGACCACGATCACCGAGCTGCAGGCCGAGATCGCGCGGCTGGGTAGCGGTGGCCGCTTGACGACAGACTGACCGCCGGACGGTTGGGCCTCGCCGCTGCCGGAGGGTCAGGTGCCGGCCGGCGACCATGACGTGGTCGACCGCGGCCGTCGCCCAGCAACTGCTCGGCAACGGGTAGCGGTATCCAGTACCATATCGAACTGGATACCTTCACCGGCTGGAAGGGCCGCGCCATGACCAAGTCCGGTCGGTCCGCCGTGCTCCGGCTACCTCTGGTGGGTCGGCAGGCGCTGATGCGCCGCCTCTGGTGGCTGTACGAGCACAGCCACACTTCCGGCGTGGTCCTCGGCGGTCCGCCCGGCATCGGCAAGTCGAGCCTGCTGCGCGCCGTCCGGGCGACCGCGCGTGAACGGGATTGTCATCTCGTCTGGGCCGCCGGCGGATGGGGTACCCGCGAGGTGCCCTTCGGCACGATCGCGGACGCGTTGCCGGCCATCCCGCCAACCGCCACCGTCGCCGAAGTCGCCGCGCGGATCACCGCCGACGGCCGGCGGCTTGCCGTCGTGCTCGACGACGCCCCGATGGCCGACCCGAGCACGATCGCGGTCCTGCACCTGCTCGTCAGTCAACGGCGCGCCTTCCTGTTCACCTCGGCGCGGGACGGCGAGTCGCTGCCGGCCCCGCTCGCCGAACTGTGGCGGGCCGGCGCGCTCGAGTGGCTCGCCGTCCCCCCACTTGAACCCCAGCATGTGCGCCGGCTGGCGGCCTCGGCGCTGGGTCAGCCGGTCGACGGCCCGATCGGCGCGGATCTGGTGCGCCGCAGCGGCGGCAATCCGCTGTTCCTCCGTGAGCTCATCGCCGGCGCGCCCGAGCAACGAATGCCGGCGCCGCTGGTCGAGCTGCTTTGGCAACGGTACGCGGCGCTGCCACCGCCCGTCGTCGACGTGGTCCAGCTCGTCGGCGAGGCCGAGCCGCTGGAGGCCGAACTGGCTCGGTCCGCGGTGGACCACGCCGCGGTCGAGGAGGCCGAGCTGCACGGACTCGTCCACGTGGAGCTGGACGGTCGCCGCTGCCTTTTGCGGCTGACCAACCCGCTCGACGCGGACGTCCTGCGACACGTGCGCGGTTCGCTGCGGGTACGCCGGCTGCACGGCAAGGTCGCGGCGGCCCTGGCCGGTCACGGTCTTCGCCGGGCCGGGGACGCGGTAAGGCTGGCGCGGTATCACCTGGACGGACTCGTCACGCTGGAGCCCTCCGTCCTCGCGCAAGCGGCGCGGCACGCGGTCGGCGGCGATCATCGCTTGGCGATCCGCCTGGGCCAGGCCGCCCGGCAGGCCGGCGTCGGGCCCGTGGCCACTCTCGCGGTCGCCGCCGGGCACGCATGGGCCGGCGAATTCGAGCGGGCCGACACGATGTTCGCCGGCCTCGCGCGAGGCGTCCTGGCCGACGCGGACCGCGCCGTGCTGGCCCGCGACCGCGCGGTCAACCTGTTCTTCGGGATGGGACGCAGTCGTGCGGCCCGCGACGTCATCGCGGCGGCCAAGCGGGAGATCGCCGACCCGATCCGGCGGGCCGAGCTCGGGCTCCTCGACGCGGGCATCGCGATCAACCTCGGGCGGTCGGCCGAGGCGTTCCAGCTGGCAACGTCCGCGTCGGCCGAACCCGGCTGCGAGCGGCTGCGGCTGCGGCGCCTGCCCGGTCTGATCAGCATGCTGGCCGGGCTCGGCGACACCGCTGCGGCGATCGAAACCGGGGATGAGGAGCTCGCCCGGGGCGGCTTGCCGGCCGGCCGCTACCCGTACCTGCTCGGTACGGCGAAGGTCGCGCTGGTTGAGGCGTGCCTGCTGCACGGCGCCCTCGATCGAGCCGACGAGATGGTGGCGGCCGCCTACCGCGACCACAGCCGCCAAGCCGCCAGC
>Ga0207661_10002116_pt1 | contig 13667 bp, 14 predicted proteins | sample KBSC713LmetaG_FD_184337 | JGI IMG/M metagenome (GOLD analysis project Ga0207661, IMG submission 184337) | Corn rhizosphere microbial communities from Kellogg Biological Station, Michigan, USA - KBS C7.1-3L metaG (SPAdes) (version 2) | ecosystem: Host-associated > Plants > Roots > Rhizosphere ... | reverse complement strand
GCGGACGGGGATCGTCGTGTCGCTTCGCGCCGAGCCGTATGCCGCTCGCACCGTTCTACCGCACGAGCAGACACACGCGGGCACTCGCCGCGGCCGCCTGCGGCTCTTGCGCGCGGCGCGGGCTCAGCTCGAGCCGCTGCTCTTCCTCTACGACGGAGGCGCCCCACTTGCGGCGCCCGAGCGCGCGGCAGACATCGACGTCGGCGACTCGCGCCTCTGGCGGATCGAGGGGGACGAGGGGGTCGGGGAGGCGTTCGCCGATCTCCAGCTCCTGATCGCCGACGGCCACCATCGTTACGAGACGGCCGTCGCGCACGCTGAGGAGGGCGGCGGCGACCGCCTCCTCGCGGTGCTCGTCTCCACCGGCGACCCGGGTCTGACGATCCTGCCGACCCATCGCGTTTTCTCCGGGCGGCCGGAGATCGCGCTCGACGGCGAGGCGTTCGACTCGCCCGAAGCCGCCCTCGAGGCGCTCGCAGCCGAGTCCTTCGACCACTCGGCGGCGGTGCTCGTGCGGCCCGACGCCACGCAGCTCGTCCGGGGTGGGGCCGGCGAGCTCGATCCCGAGCTCGTCGAACGCGTCGGCCGCGAGGGGATCGCGTACACAGCGGACGCGGACGCCGCGATCGCCCGGGTCCGCGTGGGTGAGGCGGACTGCGCGTTCCTCCTCCGCGCGACCCGGATCGAGGACGTCTTCGACCACTCCCGGCGGGGTCTCACGATGCCCCCGAAGAGCACGTATTTCTTCCCGAAGCTGGTCTCGGGCCTGCTGTTCCATCCGCTCGAGCCGTGACGGACTGGCTCGCGTTCTCACGCGCGTGCGTCGGCGAGCTCGAGCAGATCCTCGTCGACCTGCCGACGCGGGTCGAGCGCGAGCCCGTGCTCAGAGCGGGCGAGGGAGGAGACGACACGACGGCGATCGACGCGGCGGCGGAGGACGTCGTGGTGCGGCGGCTCGAGGAGCTCGGCTGCGACCTCACGCTCGTCTCCGAGGAGCTCGGGATCCGCACGTTCGGCGCGGGTGGCGACCTCAGGGTCGTCGTCGACCCGATCGACGGCTCCGTCAACGCGAAGCGTGGCATCCGGTACTTCTCGCTCTCTGTCGCCGTCGCGAGCGGCCCGAGGATGGACGACGTGAGCTTCGGCTTCGTGCACGACTTCGGAGCGGGCGAGGAGTGGGTCGCGGAACGCGGCCGCGGGGCGCGCCTCGGCGGCGAGCCGCTCGACACGCCCGGGCCGAAGGAGACCGTCGAGATCCTCGCCCTCGAGGGGACGACGACGGAGGCGATCGCGGACGTCGTGGACGGCCTCCGCGGCGTCGCGCACAGGGTCCGCGTGATGGGCTCGCTCGCGCTCTCGCTTTGCCATCTCGCGGCCGGAAGGGTCGACGCCGTCTGCTGTCTGAAGCCGGCTCGCTCGATCGACATCGCCGCGGCCCAGCTCCTCGTCCGCGAGCGGGGCCTCGCGATCGAGCTCTTCGAGGATCCGCCGTTCGGCGACGCGCCGCTCGACCTCGGGCAGCGGTCGCGGATCGTCGCGGCGGGCGGAGCCGAGCAGTGCCGTGCGATCGCCTCGGCGCTGCGCGCATCGGCGCCCGCACGCTGAGCCGGCGGGGCGCAACAGGCAAATGGCTACGCTGGCCTCGATGGTGCCCGCACGCGATGAGATTCTCGTAGCGCTCGAGCGCGTGATCGATCCCGAGCTCAAGCGCCCCGTCACCGACCTCGACATGGTGCGCGACGTCGTCGTCGCCGAGGATGGAGCGGTCGCCGTGACGATCGCGTTGACCGTTGCCGGCTGCCCCTTGCGATCGAGCTTCCAGGACCAGGTCGCGCGCCACGTCGGTGCGGTTCCGGGCGTGACCGCCGTGACGCTCCACTTCGACGTGATGACGCCCGAGGAGAAGGAGGCGCTCGCGACCCGGCTCCGCGGCGGCCGCGCGGCGAAGGAGATCCGCCTCGACCCGATGACCCGCGTCGTCGCGGTCGTCTCCGGGAAGGGCGGTGTCGGCAAGTCGACGCTCGCGGCCAACCTCGCAGTGGCGCTCGTCGAGCGTGGCGAGCGCGTCGGGATCCTCGACGCCGACGTCTACGGCTACTCGATTCCGCACGTGCTCGGCGTCTCGCAGCGCCCGGTCGTGGTCGACTCGATGATCGTCCCGCCCGTCCGGGGCGACCTGCACGTGATGTCGATCGGGCTGTTCGCCGAGGACAACGCGCCGATCATGTGGCGCGGGCCGATGCTCCACAAGGCGCTCGAGCAGTTCCTCTCCGACGTGCACTGGGGGGAGCTCGACACACTCGTCGTGGACATGCCGCCCGGCACGGGCGACGTCGCGATCTCGATCGGCCAGCTCCTCCCTCGCGCCGAGGCACTGGTCGTCACGACGCCGCAGCCGGCGGCGCAGCAGGTCGCGGTGCGGGCTGCGGTGATGGCGCAGAAGACGGGGATGCGCATCGTGGGCGTCGTCGAGAACATGTCGTGGCTCGTCGGCACCGGGCAGGAGCTGTTCGGGGCAGGCGGCGGCGAGGCGCTCGCGGCCGAGATCGACGCGCCGCTCGTGGCGCAGATCCCGCTCGATCCGGCTCTGCGCGAGGCAGCGGACGAGGGGCGCACCGTCCTCGAGGCGTCGCCGGACGCCGAGGTGAGCGGCGCGATCCGCGACCTCGCCGAGAAGGTTCAGGCCCGCAGGGCCGGCGGGATCCGCAAGGCCCTCACCGTTCTCTAGACCGCCGCGGAAACGGTAAATCGTCGAGGCCGAAGGCGATTCGGTCGCCCGGGAGGCCAACGAAGCGCAGTACACCAGCGCGCCCAAGAAGTGGGCTCGCGGGGGAAACAGGGTTTCCCCCGCGTTCCCTGACGGCGAGCCCAGCGGCGGTGGGCCGGTGCCGTCGCTGCACGTCCGCGCCGGGGGGAGGCGCGGCCATCCAGTCGCATCCTCACACGCTGACGTGAGGACGCTGTAAGCCTACCCCCTCTCGTTACGCTCGTGTCGTGACGTCGGCACGCGCGATCGCCCGGCTGTGCGAGGCGGGGCTCGCGGAGCGCGACGCGGCGGTGGTCGTCGACCACTTGGCCGCGGCCGATCGCGCCGGACGGACGAGTCACGGCCTGGCGCGGATCGCGTGGCTCGAAGAGCTGCTCGCGGAGAGGGCCGAGCCTTCCGGTCGGCCACGCCGGATCGAGCGCTCGGACGGGCTCGAGCGCTGGCACGGCGGCGGTGCGCTCGGGTACCTCACGCTCGCGGCGATCTGCGATGGGATCCTCGACGACCCTCCCTCGGGCGCTCGCGTGGTGGTCGCCGAGGCGTGCTTCCCCACGGGCGTCCTCGGCGTCTGGGCACGGCGGCTCGCCGACGCGGGTCTCGTCGCGGTGGTCACCGCCACCTCACCGCGGCGGCTGCCTCATCCCGAGGGCGGCCCGGCGCTCACGGGAACGAACCCGATCGCGATCGCGATCCCGTCCTCGGACGGACGCCCGGTGGTCGCCGATGTCTCGATGGGCGCGGTCACGCACGGCGACGTGCTGACGGGCGCGGCACGACCCGACGAGCTCGTGCCGTTCGGCGGACCGCAGGCACACAAGGCGTTCGCGCTCGCCGCTGGGGTCGAGCTGCTGGTCTCTGCGCTGGCCGGCCCGGAGCACGGAGCGCTCGTCGTCGCCGCCAGGCCGGTTCACGATCCGGTCCCGGGCTTTCGTGGGCTCGCCGCGGGCCTGCGCCTCCCGGGCGACGAGCGACACGCATGAGGTGTCGTCGGGTTACGGTCGCGGGAAGGACGGGTCGTCGCGGATCGAGGCGAGATCGTCGTCCGTCTGCGCCATCTCGAGGAAGCGGTCCTCCATCGTCACCGCCTGTTGGATCCGCGCGAGCGCCTCGTCCCGCCTGCCCGCTCGCGCGAACGCGCACGCGAGGTTGTAGACGGTCACTCCGTTGTCGGGCGTGTCGGCGAGATGCTCCTCGAGGAGCACGATCGCCTTGTCCCACTCCTCGGTCTGCCAGAAAGCGAGCGCCTCGGCCGTCCGCTCCCAGGGCGACGGGGTGAACACGGCGCCCGGCTTCGCCCCGACCGCGAGGATCGTCGTCCCGCGCTCGCCGACCGCGCCGCGCTTCACCGACGGGTCGGCGACGTGGACGATCGTGCCGGCGGGGGCGTCGAAGGCCTCGCCTTCGAGCGTGAACGTCGCATGGCCCGAGACGACCACGTACACCTCCTCGTGCTGCCCTCCCTCGACCTCGTCGTGCTCGCCGATCACCTGTTGAGCGTCCTCGGTCGCCGTCCACGCGTTCATCCCGAACGCCTGGATGTCGAGCGTCCGTCGGACTGGATGCCAGTGCGCTCCCATCTGGCCCAGCGCGATCTCGTCGAGCGTGACAACGGCATAGCGGTCGCTCATGCGGACTCCCTCAGTCGGTCGAGCACGACAGGATCGATCGAATCCTCGCCGGCTTCGCGCACCCGCTCCTCGAGGTTCTCGACACCGGCCCACGAGGCGAGGTCGGGATGGCCCACTCGGTGGAGGAGGTCGTCCAGCTCTGCCCGCAACTCGTCGTCGACCGGGAGCCACTGGTCGCGCGGCGTCGACCCGAAGAGCACGTCGTGCGCGCGGTAGATGCGGCGCAGCTCGACGAGAGGATCCGGATGGTCGTCGACCCGGAGGTCGACGAGCACGTCGGAGAGGCTCGCGTATCCACCGTCGCGCTCGACGACGAGGAGCGCCGCGGACTGTCGCCCGCGGCTGTCACCGCCCGCGGCCTCGGCAGCGTCGAGGCAGTCGAGCAGGCGCTCTGCGAGGGGCTTCCCGGCGGATGCCTCGAAGGTCCCGGCAAGCGCGTCGACCGTCTCGCCCGACACGAGGATGTTCCCCTGCGCCGCGTAGCCGGTACCGGCGCGGCCTCCGGCCCAGGCGTTGCACTCCGCACCGGTGTAGGTGGCCGATCGACCGTCACCGTCGACGACCCCTAGCTGGCGGTGGGCGCGGCCGTCGTCCGCCGAGGTGAGCCGCTCGACGGTCTCCTCGGCGCTCATGCCGTCGCGGAGCAGCGCGAGCCCCTGCGGCCCGTAACGCGGGTTCGCGTACGCCTGCGTCGCGATCGCGCCGACGTACGGCTCGGCCCACGGCACGACCGAGCCGACCGCGAGGAACTTCGACTGCGTCGCGACGCCCCACTGTCCTGCAGCGAGGTCGCATGCGCAGATCGAGTACGTCGCGACACGCGGCGACAACGCAAGTTGCGAGTTGCAAGGTGCGGTGTCAGCCATAGGTCAGCTCCGGCAGGTCGAGGTCGAGCAGGGCTGGGTCGGTGACGAGCACGCAGGCGACCTCGGGGCGGGCGAGCGCGTGGGTGACGCCGGCCGCATCGCGTGCGCGGGCGACTACCGGTCGGCCCGCTGCGTGCGCCGCACGCAGCGCCTCGTCGTCGTCGACAGCGTCGACCACGAGCGCGCCGTCGAGATCGATCGTCCCCTCAAGGGCGATGGCCGCGACCTTCCGGCCCGTTGCGCCGAACCAGCGCTCCCTCACGGTGAGGAGGCTACTGGAGCGGAGCGCCCCGAGGGAACCGACGAGAACCGCGGGGGCGTGGCTCTACGAGATCCGGGACGCTGCTCCCAGGCGCACACGTAGTCGCCGGTGTCGCGCGCGGCGGCTGATCGCTACAGGGTCAGGCTCTCGCCCGGCGCGATGTCGAGCAGCTCTACGCCCGAGGGCAGGAGCGGCCGCAGCGCATCGGGCGTGCCGCTCAGAAGCGGCATCGTGCCGTAGTGGCACGGCACCACACGCGGTGCGCCGAGCAGCTCGGCGGCGAGCGCCGCCTCTTCGGGGCCCATCGTGTAGTGGTCGCCGATCGGCAGGACCGCGACGTCCGGGGCGTACAGGCGGCGGATCAGCGCCATGTCGCCGAACACGTTCGTGTCGCCCGCGAAGTAGATCGTTGGGCCGTCGTCCTGGCGCAGCACGATGCCGGTCGGCTCGCCCGTATAGACGATCTTGCCGTCGTCCCAGTTGCTCGACGAGTGGTTCGCGTCCGTCATCGTCAGTCGGACGCCGGCGAACGACACGGTGCCGCCCTTGTTCGGGCTCTGCGAGTCGTCCTCCGGGAGCCCGTGGCTCGCGCTCAGCCAGTCCCGTAGCTCCACGGCGGCGACGACGGGGCACTCGAAACGCCTGGCGATCCCCACGGCGTCGCCCAGGTGGTCGCCGTGGCCGTGCGTGAGGACGACCAGATCACACCGCTCGGGGGATTGCTCGCTCTCCGGGCACCTGGGGTTGCCGGTGAGGAAGGGATCGAAATAGACACGAGTCCCGGCCTCGGTGTCGAGGCGGAAGGCTGCGTGGCCGAGCCAGGTGAGTGTGGTAGCCATGGGTCGAGCCTACACCCGGTGCCGCGCCCTGCCGGGACGGTACTGCATGGACGTTCGAGCCCTGTAGAGGCGACTCGCGGCAACCTCTGAAGGGGGATGGCGCGACCCCGAGAGAGCGCCGATCCTTCGACCACGTCACGAGCGTTCGTGACGCGCTTCCAGAGGGGGAAAGCCAAATGAAGAGCTTCAAGGGCGCCGTGGTCGCCGTCGCGGCGATCGCGCTCGCGGCCGCGGCGCAGGCGGGCGCCGGCGGTCCCGGCACCGTCTCGGCCGCCTACACAGTGGACGGGCTCAGCGTGCCGGGCGTGACCACCGGTCTCGTGCTCCGGCAGGGCCAGGTCGTGATGGTGACGGCGAGCGGGGCCGTCTGCCCGTTCGGCGACGCGTACTGTCCCGGGCCCGATGGAAACTCGGCCCAGGATACGACGAGCACGTCGTTCGGCGGCTTCCCGCTCCCCGGTGCGCCGGCCTGGGGGCTCGTCGGTCGCGTCGGAGGCGGCCAGTGGGTTCAAATCGGGTCGGGACCGACGATGCTGAGCGGCACGGGCGCGCTCGAGTTCGCGGTCAACGACGATCTGCTGTCCGACAACGTCGGGAGCTTCACGGTCACCGTGAGCTACGCGTGCTGGCCCGGCTGGGGCTACGGCGACAGGAACCACACCCACTGCGGGCCTCCGGGTCTCGCTGCGAAGCCGCCGGCCGTGCCGCAGGATGACACCTGTCGGCCCGGGTGGGGCAACGGCGACGCGAATCACGCGCACTGCGGGCCCCCCGGGATCGCGAAGAAGGACGAAACCGCGTCGACCGGCAGCGGCGACTCCGATGGGGGCGCGCAAGCGGACCAGCCGCAGGGCCACGGCGGGAACGGGAAAGGAAAAGGCTAGAGGGGCAGCGAGGCGGCGGCGTCGCGGGCGAGATCGACGAGCGGTTGGACGAAGAAGAACGAGCCGATCGTGACGACGATCCCCGCGGCGACCGCCGTGTCGAGCAGGAGATCGCGCGGCGGCGAGCCGCCCGTTGCGACGATTGGGCCGGGGGCGATCTCGCCCGGACGCATGTACAGCGCGCGGACGATGTTGAGGTAGTAGGCGAGCGACAGCGCCGTGGCGAGCACGCCGATCACGACGAGCCACCACCAGCCCGCCTCGTAGATCGCCGAGAAGACGAAGAGCTTGCCGAGGAATCCGCCGGTCAGCGGGAAGCCGGCGAGGCTGAGCATGAACACCCACATCCCGACGCCGAGGAACGGGCGCTCCCAGCCGAGCCCCTCGAGTGAGGCGACCGATACCGGCCGGCCGAGCTCGCGCTCGCGCGCGGCGACGACCACGAACGCGCCGGCGGTCGCCGCAACGTAGGGGATCAGATAGAAGAGGAGCGAGGTGGCGCCGTCCTCGGAGTTGGCGGCCACGGCGATCAGCAGGAACCCGGCGTGCGAGACGGAGGAGTAGGCGAGCATCCGTTTCACGTCCTTCTGCGCGATCGCGGCGAGGTTGCCGATCGCGAGCGAGCAGACCGCGATCACCGCGACCGCGACCGACCAGATCTCCGCCTGCTCGGGGAACGCCGTGACGAGGATCCGGTACGTGACGACGAGCGCCGAGAGCTTCGTCGCGGTCGCCATGAACGCGGTCACCGAGGTCGGGGCGCCCTGGTAGACGTCCGGCGTCCACATGTGGAACGGCGCCGCGGAGACCTTGAACGCAAGGCCCGCGAGGATCATCGCCATCCCGGTGACGAACATCGGGTTGTCCGCGCCGGTCGCCTCCCGGATCGCGTCGAACCCGAGCTCGCCCGTCGCGCCGTAGACGAGCGCGCAACCGAACAGCAGGATGCCCGAGCTAAAGCTCCCGATGATCAGGTACTTGAGGCCCGCCTCGAGGGATTCGCGCCGGTGCGTGTCGAGCGAGCAGAGGATGTAGAGCGAGATCGAGAGCCATTCGAGCGCGAGGAACATCGTCAACAGGCTCGAGCTCGAGACGAAGAAGACCATCCCGGCGGCCGACGCGGCGAGGAGGGCGTAGTACTCGCCCACGTGGTCGCGGCGGCGGTCGCCCCACGAGGCGAGCACTATCGCGAGCCCGACCAGCGCGAGCAGGAGCGCGGCGAACGCGCCGAGCCGGTCGCGCGTCATCGACTCGGAGAGGAGAAGCGTGGGATCGGCGGAGCGATCGAACAGGAATGCCGCGAACACCGCCGAGACGACGAATCCGGCTCCCGTGACCGCGACCGAGAAGGCGCGCACCGCAGCGCGCGGGACGAGCACCGCGCCGAGCAGCGCGATACCGGACGCGCCGAGCAGCGAGAGCGTCGGCGCGAGCGCGAACCAGTCGACGTGGGGCGTCTGGCTCATCGCGACGGCGTCTCCTGCGAGCTGATGAACGAGGCCGGCTGGTCGAGCGGGAACGACCGCTCGCTGATCAACGCGGGATACGCCGAGAGCACGGCGAGGATCGCGACGAGCGGGATCACGAGCACGAGCTCGCCGCTGACGAGATCGCCGGTGTCCGTGCCGGCGCTGCCCCGACGGTCGTGCAGGATCGCGGAGATCAGGCGGAGCGCGTACATCGCGGCGAGCACCATCCCTGCCGCGCCGACCGCCGCGTAGCCCCAGCCGCGGTCGAACACACCGGCGAGAATCGCGAACTCGCCCGCGAAGTTCGTCGAGCCGGGGACGGCCAGCGTGAACATCCCGAGCATCAGCACGATGCTCGCGAGCGCCGGGCGACCCTTTGCGAGACCGCCGAGCCGCGCGAACTCACCGGTCCCCGCGCGCGTCTCGATGATCCCTGCCAGCAGGAAGAAGCCGGCCGAGACGAGCCCGTGGTTGATCGAGTGCAGGATCGCGCCGTCGAGGCCGAGGTCGTTGACCGCGAAGATGCCGAACATGATCAGCCCCATCTGGGCCATCGACGAGTAGGCGACGACACCGCGGATGTCGGGCTGGCGGAAAGCGACGAGGGAGCCGTACGCGAGCGTCGCAGCGGAGAGCACGAGCACAAGCCCGCGAAAGTCGTCGACCGGCCCGGGGAAATGCGGCAGCACGATCCACACGAGCCCGAAGACCGCTGCTTTCGGGACGACGCCGGAGAGGATTGCCGACAGCTCGGGCGGCGCCTCCGTGTAGGTGATCCGGAGCCAGCCGTGGAACGGCAGGATCGGCGACTTGACGAAGAACGCCGCGAGGAAGCCGAGGAAGATCCAGTCGTTCGAGCTCGTGCCGATCTCCGACAGCTCGAACGTCCCCTGCGTGATCCCGAATGCGACCACCGACGCGAGCATCAGCATCGAGCCGAGCATCGTGTAGAGGACGAACGTGACCGTGGCCTTCACCCGTCGCGGCCCGCCCCACACCCCGATCAGCACGTAGATCGGGATCAGCATCGCCTCGAAGAAGACGTAGAAGAGCAGCAGATCCTGGGAGGAGAACAGGCCGACGAGCGAGCCGATCAGGAAGAGCATCAGGCCGTAGTACGCCCGCGGCCGCTCGCGGCCGGCCCACAGCGCGTACCCGATCGCGGCCGCGCCGACGACGATCGTCAGGCCAACAAGCCAGTACTGGAACCCGTACAGGCCGACCGAGTACGAGATCCCGAGGTCCGAGAACCATTCGCGGCTCGCCGAGTACTGCTGTGTCTGGCTCGAGAAGTCGAAGTTGCGGGCGCCGCCCACCCACAGCCCGACCTCGGCGAGCACGGCGAGCAGGGCGAGACCCGAGGTGGACTCCTTCGAGAGCGGCAGGATCCACACGACCACGGCGGCGACGAGGGGGACCGCGATGAGGAGCGTGGTCAGCATCTCGTCCCGCCTTCGGGGCGACGAGCCGCCAGAGGCGCGATCCGACGGCGTGGCAGCGTCATCGCACGACCAGGAAGACGAGGGCCAGGATCGACACCGCAACGGCGAAGGCGAGCGCGTAGGTGCGCAGGAGGCCGCTCTCCGCGCGACCCGCGATGGAGGCTGCCTCGATCGTGCCGTCGGCGACCTCGTCGAGCCCACCCTGCACGAGGGGCTGCTCGACCTGCTCCCGGAGCAGCGCGGCCAGCATCTGCGCGGGACGGCAGAAGACCGCGTCGTAGAGCTCGTCGAACCAGAACTTGTGCTCGAGGAGCGTTCTGATCGCGCCCGCGGACACGAGCTCCCGCCCGGCGCGGAAGGCCTTCCAGGCGAGGTACGAGCCGAACGTCGCGAAGGCCAGCGAGATCATGCTCGACAGCCACTCCTGGCCCGTGGACGGGCTCACGAGCGGCGGCACCACGTCCTCCAGGAATTTCTGGAACGGCTCCCAGACGCCCGGGATCTGGAGGAGACCGATGAAGGTCGCTCCGATCGCCAGCACGACGACGGGCACGGTCATCGAGAGGTCGCCCTCGCCGTGGTGGGCCTCCTCGCCGTGGGCGGCTGCCTCCACCTTCGCCGACGGCTCGCCGTGGAAGACGTAGAAGTACATGCGGAACGAGTAGAGACCGGTCAGCAGCGAGCCGATCAGGCAGCCGACGTAGAGCACCCAGCCAAGCGCGCCGCCCTGCGCGAGCGAGGACGAGATGATCGCGTCCTTCGACCAGAACCCGGCGAACGGGATGATCGCGACGAGCGCCAGCGTGCCGACCAGGAACGTCCAGTGCGTGAGCGGCATGGAGCGGCGCAGGCCCCCCATCTCCCGCATGTCCTGCTCCCCCGAGAGCCGGTGGATCACGAGCCCGGCCGCGAGGAACAAGAGCCCCTTGAAGAACGCATGGGTCACGAGGTGGAACATCGCGAACCCGTAGGCGCCGATCCCGGCGCCGACGAACATGTAGCCGATCTGGCTCATCGTCGAGTAGGCGATCACGCGCTTGATGTCCCACTGCACGAGCGCCACCACGCCGGCGAGGAGCAGCGTTGCGAGCCCGAGCAGCGCGGCGAGGTGCTGGACGGTGGGTGCCGCCTCGAAGATCGGGTGCGCGCGGCAGATCAGGTACACGCCCGCGGTCACCATCGTCGCCGCATGGATCAGCGCGGACACCGGGGTCGGGCCTTCCATCGCGTCCGGCAGCCAGGTGTGGAGTGGGATCTGCGCCGACTTCGCGAGCGCTCCGCCGAGGAGCCCGAGCGCGATCAACGTGACGACTGTGTCCGACAGCGCACCCGAGGACGCCGCCTGGAAAACGGGCCCGAAGTCGACGCTTCCGGTCTTGGCGATCGCGAGGAAGAGCCCGAGCGCCATGGTCGCGTCCCCGATCGCGTTCATCAGGAACGCCTTCTTGCCGGCGGTGACCGCGGCGGGTCGGTGGTGGTCGAACGCGATCAGAAGGTAGGAGGCCAGGCCGACGAGCCCCCAGCCGACCAGCAGGAGCAGCAGGTTGGCACTCTCGACGAGGAGCAGCATGGAGAACACGAAGAACGCCATGTAGGCGAAGTAGCGGCGCTCCTCGTCGTTCCCTTTCATGTAGCCGTTCGAGTAGAGGATGATCAGCCCGCCGATCCCGCTGACGACGAGCATCATCACGATCGAGAGCGGGTCGACGAGCAGGTCGAGGCTGACCTTGAAGTCACCCGCCTCGAGCCACGTCCAGGCCGTCGTCACCTCGCTGCGGTCGGCGGTGTCGCGGCCGAGCATGTCGACGAACGCGATCACCGCGCCCGCGAACGCGACGAACACCGACGCGGTCGACAGGAGACCCGCCTGGCGGCGGGTGAGCTTCGTCCCGGCGAGCAGGATCGAGAGGAACCCCGCCGCCGGCGCGAGTAGACAGAGCCAGGCGCCGAAGATCACGCGAACGACCTCAAGCCTCTACCCCTTGAGCTCCGAGAACACGTCGACGTCGAGCGGCAGTCGCCGGCGCGCCATCGCGACGATCAACCCGAGGCCGACGCAGACCTCGGCGGCCGCGACCGCCATCACTGCGAGCGCGAAGATCTGCCCGTCCATCTGCCCGTGCAGACGCGAGAAGCCGACGAACGCGAGGTTCGCGGAGTTCAGCATGATCTCGAGCGAGAGCAGAACGATCAGCGGGCTGCGGCGGAGCAGGACTCCGGCGACGCCGGTCGAGAACAGGATCGCGGAGACCGCGAGGTACCAGGGAATGCCGGGCCCGCTCACTGGGCGTCCTTTCCGGGCACGCGATCCCCCTCCGCCTCGGAGCGCATACCCAGGACGACGCCGCCGATCGCGGCGACGAGCAGGACGATCGATGTGATCTCGAACGCGAGCAGCTGGTCGGTGAGGAACAGCTGGCCGATCGCGGCGGGCGAGCCGAACGAGCGCGTCACATCGGCCTCGCTCGAGAGCTGGTCGCCGGCCTCGAGCCCGACGGCGACGAGCGTCACCGCGAGCAGCGCCACGGCGGCGATGACCGAGGACACCTGGATCAACCGCGTCCCACCCGCCCACGGCGCGTCCGCGCGGCCGCCGAGGTACGCGATCACGAACAGGAACATCACCATCACGGCGCCGGCGTAGACGAGCACCTGCGCGGCAGCCACGAACTCGCCCGAGGCGAGGAGGTACAGCACCGCGAGCGAGGCGAGATTGCCGATCAGCGACAGCGCCGACGCGAACGGGTTCGAGGCGGTGACGACGCGGAGCCCGGTTCCGAGGCAGGCCGCCGCCGCCACGAGCCACACGACCCAGGTGAGGAAGTTGCCCATCAGGAGTCGCTCTTGTACGCGGGGATCGGCGTGTCGTACAGGTCGGCGTCCTGAACGGGGACGCGCTTGATCGGCTCGGCGAGGAGCATGTCCTTCGTGTAGATCAGGTCGTCGCGCGAGTACTCGGAGATCTCGAACTCGTTGCCCAGCGTGATCGCGTCGAACGGGCAGGCGAGCTCGCAGTAGCCGCAGAAGATGCACCGCGAGAGGTTGATCTCGTAGATGCGCGCGTAGCGCTCGCCCGGGGAGACGCGATGCTCGGCGGTGTTCTCGGCCGCGACGACGCGGATGCAGTCCGACGGGCACGCGGCGGCGCAGAGCGAGCAGCCGACGCACTTCTCGAGCCCGTTGGCATGGCGATGAAGGCGGTGGCGGCCACGGAAGCGCGGGTAGACCGGCCGCTTGTACTCCGGGTACTCCTGCGTGATCGGCTTCTTGAAGAGGTGCTTGAAGGTGACGCCGAAGCCCTTGAGTGTCCCGAACGGCTGCACCTTAGATCCACACCACCAGAAGTGCGGTAATCACGGCGTTCAAGGTCGCAACCGGCAAGAGGACCTTCCAGCCGAACTGCATCAGCTGGTCGTAGCGCAGGCGCGGGAGCGTCGTCCGCATCCAGATGAAGAGGAAGAGGAGGACGAACACCTTGAGCAGGAACCAGATGGGCCCGGGCAGCCACGG
>Ga0207661_10002114_pt1 | contig 13669 bp, 12 predicted proteins | sample KBSC713LmetaG_FD_184337 | JGI IMG/M metagenome (GOLD analysis project Ga0207661, IMG submission 184337) | Corn rhizosphere microbial communities from Kellogg Biological Station, Michigan, USA - KBS C7.1-3L metaG (SPAdes) (version 2) | ecosystem: Host-associated > Plants > Roots > Rhizosphere ... | reverse complement strand
CGAAGCCAAGCTCGACCGCGGCCGCGGTCCGGTGGCAACCGTGCTGGTCCAGCGCGGCACGCTGCGGATCGGCGACATCGTGGTGGCCGGCGCCGAGATGGGCCGCGTCCGCGCGCTGATTTCCGACCAGGGCGAGACCGTCGAGGAAGCAGGACCGTCGGTTCCGGTCGAAGTACTCGGCTTCAACGGCCCGCCGGAAGCCGGCGACCGCCTCGCGGTCGTCGAGAACGAAGCCCGCGCCCGCCAGATCACGAGCTATCGCGCGCACCAGAAGCGCGAAAACGCGGCCGCCTCGATCTCCGGCATGCGCGGCTCTCTCGAGCAGATGATGTCGCAGCTCAAGACATCGGGCCGCAAGGAGTTCCCGCTGATCGTGAAGGCCGACGTGCAGGGCTCGCTCGAAGCCATTCTTGGCTCGCTCGAGAAACTCGGCACCGACGAAGTCGCCGCCCGCATCCTGCATGCAGGCGTCGGCGGCATCTCCGAATCCGACGTCACGCTGGCGGAAGGTTTCAGTGCCGCGATCATCGGCTTCTCCGTCCGCGCCAACAAGGAAGCGGCGGCCGCCGCCAAGCGCAACGGCATCGAGATCCGCTACTACAACATCATCTACGACCTTGTGGATGACGTGAAGAAAGCCATGAGCGGCCTGCTCGCGCCCACTTTGCGCGAGACCATGCTCGGCAACGCGCAGATCCTGGAAATCTTCAACATTTCCAAGGTCGGCAAGGTTGCCGGCTGTCGCGTCACCGACGGAACCGTGGAACGCGGCGCCAATGTGCGGCTGATCCGCGACAATGTCGTCGTGCACGAAGGCAAGCTTTCGACACTGAAGCGCTTCAAGGATGAAGTGAAAGAGGTGCAGTCCGGTCAGGAATGCGGCATGGCGTTCGAGAATTACGGCGACATGCGCGTCAACGACGTGATCGAGTGTTACCGCGTGGAGACGATCCAGCGCTCGCTGTAAGTCCGAATCTTACGAGCTTTTGGATCTTTCGAAGTTGAAGTGATGGCGTCATGGCCGGATTTGCTCTGATTTGCTCCGGCCATCCACGTCTTACCTGATTGAAAAGAAAGACGTAGATGCCCGCAAACGAGCGCGGGCATGACGGTTTTGGAACAACAAGATGCCTCGCCACCACCAGAAGAAAAATTCGGCGCCCGGCGGCTCGCAGCGTCAGTTGCGCGTCGGCGAGGCGGTGCGCCACGCTGTTGCCGATATTCTCGCGCAGGGTAGCGTTCACGACAGCGACCTTGAGGGCCACATTATTACGGTGCCGGAGGTTCGAATGTCGCCGGACCTGAAACTTGCAACCATTTATGTGATGCCGCTCGGCGGCCGCGACACGGAAATCGTGATGGCGGCACTGGAGCATAACAAGAAATTTCTGCGCGGCGAGGTTGCTCGTCGCGTTAACCTGAAATTTGCTCCCGATCTCCGCTTCCGCGTCGATGATCGATTCGACGAAGCGGAACGGATCGAGAAATTACTGCGAACGCCTGCGGTGCAGAGAGACCTCGCACCCGATTCGGACAAAGATTGATGATTGCAACCCCCGCCAAAAACGTATTCGACACCGAAGCGCGCGACGCCGACGAAAACATTTTTTCGGATTCGCGCAGCGACGATTCCCGTCGCATCAACAACGATCCGCGCCAGAAGCAGCAGAGGCAGAATCAGCAGCCCCGGCGCGACAGGCGCGATATCCATGGCTGGATCGTGCTCGACAAGCCGATCGGCATGACCTCGACCCAGGCGGTGGCCGTGGTGAAGCGGCTGTTCTCGGCGAAACGCGCCGGCCACGCCGGCACGCTCGATCCGCTTGCCACCGGTGGCCTTCCGATTGCGCTCGGGGAAGCGACCAAGACGGTTCCGTTCGTGATGGACGGCCGCAAGCGCTACCGCTTCACGGTGTGCTGGGGCGAGGAGCGCGACACCGATGACACCGAAGGCCAGGTGGTCAAGACCAGCGACGCGAGGCCCACGGCCGAGGCGATTCGAGCGTTGCTGCCGCAATTCACCGGCCTGATCGAACAGACCCCGCCGCGCTATTCCGCGATCAAGGTGCAGGGCGAGCGCGCCTACGACCTCGCACGCGACGGCGAGGTCGTCGAACTGGCCCCCCGCCCGGTCGAGATTCACCAATTAGACCTAGTAGAACAAATAGATAACAGCCGGTCGGTGTTCGAGGCGGAATGCGGCAAGGGAACCTATGTGCGGGCGCTCGCCCGCGATATTGGCCGAATTCTCGGCTGTTTTGGCCATATCTGTGCGTTGCGCCGGACCCTGGTCGGTCCGTTCGGCGAAAACGACATGATTCTGCTGGAACAATTGGAGGCTTTATGTAATAGAGCCGCGTCCGGCGAGGGCAGCCTCGCCGACGCGCTTTTGCCCGTTGAGACCGCGCTGGACGACATCCCGGCACTGGCCGTCACTCGGGCTGATGCGGCGAGGCTCCACAGGGGCCAGGCCGTTTTGTTGCGCGGACGGGATGCGCCCAATAGTAGCGGCACAGTCTATGTCACGGTGGCAGGCCGGCTTCTCGCGCTTGCTGAAGTGAGCAATGGCGAAGTCATCCCCAAGCGCGTGTTCAACCTGACCGGGCTGACAGCCAGTTCCGGTCGCAACGAGAAAGTTTGACGATGTCGATTACCGCACAACGCAAAGCGGAAGTCATTAAGGCGAATGCCACCAAGTCCGGCGACACCGGCTCCCCCGAGGTTCAGGTCGCGATCCTGTCGGAGCGCATCAACAGCCTCACGGATCATTTCAAGACCCACGTGAAGGACAATCATTCGCGCCGCGGCCTCTTGAAGCTCGTGTCGACGCGCCGTTCGCTTCTCGACTATCTGAAGAAGACGGACGAAGGCCGTTACAAGGCGCTCATTGAAAAGCACAACATTCGTCGTTGAGTCTGTTTTGAACTACTCGCGCGTCGCATGGCGCGCGTTTTCGCATCACCGATCGAGCGCCGGCATTTTGCGGTTCTCGAAGCCGGCGATGTGCAAGGGCATGAAGCAGAAAGATCATGCCCCATTCGAATGTCCAGCAGCAATCCGGCCGCTGGACACAACGGGCAAGGTGCCCGTGACCCAAGCGAAAGGATGGACGCCATCCTAAAACCGAAAACCATGGCAGGATCGCCGGATGCTGATGCCGAACTGCGCTCAGCCTCTCGCCGTCTTGCGCATGGTTTTTTGTTTTGTGGCGTTCCGCTTTTCGTGAACCCATGAAAGAGACCTAAATGTTCAATATTCATTCAGTCGAGATCGACTGGGGTGGACGTCCCCTCAAGCTTGAAACCGGAAAGATCGCCCGCCAGGCCGACGGCGCCGTGCTGGCGACCTATGGCGAGACCGTGGTGCTCGCCACCGTCGTCGCGGCGAAGACGCCGCGCGAGGGCGTCGACTTCCTGCCGCTGACTGTCGACTACCAGGAGAAGACTTACGCCGCAGGCCGCATTCCCGGCGGCTATTTCAAGCGCGAGGGCCGTCCGACCGAGAAGGAAACGCTGGTTTCCCGCTTGATCGACCGTCCGATCCGCCCGCTGTTCGTCGACGGCTGGCGCAATGAGACCCAGGTGATCGTCACCGTTCTCTCGCACGATATGGAGAACGATCCGGATATCGTGGCGCTGGTGGCCGCGTCCGCGGCGCTGACGCTGTCCGGCGCGCCGTTCAAGGGCCCGATCGGCGCCGCCCGCGTCGGCTTCGTCAACGACGAATACGTGCTCAATCCGACGCTCGACGAAATGACGGAGACCCAGCTCGACCTCGTCGTCGCCGGCACCGCCGACGCCGTGCTGATGGTGGAGTCGGAAGCCAAGGAGCTCAACGAGGACATCATGCTCGGCGCGGTGATGTTCGGTCACCGCCACTTCCAGCCGGTCATCAAGGCGATCATCGAGCTTGCCGAGAAGGCCGCGAAGGAGCCGCGCGACGTCACTGCAATCGACAATTCCGCGATCGAAAAGGAAATGCTCGGTATCGCCGAACAGGACCTGCGCAAGGCCTATGCGATCGCCGTGAAGCAGGAGCGCTACGCTGCCGTCGGCGCCGTCAAGGAAAAGGTGATGGCGCGCTTCTTCCCGGAAGGGCAGGAGCCGAAATACGACAAGCTCCGCGTCGCCGACGTGTTCAAGGAGCTCGAAGCCAAGATCGTCCGCTGGAACATCCTGGACACCGGCAAGCGCATCGACGGCCGCGACTCCAAGACCGTCCGCAACATCATCTGCGAAGTCGGCGTGCTGCCGCGCGCCCACGGTTCGGCGCTGTTCACCCGCGGCGAGACGCAGGGCCTGGTGGTCACCACGCTCGGTACCGGCGAGGACGAGCAGTACATCGACGCGCTGTCGGGAACGTACAAGGAGACGTTCCTGCTGCACTACAATTTCCCGCCCTACTCGGTCGGTGAGACCGGCCGCCTCGGCGGCACCAAGCGCCGCGAGATCGGCCACGGCAAGCTCGCCTGGCGCGCGATCCACCCGGTGCTGCCGCCGCATCACGAGTTCCCCTACACCGTGCGTGTCGTCTCGGAGATCACCGAGTCGAACGGCTCCTCGTCGATGGCTTCGGTCTGCGGCGCCTCGCTGTCGCTGATGGATGCGGGCGTACCGCTGAAGCGGCCGACGGCGGGTATCGCGATGGGCCTGATCCTGGAAGGTTCGCGCTTTGCAGTTCTGTCCGACATCCTCGGCGACGAGGACCATCTCGGCGACATGGACTTCAAGGTCGCCGGCACCGAGCAGGGCATCACCTCGCTGCAGATGGACATCAAGATCGAGGGCATCACCGAGGAGATCATGCGGGTTGCGCTCGGCCAGGCCAAGGATGGGCGCGTGCACATCCTCGGCGAAATGGCCAAGGCGTTGACCAATGCCCGCGCCGAGCTCGGCGAATACGCCCCGCGCATCGAGACCTTCAAGATCCCGACCGACAAGATCCGCGAAGTGATCGGCACCGGCGGCAAGGTGATCCGCGAGATCGTGGAAAAGACCGGCGCCAAGATCAACATCGAGGACGACGGCACCGTGAAGGTCGCCTCCAACGACGGCGAGGCGATGAAGGCCGCGATCAAGTGGATCAAGTCGATCACCTCGGAGCCCGAGGTCGGCCAGATCTACGAGGGCACCGTCGTCAAGGTGATGGAGTTCGGCGCCTTCGTGAACTTCTTCGGCGCCAAGGACGGCCTCGTTCACATCAGCCAGCTTGCGGCCAACCGCGTGCAGAAGACCTCCGACGTCGTCAAGGAAGGCGACAAGGTCAAGGTCAAGCTGCTCGGCTTCGACGACCGCGGCAAGACGCGGCTGTCGATGAAGGCGGTGGATCAGGCCACCGGCGAGGACCTCGAAAAGGGGAAGGGCGACAAGGCCGACGCCCCGATGCCGCGCGAAGCCGCCGGCGAGTAAGGCATCGCAACATTGTGAACAAAGGGCGGCTGAAAGGCCGCCCTTTTTTGTTGTCTGGCCGGGACAGAATGTCCCGGACCTATCACCCTGTGCGATTCTGCCGCAGCCGCAGCGAACCCGACTTTGGCCTCGTCCGTAGCTTGTTGCGTTGTCTCGCGAAGCCTCCGGCGGCGCGACCGTGCCGTCACAGATACGCACCCAGTTCACCCACGAGTAAGGAGAAACCGATGTCATCCATGTCCCGGCGCCATCTGATGTTTGCCGCAGCCGGCATCGCCGCCGTGGCAGCGGCCCCGCGCACCGTCTTCGCGCAGGCCGCGGCTCCAGCCCCGGCCCCGGCCGCCGCAACCGGTCCCTTCACGCTGCCGCCACTGACCTATGCCTTCGACGTTTTCGAGCCCCACATCGACGCCAGGACGATGGAAATCCATCACGACCGCCACCACGCCGCCTATGTCGCCAACTTCAACAACGTCGCCAAGACCAATCCGCAACTGGGAACGGCGAAGATCGAAGACGTGCTCGGCAATTTGAACGCGCTGGACGATGGCATCAAATTCACCGTCCGCAACAATCTCGGCGGCCATGCCAACCACACCATGTTCTGGGAAATCATGGGCCCGAACGGCGGCAAGCCGGAAGGCGAGGTGCTGGCCGCGATCGACCGCGATCTCGGCGGCATGGAAAAATTCCAGAACGAGTTCAACGCCGCGGGTGGACGCCAGTTCGGCTCCGGCTGGGTGTTCTTGACCGTCACCAAGGACGGCAAGCTCGCGATCGAGACCCGTCCGAACCAGGACAGTCCGATCATGGATGGCAAGCGGGCCCTGATGGGCAACGACGTCTGGGAGCACGCCTATTATCTCAACTACCAGAACCGCCGCGCGGATTATCTCAAGGCGTGGTGGAGCACGGTCAACTGGAGCAAGATCGCGGAGCGTTATGCCGCGGCAAAGGCCGGCACGCTCGGCGTATAATCGTTGTTTGATGTAGAAAGGGCGGCCTTTCGGCCGCCCTTTTTGTTTTCGTTTTCCGACCCGCTCAATTCGGGCGGGCGATGTCGAACCTGTCGGCGTTCATCACCTTGGTCCAGGCCGCCACGAAGTCCTTTGCGAACTTCTCCTTCGAGTCGGCGCAGGCATAGACTTCGGCAAACGCGCGCAACTGCGAGTGCGAGCCGAAGATCAGATCGACACGGGTCCCGGTCCACTTGACCGCGTTCGTCTTCCGGTCGCGCCCCTCGTACACGCCCTCGGTGCCGGAAGGCTGCCACTGCGTGCTCATGTCGAGCAGGTTGACGAAGAAGTCGTTGCTCAGGGTTCCCGGCTTGCCGGTGAAGACGCCGTGTTTGGACTTGCCGGTGTTGGCGCCGAGCACCCTCAGGCCGCCGACGAGCACCGTCATCTCGGGCGCGGTGAGCCTCAGCAATTGTGCCCGGTCCACCAGGGCCTCCTCGGACATCATGTACTGATGCTTTCCGCTGATATAGTTCCGGAAGCCATCGGCCCGCGGCTCGAGCGGCGCGAAGGAGGCGACGTCCGTCTGCGCTTCCGAAGCGTCCATGCGTCCCGGCGTGAAGGGCGCCTTCACGTCGATGCCGGCGTCCTTCGCCGCTTTCTCCACCGCGGCGCTGCCGCCGAGAACGATCAGGTCGGCAAGCGAGACCTTCTTGCCGCCCTTCTGCGCACCGTTGAACTCCTTCTGGATCGCTTCGAGCTTGCCGAGCACCTTCGCGAGCTCCGCCGGCTGATTGACCTCCCAATCCTTCTGCGGGCCGAGGCGGATGCGCGCGCCATTGGCGCCGCCGCGCTTGTCGGAGCCGCGGAACGTCGAAGCCGACGCCCATGCGGTCGAGACGAGATCCGAAACCGACAGGCCTGAGGCCAGGATCTTCGCCTTGAGCGCCGCGATGTCCTGCTCGCTCACCAGCTCATGATTGATGGCGGGGATCGGATCCTGCCAGATCAACGTCTCCTTCGGCACGAGCGGGCCGAGGTAGCGCACGATCGGCCCCATGTCGCGGTGCGTGAGCTTGAACCAGGCGCGGGCAAACGCGTCCGCGAACTGGTCGGGATGCTCCAGGAAACGCCGCGATATCTTCTCGTAGGCCGGGTCGAGCCGCAGCGACAGGTCGGTGGTCAGCATCGTCGGCACATGCTTCTTCGTTTTGTCGAAGGCGTCGGGGATCGTCGCAGCGGCGCCCTTCGCCTTCCACTGTTTTGCCCCAGCCGGGCTCTTCGTCAGCTCCCACTCGTTTTCAAACAGGTTCTTGAAAAAGAGGTTGCTCCACTTCGTCGGCGTCTGCGTCCAGGTGACCTCGGGGCCGCCGGTGATGGTATCGGCGCCGACGCCCGTGCCGTGTGTGCTCTTCCATCCGAGGCCTTGATCCTCAAGCGCGCCCGCTTCCGGCTCCGGTCCGACCAGCGACGGATCGCCGGCGCCGTGCGTCTTGCCGAAGCTGTGACCGCCGGCAATCAGCGCGACGGTCTCCTCATCGTTCATCGCCATGCGGAAGAACGTCTCGCGAATGTCCTTGGCCGCCGCGAGGGGGTCCGGGTTGCCGTTCGGGCCTTCCGGATTGACATAGATCAGGCCCATCTGCACCGCGCCGAGCGGCTCGGCGAGCTGGCGCTCGCCGCTGTAGCGTTCGTCACCCAGCCACGAGCCCTCCGGTCCCCAGTATAGTTCCTCGGGCTCCCAGACGTCGGCGCGGCCACCCGCAAAACCGAACGTCTTGAAGCCCATCGACTCGAGCGCAACATTACCGGCGAGGATCATCAGGTCGGCCCACGAGAGCTTGCGGCCGTATTTCTGTTTGATCGGCCACAGAAGCCGCCGTGCCTTGTCCAGATTCGCGTTGTCGGGCCAGCTGTTGAGCGGCGCGAAGCGCTGCTGGCCGGCTCCCGCGCCGCCGCGGCCATCGGTGATGCGGTAGGTGCCGGCGCTGTGCCATGCCATGCGGATCATGAGTCCGCCGTAGTGACCGAAATCGGCCGGCCACCATTCCTGCGACTCCGTCATCAGCGCATGCAGGTCCTTGACGACCGCATTCAGGTCGAGGGTCTTGAATTCCCTGGCGTAGTCGAAGTCCTTGCCCATCGGGTCGGACAAACTGGAATTGCCGTGCAGGACCTGGACGTCCAGGTGGCTCGGCCACCAGTCGCGGTTGGAAGGTGCGGGTTTCCCGCCTGAAAACGGGCACTTCGTCTTGTCATCCATGATTGTCTCCTCTTGTGGTTAGGGCGTTCCGCCCTGACCCTGCCGAGCGCAATCTACGCATCGCAATCCATCAGGGGAAATTGACTTTAATGATCGCAGCGATAAGATTGTCTTATGATAAACGTGACGCTCCGGCAACTCCGTTATTTCGATGCGCTGGCGCGACATGGCCATTTCGGGCGCGCGGCGGAAGCGTGCGCGATCTCGCAGCCGGCCCTTTCGATGCAGATCAGGGAAATGGAGGACGCGCTCGGCGGCGCGCTTATCGAGCGAGGCGCGCGGCAGGTGGCGCTGACGAAATTCGGCGAAGAGATTGTCCAGCGTGTCCGCGACATCCTCCGCTCGGTCGATGAACTCGGCGATTTTGCCCGCGCATCGCGCGACCGGCTCGCGGGGCGGCTGCGCATCGGCATGATCCCGACGATTGCGCCCTATCTGCTGCCCAGGGTGATCGAGAACCTGGCGCGCCTGCATCCCGAGCTTGACATTCACGTGCGCGAGACGTTGACGCCGAAGCTGATCAAGGAGGTCGCGGAAGGCAGGCTCGATACCGCCATCGTTGCCCTTCCGGTGTCGGAGCCTTCGCTGACCGAGATCGCGCTATTCACGGAAAATTTCCTGCTGGTCCGGCCCGGGGAGGATGAGGGAACGCCGCCGCCGAGCCCCGAATCGCTGCGCGAAATGCGGCTGCTTCTGCTGGAGGAGGGGCATTGTTTTCGCGATCAGGCGCTGGCGTTCTGCAAGATGCAGCGGTCGCCGCCGCGCGAGGTGCTGGACGCGAGTTCACTCTCCACGCTCGTTCAAATGGTCGGCGCCGGCATCGGCGTCACCCTGATCCCGGAAATGGCCGTGCCCGTGGAAACACGCTCGGCACCGGTGTCGATCACCCGCTTCAGGAATCCGCAGCCCTCGCGCACCATTGGCATGGTCTGGCGGAAGACGAGCCCGCTGGCCGGACAGCTCCTGCAAATCTCCGAAGTGGTGTATCTATCGGCCGGCAAGGCGCAGGGGCGGCAGAAGAGCAAGGCCTCGTCGCGCCATCCGCGAACCTGAACTGCATGCCCATGACAGACCCCATCATCCGGCCCGCCCGCGCGGAAGAATATGATGAGATCGCCCGCGTCTGGATGGAGAGCTGGGTCTCGACCGGGCTGGAGGAAGCCAGCAACTTCCTGCTGGCGAATTTGCGCGCCCGCGTTCGCCGCGAGATCAATGACGGCTGGAGCCTGTTTGTCGCCGACGACAACGGCACGATCGCCGCGATGCTGGCGCTGCATCTGCCAAAGCTCTACCTCGACCAGCTGTTCGTCGCGACCGCCTGGCAGGGCCGCTCGCTCGGCCGCAAGCTGCTCGCCTTCACGCGGACGCAAATGCCTGACGAAATATATTTGCGCTGCGTGCGCGAGAACGAAAAGGCCTGGCGCTGGTACGAGCGCGAGGGGTTTGTGTTCGAGAAGGAACAGGTCGAACCGACGAACGGGTTCACGATGAAACATTATCGCTGGCGGAAACACGCGTGAAACTCGTCGCGTGGCTTGCAAGGGAGACCAGCACCCTCTAGGTTGCGCCGACGACTTCAACAACTTTCGTTTCAAGGCCCATGTTACGCAACACCGTCGTCGCCGCCCTCGTGTCATGCCTTGCGGCGGCAGGATGGGCCCAGTCTCCGTCAGCGCCATCCGCCCCGGCAAAGCCTGCAACCGCCAAACCCGCCAAGAAGGCCGTAGCGAAGACCAAGCCATCCACCACGCCGCTCGCAGCCGCAACCGGCCCGTGCACCCTCGGCGTGATTTCTGCGATCGGCGATCGCTTTTCTGTGCAGAAGTTTGGCGTCACGGTGTTCGAGAACGAGCAGAGCTTTGTCCCGATCGAAGACTGGGGACTCGACGAGCTCGTGCTCGCACGGGTCCGGGCGGCGACGGGCTCCGATCCCACGGTGAGGAGGATTGGCTACCCCAAGGGAGCGTTCGAGCCGTACTTCAATCCGAAATCGAGGTTGCTGCCCGATCCCCGTGAAGGCTTGCCGGCGATTGTCCGCAGCTTCACGGCAAATGCAAACTGCGAGCGCTATCTGGTTGTGACCCGGGTTCGGGGAGAGATCCCGGGCACCCGTCTGCAGGTTGACGGCATCGGTGCGTATAATCAGGGCCTCGGATCCCTCTTGCGGCATTCGCATTTGTTTGCCGTCTTTGCCGTGAACATCCTCGATGGCAGGACCTACGAGAAGCTCGATCGAGCGTTCGCAGGTGTCGGCGCGAGGCTGTCACAAAGCATGAGACTGACCGAGGATCCGCTCAACAAGCTCGATAACTCGCAATTCCCCGATCCGCCGGCGTCGGCGGCGGGCAGCACGGCCTTGCGCGACAGAACCCGCGAGCTGGTGGCGGCGCGGCTAGACCAAATGCTGCCCGATTATCTCAAGCGGGAATGAGGCTGTCCCAGGCGCGATCATGTTCAGAGTGACCCTGGCGCTTGTGCTGTCATACCTGGTTTCATCTGTCTGGCCGCAATTCCAGCCAGCGCCGGCGGCCGCAGGCGTGTCGGGCCCAACGCATGCCAAGTCGAACGGCAACCAGCCCACACCAGGAACCGGAACGCAAACGAGGCCCGCGGGACGAGCCGATGGCGGGCACTGTGACATTGGCGTCATTCCAATCGCCGGCAATCTGTTTTGGATCGAAAAGCTAGGGCCTACGACGTTCAACAATACCCATGTGCGTGCCGCAGCCGATGGATGGGGCCTTGATGACCTTGTCGTCTCGCGGGTTCGAGCAGCAGCGCGCGGCGCCGCCGTGCAACGCATCGCCTTCTCGCGGGAAGAATTGGCGCGCGCGCGTGGCTCCGCATCGATTTTCCGCAGCGCCGACTCGAGGATGAAGGATTTTGCCCGGCAAGTCGCCGCCGGCACCAACTGTGACCGCTACGTCGTGGTGCATAGAAGCACCGCCGGCAAACCGGTCTTCGGCATTGGCGTCGTGAAATTCGTCAGCCTCACGGATAGCCGGACCTTCCTTTTCGTTCTCATGCATATCGTGGTCTATGACGGGCGGACCTTCGAATTGATCAAGGAGGGCCCGGCGCGGAACAGCGATGAGTCGCTGCTGGCTCGTGCGTACCTCAACCCCGTCGGCGGCCCCTATCGGGCGCTGGACGAGCGATCATTTCCGGCGTCGCGGGAAGAGGTCGCCGCCAACCCGATACTGCGCGAAGGCGTGCGCGCCCTGCTGACGGAGAGCCTCGACAAGACGCTTCCGGGGTTGCTGGGCAAAACATCGCGATGATGCGTGAGCCACGGCGCTCCAACGTGCGCGTCAGGTGAGTTCGATGAGCAGATTGCGCAACATGTCGTCGGCGCGGGGTCTTTTCACCCTAGGCTTAGTTGCATTGCCAATTTGCGGCGGACACGCGATGAAACGACAGATCCTGCCGATGAAAGGTCCAGCGTCATGATGCAGCTCTACTGGTCGCCGCGCTCGCGCTCGTTCACCGCGCTCTGGCTGATGGAAGAGACCGGCAAGCCATATGAGCGCGTGCTGACCGACATCTCGACCGGCGCGCAGAAGAAGGCGGAATATCTCGCCATCAACCCGATGGGCAAGGTGCCGGCGCTGAAGGACGGCGAGGCGACGCTGGCGGAAGCCGCAGCCATCTGCGCCTATGTCGCCGAGCGATATCCCGACGCGAAGCTGGCGCCGCCGCTCGGCGATGTCAGGCGCGCGAAATATCTCTACTGGCTGTTCTTCGCACCCGGCTGCGTCGAGCCCGCGATGGTGCAGATCGCGACCAAGATCGAGATGAACCCGGTCGCCGCCGGCTGGGGCGAGGCGCAGCGGGTGTTCGACGTGCTCGATGTGGCACTCACCGACGGACCCTGGATCCTCGGCGAGAATTTCTCCGCCGCCGACATCGCGATCGGCTCGGCGCTGAATTTCTGTGTACGGCTGTTCAAGATGGTGCCGTCGCGGCCGTCGTTCGACGCCTATATCGCCCGCTGCATGGCGCGGCCGGCATTCCAGCGCGCCGAGACAATCGCCGCGGGTTAGTCGGCGTTACTGGCCTTCAACTCCTCCGGCCGCGGCATCGAGATGACGTTGTAGCCGGAATCGACATAATGGATCTCGCCGGTGACGCCGCCGGAGAGATCCGACAAAAGATAGAGCGCCGAGCCGCCGAGCTCATCGAGCGTGACGCCGCGCCCGAGCGGCGAGTGCTTCTGCTGGAACGCGAACATGGCGCGCGCATCGCCGATGCCGGAACCTGCAAGCGTCCGCACCGGCCCCGCCGAAATCGCGTTGATGCGGATGCCGCGCCCGCCAAAATCGGAGGCGAGATAGCGCACCGAGGCTTCCAGCGCCGCTTTGGCAACGCCCATCACATTGTAATTCGGCATCACCCGCGTCGAGCCGCCGAAGGTCAGCGTGATCATCGACCCGCCGGTGTCCGGCATCAGATCGGCGGCGCGCTTCGCAAGCTCGGTAAAGGAGAAGCAGGAGATCAGCATGGTGCGCGAGAAATTCTCGCGCGTGGTGTCGGCGTAGCGGCCCTTCAGCTCGTTCTTGTCGGAGAAGGCGATGGCGTGGACCAGGAAATCCAGCCCGCCCCATTTCTCCTTCAACGTCGCAAAGACCGAATCGACGCTCTCGAGACTCTCGACGTCGCAGGGCAGCACCAGTTCGACGCCGAGCGATTGCGCCAGCGGCTTGACCCGCTTGCCGAGCGCCTCGCCCTGAAAGGTGAAGGCCATCTCAGCGCCCTGCGCAGCCAGCGCTTTCGCGATTCCCCAGGCGATCGAATGGTCGTTGGCGATGCCCATCACCAGACCGCGCTTGCCCTTCATCAGGTCCTGCATCGCCTTAACTCCACTCACGCGATGAACGACCTTACGCATCCAGGCGCTTGAAGACCAGCGTGGCGTTGGTTCCGCCGAAGCCGAAGGAATTCGACAGCACGGTGCCGAGCCTGGCGTTGTCGATGCGCTTGCGCACGATCGGCATGTCCGAAAATACCGGATCGAGCTCGGTGATATGGGCGCTCTCGCAGAC
>Ga0207661_10002110_pt1 | contig 13678 bp, 15 predicted proteins | sample KBSC713LmetaG_FD_184337 | JGI IMG/M metagenome (GOLD analysis project Ga0207661, IMG submission 184337) | Corn rhizosphere microbial communities from Kellogg Biological Station, Michigan, USA - KBS C7.1-3L metaG (SPAdes) (version 2) | ecosystem: Host-associated > Plants > Roots > Rhizosphere ... | reverse complement strand
TGCAATCGTCCCTTGCTGACGCGGTGTTTGATCGCTTCCGCGCCGAACCCGAGGTCAAGGAGGTTCTGGCGCGTGAGCACACCGTGCTGCGCCCGAGCGAGCCGCCAGGCTGCCTGGCTCTGCTCCTCCGAGATTTGGGGTGCCATGACCCCCCAAAGTTCGGAGACGCGAGGACTCTCTCCCTACCCAGCCTGTTTTTCGAGGTTCATCGCCGCAAGGTGCGCCCTCGGCAGCCCGTTATTAGGCCGTATGCACGACGTCTGCGGGGTCATCGTCTCCCACAACGGCAAGGGTTGGCTCGAGGCTTGCCTTTCCACCTTTTTCGCGGCTGCCGAGGGGGTCGACCTCGACGTGGTCGTCGTCGACAACGGCAGCGACGGCTCCGCCGCGTATGTCGACGAGCGCTTCCCGGCGGTTCGCACGATCAGCTGCGCGAACCGGGGGTTCGGGGCCGCTAACAACCGCGGACTGGAGACGGTGGACGCCCGCTACGTGCTCTTCCTCAACCCGGACACCGAATTCCTCCGCGGGAGCCTCTCCGAACTGGTCGCCGCCCTCGACCACCGGCCGCACATCGGCCTCGCCGGCGTGCGGCAGGTGGGGGAGAGGGGAGCGCTGGCGCCGAGCATTCGGCGGTTCCCCTCGACCCTCAACATGCTTGCCGAAGCGCTCGCGGTCGAGCGCGCGCCGCTGCTGCGGCGGTTCCTCGGCGAGCGGGTGCTCGCCCCCGGGCGCTACGACCGCGAAGGCCGCTGCGACTGGACCTCGGGCTCCTTCATGCTCGCTCGGGCCGAGGCCCTGCGCGCCTGCGGCGGTTTCGACGAGCGCTTCTTCCTCTTCTCCGAGGAGGCCGATCTCTGCTGGCGCCTCAAGCAGGAAGGCTGGGACGTTGCCCACCTGCCGCAGCTGACGATCCGCCATTTCGAGAGCGAGCGCTCGGCGACGCCGCGGATGGAGGCCCAGTCCGCCTATGCCCGCCTCCAGTTCGCCCGCAAGCACGTCCCCCGCGTCGTTCCCTACCGGCTGGCGATGGCGCTTCGCTATGCCCTGCGAGCGCGCCGCCCTGCCGCCCGCGCCGCCCTCGAGACCACGCTCAAAGAGCAGCCGCCGCTCGCCCCGCCGCCGCTGCCTCCGATCGAAGCTCAGGCGACGATCGTCAGCGCGCTCGGCGCCACCCGCAGCTCGATCCGCTCGCGCTCGCCGATGTAGTCGCCGTCGATCTGGAGCGGGAAGGGCCGGACGCTGCCGTCCTTCGTCAGCGAGGCGGTCTCGACCACGGCGTGGGTGACGTCGTCGAAGTGGGTCACCTGCTTGTGGCGAGCCGCCGGTTTGGTCTCGCTGAACAGCCGCGTGATCAGCGTCGGCATATCGCGCTGCGCCGCCCGCCTCAGGACCGCGATCGAAAGGGTGCCGTCATCGATCTCGATCCCCTCGCAGACCCGGATCGGGTGGGTGGTGAAGTAGGTGAACGGGTCGGAGTTCTGGACGATCGCGGTGATCCCCTCGACCGGCTCGGCCCCGTCGACCGTCGTCCGCATCCGGACCGGGTTGAGGAGGTACTTGCGGTAGAAGCTGGAGATGCCGGCCCAGCTGTAGTAGTAGGGGCCGGCGTTGCCCTTCAGGGTGGGGTTGCGGTCGACCCGTTTGACGACGCTGGCGTCGATGCCGACCCCGCAGGAGAAGACGAAGTAGCGGTCGTCGACCATCCCCAAATCGATCTTGCGCGGATGCCAGTCGTCGGCGAGCGTCAGCAGGTGCTCGGTCGCGTCGACGACGTCGTTCGGCATCCCCAGCGTCCGGCAGACGACGTTGGTCGAGCCGCCCGGCAGGATTGCCACCGGCAGGTCGGACCCCGCAAGCCCGTTGGCGACCTCGTTCAGCGTCCCGTCGCCGCCGAAGGCGACGACCACGTCATAGCCCCCGTCCCGCGCCTCGCGCCCGATCTCGGTCGCGTGGTTCTGCGCCTGGGTCGAGACCGCTTCGACGTCGAACCGCCCCTGCAGCGCGTAGACCACGAGGTTTTTCAGCCGGTCCGAGACCGTCGTCGCGTAGGGGTTGACGATCAGCAGCATCCGCTTCTTCGCGGGCTTGCGGCGGCGGAGGGAGCGGAGCTGCGCGGACACGGAGGCTGCACCCTATTGCCAGGGGTGCAACTTCGCGGCCGACAGCTCCAGCTACGCCGCCTCGTAGCGGATCACGGCGCCGTCCTCGACTTCCCGCACCCGGCCCTCGTTGACGAGCAGATCGGCGTGGCCGATCACCTCCGAGAGGGTGAGGAAGGCCTGGGTGACGGCGACGTTCCTCCACAGCGCCTGCGCCAGCTCGTATCCGGTCCGCGGCCGCTCGGCGATCAGGCGGTGGATCCTCTCCTTGCGCCGCTCGTAGCCGGCGAAGCGGGAGTCGATCAACTGGGCGTGGTCGGTGATCGGCTCGCCGTGACCGGGGAGGACGATCTCGGCCGGCATCTCCCGGGTCTTCTTCAGCGACTCGATATAGGTGACGAGCGCCTGCGGGCGCTCGCTCGAGCCGTCCAGCGGCCGCGCGAGCAGCGGGTTGGAGGAGATCCTCGGCAGCAGGTGGTCGGCGGCGAGGAGGATCTTCCGCTGCTCGTCCCAGAAGACGGTGTCGGAGGGGCTGTGGCCGGGCCGGTGCAGGACCTCGAGCCGGCGGTCGCCGAGCTCCAGGGTGCCGCCGTCCTCCAAGGGCCGCGTAACGGTCACATGCGAGCCCCAACCGCGGAAGCTGCGGGAGACGCTGCGCAGGGCGACCGTCACGTCCTCGGGGATGCCGTTGCGCAGCATCACCTCGACCGCGAACTGGTCCTCCAGCTCGGCATCCTCCTCGAAGGAGCCGAGCCGCCGAGCCGCCGCCCCCAGCGCTGCCACCTCGGCGCCCGAGTGCTCGACCAGGATCTCGACCAGGCCGAGATGGTCGATGTGCTGGTGGGTGACGACGATCAGCTCCAGGTCGGCGAGCGCGTGGCCGCGCTCGACCAGCCGCGCCGTCAGCTCGTCGAGCGCCTTTCCGGAGTTCGGTCCGGTGTCGACCAGGGTCAGCGGGTCGTCCTCGATCAGGTAGCAGTTGACCCGCCCGACGGCGAACGGGGTCGGGATCGCGAAGCGGTGTATTCCAACCAGCGCCGCCTGCTCGAGTGCCTGCTCAGGCGACCAGGTCACGCTCGGATCATCCCGAGGACCTCGTCGCGGCGGCGCTCCATGTCCTCGCGCGAGACCAGCGACTCGAGGTTCAGCCGCAGCAGCGGCTCGGTGTTGGAGGGTCGGACGTTGAAGTGCCAGTCCTCGTAGTCGATCGAGACCCCGTCGAGGTGGCTCACCTCGGCCCCCTCGCCGTAGCGCTCTTCGATCGCCCGCATCTTTGCCTCCTGGTCGTCGACCTCGGAGTTGATCTCGCCGGAGATGAAGTAGCGGGAGCGGAACTCCTCCATCAGCTCGGCCAGGGTGCGGCCGTCTTGCGAGAGCAGCTCCAAGACCAGCAGCGCCGGGATCGTCCCCGAGTCGGCGTTCCAGAAGTCGCGGAAGTAGTAGTGGCCGGAGACCTCGCCGCCGAACGCCGCGCCCTCCTCGCGCATCCGCGCCTTGAAGAAGGCGTGGCCGACGCGGGAGAGGTCAGAGCGGCCGCCCTCGGCTGCGACCAGATCCGGCACCGCGCGGCTTGAGCGCGGGTCGTAGAGGATCGTCGCGCCGGGGTTCTTCTGCAGGACCGAGCGGGCGAGCAGGGCGCAGATGAAGTCGCCGTCGCAGAAGCTGCCGTTGCCGTCGATGAAGAAGCAGCGGTCGGCGTCACCGTCCCAGGCGATCCCGAGGTCGGCACCGGTCGACTTGACGCGGTCGATGATCATCCGCCGGTTCTCCTCCAAAAGCGGGTTCGGCTCGTGGTCGGGGAACTCGCCGTCGGGGACGAAGTACATCTCCTCCAGCTCCAGCGGCAGCTTCTCCAGGATCGGCCCGACCATCGGCCCGCCCATCCCGTTGCCGCCGTCGACCACCACCCTCATCGGCTTCACCTTCGAGGGGTCGATGAAGGAGAGGGCGTGGGAGTGGTACTCGTCCCAGACGTCGACCTCCTCGACGGAACCGCCGCCGGGCGCGTCGCCCAACCCACCTTCGATCTCGGCCTTGACGTCGCCGATCCCGGCGTCGCCGGAGAGCGGCAGCGCCCCCTCGCGGACGAGCTTGACCCCGGTGTAGGCCTTGGGGTTGTGGGAGGCGGTGACCATGGCGCCGCCGTCGAGCTGGCGCGAGCCGACCAGGTGGTAGAGCATCTCGGTCGCGACCTGGCCGGCGTCGATCACGGTTGCCCCCTCGGCGATAAGCCCGTCGCGCACCGCGGCCGCCATCGCCGGCGCGGTCAGCCGCATGTCCCGTCCCAGTCCGATCCGCAGCTCGCTCGTGTCTTTCCCGCGCAGCCGTCCCAGCACCCGGGCGAAGGCACGTCCGATCGCTTCGGCCGTCGTCTCGTCCATCTCGCTTCCATGCAGGCCGCGGATGTCGTAAGCCTTGAAGATCTTCGGATCAGGATTTACGTCCTCCGCTCCGCGTCCGGGCGTAAATCGCTCCATCAGAAAGCTCCCTTCAAGGCCTCGTAGCTCTGCTCGATCGACTGCGGCATCACTTTCGTGTCGGCGATCACCGGCATGAAGTTGTTGTCGCCGGCCCAGCGCGGGACGACGTGCATGTGGATGTGGTGCTCGACCCCGGCGCCGGCCACCCGTCCCTGGTTGAAGCCGACGTTGTACCCGTGCGGCTCGTAGACGCCCTCGAGTCGGTCCATCGCCCGCTGCGCCAGGTTCATCATCTCGGCCAGGGTCTCGGGCGGGATCTCCTGCAGGCGGCCGACGTGCTCGTATGGCGCCACCATCAGGTGCCCGTTCGTGTACGGGAAGAGGTTGAGGATCACGAAGCTGCGCTCGCCGCGGTGGACGATCAGGTTCGCCTCGTCGTCCTCCGCGGCCGGCTTGGCGCAGAAGATGCACTCCTCCTCGATGTCCTTGGACGCGTCCTTCACGTAGGCGAGGCGCCAGGGCGCCCAAATGCGGAAATTTGCCACGGGCCGATCATCCTATTGGGGCCAAGCCGCGCCCGGACGCGGCGGCGCTCGTCAGAGCCAGCGGCGCTTGCGGAAGTATGCGACGAGGCCGATCAGCAGTGCCGCCATCACCCCGAGCGTGATGAAGAAGCCGACCTCGTTGTGTTCGCCCGGCACCCAGGAGTTCATCCCCATGATGCTGGCGATCAGGGTCAGCGGCAGGATCACGACGCTGATCGAGGTCAGCACCCGGAGGATGTCGTTGAGGCGGTGGGAGATCACCGACTCGTTGGTCTCCTCGAGCGCCTCCGCCACCTCCTTGTAGTTCTCGAGCATGTCCCAGATCCGCTCGTGGGCGTCGACGATGTCGTCGAAGTAAATCTCCAGGTCGAAGTCGGAGGCGAGGTAGCGCTGCTTCACCCGCTCCAGTTCGCGCAGCACCGGGCGCTGCGGCCGGATCACTTTGCGGAAGTTGATGATCTCCTGCTTGACGTTGGAGATGTCGCGGACGACCTCCTCGGCCCGCTCTTCGAAGATGTCGTCCTCGAGCGCGTCGAGCTTGTTGCCGATCTTGCGCAGCATCGGGAAGCAGTAATCGAAGCTGTCGTCGACGAGCCGGTAGAGGAGGTAGCCGGACCCGCGCGAGAAGAGCTGCTCGCGCAGCTCCTCTTTCGTCCGGCAGCGCTCGAACAGGTACTCGACCGGCTGCAGCGGCAGGTTCGGGATCGTCACCACGTAGTCGGGGCCGACGAAGACGTCGAGCTCGCCGGTGCCGAGCCGCCCGGCCTGGGGGTCGAAGACGGGCAGGTGGAGGACGATGAAGAGGTAGTCGTCGTAGACGTCGATCTTCGGCCGCTGGTTGCGCGAGAGCACGTCCTCGAGGTCGAGCGCGTGGAACTCGAAGTGCTCCTCGAGCCAGCTCCGCTCCAGCGACCCCGGCCACTCGATGTTGACCCAGCGCAGGCCGTTGGAGTCGATCTGCTCGACGTTCGGCTGTTGCGGCTCAGGCGCCGCAGGCTGAGAGACGAGCGCGCCGCGCCGGCTGCGAGGCCGGGGCAGCCTCGGTTTCGGAAGGTTCGGCATCGGCCAGCCCCCTCGTGATCTCGTGCGGCAAGGTCATCGTGGCGCCTAGGTTAGACGGGCGCGGAGAAATGCGTGGGATGCAGGCTGCAATTGGTTGCAGGGCGTCAGGGCTTTCCTGTATCTTCGCCTGTACATAAGCGCCACATCTAGAGGGGTGGAGGGACTGGCCCATTGAAGCCCCGGCAACCATCGCGATCGCAAGGTCGAGACAGGTGCCAAATCCAGCAGGTCTCCAGAAGATCGAGACCTGAAAGATGTGGGGGATGTCCGATCCGGACCTCGCCCCACAGATGGCGAAGGTCTTTTTTTTATGAGCTGGTTCGTAAGTGGAAATGAGGATCGGATGTCACTAGAGAGCCTGAAGTGCAAGGAGTGCGGGACCGCCTACGAGCTGGACGCCCGCTACGTCTGTGAGAACTGCTTCGGACCGCTGGAGGTCGCCTACGACTTCAGCGGCCTCGATGCGGCGGAGGTGAAGCGCCGCATCCAGGCCGGGTCGCAGGGGATCTGGCGCTACCGCGACTTCCTGCCGTTCGCCGGCAAGGCCAGCGACCCACTGGAGCCGGGGTTCACCCCCCTCCTGAAAGCCGAGCGGCTGGCCGAGCGGCTCGGCGTCGAGGCGGAGATCTACATCAAGAACGACGCCGCCAACCCGACTCACTCCTTCAAGGACCGGGTCGTCGCCGTCGCCGTCGCGAAAGCGAAGGAGCTCGGTTTCGACACCGTCGCCTGCGCCTCGACCGGCAACCTCGCCAACGCCGTCGCCGCCCATGCCGCCGCGGCCGGCCTCGACTCCTACGTCTTCGTCCCCGCCAACCTCGAGGAGCAGAAGCTGCTCGCCACCGGCGTCTACGGGACCAACCTGGTCGGCGTCCGCGGCAACTACGACGACGTCAACCGCCTCTGCACGCAGCTGGCCGAGACCCACCCCTGGGCCTTCGTCAACGTCAACCTGCGGCCCTACTACGCCGAGGGCTCGAAGACGCTCGCCTACGAGACCGTCGAGCAGCTCGGCTGGAAGCTGCCGGACCGGGTCGTCTCCCCGATCGCCTCGGGCTCGCTCTTCACCAAGCTCGGCCGTGGCTTTCAGGAGTGGCTCGACATCGACCTGGTCGCGGGCGAGCAGCCGGTATTCAACGGCGCCCAGGCCCAGGGCTGCAGCCCTGTCGCCACCGCTTTCGCCGAGGGCTGGGACGTCTGCAAGCCACAGCGCCCCGACACGATCGCCAAGAGCCTCGCGATCGGCGACCCGGCCGACGGCCCCTACGCGGTCGAGCACGCCCGCCGCACCGGCGGCGGCGTCGACGCGGTCACCGACCAGGAGATCCGCGAGGGGATCAAGCTGCTGGCCGAGACCACCGGGATCTTCACCGAGACCGCTGGCGGCGTCACCGTCGGCGTCCTCCGCAAGCTGGCCGAACGCGGTGAGCTCGCTCCTGGCGAGCGCGTCGTCGTCTACATCACCGGCGAGGGGCTGAAGACGCTCGACGCCACCCGCGATACGTTCCAGATGCACGAGATCGACCCCGCCCTCGAGAGCTTCGAGGCCGAGTTCCCGCAGGAGGTAGCCGTCTGATGAGCGTCACCGTGAAGATCCCGACCCAGCTGCGCGCCGCCACCGGCGGGGAAGCCGAGCTGGAGGTCGAAGGGGCGACCGTCGGCGAGGTGCTCGACGCCGTCTTCGACGCTCACGGCGGCCTCCGCGACCGGATCACCCAGGACGGCGATTTGCGCCGCTTCGTCAACGTCTACGTCTCCGGCGAGGACATCCGCTTCCAGCAGGGGCTGGAGACTTCCATAAATGATGGTGATGAGGTCACGATTTTGCCCGCGGTGGCAGGTGGTTGAGGCCGTCCCGGTAGGGGTTCCACTTAACTTTTTCGGTGGAACGTCTCATGGCTGACGCCTCTAGGTCGGTGACGAAAAAGTACAAGACGTTCCACCCCTACCGGGACGGCCTCGTGAAGGCACTCGATGGACGCTAGGCCGCCCGTAGTCATCCTTTGCGGAGGTCGGGGTACGAGGTTGCGTGAGCGGACCGAGTCGGTGCCGAAGGCGCTGGTCGAGATCGGTGGCCGGCCGATCCTCTGGCACGTGATCCAGATCTACGCGGCGCAGGGGTTCCGGCGCTTCCTGCTGGCAACCGGCTATATGGGTGAGGCGGTCGCGGAGTTCGCCGCGGCGGAACGCTGGCCAGAGGGAGTCCTGGTCGACTGCATCGACACCGGCCTCGATACTCCGACCGGCGGCCGGATCGCGGCGCTGGCGGACCGGCTCGGCGGGGAGCGGTTCTGCGCGACCTACGTCGACGGCGTCGCCGACGTCGACCTCACCGCCCAGCTCGACTTCCACGCCGGGCACGACGCCCTCGCCACGGTCACGGTGGTGCGGCCGAACCTGCAGTGGGGGGTCGCCGAGCTCGACGGCGAGGCGGTGACCGGCTTCGTCGAGAAGCCACGGAGCGAGCACTGGATCAACGGCGGCTTCTTCTGCTTCGAGCCCGGTGTCTTCGACTACCTGGACACCGAGAGCGTGCTCGAGCGCGAGCCGCTCTCGCACCTGGCCACCGACGACCAGCTGCGCGCCTTCCGCCACCAGGGCTTCTGGGACTGCATGGACACCTACAAGGACGCGGTCGTGCTGAACGACCTGTGGACCGCCGGGCGCGCTCCCTGGCGGATCTGGGACGAGGCGACGGTGGAGGGGTGAAGCGCTCGCTGGTGACCGGCGGCCACGGCTTCGTCGCCTCCAACCTGGCGCGGGCGCTGCTCGAACGCGGCGACGCGGTCTCCGTCCTCGATCTGGCGCCGCCGCCGAGCTCCGGGCTCGCCCTGCAGGGGATCGCCTCCGAGGTGCAGCTGCTCGAAGCCGACCTCCGCGACGCGGCCGCCATCGACGCCGCGATCGCCGCCGGCGAGTTCGACGTCGTCTTCCACCTCGCTGCCCAGACCCTGGTCGGACCGGCGATGGCGGATCCGACCCAGACCTTCGAAGTCAACGTCCGCGGCACCTGGAGCCTGCTCGAGTCCTGCCGCCGCGCCGACGTCCCCGCGGTGGTCGTCGCCTCCTCCGACAAGGCCTACGGGCCGAGCGAGGTGCTGCCCTACCGCGAGGACATGCGGCTGACCCCGGCCTCGCCCTACGAGGCGAGCAAGGCGGCCGCCGATGCGATCGCGCTCAGTTACCGCCCTGCCTACGGCCTGCCGGTCGCGGTGACCCGCTTCGCCAACATCTACGGCGGCGGCGACCCCAACTTCTCGCGCCTGATCCCGGAGGCGATCGCCGCCGTGCTCGACGGCCGCCGCCCGCAGATCCGCTCCGACGGCAGCCCCGAACGGGACTTCCTCTACGTCGGCGACGCGGTCGCCGCCTACCTGGCAGTCGAGAGCGTGGTCGGCGCCGGCGGACCCGGCGCCGGGGAGGCGTTCAACGCTGGGGGCGAGCGTCCCTTCTCGGTCGCCGAGGTGCTGGAGACGATCGTCGCGGTCTCGGGGTCCGATCTCAGTCCCGATTACCTCGGCACCGGCAACCCGGACGGCGAGATCGACCGCCAGTTCGTCGACTCGACCAAGCTGCGGGAGCTGACCGGCTGGGCGCCGGAGGTCGAGCTGCGCGACGGCCTGATCCGCACTCTGGACTGGTACCGAGACCACAGCGAGCTGCGCCCGGAAGCGGCCGGGGCGGCGGGCTAGGCTGAAGCCCGATGTGCGGGCGCTTCACCAACACGACCAAGGACACGAAGAAGATCGCCGACCGCTTCCAGGTCGAGCTGGAGAAGGCGCTGGAACGCAGCGGCGCCGGAGCGCCGGCGAAAGAGTCGGCCAAGGACGGGGAGGAGGCGAAAGCGCCGACCGGATTCGGCCGCTTCAACGTGGCGCCGACCCAGGAGGTGCTCGTCGTCCGCGCCTCGCCCGAGCCCGAGGAGGCCGAACAGGGCGCCCGCGAGGCGCGCCTGATGCGCTGGGGCCTGGTCCCGGTCTGGGCCAAGGACCTCAAGGTCGGCTACCGGATGATCAACGCGAAAAAAGAGAACCTGATCAAGAGCCGCGCGTACGGGCCGCTGCTCGGCAAGTTCCGCCACCGCTGCCTGATCGTCGCCGACGGCTTCTATGAGTGGATGAAGGCCGAGGATCCGAAGCAGCCGCGCCAGCCTTGGCACTTCCGGGTCGACGGCGGCGAGCCCTTCGCCTTCGCCGGCCTCTGCACCCGCAAGGAGTGGCCGGACCGCGAGGAGCGCGGCTACGACGATGGCTATCTCTACACCTGCACGCTGGTGACGACGACCCCGAACGAGGTCGTCGCCCCGGTCCACGACCGGATGCCGGCGATCCTGCCCAGCCCCGAGGCCGAGGCCGCCTGGCTCGACCCGCGGCTGAGCGCCGAGGACGCCGTGGCGATGTGCGGTCCGCTCGACCCCCGGCGGATGTCGAGCGCTCCGGCGAACCCCGCCCTCAACAAGGTCGGCAAAGGCATGGCCGAGGGACCGGAGCTGCTGGTGGCGCCGCAGACGACGCTCGACGCCTCCTGAGTCAGCTTTCGCTTTCTTCTTCGGCTTCTTCGCGTTCTTCGGCTTTGAGTTCTTCGGCTTCTTCGTCGATCGGCGGCGAGCGTTCGGGCAGTGCGGCCCGGGTCCGCACCGTTGCTTCGCCGGCAGCGGTTTTCAGCGTGCAGCGGATCTTCGCCGAGGGGACGTCGGTCGTTCGCCAGACGGTGAAGAAGGGAAGCACGAGATCCTTCGTTGGCTTGCCGGCGATCGCGTATTCGATCCGCTCTTCGCCGATCTTGAAGTTGGGCCATTCGACCTTGACGCCCTTTTCGCTGGTGAAGCGCTGCGGCCGGTCGGGGACTTCCAGCGAGGCGAGTTCGCCGCCGTGGGAGCTGAAGTCCATCAGCACCGTTTCCGGCACTTCCTGGCTGTAGATGCCGTTTTCGGAGGAGCGCGGGTAGGTGGCGCGCAGGTCGCCGCCGCTCTGGGCGATTTCGGTTTCCTTCGGCGCCTTGATCGCGCAGAGGACCTTGCTGTCGCTGATCGGCGCGCCGGCGGAGACGTTCAGCGCCGAGGAGACGATGTAGAGCGAGTAGCCGCTGACGTTGGTGCCGGTGGCGCGGATGTTGGTGTCGGTCAGCTGCATCTCGCCCTTGCCGGTGGGGACGGGCACCGAGCGGGAGTCGGCACCCTTGGCCGACTGCACCCATTCGAGGCTGGCCGCTTCCCCCTCGCCCTTGCCGGTGGTGGCGAGCGCGGCGACGACGCAGGCGATAAGCCCGACCGCGATCACGATCAGGGCGCCGCGTGGGGGCCGGGAGTCCTGGGACGGGGTGCCTTGCGGGGCAGCGTTCACAGCGCGACAGTATTGGAATCGAACGCAGGGTCGCCGGTCTGCGATACCTCGACCGCCCTCCCGGGTACGTTTTCTCCGTGGCAGGCAAAGTGACCGTGAAGATGACCGAGGCGCGACCGCGTGCGGTCGAGGTCCACGGGCGGCCGATCAACTTCATCGAAGCCGGATCCGGCCCGGTCCTGCTGCTGATCCACGGGATGGCGGGCACCTGCGCCAACTGGGAGGCGGTGATCGAGCCGCTGGCGATCAACCACACCGTGATCGCCCCCGACTTTCCGGGCCACGGCTCCTCGGCGCCCGGGGGCGGCGACTACTCGCTCGGCGCCCTCGCCAGCGGCCTGCGCGACCTGATGCTGACGCTCGGCAACGAGCGGGCGACCCTGGTTGGCCACTCGCTCGGGGGCGGCGTCGCGATGCAGTTCACCTACCAGTTTCCGGAGATGGTCGAGCGCCTGGTGCTGGTCTCCAGCGGCGGCCTCGGGCCCGACGTCAGCCCGATCCTGCGGGCCGCCGCCCTGCCCGGCGCCGAACTATTCATCTCCGCCACCGCCGGGGTCGGCAGCAAGGTCGGCTCGACGATCGGCCGCGGCCTTGGCCTGCTCGGCCTGCGCCCGAACGCCGACGTGGCCGAAGTTACGCGCGGCTACGCCACCCTCACCGACCCCGACCGCCGCAAGGCCTTCGTCGCCACGCTGCGCTCCGTGGTCGGCATGCAGGGACAGCGCGTCGCCGCCCTCGACAAGCTCTACCTCGCCGACGCCCTGCCCCTGCTGATCGTCTGGGGCGAGAACGACCCGATCATCCCCGTCGACCACGCCCGCGAGGCCCACGCCCAGCTCCCCAACAGCCACCTCGAGATCTTCGAGGACACCGGCCACGTCCCCCAATTGGAGCGCCCCGGCCGCTTCATCGCCGTCCTCGAACGCTTCCTCGCCGAAACCGAGCCGGCGGAGTTCGACGCCGGCGAGTGGCGAGCAAGGTTCAAGGCCGCCGAGAACTAGGCCTGTCGCTTTTGTGGACCTATGAGCCACAAAAGCGACACGACAAGAGACGCGCCCGACAGGATTCGAACCTGTGGCCTCTTCCTCCGGAGGGAAGCGCTCTATCCAGCTGAGCTACGGGCGCTCGATCCGCAGCTTAGCGGTGGCAGGATTGGGAGCGCGCCGGTCATTTGTTCCGGATAGCGGCACAAAGGACCGGCGCCCTCCGGACTTCGCGTAGGCTCGCCGCCGATGGATCTGGTGGTGACTTTTCTTGGAACCGGGGGCTCGGTGCCTTCGGCGCGGCGCTCTACGGCCAGCGTGCTGGTGTCGCGTGGGGGGGAGCGGTTGCTCTTCGATTGCGGGGAAGGCACGCAGCGGCAGATGCAGCGGTCGCTTGGGTTGGTGCAGGCGGATGAGATCTACCTGACGCACTTCCATGCAGACCACGTGCTGGGGCTGCCTGGGCTGCTGAAGACCTACGACCTGACCGATCGCCAGGTGCCACTGAAGATCTACGGGCCGCCAGGGCTTTCCGAGCTCTTCCAGGTCTTCTCTCCGTTCCTCGGCCGCCTCAAGTTCACGCTCGACCTGATCGAGCTGGGACCGGGAGACGCCGTCGAGCACGATGGCTACGTGGTCGAGCCCTTCGAGGCCGCGCACAGCGGGCGCGCCAACGGCTACGCGCTGATCGAGGCCGAGCGGCCGGGGCGTTTCGACCCTGCGGCGGCCGCTGCGGCCGGCGTGCCGGAAGGGCCTGCCTACGCCGCCCTGCAGCGCGGGGAGACCGTCGAGGGAGAGGCGGGACCCGTCACCCCCGACCGGGTGATGGGGGAGAGCCGACCCGGTCGCACGATCGTCATCACCGGGGACACCGCGCCCAGTCCCGCCACCGTCTCCGCCGCGGCCGATGCCGACCTGCTGATCCACGACGCCTCCTTCGCCGAGGAGGAGGTCCAGCGCGCCGCCGAGACCGGGCACTCGACGATCGGCCAGGCCGCCGCGGTCGCGGCCGAGGCCCACGTGAAGCTGCTTGCCCTCGTCCACATCTCCTCCCGCTACCACGTCGGCAAGGTGATCGAGGAGGCGAAAGGCGTCTTCGAGCCCACCGTCGCCCCCAAAGACTTCGATGTCATCGAACTCCCCTTCCCCGAGCGCGGAGTTCCCCATCTCATCCCGAACGGAGCTGCCGACAGGCAAGGGCACGGGTAGGCCCCCTCACGGGGC
>Ga0207661_10002109_pt1 | contig 13678 bp, 12 predicted proteins | sample KBSC713LmetaG_FD_184337 | JGI IMG/M metagenome (GOLD analysis project Ga0207661, IMG submission 184337) | Corn rhizosphere microbial communities from Kellogg Biological Station, Michigan, USA - KBS C7.1-3L metaG (SPAdes) (version 2) | ecosystem: Host-associated > Plants > Roots > Rhizosphere ... | reverse complement strand
CTATTCCTCGTCGCTTAACGCTTCACCACATATTGAGCACGAGTCTGGCCTCGTCGCTCATCCGGTCGGGGGACCATGCCGGCTCCCAGACCAGGTTGATATTGATCACGCCGACACCGGGAACACTCGCGATCGCATTCTCGACCTGGGTCGGCAGCTCGCCGGCCGCCGGGCAATTCGGCGTTGTCAGCGTCATGGTCACGTCGACCGCGCGCTCGTCGGAGATCTCGACCTTGTAGATCAGGCCGAGCTCGTAGATGTCGGCTGGAATTTCCGGGTCGAACACCGTCTTGAGCGCAGCGACGATCTCCGCGGTCAGCCGCTCGGTCTCTTCCGGCGACAACGCGGAATGCGTCTCCATGTTGGCGGTCTTGGCTTCGGCTACGTCACTCATGCAAACAGTTCCCCGGCCTTGATCAGCGCCTGCACCAGATGGTCGACTTCTTCACGGGTATTATACATGCCGAACGAGGCGCGGCAGGTAGCCGTGACATTGAACCGCTCTAAAAGCGGCATTACGCAATGCGTACCGGCGCGCACCGCAACGCCCTGGCGATCGATCACGGTCGCGACGTCGTGGGGATGAGCGCCCTTCATCTCGAAGGAGATCACCGGTCCCTTGTTCCGGGCGGTGCCGATCACGCGCAGCGAGTTGATTTCGCGCAGGCGCGCTTGCGCATAGGTCAGGAGATCGTGCTCGTGCGCAGCGATCCGCTCTTTACCGATGGAACTCACGTAGTCGATCGCGGCTCCCAGCCCGATCGCTTCGACGATCGCAGGCGTGCCAGCCTCGAACTTGTGCGGCGGATCGCCATAGGTGACCCAGTCCCTGGCGACCTCGCGGATCATCTCGCCGCCGCCATTGAAGGGACGCATCGCCACCAGGTGCTCGTGCTTGGCATAGAGCGCACCGATGCCCGTCGGACCATAGACCTTGTGGCCGGTGAAGACATAGAAGTCGCAGTCGATATCCTGAACGTCAACGGCGAGATGCACCGCGCCCTGGCTGCCGTCGATCAGCACGGGAATGCCGAGCGCATGCGCGGCCTTCACCACGTCCTTGATCGGCACGATGGTGCCGAGCGCATTCGACATCTGCGTGATTGCGACCAGCTTGGTGCGCGGCGAGAGGAGCTTCTCGAACTCCTCGAACAGGAAATTGCCCTCATCATCGACCGGCGCCCATTTGATGACAGCGCCATGGCGTTCCCGCAGGAAATGCCAGGGCACGATGTTGGAATGGTGCTCCATGATCGACAGGACGATCTCGTCGCCGGCCTTGATATTCGCTTCACCCCAGGAATAGGCGACGAGGTTGATCGCTTCGGACGCGTTGCGGGTGAAGACGATCTCTTCATTGCGGCGGGCGTTGAGGAATGTTGCGACCCTCGCTCGGCCGCCCTCATAGGCTTCGGTGGCGGCATTGGCGAGATAATGCAGGCCGCGATGCACGTTGGCGTATTCGCTTTTGTAGGCCTCGGTCATACGGTCGAGCACGGCCGTCGGTTTTTGCGCCGAAGCCGCGTTGTCGAGATAGACCAGCGGCTTGCCGTAGACCTTCAGGCTGAGCGCCGGAAAATCCTCCCGCACGCGCGCGACATCGTAGGAACCGTTGAGGACTGCCGGATGCGTGCTCATGCCCTCGCCTCCAGCCAGCGCTCGGCAGTCGCCATCACGGTCTCGCGCAGATTCTCGTCGGCAATACCTTCGATCGCCTCGCCGACGAAGGCCTGAATCAACAGCGCTTGCGCCTCCTTCTCCGGCAGGCCGCGGGCGCGCAGATAGAACAGGAGGCTCTCGTCGAGAGCGCCGGCAGTCGCGCCGTGGCCGCAGGTGACGTCGTCGGCAAAGATCTCCAGCTCCGGCTTGTTGTCGGCTTCGGCTTCATCCGAAAGCAGCAGCGCGCGGGTCATCATCTTGCCGTCGGTCTTCTGCGCATCGGGACGGACGATGATGCGGCCCTGGAATACCGAATGGGCGCGGTCGTCGACCACGGCGCGGAAAACCTCGCGGCTCGTGCAAGCCGGCACGGCATGATCGACCACCAGCGTCGTATCGCCATGCTGCTTCCCCCTCAGGAGATTGACGCCGTTGATGTTGAGCTCGGAGCCTTCGCCGCTAAAGGTGACAAAACCCTGGTAACGGCTGACGGCGCCGCCCGCGGTCATGTTGAACAAATTGAACTTCACCTTGCCGCCGACGTCGAAAATCGCCGACGAGATATTTGCGGCATCGGCGCTGTCGGCCAACAGCCGAACCTGCGTCAACTCGGCGCCATCGCCGACCGAGAGCAGCACCGCATCGTGGACCTGATAGGCCTTCGCGCTATCAGTCGCGACAAAGTTCTCCACGAGCGTGACCCGCGCCGCCTTACCGATCTCCACCCGCGAGCGGGTGAAGGCGGACGCATTGGCGGCGGTCGCGACATGGATGAGCTGTAGCGGCGCGGTTAGCGCGGCACCGTCCGCGACAGCAACCACGACACCATCGGTCACGAGCGCCGCGTTTAGCGAGATCATCGCGTCCTTGGGGCTCGCTTCCAGGAGATCGCTTGCGCCGCCCCCGAGCGCCTCGCGCAAGCTGCGGAAACTGACGCCCTGGGGCGCCGCATCGGAAAGCTCCGGCGCAAACACGCCATCGACCAGCACCAGCTTCGTCGCGCCGTCGATGGCGACCGTTTTCAGCGCAGCCTTGGCATGCTGCAGCGCGGCGGCATCGGGCCGGCCGGCCAGTGGTCTGACTTCGCGCAGGAGCACGCGCAGATCGGTATATTTCCATTCCTCGACCCGCCGGTGCGGGAGACCTGAGTGCTCATAGGCCTCGAACGCCTGCCGGCGCAGCTCGGCGACCTTGCCCGTGCCGGGCAGGCGGTCACGCACCGGGGTGAACAGATTGTCCACCGCGCGTCCGGTCTCGGTCTTTGCCAACACAACGTTCATCACAGAATCCGTTATTCGTCAGGCCGCGTCCTCGAACTGTGCGTAGCCCGATTCTTCCAGCTCCAGCGCAAGTTCCTTGCCGCCGCTTTTGACGACGCGCCCCCTCGACATCACGTGCACGAAGTCGGGCACGATGTAGTTGAGGAGCCGCTGATAGTGGGTGATCACGACCATCGCCCGCTCCGGCGAACGCAACGCGTTGACGCCGTCGGCGGCGATGCGGAGCGCGTCGATGTCGAGGCCGGAATCCATCTCGTCGAGGATGCAGAGCGCCGGCTCGAACAGCGCCATCTGCAGAATTTCGTTCCGCTTCTTCTCGCCGCCGGAGAAGCCGACATTGACGCCGCGGCGGAGCATGTCCTGCGGGATGTTGAGCGACTTTGCGACCCCGCGGACCTTCTTCAGAAACTCCGGCGTCGAGAACTCGCTCTCGCCGCGCGCCTTGCGCTGCGCGTTCAGCGCGGTGCGCAGGAAGTTCATGGTGGCGACGCCCGGGATCTCCACGGGATACTGGAACGCCAGGAACACGCCCTTGGCGGCGCGCTCGTCGGGCTCCATCTCCAGGAGGTTCTCGCCATTGAACAGGACCTCGCCACCGGTCACCTCATAGCCCGGCTTGCCGGCGATCACATGCGACAGGGTCGATTTGCCTGAGCCGTTCGGCCCCATGATCGCGTGCACTTCGCCCTTGTTCACGGTGAGCGAAAGCCCGTGGAGAATCTCGCGATCCTCGACACGAACCTGCAGGTCTTTCACTTCAAGCAAGGGCATCTGTCGTCCTTAAGAAATCGAATTGGAATTTCGTCATTGCGAGGGGCGCTTGCGACGAGGCAATCCAGCCTTGTTCATCAGTGGATTGCTTCGCTGCGCTCGCAATGACGGCGTCATCAACCCACGCTCCCCTCGAGCGAGATCGAGATCAGCTTCTGCGCCTCGACCGCGAACTCCATCGGCAGCTGCTGCAGCACGTCCTTGACGAAGCCATTGACCACGAGACCAATGGCTTGCTCCTGCGACAGCCCGCGCTGGACGCAATAGAACAGCACGTCCTCGGAGATCTTCGAGGTCGTCGCTTCGTGCTCGAAGGTGGCCGAGGAGTTCTTCGCCTCGATATAGGGCACGGTGTGCGCGCCGCATTTGTCGCCGATCAGTAGCGAGTCGCAGGCGGTAAAGTTGCGCGCGCCGGTGGCCTTGCGATGCGCTGTGACGAGGCCGCGATAGGTGTTTTGCGAACGCCCCGCCGCGATGCCCTTGGAGATGATCCGGCTCGTGGTGTTCTTGCCGAGATGCAGCATCTTGGTGCCGCTATCGACCTGCTGGAAGCCGTTCGAGATCGCGATCGAGTAAAACTCGCCGCGCGAATTATCGCCGCGCAGGATGCAGCTCGGATATTTCCAGGTGATCGCCGATCCCGTCTCGACCTGGGTCCAGGAAATCTTCGAGTTCTTGCCGCGGCAGTCGCCGCGCTTGGTAACGAAATTGTAGATGCCGCCCTTGCCTTCCGCGTTGCCGGGATACCAGTTCTGCACCGTCGAATATTTGACCTCGGCGTCATCGAGCGCGACGAGCTCGACCACGGCGGCATGGAGCTGGTTCTCGTCGCGCTGCGGCGCCGTGCAGCCTTCGAGGTAGGAGACGTAGGACCCCTTGTCGGCGATGATCAGCGTGCGCTCGAACTGCCCGGTGTTGCGCTCGTTGATGCGGAAATAGGTCGATAGCTCCATCGGGCAGCGCACGCCGGCCGGCACGTAGACGAACGAGCCGTCGGAAAACACCGCCGAGTTCAGCGTCGCAAAGAAATTGTCCGACGTCGGCACCACCGAGCCCAGATACTTCTTCACCAGCTCCGGATGCTGGCGGATCGCTTCGGAGATCGGCATGAAAATCACGCCGGCCTTCTTGAGCTCTTCCTGGAAGGTCGTGGCAACCGAGACGGAGTCGAACACGGCATCGACCGCGATCTTGCCGCGCGCCGGCTCGCCGCCCTCGGGCGCAACCACGCCCTCAAGCACCGCGACCTCTCGCAGGGGAATGCCGAGCTTCTCATAGGTCTTGAGGATTTCGGGATCGATCTCGTCGAGCGAGCCGGCCTGCTTCTTCGGCTTGGGTGCGGCGTAATAATAAATGTCCTGGTAGTCGATCTTCGGATAGTCGACGCGCGCCCAAGTCGGCTCCGACATGGTTAGCCAGCGGCGATAGGCCTCCAGCCGCCATTCCAGCATCCAGGCCGGCTCGTTCTTCTTGGCGGAAATGAAACGGACCGTATCCTCCGACAGGCCCTTCGGGGCCTTGTCGGATTCGATCAACGTCTCGAACCCATAACGGTATTGATCGACGTCGATGCGCCGGACGCGCTCGACCGTCTCTTGTACGGCTGGCATTCAATCCTCCGCTCGCGGTTTCAAGGACCGCGGTGGAAATTCCAAAGCTCTCTTACGATGCCTTGGCGCGAAAATCACCTGCTTAGAACCGTTCAAGCTGTGTTTCGTCGCTACCCTTAATTAGGTGACTTGCGAGCTTTCGCCAAGCCTGAAGGCACGAATCTATGTCTGTTTCGGTCGTAGACCAGCCCAGACTGAGGCGCACGGCGCCCTGGGCGAGTTTTGGGCCAAATCCCATGGCCTCCAGCACATGGGACGGCTGGACCTTGCCGGACGAGCAGGCTGAGCCGGAGGAAACCGCGATGCCGGCGAGGTCGAAGCCGATCACCGCCGTCTCTGCCCTAAGCCCGGGAACCGTAAAGAGCGTGGTATTGGGCAGCCGTGGAGCTTCATTGGCGAAAATGATCATTTCCGGCGTCTCGCGGAGCCCCCTTTCAAGACGGTTCCGCAAACGTTCCAGGCGCGTTCCGTCGGCTTGCAGCGCGGTTTGGGCTGGCCGCACCGCCACGCCGAAGCCGGCAATCCCGGCGACGTTTTCGGTCCCGGCCCGATAGCCCCGCTCCTGGCCACCGCCCCGGAGCAAGGGTTCGACGCCCGAAAGGCCCTCGCGAAGCACCAGTGCGCCAACGCCCTTGGGACCACCGATCTTGTGCGCAGAGACGGTGAGAAGGTCGGCTCCGAGGGTCTTGATATCGAGGGGTATTTTGCCGAGCGCCTGGATCGCGTCGACATGCAGCAGCGCGCCTGCTTCATGGACCATCTGAGCTGCTTCACGAATCGGCTGAACGGCGCCGGTCTCGTTATTGGCCGCCATGATCGAGACCAGCGCGGGCGGGCCGGAGGCCAGCTTAGCTCGGAGATCGGCGAGATCGACCAGACCCGAGGGCGTCGCAGCGATCTTCGCGATCGCCTGCGTGGCAAACCGTCCGCCGGCCAAAACCGAGGGATGCTCGACCGCCGACACCAGAAGGCGTTGTAGCGCCTTGCCGGAGCCGCCACGGAGCCCCGGGGTGAGCGCCAACGCATTGGCCTCCGTTCCGCCCGAAGTGAACACGACGTTGCGCGGCAGCGCGCCGACAGTGGCTGCCACCTCCCCACGGGCGTCCTCGATCAGGCGCCGCGCCTGCCTTCCCTCGGCGTGGACCGACGACGGATTGCCGGCAAGGTCCAAGGCGGCCGCCATCGCCGCTTTCGCCTCCGGGCGCAGCGGTGTGGTTGCATTCCAGTCGAGGTAAACCCGGTTTGGCATCGCGTACAATAATACCTACATTTTCGTCACGACTTAAGCGCCGCTCCTCGCCAATTGGCAATGTTTGAGCGCTTCGGCAACCTCTGGAGCTAACGCCTTGAGCGCCCTCTCAGATGTTCAAGAAGCTTGCTTTTTGCCCCTTGCCTCATGCTAGAAGGCGGCCGAGTTTCGCCGCGCGCCGTTCGACCATCACTTGACGGCGCCAGAATCCCTTCACCTGCAGGGCTCCCCGAATTCGTCGCAGCGAGCCGGCATCTCACGGTTGATGGTCTTTAAGGATATCTCATGCCTGAAGTGATTTTCACCGGCCCCGCGGGCCGTCTGGAAGGCCGCTACCATCCGGCCAAGCAAAAGAACGCGCCGATCGCGATGGTGCTGCATCCGCACCCGCAATTTCGCGGCAACATGAATCATCCGATCGTCTATCAGGTCTATTACGCCTTCGCCGCGCGCGGCTTTTCCGTGCTGCGCTTCAACTTCCGCGGCGTTGGACGCAGCCAAGGCTCATTCGATCACGGCGCCGGCGAATTGTCGGATGCCGCGTCCGCGCTTGACTGGGCGCAGACGATCAATCCCGAGGCCCGCGCCTGCTGGGTCGCGGGCTTCTCCTTCGGCGCCTGGATCGGCATGCAGCTTCTGATGCGCCGGCCCGAGGTCGAGGGCTTCATCTCGATCGCGCCGGAGCCGAACCGCTACGACTTCTCCTTCCTCGCGCCCTGCCCCTCGTCGGGCCTGATCGTGCATGGCGACAGGGACATTGTGGCGCCCGCCAAAGACGTCAATACGTTGGTCGAGAAGCTGAAGACGCAAAAGGGCATCGTCATCGACCAACAGACCATCCCCGGTGCCAACCATTTCTTCGAGGAAAAGATGGAGCCGTTGATGGAGACGGTCACGGCCTATCTCGACATGCGGCTCGCCAACGTGCGTTAGCGCATGATCCGGAAAAGTGGGCACCGGTTTTCCGAAAAGATCATGCGCCAAAAAAGAGTCCTTCATGGCGTCGTTCGTGGCGTTGCTCCGGGCGGTCAATGTCGGCGGCACCGGCAAATTGCCGATGAGCGATCTCAAAGCGATGTGTGAGGAGCTCGGCTTCACGCAGGTCCGCACCTTTATCGCCAGCGGCAATGTGGTGTTTGGTAGCCGGAAATCCGAGGTAGCGATCAAGGCGGCGCTGGAGAAGCGACTTGCCGCCTACGCCGGCAAGTCGGTCGGCGTGCTCGTGCGCAGTGCGGTCGAGATGGCGCAGGTCTCGGCCGATAATCCGTTCCCGAAGGCCGCGCCGAACCGCACCATGGCGATCTTCCTTGACGATAAGCCGCCGAAAGACACGCTCGCACAGGTGCGCGGCCGCAAGGACGAAGAGATCAAGCTCGGCAAGCGGGAGATCTACGTCCACTACGGCGAGGGCATGGCGAAGTCGAAACTCGTCATTCCCGCCGCCAAGGCCGGCACCGCGCGCAACATGAATACGGTTGCGGTGCTCGCGAAGATGGCGGCCGAGCTCGCCTAAGCGGCGAGCTTCGCCTGCAATTGCGACAGATAAGATCGCCGCCGGTCGATGAAGTCGCGCAACAGCGCGGGGTAATCCGCGCTTACTGCCGACTTGACCGAGCGCCGTTCTCCGAGATTCTCGCGCCAGCATTTCAGCTTCGGCTTTTCGCGCAGGATACCGAAATCGCCGATTGCATCGAACACGTCGAAATATCGGAACACCGGGCCGAACACGGCATCCACCAGCGAGAACTTTTCGCCATCGAACCAGGGCGCGCCAATGCGTTCTTCGAGCCGTCCAAAGCGCGCTTCGAGCTGCGCCGCCCTGGCCTCGAACGCCGCCTCGTCGGGCGCCGAATAGAAAGCGGCGATGTCGTTCAGCACCGCCGAGCCGAACTCGATCCAACCGCGATGCTCGGCACGGTGGAGGGCGTTGGCCGGGTGCAGCGGACCCGCCTGCGTCTCCTCCAGATATTCCAGGATCACGGCCGACTCGAAAATCGCGTAATCGCCGACCAGCAGCACCGGCGTCTTGCCGAGCGGCGACACCTTCAGGAACCAGCCCGGCTTGTTGGCGAGATCGATATCGATGCGCTCGAACGGCACGCCCTTCTCCGTCAGCGCGATCACCGCGCGCTGCACATAGGGGCAGAGCTTGTGGCTGATCAGTTTCAGCGGCGCGGCCATGGGACATCTCGATGTTCATGCAGATGCATCAAATTAAATGCACCTGCATGAACCTGTCAAGGATGCGTCGATCACAGACGCTTCAGTAGGGCCGCGCGATGATCCCGCCCGTCATCGGCATCGGCACCCCTGTCGTGGCGGGATAGCTGAGCGGCAGGCCCTTCAAACCCCGCGCAGCGAGGAAACCGAAGGCTTGCGCCTCGATCGAATCCGAGGCCCAGCCGAGCGTCTGGGCCGCCTCCACCGTCGCTGGCGCCAGCCGCTCGCGCAGCATCCGCAGCATGGTGAGATTGCGTGCGCCGCCGCCTGCCACGATCCAGCTCCTGGGCGGCTTGGGCAGCAGCGGCACGATCCGGCCGATGGCGGCCGTCGTGAGGGCGGTCAGCGTCGCGGCGCCATCGGCGGGCGCCATGCCGGCGAGCTTGAGCGCCGCGAAATCATTGCGGTCGAGCGATTTCGGCGGCGGCAGCGAAAAGAACGGCAGTTTGAGCGCCTGCGCGATCCAGGCCTCGTCGACCTTGCCCTGCGCCGCGAAGCGACCTTCGGTATCGAAGGGCTGATGCATCTCGCGGAACATGAAATCGTCGAGCAGCGCGTTGCCGGGCCCGGTGTCGCAGGCGATCAGCGTATCATTACCGTCGATATAGGTGATGTTAGCAACGCCGCCGATATTGACCACCACGATCGGCCCCTCGCGCTCCAGCGATTGCGCCAGCGCGCGGTGATAGACGGGTACGAAGGGCGCGCCCTGCCCGCCGGCGGCGACATCGGCGGCGCGGAAGTCATGCATGACGGGAATGTGGATGGCCTTGGCCAGCGCCGGGCCATCGCCGATCTGCACCGTCAGCCGCCGCTCCGGGCGGTGCAGCACGGTCTGACCGTGGAAACCGACGATGTCGATGTCCTCGAAGTTGAAGCGATGCTGCGCGATGAAGGCTGCCACAGCCTCGGCATGCGCGATCGTGACAGCGTGCTCGGCCTCGCGCAGGATACCCGGCCGGGCGTCGCGCTGCGGCAGGTGTACCGCCTCGGTGAGGGCCTGGCGCAGCAGGCTGCGCTCGTGTTCGGTATAGGGCCGGTAACCGGACGGCCCAAAGGCCTTCACCCGCCGGCCGTCGGTCTCGATCATGGCGACATCGACCCCGTCGAGCGAGGTGCCGCTCATGAGACCGAGTGTCGTCAACATCATTGCCGTCAGTACCCTCGCGAAATCCCGCCCTGCACGCTCATTGCGGCAGATTTCGGGTTCCCTAAGCTTGTACCGCGCAGCCACATCTTATAATGCCACTGCGCGGCATGGCAGGCGCCCTTTGGGCCAGCCCCGGAATTTGCTGCAGTTAACGTAAAACAAGCATGATCAGAGTCGCCGAAAGATGAGCGCTTTCAAGTCTGATTTCCTCAACGTGCTGGACCAGCGCGGCTTCATCCATCAATGCTCGGATTTCGAGGGTCTCGACGCGCTGGCCGCGAAGGGACAGGCGACCGCCTATGTCGGGTACGACTGCACCGCACCCTCTCTGCATATCGGCAACTTCCTGACCATGATGATGCTGTACTGGCTGCAGCAGAGCGGCAACAAGCCGATCACGCTGATGGGCGGCGGCACCACCATGGTCGGCGACCCCTCCGGAAAGGACGAGACGCGCGCGTTGCGCTCGATCGCGGAGATCGAGGCCAACAAGGAAAGCATCCGCGGCGTGTTCGCCAAGGTGCTGCGCTTCGGCAATGGAGCCGGCGACGCCATCATGCTCGACAATGCCGAGTGGCTGACGAAATTGAACTGGATCGAGATGCTGCGCGACGTTGGGAAGCATTTCTCGGTCAACCGCATGCTGACCATGGACTCGGTGAAGCTCCGGCTCGAGCGCGAGCAGGAGATGAGCTTCATCGAGTTCAACTACATGGTCTGCCAGGCCTATGATTTCGTCGAGCTCGCCAAGCGCACCGGCTGCCGGCTGCAGATGGGCGGCTCCGATCAATGGGGCAACATCATCATGGGCGTCGATCTCGGCCGCCGCATGGGCACCGAGCAACTCTATGCGCTGACGACGCCGCTGCTCACCACCGCCTCGGGCGCGAAGATGGGCAAGACCGCGCAGGGCGCGATCTGGCTCAATGCGGACGAGTGCTCGCCCTACGACTTCTGGCAATACTGGCGGAACACCGAGGACGCGGACGTCGGAAAGTTCCTCAAACTGTTCACGACTTTGCCGATGGGCGAGATCGCCAAGCTCTCGGCGCTGAAGGGCGCGGAGATCAACGAGGCCAAGAAGGCGCTCGCCGACGCCGCGACCACGCTGCTGCACGGCGCCGACGCCGCGCGCCAGGCCGCGGAAACCGCACGCCGCACCTTCGAGGAAGGCGCGATCGCGGAAAATCTGCCGACCGTGGAAATTCCACGCGGCGAACTTGAAGCGGGCGTCGGCGTGCTCTCGGCCTTCGTCAAGGCCGGCCTTGTCGCCTCCAATGGCGAGGCGCGGCGACAGATCAAGGGCGGCGGATTGCGCGTGAACGATGTGGCCGTCACCGATGAGAAGATGTCGCTCTCGAATGCGAATCTGACACCGGAAGGCGTAATCAAGCTTTCGCTCGGCAAGAAGCGTCACGTGCTGCTCAGGGCTGCATAGGCTCATTCCCGGAGCGCGCTTGCGCTTTAGCCGCAAAGCGCGCTCCCTCCTGTCATGGATCAAGCCACGCCGCGAGAACAAGCCGTCACGCAGCCGCTGAAGCCGGCGCACACGGCATTGGTCGTGCTCGCGCTGTGCTTTACGCTTTCAATGCTCGGCCGCGGGTTCATCGAGACTTTCACCGTCTTCCTCAAGCCGATCTCGGCGGATTTCGGCTGGGACCGGGCTGAAGTGGTCTCGGTCTATTCGCTGGCGTGGCTTGCGAGCGGACTGACCGCGCCGCTGGTCGGCCGCGTCTTCGACCGCTCCGGCCCGCGAATGGTTTATTCGCTCGGTATCTTCCTCCTCGGCGCGGCGTTCCTGGTTGCGTCCCATGCGCAACATCTCTGGCAGTTCCGCATCAGCGTCGGTCTCTGTGTCGGCTTCGGATTTGCGCTGATCGGCAATGTTCCGAACTCGATCCTGCTCGGCCGCTGGTTCGGACCACGGCTGCCGACCGCGATGGCCGTCGTCTATTCGGCCATGGGCGGCGGCGTGCTGTTGCTGCTGCCGACCTCGCAGCTCCTGATCGACCATCTCGGCTGGCGCGGCGCCTATCTCCTGTATGGTGTGATCCTGTTCGGCCTCCTGCTGCCGGTCATATTGCTGCCGTGGCGCCGCTTCGCCGCCGGCGCACCTCATGTGATGAAAAAGGCGAACGACGCCCTGATCGATCAAGGCTGGACGCTACTCAGCGCCATGCGCCACCACGTGTTCTGGGCGCTGCTCTCGACCTTCTTCTTCACCGCGGTCGGCATGTACGCGATCGCAGCGCAGATCGTGGCCTATCTGATCGATGCCGGCTTCCCGCCTCTGCAGGCCGCGACCGCATGGGGCTTTTCCGGCGTCGTGCTCTTGTTCGGCATGCTCGGCGTGACCTCGCTCGACGGATGGATCGGCCGCCGCCCTTCGGTGCTCATCAGCTACGCCATCTCGATCGTCGGCATCTTCCTGCTCTGGCTGCTGCAGCTCTATCCGAACTACTGGCTGCTGACGGCCTTTGTCCTCACTTTCGGCAGCATGATCGGCTCACGCGGCCCGCTGATCAGCGCCACCGCCATCAAGTTCTTCCACGGCAAGCGCGTCGGCACCATCTTCGGCACCATCTCGATCGGCAGCGGGTTCGGATCTGCGCTCGGCTCCTGGAGCGGCGGCCTGATCCACGACTTCACCCACGGCTACAATCAGCTGATCATCTTCTCGCTGATCAACGTCGTGCTCGGCATGTTGCCGTTCCTGGTGGTGCCGGCGCTGCGGCGCTGACGCATGATCCGGAAAAGTGTAGCGCGACGATTTCCTGAAATCACCGCGTTTCAGGCTACACTGAACGCGACCACCTCGCCCAATCCCAGCATGCTCCTGATCTCCCGCGGCGGACGCGCCGCGCTGAAGAGATAGCCCTGCATCTGGGTGCAACCTAGCTCGCACACGGTGTCGAGCTGTAGCCTGGTCTCCACGCCTTCGGCGGTCGTGACGATGTTGCGCTCGACTGCAATCCCCACGACCGCGCGGATGATCGACGAGGCGCCGGTGCCGTCGGCCACTTCCTGCACAAAGGAGCGATCGATCTTGATCTTGTCGAAGGGAAAGCGATGCAGGTAGCGCAGCGAGGTATAGCCGGTGCCGAAATCGTCCAGCGCGATGTGAACGCCGAGCTCGCGCAATTGCGCGAATGTCGTCAGCGCCGCCTCGTCGTCGCCGATCAGCACGGCTTCCGTGATCTCGAGCTCGAGCCGGCGCGGGTCGAGCCCGGTATTGGCAAGCGCGGTGGCGACATTGAGCGCCAGTGTCTGTGACTTGAACTGCACCGGGGAGACGTTGACGGCGACGCGGATATGGGCCGGCCAGCGCGCCGCCTCGCGGCAGGCGGTGTCGAGCACCCACTGACCGATCTCCTTGATCAGGCCGGTCTCCTCGGCGATCGGGACGAATTCGGCCGGCGAGATCATGCCACGGCGCGGGTGCCGCCAGCGCAGCAGCGCCTCGCAGCCGACGATCTGCTCGTTCCTGACATCGCAGAGCGGCTGATAGTGGATATCGAAGCCGCCCTCGATCAGCGCGGCGCGCATGTCCCGCTCGAGCTCGCGGCGTGAATTGGCCTCGGTTTCCATGCCCGCTTCAAAGAAGCGATAGGTGCGGCGGCCGGCCGCCTTGGCGGCGTACATGGCGAGATCGGCGCTCTTGAGCAGGCCCATCAGGTCCGAGCCGTCACGGGGCGCGATCGCCACCCCGATCGAGGCATCGCCGCTCAGGTGGTGGCCG
>Ga0207661_10002104_pt1 | contig 13690 bp, 12 predicted proteins | sample KBSC713LmetaG_FD_184337 | JGI IMG/M metagenome (GOLD analysis project Ga0207661, IMG submission 184337) | Corn rhizosphere microbial communities from Kellogg Biological Station, Michigan, USA - KBS C7.1-3L metaG (SPAdes) (version 2) | ecosystem: Host-associated > Plants > Roots > Rhizosphere ... | reverse complement strand
CGAGGGGATCGGAGGGGAGCCCTCACCCTAACCCTGTCCCCGCTTTGCGGGGCGAGGGGATCGGAGCCTGCGGGGGGCGAGGGGACAAGAGGCGGCGGCGCGACGGGACCCGATTCGTCTTTCTCCTCTCGCTTGCGGGAGAGGGTCGGGGCGAGGGCGAGCCTTGCGCGCGCCAACTCTCGCTTAGGTGATCTGCAGCCCGAGGTGGCGGCGGCAGGCGAAGTAGTCGTCGGTCACCGAGAAGGCGACCAGGTCCAGCAGCCGCTTCTGCACCGAGATCGGCGTCAGCGGGATCGGCTCGCTCATGATCACGCGCGCCGCCGCGCCGAGGTCGCCGGTCAGCACCAGCGCGGTGCGCGCGGCCGACAGGTGCGTCGCCGCCAGCCACTTCGTCACGTCGACGTGGTCGCCGCGCGCCTCCGCCAGCGCGCGGCCGGCGGTGACGATCTGGCCGAGGGTCTCCGGCGCGACCGAGCGGCGCAGGTACGTCACCATCTGCGCCAGCTCGGGGTTGGCGGCGAACACGCCCGTCGGCGGCGCCGCCAGCGCGAGCGCCGCGCGCAGACCCAGCTCGATCGCCGCAGGCGTGCCGAACGCGAAGCGCAGGATTCGCTCGGGCCGCAGGAACGCCATCTGGCCCGCCAGGTCGAACACCAGGTCGAAGCTGTTGCGCCGCTGCGTCGACGGCGCCAGCGCCAGGGCTGGCTGCGACCGCCCCTTGTTCTGCAGGTTCAGGACGACGGTCTGCGCGTTCTCGTTCTCGCCGCGGAACAGAACGGGCATCGGCAGCGCCATCAGCTCGGCCAGCTGCACCACCGCCACGACCGGCGGGCTGCGATCGAGGGCAGTGTCGATGTGGTGGCGCCGGCCCAGGCCCAGCGCGGCGGCCGGCTTCGCGATCGGCGCGGCCAGGTACGGCGCCGCGACGGAGAACAGGCCGCCTATCAGGCGATCCTCGTCGGGGTGCAGCACGCGCTGCCAGATCTCTTCGGTGAACGGCCGCTGGGGCAGCCGGATCTGCACCGGCCGGTGGCGGCGGAAGATCGCGTCGATGCTCGGGTCGGCCTTCTTCAGATAGTAGAGGGCCGAGGCGACGCACCACTGCTTGTCGATCTCGTTGACGTCGCCGTACAGCTTCGCGAGCGCGCGATACGAGTCGGTGCGGTGCGGATCGCGCGCGAGCAGCTTCTGGTGCGCGGCGATCGCTTGCTCGCGCATGTCGGGCCCCGACAGCTCGTACAGATGGGCGAGCGTCTCCTGCCGACTCGCGTCGCCCGGCTCCAGCGCGGCCGCCGCCTCGAACGCCGCGAGCGCCAGCTTGCGGTCGTGCAGCCGCTTGACCGCGACGTCGCCCAGGCGCGTCCACAGGCTGAGGCGAAGCGGGTGGTGCGCCTCGCTGGGCAGGCGCTTCAGCATCCGGCGGTAGGTGTGCGCCAGCGCCTTCCAGTCTGCCTTGCCCTTGTGCAGCGCCTCGAGATCCTCGAACGCGACGGTGAGATCGTGCGATTCGTCGAGGCTGCGCTCGAGCAGCGACGCGGCCTCGTCGGGCTGATTCAGCTCGTCGCGCAGGATCAGCGCCGCCGTGTACAGAGTCCGCGCGCGGACGGCCGGATCCTCCTCCACCTTCGCGAGCTGGTTCAGCAGATCGATGGCGGGCTGCCAGCGACCTTGCTTCGTATTCAGGTCCAGCAGCTTGTGCAGCGTGCTGCGGCGGCCCGCCTCCAGCTCCAGCGCGGCCCGGTAGCACGCCTCGGCGCGCTCGGGATCGGACAGCTTGTCGGCGTAGGCGTCGCCGATCTCCTCCTGGATGACCGGCTTCTCTTCCGGTTCGGCGACGTCGGCGAGCGCGCGCCGTTCCTCCACCCACGCGCCCCAATCGCCCTTCGCCGCGTACACTGCCGCCAGCGCGTCCAGCGCCGGCCGGTACGTCGGGTCGAACCCCTTCGCCTCGCGGTACGCCGCGAACGCGCGCTCGGGGTTTCCCAGCTCGAGGTGGCACGCGCCGATCTGCATCGCGATCTCGGCGGACTCCGACGGCGGCAGCGTCTGGCGCTGATCGCGCAGGATCGCCTCGTACAGCGTCAGCGCGTCCTTCCACTCGCGCCGCTGCATGCGCAGGTCGCCGTACTTGTGCAGCACGGGCAGCGATTCCTCGCGGGCCTCGTGCGCGCGCGCCAGCGCGTCCAGCGCCTTGTCCATCTTGTTCCGGTCGGTCTTGCCCAGCTGGACGCACGCCTCCGCCAGCTTCATCTGCAACGCGATCAGCCGATCGGTCTCGCCCGGGTCCAGCCCGTCGATGACGATGTCCAGCAGCTCCTCGACGTCGGACCAGCGCCCGCGCGCCGCGTAGATCTCGGCCAGGCGCTCCGCCGCCGGGGCGTGATCGGGATCGGCCGCCAACGCGCGCACGTACAGCTCCGTGGCCTGCTCTTCCTTCGATTCCTTGCCGACGCCGCCCTGGACGATCAGCGCGGCCTCGGTCAACAGCGCGGCCTGCGTCGTCCCCGTCGTCTCGCGCGTGGCGGCGTCGAGGAACAGCTCCAGCGCCGCCTCGAACTCGCCGTTGTGGCGCCGCACGCGCGCCGCCGCCGCCAGCGCGCCTGCGTCCTCGGCGGCCAGCGCGACCCATTTTCGCGCCGCTTCGCCCGCGACGTCCCAGCGCCCCAGCTTCTCCGCGAGGCGATCGATCGCCGCGTACGTCTCGGGGCGCGTGTCACCCGCGACCTCCGCGCGCGCGTACGCGTCCAGCGCCGGCTCCCATTCCTCCAGGTCCCGCTCGTACGTCTGCGCGAGCGCGGCCAGCAGCTCGCGCTGCGCCTCGATCGTGTCGGTGACCGCGAGGCGGCGGGTCATTGCCACCGCGAGCGCCGCCGGCCGCTCCGTGGCCCGGTACAGGCGTTCCAGCGCCGCGAACGCCTCGGCGTCGCGTGGCTCGATGCGCAGGATGTGCTCCAGCGCCTCCGCCGCCCGCTCCTTTCCGTCGTCGCGCGTCTCGCCCTCGGCGGCCAGGCGCCGCAGGGTCGCCAGCCGCTCGACGGGATCGGCGACGGCGTCGGCCTGTCGCTGCAGCGTGCGCAGGTAGTCGTCCTGCCGCTCCGCGCGCTTGTAGATACGCTCGAGCAGGTCGAGGAGACTGCGGTCGATCGGCTCCGGGTTGGCGGCCGACAGCAACTCCAGCTCCTCCGCCGCGTCGTCGAGCGCGTTCAGCTTGTCGGCGAGCAGCTCGGCGCGCTGCCGCCGCAGCGCCAGCGCCTCGGGCGGCGGCGACTGCAGCGCGCGCCGCTCCAGCAGGCGCGCCAGGTCGGCCCAGCGCGCGTGCTGCTCGTACATCTTCTCCAGCGCGCGCGCCGCGATGCCGCCCGCCGCGTCGGGATCGATGGCCAGCACCGACTCGTATGCCGCGATCGCGCGCCCCTCGTCGGCCAGCTCGTTCTCGTACAGCGCCGCTTCCTCCAGCATGTGCGCGATCGCGCGCGCCGGATCGTCGGACTCGCTCGCCGACGCGTGCAGGACGTCCGCCAGCTCCTGCCAGCGCCCCAGCTCTCGCAGCAGCTCGGCCTCGGCGTCGCGGGTCTCGCGGTCGGCCGGATCGGCCAGCAGCGCCTCGCGGTACGCGGCCAGCGCGTCGTCGGGGCGCGCCAGGTTCTCGCGCAGCACGCGCGCGAGCTCGCGCCAGATCCGCGCCGCCTCCGGCGTCGGTCCCGCTGCCTGCGCGATGTCCGTCGCCTGGGTCACCAGCTGCTCCCACGCGCCCGCCGCCGCCGCGTCCTCGCGCAGGCTGTCCCACAGATCGTCATCGGTCGGCCGCAGGCGCAGCATCGCGATGCCCGGCGTCAGCGCGCGCGCCGGCGTGGCCAGCTTCTCGCGGAAGATCCGCGCCACGTCGCGCAGCGCCGCGAGCTGGTCGTCTTCGTCGTCCTGCAGATCCAGGCGCCGGAGCTGCAGCTCGATCAGGCGGTCCCAGCGCTCGTCCTCGCGCAGGGCGGCCTCGACCCGGGCCAGCACCTCGCGCGGCTGCGGGTTGCCGGGGTCCTGCGCCCACTTGTCCAGCCAGATCCCGATGTCGATGTCGGCATCCCGCGGCGGCAGCTGCGCTGCGATCGACGTCGCGATGACCGCCAGCCGCTCGACGCCCTCTGCCGTTCCTTCCGGGCAGGGGATGACGTCGAACCCGGTGCGCAGGCCCCACACCGCGACCTCCGTGTCGGCGTCCGGATCCGACGAGACGTCGAGAAACAGAAAGTGCGGAACATCCGAGGGCCGCGTCGCCAGCCACGACGACAGCCAGACCAGGTCCGGATCGTTTGGCCGGAACCCCACGAACACGAACGATCGCCGGCGCGCCATGTGCGCCAGCCAAGCCAGCCCGGCCGACGACACGAGGCGGACCCGCGCGTCGCCTGCTCCCAGGCAGAGGCTCTCTGGCAACGATACCCGGCCGGCGATGTGCAGCAGCGGCGGGCCGGACGACTGCGCCTGCGCCGGATCGTCGACCGCTGTGAGCACGGACGGCGGCCGACGCCCTCCGTCGGCCGCGTCCAGCGCCTGCTCCCAGAGGTCGTCGAAGGCGGTCGTGACGACCGCCCGCCAGGGGAAGCGCACGCAGGCCGTCATCGCCTCCGGTACAGACTTCCCCGCCGGGTACGCCCGCGCGAGCTCGTCTTCCACCAGCTGGTGCGGCACCAGATCGCGCATGAACGCGACCGCGTCGGTCATCCGCCCGGCGGCCGTCAGTCGGGCCACGACCTGACGCGCGTCCGAGAAGACAAGCTTTCCAGCCAGCGCCTCGGTCAGCTCTTTCCAGCCGGGCGCGCCCGCGAGCTCGCTGCATCCGAGCCCCGCGATCAGGATGACCTGCCGCTCTTTCAGCCGCTCGACCAGCGAGTCGGGAATTTCCACCATTCGGAGGACCTCTCTGGCGGGAAACACGTTTTCATATCGCGCTTTTGGTCTCGTGAGGGAAGAAAGTGCCCGACGCCCGTTCCCCCGTCGCGGCGGCGTCGTCTTATTGATTCGTTATAAAAGACGAGCCGCTTCGAGGAGGTTGCGCCACTGAAGGGGACGAAGAGGGCGGGTGAGGGCAAGGCGCGTGGTCGACGCGCGTCGGGATCACTTCAGAAGCTTGAGGGCCTGCAGTCTGCCAGAGGAGCCGACATCGCCATGGCAAAGCTGATGAACCAGGCGGTCGAAATGCCGCCGCTGAACACCGATGCGACGGTGGAGGCGCTCAACCGCATCCTCCACCTCGAGCTGAACGGTGTGATGCAGCAGTACCATCATCAATGGATGAGTCGATGGCTGCAGTCCTCGCGCCCGCGCGCCATCGCCGTTGGTGAGCACATCGCGGCACTGACAGGTAGTACGTCAGTGGGCGTCGATCAGCTGATGGAGCAGGCAATCGTTTCCGCGGACACGATGCTCGACGCGGCCCGGGCGCACGAGAAGCGCCGTCTCGACGAGTACCGGAAGCTGCTCGAGCTGGTCGCGGGCCGCCACCCTGTACTGGAAGCGTTTGCACGCGCGCAGATCGCCACACAGGAGACCCACATCTCCAACATCACGCTGAACGACGCATAGTTCCCGGAACGACCGTCGACTTGTACAGATCGCCTTGCGCGCAGGCGTACGGGTGATCACCTAACTCCTGTAGTGATTTTACTGGCGGACCCGGATCCCGAGACTCGGGGGGAGCTAAGGGATGAGCTGGAGCAGGCGGGCCATTCGGTGACCGCCGTGGCGACCGGTCTGGAAGCCGCGCAGGTGCTGATGCAGACGGTCCCGAGGCTGATCGTCATCGACCTGGATCTGAAGTGGCTGAGCGGGCGGCAGCTGATCGAGCTGCTCCGTCGTAACCCGCGCACCTACTTCATCCCGATCGTGGCGATCGGCGGCGCCGTCGAGGACCTGCGGGGCATACCGCTGCTGCTGCGGCCGGTATCCGCCCCGCAGGTGCTGGCGCTCGTCGATCGTTTCTTGCCGGGCACCAGCCACCCGCCGGGCTGCTGACGACGCGCGGGACTATTCCTTCACGGTCACTTCTACGTCCGACACCTTGCTGCCGACCAGCGTGGCGGTGTGCGGGGTGGGGAGACCGCGCACGGGGGTCGGGGGTCCCGCCGATTTTTCCGCGAGCTGGAGGCGCTCCTTGACCGTCGTCGTCTCCTTCAGGTCGGCCTCCAGCGCGGCGATCTCCTTGCGGCGATCGGCGAGCTGCTTCTCGAGGTCCGCGACCTTGGCGTGCTCGGACGCGATACGGTCCTGCGTCGCCTTCTGCTTCTTCGATGCGTCCTCGATGATGTCCGCGAGGTGCACGTTGAGCGACGCGAGCGTCGCGCGCACGACGCGCACGACCAGGTCGGCATTCTGATCGACCGGCAGGCCGCGCATCAGCTGGATCGCTTCCGCGATCCCGTATCCGGCCGTTGCGCGGCGTGCTGGTCAGCGCGACGAGCGTCGGGCTCGTGTCCGTCACCTTCTGGTCCGACCTCTGTTCGCTTTCGGTCTTCTTCGCAAAAATCGCCATCGTCGACTCCCTTCCTTTTTTGCAGAGGGAAAAGTCTACTCCCGCTGCGCGCGCGCGGGGCCGCGAATCACGGCCCGCGATCCCCGAGGGGGCCAACGTGAGATAATGCGGGCGCCATGAATACACCGACGGATCTGCGCAGCCCCTATCAGCCGCCGAACGCCGATCTGACGGGGCCGCCGCCCGTGCTGCCGGATCTGCAGCCGCACGAACGATCGGGTGCGCCCAAAGTGTTCGGCGTGCTGTCGATCGTCTTCGCGAGCATCGTGCTGCTGTTCAGCAGCCTCGGGATGCTGGCGACGCTCGCGACCAGCGCGGCGTCCAGCATGAGCAACCTCGCGCCCGACCCGGAGAAGGCCGCGGAGATGAAGGCGATGATGCAGCCGATGGCGAAGGTGTATCAGGGGATGGGCCTGGAGAGCGCGATCCTGTTCGTGATGTCGGCGCTGCTGCTCGCGATCGGCATCGGCCAGGTGCGCTACCGCGCGTGGGCGCGGCGCTGGTCGGTCTACTGGGGCGCGGCCGGCCTCGTGTGCGTCGGGTTGATGGTCGCGATCTCGCTGCTGGTGATCGCGCCCGCGTACGCGCAGTTCTTCGATTCGATGTCGCATCTCAAGCCGCAAGGGGACGGCGCGGCGCCGGTGCCCTCGATGGGCCCGATGGCGGGCATGTTCGGTGGAACGTTCGCCGTGATGAGCGTGATCGTCTACGGGCCGTATCCGGCGCTGATGCTGCTCTTCTTCACGCGCGACCGCGTGCGCGCGTCGATGACGCGCTAGTCAGCGGGCGCCGCGCTTCAGTTGCGCGCGCCGAAACGTTCGGCCGAACGCGCCTTCGCCTTGGCCGCCTCTTCCTCGCGGTTGCGGGGATGTGCGGTCGTGGTCAGCGAGTCGACCAGGCGGCGCGCGACGCGGAACGTCTCCTCGACGGCGCGGTTGAAGGCGATCTCGTTCACCTTCGACGGCGCGGTGAAGCCGGACAGCTTGCGCACGAACTGGAGCGACGCCGCGTGGACCTCCTGGTCGGTCGCGGGCGGCGCGAAGTTGAACAGCGTCTTGATGCTTCTGCACATGACCGACTTCCTAGCACGGTCCGTGCGCAGTGCGCGCTTGCCTCGTCCGCGGGGCCGTCTGCGTACTGCGCCCCGCAATCAACCGCGAAGCCCGCTGCGGCCCCCGCCGCGCCGCGGCCCCTGCCGCTCCCGCCGCGAAGAAGTAAGCCGCGACAGCGGTGATTAGACGAAACCGTGGGGGCTGATCGGCCCCCGCGGTTTGTTCCATTGCGTGCCTCAGTACGCGTAGTCGGGCGGCGACCAGTAGCCGCTCTGCCAGACCCACTGGTATCCGTTCCAGACCCAGTGGGGCTGCATCCAGACCCAGCCCGCGTAGGGCGGATAGGCCCAGCTGCCGCCGATCCAGACGCTCACGCCGCTGTTCCAGCCCCAGTACCCCGGCACCCAGAGCGGAGCGACTGGACGCACGACGCCGACGTGACCGTAGACCGGCGCGTAGCGGTTGCCGTAGTAGCCGCGACTGTAAGCGGGAGCGTACGGATGAGCGGGCGCGACGCCACGGAAGCCGTACGCCGGCGCGGGTGCGACGCGAACCGGTGCGGGCGCGACGTGGACCGGTCCGGGCCCTACGGGTGCACCGCGAAATCCGCCGCCGACGGGCGCACCGTGAAACCCGCCGCCGACGGGCGCACCGTGAAACCCGCCGCCGACGGGCGCACCGCGAAATCCGCCGCCGACGGGCGCACCGTGAAACCCGCCGCCACCGTGGAATCCACCGCCGCCCCCGTGAAACCCGCCCCCGCCGCCGTGGAAACCGCCGTTCGCAAGCGCGACGCCCGGAGCGGTGATCAAAGCGAGCCCGAGCACGGAGATCAATCCCAGCCGTTTCATTGCGTCTCCTCCTCCCGTAGTAAGACGCCTGCCGGATCTCTTTCGTTGCAGTGATTCCTCACGACGAGATTGGCGCTTCGGCGCGCGGGCAATCGCGCGCGCGAACGGCTAGGCTTCGCCACGCATGTTCGGCCATCCCGTGATCGCCGCGGCGCCGCCTCAGCCGCCGCCGCCGCCCCTCGCGACGCGCATCGCCGAGAGCGCACGACATTCGGCGCGCGCGCTCGGGCTGGTGTGGCAGTCGGCGCCGGGCGGCGTCGTGGCGCTGGCTGCGTTCACGATCGCGGCGGCCGCGTTGCCGCCCTTTGTCGCCTGGGTCGGCAAGCTGATCATCGACGCCGTCGTCGGGGCGCACGGGGCTGCGCCCGGCCTCGCGCGCGCGGCCGCGCTCGAACGCGCGGTCCGCCTCGTCGCGCTGGAGCTGGGCGCGGTGACCGCGATGGCCGGATGCGAGCGCGTCCTCAGCCTGGTGCGCCAGCTCGTCGGCCTGCGTCTGGGGATCGATCTCAATGTCCGCATCCTCGAGAAGGCGGAGCAGCTGTCGCTGCGCCACTTCGAGGACGCGACGTTCTACGACAAGCTGACGCGCGCGCGGCGCGAGGCGTCCACCCGGCCGCTGTCGTTGATCCAGAGCAACTTCCAGGTGATTCGCCACGGGCTGACGCTCGCGGGGTACGTCGCGCTGCTGATCCGCTTCTCCGGGTGGATGGCGCTGGCGGTGCTGGTCGCGACCGTGCCGGCGTTCATCGCCGAGGCGCGCTTCTCGGGCGCGGCGTTCCGCCTGCGCAACTGGCGGTCGCCCGATTCGCGGCGCCTCACCTACCTCGAATACGTCCTCGGCAACGACGAGCACGCAAAGGAAGTGAAGCTGTTCGGCCTCGCGCCGCTGTTGCTGGGGCGCTACCGGCAGCTCGCGGAGTCGTTCGTCGCCGACGATCGTCGGCTGGCGGTGCGGCGCATGGTGTGGGGGTATGCGCTGTCGCTGGTCAGCACGGTCGTGTTCTACGGCTGCTACGCGATGATCGTGGCCGCGACGGTGCGGGGGCGCCTGTCGCTGGGCGACATGACCTTGTACCTGGTCGCGTTCCGGCAAGGGCAACAGAGCTTCCAGGCCGTGCTGTCGGCGCTGGGCGGCATGTACGAGGACACGCTGTACATGTCGAACCTGTTCGAGTACTTCGCGATCGAGACCGAGGATCAGAAGGCGATCGGGCCGGTGGCGGTCGTGCGCGCCGAGGAAGGGATCCGATTCGAGGGCGTCGGGTTCAGGTATCCGGCGGGCGGCGACGCGTCCGGCGCCGGCGGAGACCGGTGGGCGCTGCGCAACGTCGACGTGTTCGTTCCCAAGGGGCAAAGCCTGGCGCTGGTCGGCGAGAACGGCGCCGGCAAGACGACGTTCATCAAGCTGCTCGCCGGGCTTTACGATCCGACGGAGGGGCGGGTGCTGCTGGACGGGCGCGACGTGCGCGCCTGGGATGAGCGCGAGCTGCGCGCGCGCATCGGCGTCATCTTCCAGGACTTCAACGAGTACCAGCTGGCGCTGCGCGAGAACGTCGCCTTCGGCAGCGTCGATCACCTGGACGACGAGCTGCGCGTCGGGCGCGCCGTCGATCAGGGCGGCGCGAAGGAGCTGGTGGCGACGCTGGCCGGTGGGGTGGAAACGCAGCTCGGGCGCTGGTTTGCGGGCGGGGTCGAGCTGTCGGGCGGGCAGTGGCAGAAGGTGGCGCTCGCGCGCGCGTTCATGCGCGAGGAGGCCGACATCCTGATCCTCGACGAGCCGACGGCGGCGCTGGACGCCGAGGCCGAGCACGCGGTGTTCCAGCGCTTCCGCGCGCTCGCCGCCGGCCGCACGACGATCCTGATCTCGCACCGCTTCCCGACGGTGCGCATGGCCGACCGCATCCTCGTTCTCGAAGCTGGGCGCGTGATCGAGGACGGCAGCCACGCCGAGCTGCTCGCGGCCGGGCGCCGGTACGCGCACCTGTTCGGGTTGCAGGCCGCCGGCTACCGCTAGCCGCTCTCGCGACTCGCGCGCAACCGCGGGCGCCGGTCCCTGTAACAGAGGCATGGAAGATCGTCGCCCCGAGCGGAGGTTCGCCCGCAACATCTGGATCGCGTGGAGTCTGTGGCTTCTATCGCTGCTGCTGCCGGCGGTCGAGGTCAGGGGCGTGATGCCCGGAGGCGGCGCCTTCGCGATCGCCGGCTGGAATGCGGCTCTCATCTGCGCGGTGAATCCGGCCGAGACCGTCGACAAGACCTTCAAGCTCGCGGCCGTCGTTTCGTTTCTGGTTCGCGTGATGAGCCTGACGAACCTGGTGATGGCGATCAGCCCAGTCACGCTCGTGACGCGGCGACGATCGGTCCGGGCGGTGTTCCGGACCCTCGCTTTCGCTGGCGCCGGCATCGACGTCCTCGCGCTCGTCTGGTACCGCGCGGAGCTGTCGATCGGCTACGCCGTCTGGCTGGCGTCGTTCGTCATGCTGGGGGTGACGCTGAGCCGTGAGCCGACGGCCCGCCGGCCGTTCTGACCGCTAGTCCGACAAGCGCGCGAGCTCGGATTCGGCCTGCGCGAGCGCGTCAGCCGCTTCGCTCGCCGCCGCATGCTCGCTCGCGAGCTTCTTCTCCGCGGACTCCAGCTCCGCGCGGGCCTGCGTGACGGCGCGCTCCGCGCGTTCGACGGCCTTGCGCGCGGCGGCGGCGTCGTCGTCGCGCCGCTTGACCTCGCGCTCGGCCGCCGCGATCGCCTTCGCACGCTCTCTCTCCGCTGCCTTGGCGTCGGCCGCTGCCTTCGCGGCCGCCTTCGCGTCGCCGGCCTTCGTCTCGTGACCCTTCGGGGGGGCAGGCTTCACGGCGGCGGTCTTGCCCGATCCCGCGGCCGGCGCCGCGAACGCCGCCGCCCCCGTGCCGAACAGACTGGTGATCTCCTGCTCCTCGACGTCCCGCTGCAGCCGTCCCTGCTCCAGCGTCGCGCGCGTCTCGGCGCTGCCCGCGGCCGCGCGCAGGTTCGCGATCACGCGCTGGACCAGGTGCGGTCCGGCACCTTCGTGGCCGGCCGCCGCCAGGACCGCCGCCGCCTCGCCGCGCAGGTCGTCGATGATCTGCCGCAGCTCGGCCGCCGCGGCCGCGTACTCCGGCCCGGCCGCGACCTTCAGGCGTTCGGTGATCGCGCCCAGCCGGCGCACCAGCTCGGGATCGCGCTGCGCGATCTGATTGACCGTCCACACCGCGACCGACGGGCGCGGAATCTTCTCGACCGCCTTCGCTTCGTCCTTGCGCCCGGCGGCCTTCAGAGCCGCGACGATGCGCTTGCGCTCCTCGATGAATCGGGTCGGCGGCGCCGCGAACAGGGTGTCGAGATCGTCCGCCACGCGATCCGTCAGCGCACGACCTTCACGTTCACCATGCCGGTGCCGGTCGCGCCCCACAGGCGGATCCACATCGCCATGTACATCTCGGGCCCGCGCGCCGAGCCGACGTCGCCCAGATCCAGCACGTCCTTCCAGCCGAACGACTTCAGCACCTCCGCGACCGCCGCCTTGGCGGGCGCGTCGTTGCCCGACACGAACACGGTGTGCTCGCCGCCCGCCAGCGCCTGCGGCGCGACCATCACGGGCGCGCCGATCGTGTTGAGCGCCTTGACGACCTTCAGATTCGGAAACGCCGCCTGGATCCGCTCCGCGAGGCAGTTCGTCTGGCTCGCGAGCGAGCCCGGCGGCATCCCCTTGCTGAAGTCCAGCTCGTTGGCCGTGTCGAGCAGGACCTTCGACCCGACCTTGTCGGCGCCCGCGATCTTCAGCGCGTCGACCGACGCCTGTCCGTGCGTGGCGTTGATCAGCAGCTCGCCGTGCGTCGCTGCTTCCTGGAAGGTCGCGACCTTGGCCTTCTTGCCCGCCTTGGTGACGCCGGCGAGCCACTCGCGCAACGTCGCCGCCATGTTCTTCTTCTCGTCGAGCTTGGACGGATCGCGCGTTCCCAGCACGACGTCGTGGCCCAGATCAGCCAGCTTGGTCCCCAGCGTCTGCGCCACGACGCCCGATCCGATGATTCCGATTTTCATGATTCCTCCGATCGCCCCCCGCGCCGCGGGGTCAGCAAAGGTCATCGCTATTGCACCATGCCCAGAGTGCTTGCCTCCGTCTTTCCGGTGAGCGGCCCCTGCGACCAGGTGACCGTGCCGACCAGTCCGCGGCACTGCGCGTCCAGCGGCCAGATGTACCGACCGGCGCCGCCCGCGTACTGAAACTCGAGGTTGACCGCCGATCCGTCGTAACGCGCGATTCCCGTCGCGTTCGCGCAGCCCGATTCGGTCGCCTGCCAGGAACCGTCCGCCTGCAGCACGAATCGCCAGTCCGACGATCCACAGGGGCCCTGCGACGTCTGGCGGAAGGTGCGGCTTCCTAGATCGCAGGTGGCGATGACGGGCTGCTGCGGCGCGCCCGCGGGGGGCGGGGCGCCGGTGGGTGCCGTCGCGCAACCGATGCCCGTGCCCAGCGCCAGAGCGAACAACGACCCGATGATCGAACCTGCACCGAGACCTACCGACCTGCGCGCGTCCATGGCGACCCTCCGTCCTCGCGTTGTGAGGCGCGGAATTGTAGCGCAGCTCATGCGTCCGTCGACCGGGCGGCCCGCTTTCAAGTATTCAGCCGACGGTCAGCCGTCAGCCTACTTTTCGACTTTCCGCCGTCCGGGTTATCTCGCCCATGCGGCCGCTCTGATAATCCTGGAAGGCAGCGACCAGCTCGGCGTCGTTGTTCATCACGAAGGGACCGTAGCGCGCGATCGGCTCGTTCAGCGGCACGCCGCCCAGAAGCAGCACGCGGCCGCCGCCGGCGGCCCCGCGCAGGCGAACGCTGTCGCCCGCGCCCAGCAGCGCCATCTGTCCGTCGCTGACGACGCGTCCGTCGCCGCGGTCACCGACGAGCACGCTGCCTTCGAAGGCGTAGACCAGCACCTGGTGATCGCGCGCGATCGGGATCGTCACGTCGCCGCCCGGCGCGAGCGACCAGTCCTGATAAACGATCGGCGTGTGCGTGTCGATCACCGCGCGCGCGCCCAGCGCCTCGCCGGCGACGACGCGCACGCGCGCGAGCCCGTCGGCGGTCTGCGCCTGCGGAATCGCGGCGCCCGAGACCTCCTGGTAGCGCGGCGTCGTCATCTTCGACGATGCGGGCAGGTTCACCCACACCTGGAAGCCGTGGACGCGGCCGCCCTGCTCGCGCAGCGTGCGCGACGGCATCTCCGCGTGAATGATGCCCGCGCCC
>Ga0207661_10002098_pt1 | contig 13720 bp, 9 predicted proteins | sample KBSC713LmetaG_FD_184337 | JGI IMG/M metagenome (GOLD analysis project Ga0207661, IMG submission 184337) | Corn rhizosphere microbial communities from Kellogg Biological Station, Michigan, USA - KBS C7.1-3L metaG (SPAdes) (version 2) | ecosystem: Host-associated > Plants > Roots > Rhizosphere ... | reverse complement strand
GTCCCGAGTCGCCCTGCCAGGCGATCGGCAGCGTCACCGGCTTCCAGGTCAGCACCAGCCAGGGGAGCCTGCCGTTCCGCGTGCCCCGCGAAGGCAAGGTGAAGTCCTGGACCCTGACGCTCTCGCAGCCGACGAGCAGCCAGCGCTCCTTCTTCAACGGCTTCTTCGGCACGCCGCCCGAGGCTCGCCTGGCGATCCTGCGCCGCGTGCCTGGCACCGATCCGCCCCGCTACAACCTTCGCGCCCAGGGCGCGATCAAGGTTCTCAGCCCGTACCTCGGCCAGACCGTCAAGTTCGGCGCCTCGCTGCCCGTCCAGCAGGGCGACGTCGTCGGCCTCACCGTCCCGACCTGGGCCCCCGCCTTCGCCCAGGGCCTGCCTTCCAATGACGCCTGGCGCGCCAGCCGCGAACCGGGCAAGTGCGTCAACGCCACGGACGTGCGCCAGGGCGAACCGCAGCAGAAAGTGGGCACCCGCGCCACCTACGGTTGCCGCTACTCGACCGCCCGCCTCCTCTACACGGTCACCGTGGTCGAGGAATAGCGGTTCCGATTCTCGCGCGCGGCAGGACCCGCGCGCCAACTCGCCCTAAGCAACCGAAGGGAGAACCCTCGGCCCGCTCTGGTCTTTCGGCAGCTCGGCCGCGCCCGCGATCAGGCTCTGGAACTCGTTGAGCGCCAGGTGCGCGACCGCCTCCAGCAGCTCCTCGTCGCTCCAGCCGATCTCCCGGGCCTCCTCGTGGAGGTGGAGCGGGGGGTGGCCGTTGGCCTCGAGCGCGCCATGCAGGTACTCGAGCAGGGCCGACTCTTTCGGGTCCGAGGAGGTGAAGCTGCGTGCCCGCGAGACCTCGTCGAGGCCGAGGCCGGCGCTGCGCGCCGATTTCGCGTGCTGGGCAATGCTGTAGGTGTCCTCGCGGTACTCGGCGACCGCAAGGGCGATCCGCTCACGCGTCGCACGCGGCAGGACGCCGCCGCGTAGCTCCGAGCGCATCCGGGTGTAGGCCCGCAGCACGGCCGGTGCGCCGGCGAGGACGCCGACGAACTTGGTCACCGCACCACCGGTCGCCTGGATCGTTTTGATCAGCGGTGCGCTCTCCTCGGGAGCGGTCAGCTCGTCGTGGATCTGGAATCTGCTCACATCTGTTTTTACTGTCACGTTCTTCCCGCCTCTGGCTCTAGATCGCAAGATTTCGCTTTACAGAGCCTTTACATGGCCTTAACTTTACTTTTAGCCCTTAACTTACGTCTTGTAAGTTATACCGAGTTCCGCCCGCCTTCGCAAGGCCCGTCCTATACCCCGGATTACGCAGGCCTACCCCGTTCCGGTTCAGATGGCAGACTCCGAAGCCCACGAGCAGGAGGCAGGAATGGCAGAGCAACCGAAGAGTGCCGCTGACGTCGCCCAGATCGTCGAGGAGCGCGGCGTCCGCTTCGTCCGCCTCTGGTTCACCGACGTGCTCGGCCAGCTGAAGAGCTTCTCGATCAACGCGGCCGAGCTGGAGGACGCCTTCGACGGCGGCATGGGCTTCGACGGCTCCTCGATCACCGGCTTCAACCCGATCGAGGAGTCGGACATGATCGCGATGCCGGATCCCTCTACCTTCGCCCTCATCCCCTGGCGACCGGAGGAGGAGAACGCGGTCGCCCGCATGTTCTGCGACATCCAGGTCCCCGGCGGCGAGCCGTACGAGGGCGACCCGCGCTGGATCATGCGCCGCGCCCTGAAACGGGCGCAGGAGCTGGGCTTCGACGGCTTCAACATCGGACCCGAGCTTGAGTACTTCTACTTCCGCTCGGCCAAGCCGGAGGGCGGCGTGCCGGAAGTGCTGGACGAGGGCGGCTACTTCGACCTGACGACGCTCGACGCCGGCTCCGACGTGCGCCGCGACACCGTTCTCGCATTGGAGAAGATGGGCATCCACGTCGAGTACACCCACCACGAGGTCGGCCCCTCCCAGCACGAGGTCGACATGCGCTACAAGGACGCGCTCGCGATGGCCGACGACTGCATGACCTACCGCATCGTGGTCAAGGAGTACGCGATGAAGTACGGCTGGCACGCCACCTTCATGCCGAAGCCGCTCTTCGGCGAGAACGGCTCGGGCATGCACGTGCACCAGTCGCTGAGCAAGGGCGGCAAGAACGCCTTCTTCGATCCCGACGACCAGTACTTCCTCTCGGCCACCGCCAAGGCCTTCATCGCCGGCCAGCTCAAGCACGCGCGTGAGATCTCGCCGCTCTTCGCCCAGTGGGTCAACTCCTACAAGCGTCTCGTGCCCGGCTACGAGGCCCCGGTCTACCTCGCCTGGTCGCGCCGCAACCGCTCCGCGCTGATCCGCGTGCCGCTCTACCACCCCGGCAAGGAGAACGCGACGCGAGCGGAGCTGCGCTGTCCCGACCCGGCCTGCAACCCCTACCTGTGCTTCGCCGGAATGCTGCAGGCGGGGCTGGAAGGGATCGAGAAGGGCTACGAGCTGCCCGAGCCGATGGAGCAGAACCTCTACCACCTCTCGCCGGAGGAGCGCTCCCAGCGGGGTATCGAGCAGCTGCCGGCGACGCTGGGCGAGGCGATCGAGGTCGCTGCCGAGTCGGAGCTGGTCCTGCGCACGCTGGGCGAGCACACGTTTCGGCGGTTCGTCGAGATCAAGCGGCAGGAGTGGGACGACTACCGGGTGCAGGTGACTCCTTTTGAGATCGAGCAGTTCTTGCCGATTCTTTAGCCGTTTGGCGCGGCGGGTCCTGTCGCCGTTTTGGTGCCACCACCCCTGCGGTAGCTAAAGCTTCCTCGGAGTGGTCCCCCAAAACGGCACCACCCCCCGCGAGGAAGGTCTAGAGAAGCGCGTTCAAAGCTTCGGGGTCCGTGACCGGGGCCTGGCAGGTGAAGTGCTCGCAGACGTAAGCGGCGGGATGGCCGTCGACGGTCGTGCGATCCTGGAGCAGCGGAGGGATGGAGGTGCATTCGGGGCCGGCGGCGAGGACGAGGTGGGGACGGTGCTCGGTTCGGACGGTGTGGGCGAGGGAGGCGACGTCGTCGCCGATCAGGGCGACCTCCTTGGTCGGGGAGAGGTGGAAGTCGATCGCGCGCAGCAGGTGGGCGAAGGCCTCGGGGTGTTGAGCCGCCGGGCGGGCGAGGAGGCGGAGGACCGATTCGGCCTGCTCCTCGTAGCGGCGCTTCCCGGTCAGCGCTGCCAGCCGCAATAGCCCCATCGCCGCCGAGGAGTTGCCGGAGGGGATCGGGTGGTCGCCGATCTCCTTGCGGCGGGCGACCAGCGCTTCGTGATCGTCTGAGGTCGAGAAGAAGCCGCCCCGCTCGGGGTCGCCGAAGCGGGAGACCATCTCCTCGGCGAGCGTGAGCGCTTGCTCGAACCAGCGCGGCTCGAACGTCGCTTCGTATAGGGCGAGCAGGGCCTCGAGCAGGAAGGCGTGGTCCTCGAGGTACGCATTGAGGCGGGCGCGGCCGTCCTTGTAGGTGCGCAGGAGCTTGCCGCCCTCGTCCCGCAGCTCGGCGAGGACGAAGCCGGCGCAGGCGCGAGCGGCGTCCAGGTAGTCCTCGCGCTCCAGGACGGCGCCGGCCTCGGCGAGGGCGGCGATCATCAACGCGTTCCAGGCCGTCAGACGCTTGTCGTCCAATCCTGGCCAGACGCGCTTCGATCGTGCCTCGTACAGCGCCCGGCGCGCCTGGGCCAGTCCCTCCGGCTCCGGTGCTTCCGCACCGCCGGCCAGATGCAGCACGTTCCGCCCCTCGAAGTTCCCCCTCTCCGTAACCCCGTAGAACCGCATCAAATTCCCTACCTGCTGGGGTGGGAATTCGATGCAGTCCGCGGGCGGGTTTTCGAGCACGTCGCGGATCTCCTCGGGCGTCCAGACGTAGAAGCGGCCCTCCTCGCCCTCCGAGTCCGCGTCGAGCGCCGAGTAGAAGCCGCCCTCGGGGCCGCGCATCTCGCGCAGCGCCCAGTCGAGCGTCTCCTCGCAGATGCGGCGGTAGCGCTCGCGGCCGAAGGTCTGCCAGCCATGGAGGTAGGCGCGGGCCAGCAGCGCGTTGTCGTAGAGCATCTTCTCGAAGTGCGGGACGAGCCAGGCGGCGTCGACCGAGTAGCGGGCGAAGCCGCCACCGACCTGGTCGTAGATGCCGCCGCAGAGCATCGCGTCGAGCGTCGTCTCGACCACCTCGGGCTCGCCGCGGGCGAGCAGCAGCTCCAGCGCTGAGGGGGGCGGGAACTTGGGGGCGCCGCCGAAGCCGCCGCGCTCCATGTCCGCCGCCTGGCGCAGGTGGGCGACCGCCTGCTCGAGGATCGCGGCCTCCGGCGCCTCCCCCGGCGCCGCCTGGCCGATCGCCGCCAGCCGTGACCGCATCTGGGGCGCGCGCTCGCGAATTTCCTCGCGCTTGCCGCGATAGGCGTCGACGACCGCTTCCATCACCATGCGGAAGCTCGGCATCCCGCGGCCCTCGTCCGGGGGGAAGTAGGTGCCGCCGTAGAACGGCACGCCCTCGGAATCGAGGAAGACGGTCATCGGCCAGCCGCCCTGGCCGCTGATCGCCTGCACGGCCGCCATATAGAGGGCGTCGACGTCGGGCCGCTCCTCGCGGTCGACCTTGACGTTGACGAAGTGCTCGTTCATGTATGCCGCGGTCGCGGGGTCCTCGAACGACTCGCGCTCCATCACGTGGCACCAGTGGCAGGCCGAGTAGCCGACCGAGAGCAGGATCGGCCGGTCCTGCTCCCGGGCCCGCGCCAGCGCCTCCTCGCCCCACGGATACCAGTCGACCGGGTTGTCGCGATGCTGGAGCAGGTAGGGGCTGGTCTCCCGTGCCAAGCGGTTGGTCATGCGGCTCACAGTACCCCTGGACACCTGGAGGCTCACTATTGGCGCCCAGGGGTAGCCGAAACTAGGACGCATTCGGGGTGCCCTGCCTGGGCAGCGGTCCATATAGGAACTCAAAGGGTCTACCTTCAGGAAGTGGCAAACGAGAGACTGCTGAACCAGAGCGATCCGAGCATCGAAGCGGCGCTGGGCAAGCTCGACGCGGAGGACAGGCGGGTCGTTCTCGACGCCCTCGCCCGCGCCGAGAAAACCGAGGCCGAATTGCGCTACCTCGCCGACCACGACTCGCTGACCGGCCTGCTCGACCGGCGCCGCTTTCGTGCCGAGCTCGACCAGTACGTGTCCTTCACGGCCCGCTACGGCGGGCAGGGCGCGGTGATGATCATCGACATCGATGGGCTCAAGGCCGTCAACGACGCGCTTGGCCACCACGCCGGCGACAACCTGCTCCGTCAGATCGCGACGATCATGCGCGAACGGGTCCGCGCGACGGACCTCGTCGCCCGCCTCTCAGGCGACGAGTTCGCCGTTCTCATGCCCCAGACCGACACCGCCGGGGCGCTGCAGCTCGGGGAGGACTTGCGGGCGCAGGTCGCCGAGAGCGCGGCGGCCGTCACCGATTCGCAGAGCGCGACGATCAGCGTTGGGATCACGATGTTCGGCGGCGAGCGCGACGTCGGCGGCGAGGCCGTTCTCGTCGCGGCCGACCAGGCGATGTACCAGGCCAAGGAGGAGGGGCGCAACCAGATCGCCCTCTTCCAGGACCCGCGCGAGCCGCGGCGGCGCGAAGAGCGCAGGCAGACGACGAGCGCACGGATTCGGGACGCCCTCACGCACGACCGGCTTTCCCTGCACACGCAGCCGATCCGCAGCCTCTCTTCAGGCGGGATCGAGCGCTACGAGCTGCTGCTGCGGATGACCGGCGAGAACGGAGAGCTGCTGCCCGCCGCCGCCTTCATCGAAGCTGCCGAGCGCTCGGGGATGGTTCAGGAGCTCGACCGCTGGGTCGTCGCGCGGGCGCTGGAGCTGATCGCCTCGCGCGAGCGCGAAGGACAGCCGGTGTCCCTGCACGTCAATCTCTCCGGCGCCTCGCTGGCGGACATCTCGGTGATCGAGTTCATCGAACGGCGCCTCGACGAGGGCGGCGCCGACCCGTCCCGCTGCACCTTCGAGATCACCGAGACGGCGAGGGTCCACGATTACGGCGCGGTCGGTGGCTTCGCCGACCGGCTCTGCGAGTTCGGCTGCCAGGTTGCGATCGACGACTACGGCGCCGGCTTCGGTCCCTTCCACTACCTGAAGCAGATCCCCTTCGACCTGATCAAGATCGACGGCTCCTTCGTCCGCGACATGGCTCGCAGCGACGCCGACCAGCTGACGGTGCAGGCGATCGTCCAGATCGCCCGCGGGCTCGGCAAGACGACCATCGCCGAGTACGTCCAGGACGACGCGACGACCCAGATGCTGCGCGAATACGGCGTCGACATGGCGCAGGGGTTCCACCTCGGCAGGCCCGTCGCCCTCGACGAGGCGCTGGCTGCCTAGCCGGCAGGGGGCCCGCGCAGCTCGGCGCGCTTGATCTTGCCGCTGCTGGTCTTCGGCAGCTCACTCACGAACTCGACGACGCGGGGGAACTTGTAGGGGGCTGTCTCCCGCTTGCAGTGCTCCTGCAGCTCTCGGGCGAGCGCTTCGCTCGGCTCGCGGTCGCGGGGGACGACGATCGCCCTTACGACGGTGCCTCGCTCGGGATCCGGCGCGGCGACCGCGGCGGCTTCCGCCACGGCGGGGTGGGAGAGCAGCGCGGACTCGACCTCGAAGGGACCGATCCGGTAACCCGAGGAGAGGATGATGTCGTCGCCGCGGCCCTCGAAGAAGAGGTAGCCGTCCTCGTCGGCGCGAACGAGGTCGCCGGTACACCACCACTCGCCCTCGAAGCGCTCGCCGTCGAGGTAGCGGGAGAAGAAGGTGGGAGAGGAGGCGGCGCGCAGCTGCAACTCGCCGTCGAGGATCCGCGTCTCGACGCCGGGCAGGGGCCTGCCCATCGAACCCGGGCGGACCGGCTCGCCGGCGAGGTTGCCGCTGACGTGGCCTGTCTCGGTCTGCCCGTAGCCGTCGGCCGGCTCGAGCCCGGTCGCCTCGTGGAAGGCCGCGACCGTCTCCGGCTCCAGCGGCTCGCCGGCGGAGACCATGCGGCGCAGGGAGGGGAGGGGGCGAAGCGCGGTGCCCTTCGCCAGCATCCGGTACTCGGTCGGCGCTTGGCAGAGCACGTTGACACCGAGCGCCTCGGCGAGGTCGAGCCGCTCGGCGGCCTCGAAGCGGCCGCCGTGAAGCACTGCCGCCGCTTCGGTCAGCCAGGGCGCGAGGAAGACGTTGCGCGCCGACTTCGACCAGCCGGTTGCGGTCGTGCACCAGACCAGCTCCCCCGGGCGCGAACCGAGCCAGTGCTCGGCCTGGACGCGCTGCCCGTCCAGGTAGCGGTAGGCGTGGACGACTCCGCGCGGCTCGCCGGTCGTGCCCGAGGTGAAGACGATCAGGGCCGGGTCCTCGGGGTCCATCTGCTCGATGGCGGCAGGGGTCTCCTGCGCCCGGTCCTCGTCGAGGGCGTCCGCCACCTCAGCCAAAGTCATCGTCGGCGCGTCGCCGGGCAGCTCGGCGAGCAGGTCCTCCTCGCCGACGCAGAGCTTCGGGTCAGCGGCCCGGACGCGAACCTCGAGGTCGTGCCGGCGCAACTGCGTGCTGCAGGGCAATGCCACCGCGCCCATCCGCCAGCACGCCAGCAGCGACAGCACCCACTCGATCCGGTTGCCGACCAGCGTCATCACAACGTCCCCGCGCCGAACCCCTCGCGCCGCAAACGCCCCTGACAGTCCCGCCGACCTCGCGATCAGCTCCCCGAAGTGCCAGTCCCGTCTCCGTCCCTCGGCATCCACGGCGACGATCCCGAGCCGCGACGCCGGCGACCGCTCCATCAGCTCGATGAAATTCACGCCCGGCAGTAAATCAGGGGGTTGAGGGTCGATTAGGCGGGGTGGGGTGCCCCTTCCCCGGACACTCAAGCGCGGCTCCCGCCGCGCGTCCGGGGAAGGGGTGCCGCGCCCCGCCTACCTCAATTCGCTCGACGACTTCCCAAGCAGCTGCCGGGCGACGATCAGCAGCTGGATCTGCTGCGTCCCCTCGAAGATGTCGAGGATCTTCGCGTCGCGGGCCCACTTCTCGAGCAGCCGGTTCTCGGTGTAGCCGACGGTGCCACAGAGCTCGACGCAGCCGAGCGTGACGTCGACGCAGGTGCGGCCGGCCTTCGCCTTCGCCATCGAGGCCTGCAGCGAGTTGGGCTTGGCGTTGTCGGCCATCCACGCCGCCTGCAGCGTGAGCAGGTGTGCCGCCTCGTAGTCGGCCTCCATCTCGAGGTAGCGCGCAGCCGCGGCATGCTGGGACAGAGCGGGCCTATCGTAGTCGACCTCGACGCCGGCCTCTTCGAGGCACTTGCGCGTCTCTTCAAGCGCGGCGCGGGTGACGCCGACGGCCATCGCCGCGACCAGCGGCCGCGTGTTGTCGAAGGTCTGCATCGCGCCGCCAAATCCGGCTTTTGTGTCGATCTCCGGGCTGCCGAGCAGCGCCTCCTTCGGCACGCGGCAGTCCTGCAGCGTGAAGTTGGCGGTATCGGAGGCACGGATCCCGAGCTTGTGCTCGAGCCGGTCGAGCTTCAGGCCCGGGTTGTCGCGCTCGACGATGAACGACTTGATCGCCGCCCGTCCCTTGGAGCGGTCGAGCGACGCCCAGACCACGATCAGGTCGGCGCGGTCGCCGGAGGTGACGAAGATCTTCTCGCCGTTGAGGACGTATTCGTCGCCGTCAAGCTCGGCGGTCGTGCGGATCGAGGCCGAGTCCGAGCCAGCCTCGGGCTCGGTGATCGCCATCGCCGCCCACTTGCCGCCGTAGTGCTCCAGCTGCTCGTCGGTCGCCACCGAGGCGATCGCCGAGTTGCCAAGGCCCTGGCGCGGCATCGAGAGCAGCAGGCCGACGTCACCCCAGCAGAGCTCGATGATGCTGAGGACCGTGGAGAGGTTGGAGCCGTTGCGGTTGCCGCCGTCGCCGTTGCCGTTGGAGTCGCGGCGCACGCCGGCTGCGCCGGCGTCGCTGTCGGCGCCCTCGCTCATGCCGTCGATCATCGAGGCGAGCATGTCGAGCTCCTTGGGGTAGGAGTGCTCGGCGACGTCGTACTTGCGGGAGATCGGCCGGAAGACCTCGGTCGCGACCTGGTGCGCCTGGGCTGTGAGGGGCTTGAATTTCTTCGGTGTCTCGAGATTGATCATGGGATTCTGCTTTCGCTCGTGCTTTCGCCTAGACGAGCAGGGCGCCCTCCATCACGCCCGCTGCGCGGAGATCGCGGTACCAGCGCTCGACCGGGTGCTCCTTGACGAAGCCGTGGCCGCCGAGCAGCTGCACGCCGTCGGAGCCGATCCGCATCCCCTTCTGGGTGCAGAGGCGGCGGGCGAGGGAAGCCTCGCGGGCGAAGTCCCGGCCCTGGTCGGCGCGGCTGGCCGCGCGGTAGGTGGCGAGGCGCATGCCGTCGCTCTCGATTCCGATGTCGGAGACGGCGAAGGCCACCCCCTGTCGGTTGGAGATCGGTTCGCCGAAGGCGGTGCGCTCGTTGACGTAGGGGATGACGTAGTCGAGGACCGCCTGGGCGGTGCCCACCGCGAGCGCGCACCAGGCGACGCGAGCGCGCTGCACGCACTCGACGTAGGCCTCGCGCTTGCCCCCGGCCATCAGCGCCCCAGCCGGCAGGCGAACGTCCTCCAGCAGGAGCCGGCCGGTTCCCGCCGGGCGCAGGCCCATCGCCGGCTCCGCCTCCGTGGAGAGGCCCGACGCGCCGGACTCGACGACGAAGAGAGCGGGGCCGAGACCGTCAGCCTCGGCGGCGATGACGAAGAGCTCGCAATCGCCGGGGCGGGCGACGAGCGACTTGACGCCGTCGAGGACCCAGTCCTCGCCGTCGCGCCGAGCTGCCGTCTCAAGCTTCAGCGGGTCGAAGAGCGGTCGTGGCTCCAGGATCGCAAGGGCCGCCGCCGGCGTGTCGTCGCCGGTGAAGGCGGGAAGGTAGGCGGCCTCCTGCTCGGCCGTGCCCCAGTGGGCGATCGCCGTCGCGACCGCGCCCGGCGCGAGCGTCGCGTAGGCGATGCCCATGTCGCCGTGCGCGAGGGCCTCGCCGATCAGGACGCTGGTGACGGCCGACTGCTCCTGCATCACGCCACCCAGCTCCTCCGGGACGCCCAGCATGTTGACACCGAGCTCGTTCGCTTGGGCGAGCAGCTCGGGCGGCGTCGCGCACTGGGCGTCGGCGTCGCCGGCGACGGTGCGGATCTTCGCCTCGGCGAAGTCGCGCACGCCTTCCTGCAGCATCTGCTGCTCCTCGTCGGGCGTGATGTCGAAGAGGCTGCGGGGCTTGCCGTGCGACTGCCGGGCGGGACCTGTCAGCTTCTGCGTGGCCTTGAACGTGCGCCCGGCGGCTGTCGCCGTGCGGAAGCCGTTCTTGCTCGTGGTGAAAACCGCCCGCTCGAGCTGCTTGCGGATGCGGACGCGGTCGAGCAGGTCGGAACCTGCCAGCCGGGTCAGCCAGCGCAGCGCGAAGCCCTGGCTGCGCTCGGCCATTCCCTTCTCCTGGGTGACGGTCACGTTCTCCTCCTCCTGCTTGCGGGCTCTGGCTCGAGCGGCTCGACTCGGCCCTCGAGGTGTGGCGTGCCGCGTGCGGGGTCGCGCACGGCGAAGTGGATCTCCTTGTCCTGGGTGCCACTGGCGAACTCGACCCGGCCTGGCAGCAGGATCGGCTTGCGAAAGCGGACATCGACGGCGAAGGCGTCGGGCAGGCGGCTCTCCAGAGCAGCGAGGCATCGCGCCTTCGTCCACATGCCGTGGGCGATTGCGCGCGGGAAGCCGAGCGGCTTCGCGGTCAGCGCGTGCATGTGGATCGGGTTGCGGTCGCCGGAGACGGCGCCGTAGCGGCGCCCCAGATCTCCGCCGAGCTTCCACTCTCCGCTCGGCTTCAGCTCGGGCGCCTCGAACCCCTCCTCCTTCGCGGAGGGCGAGGCGTCGTTGTTGCGGCCGCGGTGCAGCATCGTGCTGACGCCCTCCCAGACCTTTCCCTCGGCGGCCTCGATTTCCGTGAGCAGGCTGAAGATGCGCCCGCGTGGGTGGCTCTTCAGCTGGGTCGGCCGGACGTGGATCGTCAGCGCCTCGCCGATGCCGACCGGCCGCCGCTGGACGACGCGGTTCTCGACGTGGACGAGGCCGACCGCTCCGAAGGGGAAGCGTCCGTCGGCCATCACCGCCATCTGCAGCGGGAAGGCGAGCACGTGGGGGTAGGGCGGCGGCAACTGGTCGCGCAGCGTGAAGCCGCAGACCCGCGCGTAAGCGGCGACCGCGTCCGGGTCCGGCGTCACGCCGACCAGGGAGAGTTCGATTTCCGGGATGCCCCTGCCGCGGCCGGGGACGAAGGGCAGCAGCGAGGCTCCCGGGATCAGCGGCGCCGCGGCGCGCGCGTAGAGCGGCAGGATGCTGGGCGAGCTCTCGAGCGTGCGGGCGACCATCACGCCCCCAAGAGGCTCTGGCCGCAGACGCGGACGACGTTGCCGTTGACGCCGGTCGAGGCCGGGCTGGCAAACCAGGCGATCGTCTCGGCGACGTCGACCGGCAGGCCGCCCTGGGACATGCTGTTCATCCGCCGCCCGGCTTCGCGGATCGCGATCGGCATCTGGGCGGTCATCTGCGTCTCGATGAAGCCCGGCGCGACGGCGTTGATCGTCGCCGCCCGCTTGGCCAGCTCCGGCGCCAGCGCTTCGACCATGCCGATCACGCCGGCCTTCGAGGTTGCGTAGTTGGTCTGGCCGGAGTTGCCGGCGACGCCGCTCATCGAAGAGACGCAGACGATGCGGCCGTTCTCGCGCAGCAGCTTCCGCTTCAACAGCTCGTCGTCGATCCGCTCCTCGCTGGAGAGGTTGATTTCCATCAGCGAGGCCCAGCGGTCCTCTGGCATCTTGGCGATGGTGCGGTCGCGGGTCACGCCCGCGTTGTGGACGACGACGTCGATGCCGTCGGCAAGCTCGTCGGCGATCCGTTGCGGCGCGTCGGCGTCGGTGATGTCGATCTCGATCGTCTCGGCGCCGAGCCGGTCCGCCACCTGCGCCAGGTCGGAGGAGAGCGCCGGCACGTCGAGCAGGACGAGCTTGGCGCCGTCGCGGTGCAGGGTCGTCGCGATCGCCTCGCCGATCCCGCGCGAGGCCCCCGTGACCAGCGCCAGCTTGCCGCCGAGCGGCCGGGTCCAATCGACCTCCGGCGTAGCCACTACGGCGGGGCCGATCTCGATCACCTGGCCGGAGACATAGGCGGAGCGCGGCGAGAGCAGGAAGCGCAGGGTCGAGTCGATCTCGCTCTCGGCGCCGTCGGCGACGTAGACGAGCTGCACGGCGATGCCACGGCCGATCTCCTTGCCGAGCGAGCGGGTGAAGCCCTCGAGCGCTCGCTGGGCGGTCGCCTCGCGGGCGGGTCGGCCCGCGGGAGGGGTGCCGAGGACGACGACGCGACCGGAGCGCTCGACCCGCCTCACGTTGGGGTGGAAGAAGCGCTGCAGCTCGACCAGCTCGGTCGAGTCTCTGATTCCCGTCGCGTCGAAGACCAGCGCCTTGACCGGCGCGCTCGAGGTTTCCGGACGCCCGACGCCGATCTCGCCGAGGATCTGTTCGAGGCCCTTGCCGAGCCGGCCACGGGGTGCGGCGCCGACGAGCACGGCGCCGGAGACGACGGGGTCGCCGGCGGCGTGCCGGTCCAGCTTGGCCGGCTGCGGCAGCCCGAGCCGGCCGGCGAGGAAGCGGCCGGGGGGCGAGGTGACGACCTGCGAGTAGAGGTCGCTCATTTCCCTGCTCCTCCCGAGCTCTCGAGAGCCGCGACGACGCCTTGGCCACCGGCCGCGCAGATGCTGATCACGCCGCGCCCCGAGCCGCGCTCGTGCAGCGCCTTGGCGAGGCTGGCGACGATACGGCCGCCGGTCGCGGCAAAGGGATGGCCGGCGGCGAGCGAGCCGCCGTTGACGTTCAGCCGCTCGGGGTCGATCTCGCCGAGCGGGTCCTCGACCCCGATCCGGTCCCGGCAGAAGGCCGGGTCGTCCCAGGCGCGCAGCGTGCAGAGCACCTGCGCCGCGAAGGCCTCGTGGATCTCGTAGAGGTCGAAGTCCTGCAGCTTCAGGCCGAGCCGGCCGAGCATGCGCGGCATGGCGTAGGCCGGCGCCATCAAGAGGCCCTCGCGCTTGTGCACGTGGTCGATCGCGGCGGTCTGCCCGTCGACGAAGTAGGCGAGGACCGGCAGGTTTCGCTCCCTCGCCCACTCCTCGCTGGCGAGCAGGACGGCGGAGGCGCCATCGCTGAGCGGCGTCGAGTTTGCTGCCGTCATCGTCCCTTTCTCGCCGCCGAAGACCGGGCCGAGCTTGGCCAACTTCTCGGGCGAGGAGTCGGGGCGCAGGTTCTGGTCGCGCTCGAGACCGAGGAAGGGGTTGACGAGGTCGTCCATGAAGCCGCGCTCGTAGGCGGCTGCGAGGTTGCGGTGGCTGCGCACGGTGAGCTCGTCCTGCTCCTCGCGGCCGACGTCCCACTCCTCGGCCATCGCCGCGCAGTGCTCGCCCATCGAGAGGCCGGTACGCGGCTCCTCGTTGCGCGGGATCGCCGGCACGACGTGGCCGGGGCGGACGCGGGCCAGGTGCTTGAGCCTGCCCATCGTCGAGCGCTCGCGGTTGGCGTCGAGCAGCACTTCGCGCAGGCCCTCGTTGACCGCCAGCGGCGCGTCCGAGGTGGTGTCGGCGCCGCAGGCGATGCCGGCGTCGATCTGGCCGAGGGCGATCTTGTTGGCGAC
>Ga0207661_10002096_pt1 | contig 13724 bp, 8 predicted proteins | sample KBSC713LmetaG_FD_184337 | JGI IMG/M metagenome (GOLD analysis project Ga0207661, IMG submission 184337) | Corn rhizosphere microbial communities from Kellogg Biological Station, Michigan, USA - KBS C7.1-3L metaG (SPAdes) (version 2) | ecosystem: Host-associated > Plants > Roots > Rhizosphere ... | reverse complement strand
GAGCTTCAGTCCTTCGAGGGATGCGCCCTCAAACCGCACGTCGCGAGGCACTCCAGTGTCGACGAGCAACCGGTGCCAGTCCGCGACCACCTCGTTGAAATTAACCGCGTGCGACCGGTTCGCCCCGAGCGGCTCGGTCTGCATCATCGCCCGTCCGAGATCGGACCAGGTGACCGCGACCTCCGCCGGCGCCGGCCGGCTCGCGAGCAGCAATGGCTCCAGTTTCTGTCGCGCCGCCTCCACCTCGCGCACGTGCTCGTAGCCGATCGAGGGCGCAAACCACGCGCTCATCACCGCGCTGTGCGGCAACTCGCAGCCAGTCCGCTGCTGCCGCCACAACCAGTAGCAAACCGCCTCGGCGCCGAGCGCGTACGACGACACCGCCTCCGCGACGAGAAATCCCGGCGGGTGGGCGATCTCGTGATTTCCCAGCCAGCCGTTGTGCGAAACGCTCGTCTCCATCAACCAATGACGTCGTTGCGGTTTCGCGGCGCGGAAAAAATCATTGTCGAACACGATCGCGTTCCAGTGCTTGTAGTCCGGATAATTGTCGAACGCGGCAAAATCCAAATTCCGGCACATCCGCTCGAAATTCAAAGAAAACCCGGGGTTGAAATTATGCGTGATCGGCGCCGGTGAATGCCGCCGCAGAATCTCGCACTGCGCATCGAGAAATTCCGCGATGCTCTCGCGGGAGAACACCCGATATGCCGTGCTGAGCGACGCATTGTGGAGGAATGGCGTGCGCAACGGCGCCGGGACTTGCTCGAAGGTTTCGTAACGCTCGCTCCAGATATCCGTGCCCCACGCAGCATTCAAGTTGTCGATCGTCCCGTAACGATTTTTCAACCACACGTGCCAGTGCGCGATCGCCGCCGGGTTGAAATCCTCGGCGACGTGGCATTTCAGCTCGTTGTCGATCTGCCACGCCACCAGCGCCGGATGGGCGCCGACCGCCCGCGCGCACGCCTCGACGATCCGCAGGCAGGCGGCGCGCAGGTCGCCATTTTCATACGACCCATGTTGTCGCGCTCCGTGAATCATCACGCGGCCTTCCGCATCCACGAAACACCGCTCGGGATGTCCGTGCGTGAGCCACACCGGCGGCGTGGGCGTCGGCGTGCAAAACACCACGCCGATGTCCGCGGCATGCAGCCGGTCCAGGACGCGGACAAAAAAATCCAATGAGATGCGCCCTTCGTGCGGCTCCATCTTCGACCACGCAAATTCGCCCATGCGCACGACATTGATCCCGATGCGCTTCATCTCGGCGATGTCGCGGTCGATTTCAGTTTCGGGCCACAGTTCGGGATAATAGGCCGCGCCGTGGAAAAGTTTTTTCATGGAAGTTGGGTGCGTTGAGGAAGAGCCGTCGGATTCTCCCGCTGCCGAAAGCCGGACGCCCGCCAGTCCCGCGGCGGAAATTCCCGCGGCAGACGCGATCAGTTTGATCGCCGAACGACGGGAAATACCGGAAGCCTGGGGAGATTCGGCCGTCATGGGAACGAGGTTGCGCCGAAGTTAATCCCAATCCGCGCAACGCAAAGCTCCGTAAATTCGGATGGTCCGCAATTTTTTACACCGCTCGTTTCGAAGGCCCGAGGCTTGGAAACACGGACGACGCCAGATCCTCGCAGAATCCGTGTTGAACGTCCGCGGACTCTGCCTTGCAGTTGAACCGCGCAATCATGCGTCACCCCATGCCGATTCGTACGATTCTCGTTTTCTGGCTCTCATTTCTCGCTGCGACCACGCCGGCGATCAGCGCCGTCGACCCGACGGAACCCGCCGGGCCCGCGCCCGCCACCAGTGATTTGGAAAAACCGCTCACGCCCGACGCTGTCCGTTCGTTGATGCAGCGCGTTGCCGACTGGCAATGGGCGCATCTGCCCGACCCCGCCAGCCGGGATCCGCGCGGCTGGGAAATCGCGCCGTTCTATCTTGGCACGCTCGCCCTCGACCGGATCGTGACGGATCGCCGCTACCGCAATCGCATGCGCCAGCAGGCGGAGGCGAATGCGTGGAAGCCCGGCGAACGGCCTTATCATGCCGATGACCAGTGCGTGATGCAGGCGTATTTGGAACTCCACCACATCGAGCACGAGCCGCGCATGATCGCACCATCGCGTCAGCGGCTCGATGCGATTCTCGCGCACCCGTCCTCCGCGTCGCTCGATTGGGGCACGCCAGGCTGCCAGGAACGCTGGTCGTGGTGCGACGCGCTTTTCATGGCGCCGATGTCATGGCTGCTGATGTGGCAGGAAACCGGCGACCGCCGCTATCTCGATTTCATGAATCGCGAATGGTGGGCGGCGACCCGGCAGCTTTATCGGCCGTCCATCGGTTTTTATTTTCGCGACGGATCGTTTTTCAACCTCCGTGAACCAAACGGAAAAACGATCCACTGGTCGCGCGGCAATGGCTGGGTTTTCGCCGGGCTCGCGCGCGTGCTCGAACATTTCCCCCAAGATCATCCCGACTACCCGCGGTACGTCGCCCTGTATCGACAAATGAAGGACGCCGTGCTCGCCGCACAACAAGCCGACGGCCTCTGGCGACCGGGCCTGCTCGATCCCGCCGCGCATCCGGATCGCGAGACGAGCGGGAGCGCGTTTTTCACCTTTGGCCTCGCCTGGGGCGTGAACCACGGGCTGCTCGACTCCGCGGAAGTCACTCCCGCCATCCGCCGCGCCTGGAACGCGCTTGCCCTTTGCGTCACGCCGGAAGGCAAACTCGAGCACGCGCAGCCGGTCGGCGCCGCGCCCCAAAATTTCGATCCGCACAATTCGGAGACGTTCGCGACCGGCGCTTTTCTGCTCGCGGGAAGCGAGGTTTACCATCTCGCCGGCGGCAAGCCGTCGGTGGTGCAATGACTCCTCGCAGAAAGTTCCGGAGCCTCATTGCAGGAGCGGCTTAACGCCGCGATGGTTTTGCCACAGGCTGCGAACTCGCTCCCGCTCCGATCGTGCCAGCAGGCTGGCGGCTACCAAACCGCGACGTAAAACCGCTCCCGCGGCTCCGGCCGATCAAGCTGCGGCGCGAATGAATTTCCGGAAGCGCGATCGCTTCTCGACCCGCGCTCCAGAAGCTCTGCGCAAAATATGACGGTCAAGTGTCGCGCCATTTGAGCGCATTCATCACCGGTGCATTGTCGCGGTTTTCAATCGCGGAAATCATTCTTTTCCGCTCCCGCCCGGAACCCCTTAGTTGCCCATGAAGACTCTCTTCTCACGTCTGCTCGCACTTCCCACCGCGTTCACTTTTGCCGCCTCCGTTTCGGCCACGGCAGCAACCACGTCGCCCGACTCGTCATTGTCCGCCACCGCGGTCGTGCGGACCGATCAGCCGGGACCGATCATCAACCGCAACATTTACGGCCAGTTCGCCGAGCATCTCGGCCATTGCATCTACGAAGGCATTTGGGTCGGACCCGATTCGCCGATCCCCAACACCCGCGGCATTCGCAATGACGTCGTCGCCGCGTTGAAGCAGTTGAACATTCCCGTGCTCCGCTGGCCGGGCGGTTGTTTCGCGGACGAGTATCACTGGCGCGACGGCATCGGGCCGCGGGAGAAACGTCCGGCGATGATCAATACGCACTGGGGCGGCGTCGTGGAGAACAATCATTTCGGCACGCACGAGTTCATGGATCTCGTCGAGCAGCTCGGCTGCGATGCCTACATCACCGGCAATGTCGGCAGTGGCACCGTGCAGGAAATGATGGAGTGGGTCGAATACATGACGTCCGACGCCAACTCGCCGATGGCCAATCTGCGGCGCGCCAACGGACGTGAAGCGCCGTGGCATGTAAAGTATTTCGGCGTCGGCAACGAGAGCTGGGGCTGCGGCGGCACGATGACGCCGGAATATTACGCAAACGAATTTCGCCGCTACAATACGTTCATCAAAAATTACGACCGGGCCAATCCCGTCTATCGCATCGCCTGCGGCTCGAATGGAACCGATTACAACTGGACCGACGTCCTGATGAAAAATGCCGGGAAGCAGATGAACGGCCTTTCACTCCACTATTACACGTTGCCCACCGGTGATTGGAAAAAGAAAAGCTCGGCCACCGATTTCGGGGAGGAACTTTATTTCTCGACGCTGCACCGCACGCTGCTGATGGACGAGTTGATCACGAAACATGCCGCCATCATGGACCAGTACGATGCGGCCAAAAAAGTCGGCCTGATCGTGGACGAATGGGGAGTGTGGACCGACGTCGAGCCGGGCACGAATCCCGGTTTTCTTTTTCAGCAAAACTCACTGCGCGACGCGCTCGTGGCTGCGCTGAACTTCCACATTTTCCAGAAACACGCGGACCGCGTCTCGATGGCCAACATTGCCCAGATGATCAACGTGCTTCAAGCGATGATCCTCACGGACAAGGAAAAAATGATCCTGACGCCGACGTATCACGTTTTCGAAATGTTCCAAGTTCACCAAGGCGCGACCTCGCTTCCGGTCGAACTCATCACGCCCGACTATGCGCTCGGCGCGGAAAAAATTCCCGCGGTCAGCGCCTCGGCGTCGCGCGACTCGGCCGGGAAGATCCATCTCTCGCTCGTCAACACGAACCCGCACGAAGCGATCGCGGTTACGTGCAGGCTCGCCGGGGTCGTCCCCACGAACGTCACGGGCCGAGTGCTGACCGCACCACGGATCAATTCGATCAACACGTTTGCTGCGCCACACGTGGTCGAACCGCAGCCATTTAATGACGCAAAGCTCGCCGGCGATTCGCTGAGCGTGACGCTTCCCGCCAAATCCATCGTCGTCCTCGAGCTCTGAAGTTACAGGTGGGGCCGGGACAGCAACGCAACTCCCGCCGCTCGCGTTCGCGGCTTCGAACGTGAGCGGGCGGGATCGCGCGGATCTGGAAATGCGATCACCGCTTCCGTGTTTCTGAATTTTCGCGGCTCACTCTTTTTTCAAAATCACGGCGACGAGTTCGATCGGCTGGTCACCGAGGTTTTCACCAGCGTGGCGCTGTGCCTCCAACCATTCGGTGTCGCCGGCCCGATGTTTTTGCTCGACCACCCTGCCATCGGGAAAAGTCAGTTTCAAATGTCCATCGGTGGTCCAAACAACCAATCGCGGTGTGATCTCATGCATCGGGATTTTCTCGTGGGCCGCCAGGACAATGCGAACCACGCGAACGGCGTGATTTTCAAATGTTATCGTTGGCAACGGCCCGCCGGCACGCCCGACGGAACCGGGCTCTTGCGCAAACGCGCACGTGGTGAGAACAGATATGGCATAAAGGAATCGAGTGGTTGCGTTCATGGCGGATTTTTTTCCACGGCAGTGGATGTTGATGGATCGAACTTCGCGGCAGCCTACGCGTTCAAGTCGGCTTGAAGTCAAAAGCGATTGCGGCAATTTCCTCCCATGCGCATCTCCGAAGTCGCCAAAATGACGGGCGTCCGACCTTCGGCCATTCGCTACTACGAAAGCGTGGGCCTGCTCACGCCACCTCCGCGGATCGGCGGCGCGCGATACTATGACCGGAGTGTGCTGGACCGGCTGACCGTGATTCGTTTCGGCGCCACCGTTGGTTTTTCGCTCGACGAATTGCGCACGCTCTTCGCGCAGTGGAAGGTTCGAACCACCAAGAAAAATCTCGCGCAACGAAAGCTGCAGCACCTGCGCTTCGAACGCGAGCGTCTCGAACTGGCCGGCCAAATGCTCGAAGCCGTCAAACTCTGTCAGTGCGGAACCGTGCGCGAATGCGTCGAGCGCTTGCGAAAAACGAGTCCCGCATCGACCAGGCTCGGCCGTGCCGCAATGCGCGCCGAGGGACAGCCCGCCCAATTCTAGCGATCTCCTCCACCAAATATTTCAATCCGTGCTTTTTTCACCGCGCGCCTTCGGACTACGATTTTGTTCGCTCGAAACGGCGCCTTCCAATTTGTAGAAACCGACCCTGCGCCGGTGGACGTGTCGAAATCTGATGACCCCGACGCTGACGCAATTCCGTCCTCACAATCGGGTGCACGTCACCTCGTCTTTATTCGTCTTCTTTCAACCGTGGTCAAAAAAATGCTCCTCCTTCGCCCCGTCCTCGCGTTTGCCATCTTCCCGCTCCTTGTATCCGCGCAGTCGATTCGGAGCGACGCCACCCCACTCCACCGCATCAGCGCCACCGCCGCCGAGCCGATGCAAACCGGAAAGTTCGAGCCCACTTGGGAATCGCTCGCGAACTACCAGGTTCCCGAGTGGTTTCGCGATGCCAAATTCGGCATCTGGGCGCACTGGGGCCCGCAGTGCGAGCCAGAACAGGGCGACTGGTACGCGCGCCTCATGTACGTGCAGGGCCAGCCTGACTACGACTGGCATGTCGCCCACTTCGGCCATCCGTCGAAAGTCGGTTTCAAGGATGTCATCCACCGGTGGAAAGCGGAGAACTGGGATCCCGAAAAACTCGTCGCGCTCTACGCTCGCGCCGGCGCGCAATATTTTTTCGCCCTCGCGAATCACCACGATAACTTCGACCTTTGGGATTCGAAATACCAGCCGTGGAACGCGACGAAAATTGGCCCGAAAAAAGACCTCATCGCCGGCTGGGCTGCCGCCGCCCGCGCCCACGGCCTGCGTTTCGGCGTGAGCGTGCACGCTGCGCACGCGTGGAGCTGGTACGAAGTCGCCCAAGGAGCCGATCAGACCGGTCCGCTCGCTGACGTTCCCTACGACGGCAAGCTGACGAAGGCCGATGGCAAAGGTCAGTGGTGGGACGGCCTCGATCCGCAGGATCTCTACGCGCAAAACCACACGCCGAGCCCGAATTTCCGCGATTACAAATCGCTTTGGTCCCGCTGGAATTGGGACAACGGCGTCTCGGTCCCCGATGCTGCGTATTGCGAAAAATTCTACAACCGCACGCTCGACCTCATTAATCGCTACCAGCCGGATCTGATTTATTTCGACGACACTGCGTTGCCGCTTTGGCCGGTGAGCGATGCCGGTTTGCGCATCGCCGCGCACTTTTACAACTCGAACATGAAAGCGCACGGCGGAAAACTCGAAGCCGTCATGTTCGGTAAAGTTCTCAACGAGCAACAGCGCCGTTGCATGGTGTGGGACATCGAACGCGGTCAGAGCAACGTCATCGAGCCGGAGCCGTGGCAAACCGACACCTGCCTCGGCGACTGGCATTACCGCCGCTCGATTTTCACCGAGCATCGGTACAAGACCGCGAAAACCGTCATCCACACGCTCGCCGATGTCGTGAGCAAGAACGGCAATTTTCTCCTCAACGTTCCGGTGCGCGGCGACGGCACGATCGACGACGATGAAATCGCCATCGTCGAAGGAATCGCCCGCTGGATGGACGTGAACAAAGAGAGCATCTTCGGCACCCGACCGTGGGTGCGTTTCGGCGAAGGTCCCGCGTCGGATTCCGTCGCGCCGATCCAGGCCCAAGGTTTCAACGAGGGCAAAGGCCGGCCCTTCACGACCGACGACATCCGCTTCACGGAAAAGAACGGCGCGATTTACGCCATCGTCCTCGGCGTGCCCACCGGCCCGACGACGATCAAATCGCTCGGTCGCGACGCGCGTCTGCTCGCGCATCACATCGCCAAAGTCGAGCTCCTCGGCTACCCGGGCAAACTCGCGTGGACCCAAGAACGCGACGCCCTCGTAATCCAGCCGGTTGTTCCCGCACCGTGCGAATACGCCATCGTCTACCGGATCACACCGCGATAGCGCGGATCAGTTGGATCCAAATGCCCCGCAAATTCGAACGCGGGCGGCGAGCATGAGCGAGCGACAGGTGGGCGATGCCCGGCGCAGCACTTCGGCTATTTCGGAATCGGAATATGCGCCGCCTGGCGGAGGAGCTCGCTCTTGGAAATTCCGGCACGTTGCGCGAGGCGGTTGAGCCGGACGGTCTCAGCCTGGGTGAGCGTCGTGATCCGTTCGCTGCCGTCGCGGTCGACCCATTTCACGTGGTGCGGTTTCTGGCGGGAAACTTTTACCAGCTCGCGCAGGAAAATCTGGTCATCGTCGGGAAAGTCCATCGCGAGCACCCATCGCCGCAGCGGCTGCCGGGGTCAAGACGCACAAAAGTAACCGTCGCCTTCCGCCTGCCCACAATTCTTCGTAACTTTTCCGTTTGACCAGGGTTTTTCAACGGATGTCGCCCGTGAATGCGAATCGCCTCCTTCCACGTCTCACGTCGCATGCTCGCCCTCACCTCTGGACCGCGCCTTCTTTAATTGAGTCCTGCATCCCGATGCACCGTTCAATGTTTCGCAATCCATCCCCATGAGCGAACTGCTCCAGGATCTGAAATTCGGCTGGCGGACACTTCGGAAAAGCCCCGGTTTCACCGCCGTCGCTCTCGCCACACTCGCAATCGGCATCGGCGCAAACACCGCAATTTTCAGCTTCGTCAACGGCGTGATGCTGAAACCGCTGCCTTATCCCGATCCGGATCGCATCGTCCGCGTCCTTGAAAAACCACCCGGCGGCGAACGCAACGGCATCTCCACACTCAACTATCTCGACTGGGCGCGTGAAAACAAGGTCTTCGATTTCATGGCCGCGCAAACCGGCGGGTCCGTCACGCTCACCGGCGTCGAAGAGCCGATTCAGCTCCGCGGCATGCGCGTGTCGGCACATTACTTCGACGTCTTCGGCGTCAGTCCGGCTCTCGGGCGAACGTTTGCCGCCGGTGAGGACGAACCCGGCAAGGATCACGTCGTTATTATCAGTCACTCATTTTGGCAGACCCAGTTCGGCGGTGAACCCTCCGTCCTCGGTCGCACGCTGCTGCTGGACGGACAACCGCACACTGTCATCGGAATTCTGCCGAAGGACAGCTCGTTCGATCGCGGCTGGCCGCAAATCTGGCGACCACTCGCCTTTACTGCCGAGAACCGCACGCGGAACTTTCACTGGTTCGGCTCGGTCGCGCGATTGAAAGCCGGTGTCACCATCGAACAGGCCCGCGCGAACATGAACGCCATCGGCGCGCGCATCGCCCAGGATTATCCCGATTCCAACAAAGGCTGGGGCGTCACCATCGACCCGTTCGCCGACGCTGCCGTCAGCAAGGAACTGAAACGATCGCTGTACGTTTTGCTCGCCGCCGTCGGCATGGTGCTGCTGATCGGCTGCGCGAATCTCGCGAATCTCATGCTCGCGCGCGGCATGGCGCGCGATCGCGAGGTCGCCATCCGCGCCGCGCTGGGCGCCGGCCGCGGACGACTCGTCCGGCAATTTCTGACCGAAAGCGTCCTGCTCTCGCTCGCCGGCGGCGCGCTCGGCCTCGGCCTCGGTTATGTGACGATGGTCGGATTAAAGCTTCTGCTGCCCAGGTACACGCTTCCTTCCGAAGCCAACGTCTCCCTCGATGGATCCGTGCTCCTCTTCGCGCTGCTGCTCGCCGTGTTCACGGGTCTGGTCTGCGGAATCGTTCCCGCGTTGCAGGCCACGCGGTCCGATCTCACCAAGGGCATGAAACAAGCCGGCGGCGGAGCCAGCGCCGGACGCGTCCGCCACCGGATGCGCACGATCCTGGTCGTCACCGAAGTCGCGCTCGCGTTTGTGTTACTCGCCGGCGCCGGGCTGCTCCTCCGCAGTTTCGCCCAACTGCAAAATGTCGATCTGGGTTTCAACTCCACCAATGTCCTTACCGCCGAGTTGCCCATTCCGCAAAAACGCTTCCCGGAATCCGCCGCGCTCAATGTCTACCTGCGCCAGCTCCACGACGGCATCGCCGCGCTGCCCGGAGTTCGCGAGGTCGCATTCACTTCAGCGCTGCCCATGCGCGGCTGGGGTTACGGGATGCCGTTCCAGCTCGCTGACAAGCCGATGGTGGATCGCGCGAATCGCCAGGCGTGTTTTTTCAAAATGGTCAGTCCGTCCTATTTCTCCGCCTTGGGGCTGCGCTTGCTCAAGGGCCGCACGCTCACCGATCGCGACACGAAGGGCGCGCCGAACGTCACCGTGATCAGCGAGACGATGAGGAAAAAATATTTCGGGAACGAAGATCCCATCGGAAAAAGAATTCTCATCCAGGAAATCGCCTTCGGAAACCCGGCGCTCGGTCCGGAAATTCCGTGGGAAGTGGTCGGCGTCGTGGCGGACGAAAAAGTCGGTTCGCTGAGTGACAAGGAAGGCGCGCCCGGCGTGTACGTGACGACCGATCAAAGCCCGCAGCTTTATCTGTCGTTGATCGTGCGCACCGAATCAGACCCGGCCCTCCTGCACCAGCCGTTGCGCGCTGCCGTCCGACGAATCAACGCCGATCAAACGCTGCCCGAGATGAAAACGTTGGAGCAGATAAAATTCGAATCCCTCGGTAACAATCGTCTGAATACGCTGCTTCTCGGAACCTTCGCCGGCGTTGCCCTCCTGCTCGCCGCGATCGGGATTTATGGCGTGATGTCGTACTCCGTGCAGCAACGCACCCGGGAAATCGGCATCCGCGCCGCGCTGGGCGCCAGTTCCGCGGACATCCTGCGCCTTGTCCTTCGTCACGGCATGACCACGGTTGTGCTCGGCCTGCTCATTGGGGTCGCCGGCGTGTTTGCACTCGCCCGCATCCTTTCCGCGCTGCTGTTCGGCGTCGGCGAGCGCGACCCGCTCACGCTCGCGTCCGTCGCCGCAACGCTTGCGGCGATCGCGTTGCTCGCCTGCTACCTGCCCGCCCGTCGCGCGACAAAAGTAAATCCCATCATCGCGCTCCGCGACGAATAGCGAACCGTGGCTGCGAACGCGAACGAGGGCGAATCGCAATCCAACCCTCGTTCTACTCCGCGCCGAGTTTCCAGCTGGCAAGAATCGGGTGAATTGCCGCGCGCCAGGTCGCATATCCCGCCGCATTCAGGTGCAACCGGTCCGGCACGAAATCCTCGGGCTTCGACGATCCATCGGGCAACGCGAGCGGAGTGAACGTGTCGCAAAGCGTGATCCGTCGGTCGGATTCGACGAGTTCCGTGATCCTCGCGTTCAGATCGTGGATCCGTTGCGGGTAGGTATCGTCCCCGCGGCGCGGCATCACCAAGCACCAGACAATCGGAATTTTCGGATAGGCCGACCGAATCCGATTATGCAATACGCGAAGGTTCGACGCGATTTGCTCCGGCGCGGTGTGCTCGCCGAGATCGTTGGTCCCGATCAAAATCACCAGAGCGCGCGGGTGCAGCGACAGCACATCGTCCTGCAGCCGATAAATCAGATTGGGCGTAGTGTCGCCGCCGATACCACGATTCACGACCTTCACGCCCAAATCCGCAAAATCCTGCTTCAGGGAATGCCAGCCCTCCGTAATCGAGTCGCCGACGAAAACGATCGCGTCTTGATCTTCCGCGCGCTGTTCGGCGAACAACGTCCGCCGCTCCATGTTCTTCGCGCGAAATCCGCTCCACGAGGACGTCCGCCCGGGCACCGGAAATTTTCCATCGGCCGGCCAGAAAGGATCCGCCACTCGAGTTTGCGCGGAAACATTGGGCACCGCCGGGGTCGGCGCCGAAGCTTTGGGCGCGGTCTGGCCGGCGGAGACGAGCAGCAGGGAAAGAACACCGACGATTAGTTTCTTCATGGGCTTGTGAGGTTGGAACCCACTGAACCAACAGACAATCGCGAATCCTCCACCGGTTCACGCCCGGATTTTCGGAACGTTTCCATTCGGTGCGAAAAATCTGCAACCGTCCCGCCGCATCGGTGTATTTGTCGTGATCCCGCGACACACGGGGTGTCCGCGTCACGTGCCCGGCCGCAATCAATCCCCATCTCCCATGCTAAACGATCTTCGCTTCGCCTTCCGCATGATCAGCACCCACCGATGGTTTTCCCTCGCGATCATCGTCACCCTCGCGCTCGGAATCGGCATCAACACCACCGTTTTTACCCTCGTGAATGCCGCTCTTTTCAAACCGGTGCCGATCCCTGGCGGCGACCGCATCGTCAGCGTGTGGGGCCAGGATCTCTCGAAAGCCGACAATCGCATGGGAATTTCGTATCCGGATTTCCGCGAACTGCGCGCGCAGAATCACACGTTCGAAGGTCTGGAAGCGGCGACATTCGAGCAGGGCGTGATCAGCGAACGCGGCAATCCGCCGGAGCGATTTCAGATGGCCCGGATTTCATCCGGAATGTTCGCGATGCTGCACACGCCGCCCGCGCTCGGTCGCGGGTTCTCCGTCGCCGACGACAAAACCGGCGCTCCCGCCGTCGTGCTCATCGGCGATGGCATTTGGCAACGCCGCTACGCCGGCGCGCGCGACATCATCGGCCGCGCCGTTCGCATCAACGGACTGCCGGCCACCATCGTTGGGGTGATGCCTCAGGATTTTAAGTTCCCGAACAACGAGGATCTCTGGATGCCGCTGGTCCCGACTCCCGAACTGGAGAAACGATCCAATCACGGCCTCCAGCTTTTCGGAATTCTTCGCCGAGGCATAACGATCGATGATGCCCGCAGCGACCTCGCCGTCATCGCGCACCGACTGGCAACGACGTTTTCCGACACCAACAAGGATCGCGGTGTCCTCGTGCGCACATTTCAGGAGACCTACAATGGCGATAAAATCCGCCTGGTCTTTCTCATGATGCTCGGGGCTGTCGGATGCGTTCTCCTCATCGCTTGCGCGAATGTCGCCAACATGATGCTCAGCCGCTCGGTGGCGCGGGCGCGGGAAATTTCGGTGCGCGCCGCCCTCGGCGCCTCACGGTGGCAACTCATCCGTCAACTCCTGGTCGAGAGCGTCCTCCTCAGCAGCCTGGGTGGTTTGCTCGGCCTCGGACTTTCGACGTTCGGCGTCCACGCCTTCGATCTCGCGACTCAGGACGTCGGGAAACCGTACTGGGTTTTTTTCACGATGGACTACGTCGCGTTCGGATATTTCGCCGCGATTTCCCTATTGAGCGGTGTGCTGTTCGGGCTTGTGCCGGCGATCCGCCTGACTCGGGTGGACCTCAACTCCGCGCTCAAGGACGGCGCGTCGTCCGGCGGAAGCCATCGTGCCGGACGTCTGACCGCGGTCCTCGTTATCCTGCAATTTGCGCTTACCGTCGTATTGCTGGCGGGCGCGGGCGTCATGATGCGCAGTTTTTTTGCCGCTGAATCGCTCAACCCTTTCGTTCATCCTGAAAGCGTTTTCACGGCCCGCGTTCATCTGCCGGAGGATGCCGGCGAGCACTACGCAAAACCCGCGACACGCGAACAATTTTATACGCAACTCCTGCCGCGTCTCTCGGCGCTGCCGGGCGTGACTCGCGTCGCCGCCGCCGCCAATCTGCCAGGCCTCGGCTCCAACACGCGCGATATCGAAATTGACGGCCATCCCAAGACAGATCCGAAGCAACCGGCACGTGCATCTTTCATCGTCCAGAGCGATGGTTATCTTCCCGCCATCGGCCTGCCCGTGCTCCTCGGCCGCGGCTTCGAGGAAACCGATGGCAGCACCGGCAAGGAAGCTGCCGTTGTCACCCGCGCGTTTGCCGAGAAGTACTGGCCTGACCAGCCGGCGGTCGGAAAACGATTTCGTTTTATCGACAACGAAAAACCCGGCGCATGGATTACCGTGATCGGCGTTTGCGCAGACATCATTCAGAACCCGTCCGACCACGATACTCCACCGCTCGTCTACATCAGTTATCGTCAGGAGCCGTGGGGATGGATGGCATTGCTGCTCCGAACGACCACGGCCAACCCAGCCGGGCTCGCATCATCGGTCCGGTCAACGGTGCAGGAGCTCGATCCCGATCTT
>Ga0207661_10002092_pt1 | contig 13739 bp, 8 predicted proteins | sample KBSC713LmetaG_FD_184337 | JGI IMG/M metagenome (GOLD analysis project Ga0207661, IMG submission 184337) | Corn rhizosphere microbial communities from Kellogg Biological Station, Michigan, USA - KBS C7.1-3L metaG (SPAdes) (version 2) | ecosystem: Host-associated > Plants > Roots > Rhizosphere ... | reverse complement strand
CAGCACGCGCATGTCGATGTCCAGGGGCGGCTCACTGGTGTAGCCCAGGAAGCGCGCGCGGTGATACTTCGTCTCGGCAATCGCCGTGTCGAGCGACTTCGCTGCGTAGTACGCGCCGAATTCGCTCGTACTGAACCGGCCACCGGGTGTGGAGACGTGGGTGAACGGCGCCATGATCATGCTGGAGCCCGGCCCCGATGCGCGATCTTCCGGCGCGACGAACGTGAGGTCGCCGCTCTCCGCGCGCACACGCGTGTTCGTCAGCTCCTCGACGGCGAACACCGCGTCGAGGTCCGCCGGATCGGCCACGCGCTCGAAGAGCTGAATGGGCGGGAACCGACTCGGAATGATCCGGTAGCATGGCTTCCACGCGACGCGAGCAACGGGCGGCGTGAATGCACGCGCTGGTCGTCGTCCGCTCACGCCACTTCCGCGGGTCGCTCGGCATGCACGGGCGCTCGCACCCTGGTCACGGCCAGCCGCCGCGCTGCGCGTCCAGGTACTGGCGGACGAGGAAGAGATCGGCCACGCGGCCGGAGAGCATCAGCTCCAGCGCGGACCGGCCGTTGAAGAGCGGCGCCGCGTTGGGCCGCTCCACCCAGGCGTCGGCCGCATCGGGCACGGGAATCAGCAGTTGCAGCGCCTTGTAGATGCCGAGGACGTAGGAGACGCGCTCGAGCAGGTCGCGCGATACCGTGCCGACATGACCGGCCTTCCAGCGGTAGTACGTGGACTCCGGCGGGCTGCCCAGGAGCACGCGCGCTTGTGCCTGCGTGAGCTTCCAGGCGCTGGCGATGCGGAAGAACGTCCGCAGGGCGGCGGCCGCGGTTTGCTCCTGGCTCGGCGCGCGCGCCGCGCGAGTGACGCGGGTGCCAGGCATGGGTGCTCCCAGAATGTAGTAATAGTCGAGATTACTACATGTATGCAGTCAGGGCAAGGCACCCGTCGCTGCCATGCCGATGACGGCCGGCCACGCCCCGGCCGTCTGCTCGCAGCGAGCCGCCTACTCGTACAGGTCGTTCACGTCCGCGGCCGCGAGCTCCACGAGGAACTCCGCGATCTTCCCGATCACGAGCCCGGTGTACTCCGCGCCCCGCTCGGCCGTGGCGCCTCGCGGATCGCCGATACCCGTGTCTTCGGTCACCTGCGTCCAGGCGCGCGGGGTCCAGGCCCATTTCTCGCGCAGCGCCTGGATCCTGAAACGCCGCGCGGTGCCGGCGCCCGCTTCCGAGAGTGGCAGCACCAACTCCGGCGCGATGTGGAGCATGACGCTGGTCTCGAGCTCACCCGCGTGATCGCCGGGCAGGAAGTACTGGTCCGCGTCCACGACCTGATACCAGTTCACGCAGCACAGGAACGCGTGCGGATACCGGGGTTGCAGCTCACGGATCATCTGCCGGAAGTCGTTCCCTCCGTGTCCGTTGATGATCACGAGCTTCGTGATGCCCTGGCTCGTCAGTGAGGCAGTGATGTCGTTCAGCACCACCGCCTGCGTGGCCGGGTTCATGTTGATCGTGAGCGGAATGTCGAGCTGGCCCGTGTTGACGCCAAAGGGCAGGGGTGGGAGGACGATCACGCGGGCGCCGCGATCCCACGCGATGCGCGCGGCCTCGCACGCCACGTGATTTGCATGGATGACGTCGGTGGCGTAGGGGAGGTGGTAGTTGTGCGCTTCTGTGGCGCCCCAGGGGAGGATTGCGGTCTGGCAGGGAGTGTCCTTTACGGCCTTCCAAGTGGTCTCCGCCAGGACATAAGGTCGCGCCCGGTTGCTCATGTGGCAGCGCAGAGCCTGATGCGGAAGCGTGCGCTGGAACACGTGTGCCCGGTGGGAAGGGAGAACATCACGGAGCCAATATAGAAACACCGAAGCACTGCGCAAACGACTGCGAAACTCATGGTGGAGGCCGCCTCGTGGCGGGTGCTGCAGCGAACGCTGCGACGGGCACTACCTGGGACGATCAGTGCCACAGCGTGGTGTAATGACGGCAACCGATGTCCTCGCCTGTGCATGGCTGGCAAAATGCTGATTAGCGTGCTGGATGAGTAATTAATCACGGCAACCTCGGCTTTACTTCCTGTCGAGCCCGATGCATTTTGTGCAACCACCTGCGTCCGAATCGGTTCAGGCCGATTCCGTCCCGGCCGGCTGGAGCGCTCAGCTATGGCGCGCAAGGCAGCCCAGATGGTTGTTCCGACATTCGGCAAAGCCGCACCCTCTTTCACCACGCGTGGTTGGAGGCGTCATGCGTCACTTCATTCTCGGGACAGCGATGGCCAGCCTGGTCGTAGTGTTTGCCACCTGCTCCAGAAGCACTTCGAACGCTTCTGGCAGCCAGCGGGTGGCTCGCGTACAGCCACGCTGGGAAGGCGGGATCCGGCCAATGGAGCAGAGAACGGGCGCGGCTGAACCAACCAAGCCGGCCGCGCTATTCGAGGGCAGCGTGCAGCTCACACGTTCTGGGGAGACATCAGCCGAACCTACGTGCATATCCACTTGAGCACCCCGGGCAATGGAAGCAGCATCTACTGGGCGCTCGCGTCAGGGCGGTGTGGGAATGTCGAAACTCCAGTCCTTCCGATCAGCAGTTTCAATCCGCTTGAAGTCAGTGCGAACGGATCCATTGAGAGTACGGAAGAGATCCCGTTCGAGTTCCCAACCGACGGGATGTACCATCTGGACATCTTCGGGGGCCATTCCGCACGACTCACTGAGGTCATAGCCTGTGCGAATCTTACATACAAGGAAAAGTGAGAGGCAGCAAGCAGATTGGCGGGTGCACGCAGTAGTGCAGAGAAGATATTCCATACAGGAAGCAGAGAATGGTCACCGGAGAACGAGGTGTCCCGGGTTCCCATTCATATTTCTCCGTACCGGAAACTGACAGCCCCTCGGCGAATTCGCCGAGGGGCTGTCAGCATCACTGGTCCGTTGCATGTGCTTATTGATCGGGATACACAGGATTCGGTGCCGCGCCGCCGAAGGTGTAAATCGGCAGCTGGTCAATCTCGAGCTCCTTGGCGGGCATTGGGAAGTGCCGCGGTGTACCCTGCTGCAGGCCATCTATGCGACGACGGTCGTACCACTGCAAGCCGCCACCGGTATCGAGCAGTTCGACATCCTGCTCGTACTGGATGTCCGCGAGCAGTGTTGCCGCACCATCTGCGGCTGTCGCCGGAGTGAGATGCCCGCGGCCAACGCGAGTCTTGTTGATCAATGTGGCTGCGGTCCCGAGGTCTCCACCGGTGCGAACGAGGGCTTCGGCCATGAGCAGATCGTTCTCAGCCGCGAGTACGAGCGGCGCCAGACCAAGGAACGATGAAGCATACCAGCTTACGTCACTGCTCGTGGACTTGGCGCCCCACCGCGAGTGCTCCCAGTTGCTGTAGTGCCAGGCGCCGCGGGCACACTGGAATGGGATCGTTCCAATGTAGGTGAAGTCCGTCGCATATCGGGCATCCTGGAAACCAGCGGCATCCTCTGGAATGCTATGGCATTCGGTGTACTTGGCTGGCAGCGACGGGTTCATCTCATGCATGACGCGCATGCTCACGCGCATCCACGGGCCGTACTCGCCGTACGCCTTGCCGCCATCCCACCACAAATTCCCACCATCTTCCTGAATGGAGAAGTCGAAGGGCGTTCCCGAGCTGATGCCGTTCTCGGCATACGTGAGCACCTTGGCCCAGTTGGCGGCATCGTTTTCGGTGCTATTGCGCGGAAGATAGGCAATGATGCGCGCTGCCATGGTGTTGGCAATCTTTGCCATGTTCTCTGCATTGAGCGGCACCTTCATCGGGAGCGCGTCACTTGGGAGCTCCCACGTCTTCCCCTGCGTCAACGCAATCACCGCGTCGAGTTTGGCCAGGGCACCTGTCGCGACGTCCGGGTACTTCACCAGGGAGCTGACAGGGGCCGGCAATGCCGTGTTCTCATCGACGACGAATCCCTGGTCGAAGGTGAGCGCGATATTGCCGAGCGCAAGGCCCTGCGTGAGCATTGCGAGCGCCTGGTACGACTCGGTCGTGGCCGCGTCGTCAATCACGACACCACCTGCGAGTGCCTTGAGCACGTCGTTCGCCTCGCCGAGCGCCGTGTAATTGTTATACCAGGGATCCTGCACCATGTGAGTATAGTCGCCACCCGTCGTGTTGTTGGGGTAGGCGATTCTTGGTTCTGACGCGCTACGGTTCATGCCGAAATTGTTGAACGCGGACGTCAACGCGTCGGCCATTACCGCGAGCGACTCATTTGGATTCGTCTCGGTGCTCGCGTCCTGCCAGGTCTGGATGGCCGAGGTAGCCAGTGCCGCCACGTCGGACGGAGTGGCAAGCGCCTGTTTGGTGTTCGGCTCGTTCGTATCCGGAATGGTGAGGTCCTGCGAGCAGGCTGCCATGGCAAGGATCGCCGCAGCCACCGCCAGCAATGCCTTTGCTTGGGTCATTCGCATATAGAAATTGCTCCAGTGTCGTATGGACATGCTCAGAAACCAATCTCGATCTGGCCTGAAATCGTGCGGAAGGCCGGATAGCGGAACCCATCGATGCGGAAGTTCGCATCGCCGCCTGAACCGGCTTCCGGATCGAAGCCGCTGTACTTGGTCCAGGTCTTCAGGTTACGGCCGATCACGGCCACCTTGAGGCTCCGAACGAGTCCGTTCAGGCCAATCTGCTTGAGCAGCGAATTGGAGAACTGGTAGTTCACCGAAAGCTCGCGGAGCTTCACGAAACTGCCGTCCTCGACGAAGTAGCTATCGGGGTTCAGCACGTTGTACAGGCCGTTCGAAAAGAAATCGGACGCAATCTTGTCTGACTGCTTGCGGCCAGCCTGATCAATGTCGCCGGACCGCAGGTCGAAGAACATCCACTGCTTGGTGAAGTTGTAGATGTTGCCGCCGTGCGTGCCGTTGATCAGCGCGTAGATTGTGAAGTTCTTGACCTTGATGGTGTTGGCCCAGCCAAAGGTGAAATCGGGGTTCACGTTTCCGATCACGACCTGGTTGACCCCATTGGGATCCACATACACGACAGGCGCTTCAGCGGTCGTGCCCTTGTTGGCCGCCAGCACAACGTACCCGAGCGCGTTCTTGGTGTAGATCGCTTCGAGGTCGGACAGCGACATGCCAGCGTTGCGAGGATTGTCAAGCAGCTGCTTGTAATCCGTGACGAACTTGGTGCCGTAGATGATCCCGAGATCCTCGCCCTGCCTGTAGTAGAAGATTCCCTGGTTCTGGCCACCGGCGTTCTGCTGGAACGGCGGCGCATCCAGCCGGTCAATGTGCTGGCGCGTGCGCTCGCCAGTGAGGCTGAACGTGTAGCTGAAGTTCGGCTGTTCCAGAACGCGAGTAGTGAGCGCCAGTTCCCACGTCTTGCCCGAGACCGTTGCGGCATTGCGCCACTGGGTCTGAAAGCCGCCGGCCAGCGCGATGGAGAGCGGAACTTGCAGGAAGGCGTTGTTCGTCTTGCGCTGTGACCGAACCACGCTGACGTCGAAGCGGCTAAGGAAGCTCGCGTCCACGCCGAACTCGGTCTCGTGCTGAATGGCTGGTTCCAGGTCTGCATTGCCCAGATTGTTCTTGTTGTACTGGCCGTTGTTCACACCGTACGTCTCGTACTGGTAGTTGAACCCGGGGCGCAGTCCTGCCGTACCATTGGCGGCACGCAGCTTCAATTCCTGGATACCCGGAATGTGGAAGTCCTGCGTCACGCGCCATGCACCGGACACCTGGTAGAAGTCGTTGTTGCGCGCCGCGCTTCCGAACAGCGAGGACTCGTCGTGCACGTAGGTCGCCTGCGCCAGGTAGCGGTCATTCCAGTTCAACCCCTGGTTCACGATGTACTGCAGAGAGCGCGTGTTGTAGATGCCGGAATTGGCGGTGAACTGCGTGTTGTCCACGGCGTTCAGCACCTGAAGGTTCCGCAGCTTGAACTGATTCCCGAACGTGTTGGCGAAATCCTCTCGCTCGTCGTCATAGAGATACGAGAGTCTCGTAGTGGCCTTGAGACCTGACAACCCGTAGGTCAACGTACCGTTGATTGCCGCGTTGTTCGCGTGGTCGCGATCGGTCCCATAGTTCAGATGGCCCAGCGACAGGGAGCCGTCAGTGTTGATGTAACCCTTGAACTGATACTGGCTGTTCAGGTTGTTGTAGCGATCCGTGCCGTAGGTCGCGTCGAGTGCCAGCCAGGTAATCGGCCGATACCGCGCCGTGAACGCACCGAAGATCCGCTCGGTGTTGTTCCAGTTGTTGACGTGCAGCAGGTCATACAGCGCGTTGCCGCGTTGCTGCGAGTCAATGTTCGGATCCATGGCGTTGTCGTACAGGACGGTGTCAGCCGGACCGTTCGGATGCGCCAGATTGAGGTCAGGCGGCGCCTGCAGGAGGCCGAAGAAGTCACCGGCGCCGGCTACCTGACCCTGGTCGTCTGAGGTGGTGCCGTACATCATGCTGGCCGATACATCGAGCTTGTCCGTGATGCCCTGATCGAGGTTGAAGCGGAAGTTCTGCCGCTTGAACCCGCTCAGAATGGGCATGATGCCAGGGTCATCGAGCCGGGAGAACGATGCCATGAAGTTCGTGTTCCCCTTCCGGTACCCCAGCGTGATGTAGTTATTCGTGATGGTGTTCGACTGCAGCCACGTCTGGAGCTGGTTCCGCCAGAAGTGATCCGGATCCTGCTGCGCCGTGGGGAACGGACTGTCCTGGATGTGATCGTCCTTCGGCTGGCGAATGCCCGACGCATCCGTCACGATCCGCCCGTCCGCGCCGATCTGGTAAATGTTGTAATGCGCCAGCGGCGGATAGTGTTCGATGTCGCTCTTGCCGAACTCCGAACGGAAGGTGAACTGCATCTTGCCATCCGCCAGGTTCTGCCCGCGGCGCGTGGTGACCGCGATGACGCCGTTGGCGCCCTGGGAACCGTATGTGGTGGCCGAGGCTGCGCCCTTGAGCACTTCCATGCTCACGATGTCGGACGGATCAATGCTCTTAATCCCGTTCTTCGACACGACGCCGTCGATGATGTAGGTCGGTGAGCTGCTTCCGATCTGCAGCACCGTGGACCCACGGATCTGCACCGTGGCGGCCTCGCCAGGCAAACCGCTCTCCGAGAGCACCTGGACGCCGGCGACCTTGCCGGTGAGCAGCGTGCCGATGTCCTGCGCCGGGACCTCCTTGATCTGGTCCTCGTTCACCTTGGAGATGGAGATCGTGGTGTTCTTCATCTCCGTGGCGCCCGCGACGCCTGTCACGACGATTTCATCGAGACGCCGGACGTCCTGCTTCATGGCGAAGTCCACCGTGTGGTCGCCACTGGAAAGCGCTACCTGCTTCGTGACGGCGGCAAAGCCAAGGCGCCGCGCGACCAGGTTGATCGTCTGGCCCTTCACGCTGCTAGCGCTCACCACGAAGGAGTACTGCCCCTTCGCGTTGGTGGCGGCTCCGATCAGCATCGTTTGAACGGAGACCTGCGCCCCTTCCACCGGTTCCCCCTGGGGACCGGTGACCGTCCCCTTGATGACCGCGTCCTGCGCTTGCGCCAGCGATGGCGCCGTAAGCGCAAACGCGAGGAGCGAAGCGGCCAGTGCGACAAGCCGCCCCGCACGTGGGTTTCTCATGGTTGATCCTCTGTACGGTGTCGAATGGATTGCGCTCCTCCGGTGACCCGGAAGAGGCAGGGTGAAACCCGACGGCAGCGCCAGTCGTATCATGAGCAGACGCTGGAACTGGCCGTGAGGCCGGTGGGGAAACGCTCTCGAACAGATTCGGGCATTCAGTTCTCCGCGTGGGGGTGGAAGGCACGACAGGGCAACCATTCGCCTGGCTGCGCTGTCCTATGGGTGAAGGAGGGGAATCGTGTTGGACCGGGTGGTTGGGAGAAACAGTCGAGGCGCGGCAACCATTTGCATAAGGGTCGTGACCCACCCGTAGCGGTGGGCATCGAAACGGTGTCGAATCGGTTGCAGGACCTGCTGGAACAGCGAAGTACGGCGAGAAAAAGCGATGCGCGACATGCGCGAAGGGGTAGCGCGCTGTCGAGATAGTCGGGCGACTGGACTGCAGAAGTAACCAACGTCGCCAGCGGGAGCGCAGCCAGGAAGCGCGCTCGGGCCGGAGGCCTGCCCACGAGACTGGTCAGGACGTCAATAAAATATTCTGATTTTGGGTAGTCGAGCGCAACGGCAATTTGTCCAAATCACGGACAGAATGTCCTGTGCCGCACGATATTACCGGTACCATCATTCGCTCGCGGAACAGTGCCAGCGCCTGCGTCTCTCCGGCCATCCACAACTCCTTGAGCGTGCGCCCGGTGAGCCGCCGCGCCAGCCGGCCAAGCGTCCGGCCGTGCACTCCGATTCCATCCGCCACGTCAGTCCACGCGGCCGAGTGATCCTTGAGTCCGATCGCGCGGACCACGAGCAGCCAGCCGAGAAAGTCCTCCAGTCGCGGATCATCATCGCCGCGCATGATCCGCTTCCACTGATACCACAGCGTACCGCGCCGACAATTCGCCAGTTGCGCAAGCTCGCCAACCGAGCGAACGGGCACTTCGCTGCGGCACGCGACGCTGAGCGCGTCGCGCAAGCGGATCGGGACATGCACCGCCGCTTCCATCTCGCCAGCCAGGACCGTGAGCGATGGTCTGAACGTCGCGCGCCGAATCGCGGACCATAGCTCGCGTGAGACATCCCCGAGCCATACGATCTCCTCCACCAGCACGCCCCGCAGGCAGCGGGCGTTGTCCGCATCCTTCGTCGTCACGAGCACGATGGGACGGGACGGGCAGCGCTCCTTGAGTTCGCGCAGCCGGCGAAAGGGTTCGCCGGTCAACCATGGCAGGACGACCACGGCGCAAGGCGCGCGCAGCAGGTCACGCTGGAATTGCGTCCACGACTGGCTGCTCGACACCTGGCAGTCTGACGGCACGGCGGCCAGTGTGCGCGTGAGCTGCGCCTCGAGGCTACAGTAGACAGCCAGCACGGTGAGCAGCGGGACTCATGAGAGAAATGCAGCGGCGGGAGGGGGAGAGATCGGGGTGCAGCCGAACGGATGCGAAGCTACGATTACCGGACTGGTCCGTCAAGCAGCGTATTGATCGGGTGGACCGTGAGGCCGTAGCTTCGCACGCATGATGCGACAGGCCATGAGGCCAGTCTCCTGGGGCAACCTGCGACGCGCACTCACCGTAGCCGCGGGCGCCACCCTCGTCCCCCTCCCCGCCGCGCGCACCGGAGCGCAGCGGAATCCCCCCCTTGCCGCCGCCGCGGGCGTATCACGCGTCGTCGCACCCGAAACGCTGTCTCTCGTCGTTCGCACCAACCAGCTCGGTTACCTCCCGCGCGCGCCGAAGATCGCGGTCGCATGCGCGCTCGATTCCACGCGAGTCTCGACCTTCCTCGTTCGGGACAGCACGGGGCGCACCGTGCTCGGCCCGCGCCGCGCGCACCCGTCCGGGACCTTCGGACCCTGCAAGGAAAGCTGGCGCCTCGACTTTTCGACCGTGCGCCGCACGGGGCGCTACACGGTCGTGGTTCGAGCGCCGGGACTGGAGGTCTCCTCCCGCGTCGTGCGCGTCAGTGCGCACGTCTACGACGGGGCCGCGAACGTGCTGCTCGCGTATCTGCGCGAGCAGCGCTCCGGATACAATCCGTTCTTCCGCGATTCGGTGCACACGCTGGATGGCATCGTGGTGGATGATTCCGTGCATGACGGCCAGTTCGTGGCCGTGAGCGGCGGGTGGGCAGACGCCAGCGACTACCTGCAATACGTGGCGACATCCGCCACCGCCACGTTCGACATGCTGCAGGCGTATCGCGATCAGCCCGCGAGTTTCACCGACAGGTTCGATGCGCGGGGGCTTCCCGGCCCGAACGGCGTGAGCGATGTGCTGGACGAGGCACGCCACGGACTCGAGTGGCTCCTGCGCATGTTCCCCGGCGATGGCCAGATGTACAACCAGATTGGTGACGATCGTGACCACACGTATCTGGATCTGCCGACCACGGATTCCTCAGACTATGGGTGGGGAAAGGGAAAGCAACGGCCGGTGTATCCGTGCACCGGCCGGCCGCAGGGTCTTTTCCAGTACAGGAATCGCTCGACGGGGCTCGCGTCGACCGCGGGCAAGTACGCCGCCGCGTTTGCGCTGGGCGCACGGCTCTTCGCCAGGCGCGACAGCGCATTCGCTGCCATACTCGCCGCACGCGCGCGGGCGGCGTACGCACTGGGCCGCGCGCATCCCGGCGTCTGTCAGACCGCGCCCGGACATGCACCCTACTTCTACGAGGAGGAAAACTGGACGGATGACATGGAGCTTGGTGCCGCGGAGCTGCATGCGCTCACACGAGAGTCCCGCTATCTGCGCGAGGCGATGGCGTACGCACGGCGCGAGCCGGTCACCCCATGGATGGGCGCCGATACCGCACGCCATTACCAATGGTACCCGTTCCATAACAACGGTCACTACGAGATCTGGCGGGCGCGCGGAGCGACTGGCGCGGATCGGCGTGCGGTCGCCGGCTTCTATCGCCGAGGACTGGCGGCGGTGGCGCGCCGCGCGAACAACGGATTTCGCGTCGGGATTCCATTCATCTGGTGCTCCAATGACCTCATGGTGTCCTTCGCCACGCAGGCGCTGCTCTACCAGCGGATGACCGGCGACACACGCTATCAGGAACTCGAGTGGGCCGCGATCGACTGGCTGTTCGGCGTCAACCCGTGGGGCGTGTCAATGGTGATCGGGCTTCCTGCGGATGGCGTGTGGGCACACACCCCGCACTCCGTCGTGGCGAACCAGTTCGGTGCCGCGACGCTTACTGGTGGTCTGCTCGACGGTCCGGTGTACCGATCCATTTACGAGAACCTGCGCGGCATCACGCTGCACGATCCGGACGAGTACGCGCGGTTCAATACGGGCTTCATCGTCTACCATGATGACTTTGGCGACTATTCAACGAACGAGCCCATCATGGATGGCACCGCGAATCTCGTCTATCTGCTGTCTGCATTGAGCGCCGGGCACTGACCGCGAGCCGGGCGCGTTCATTGCGGGAAACGAGAGGCTCATGGATCACTTCATCGGTACCGTCGCGCTGATCGGCATCGTCATCGTGGTCGCCGCGCTGCTCTCTGGCGCGGTGGAACGCAGTGGCGTGCCCATCGTCGCCGTGTTTCTCGCGCTGGGCGCCGCGCTCGGGCCCTGGGGTCTCGGGATCGCCAACATCGGCCTCGAGTCATCGCTGCTGCGGGCGGTCGCGACGCTGGCGCTCGCGCTCGTACTGTTCAGCGATGCCGTAACGCTGGACTACAAGGAGGTGCGGTCGCGACGGCGGCTGGTATGGCGACTGCTGGGGCCGGGCACGATCGCCCCCGCCATCCTCATCGCGCTGGCGGGGTGGGCGCTGCTCGGCATCTCGGTGCCGGCGGCCGCAATTCTCGGAGCGGCGCTGGCGTCCACGGACCCGGTACTGCTGCGCAGCGTGCTGCGGTCGCGCGCGCTTCCCGGGCCAGCGCGCGTGGCACTGCGGCTGGAATCGGGCATGAACGACGCCCTGCTGCTGCCCGTCGTCATCCTCGCCATGGTGCTCGAGCACGGCGTGACGCCCGGACAGAGCGGCATTGTGACGCTGCTGATCCACCGGGCGGTCGGACTCTTTCTGCTCGGCCCCGCACTCGGCGCGCTCGTGGGGCTGGTGGGCATCGTCGTACTTGGTCGTGTGCGCGGTGGCATCGGCGTACGCCGGGATTACGAATCGCTCTACGCGCTCGGACTCGCGTTCACCGCGTATGCCGTGGCGGAATCCGTGGACGGAAGCGGGTTTCTTGCCGCGTTCACGGCGGGGCTCCTGGTGGCTGCGCAGGACATCGAGCTGTGCGATTGCTTCCTCGAATACGGTGAAGCCACGGCGGAGATGCTGCTGCTGCTCACGTTCGTGGCGCTCGGCATGTCGGTGATCTGGTCGGGGCTCGGGGTGATCGACGTGCGCACGATCGTGTTCGCGGCGGTGGCGCTCGCGGCGCGTACGGTGGTGCTGCTGCCCATGTTGAAGGGCGTCGGACTCACCACGCGCGAGCGCCGTCTGATCGCGCTCTTCGGGCCGCGTGGACTGAGCTCGCTGCTGTTCACCCTCCTTCCGGTATTCGCGGGCGTGCCCGGCGCCGGATACTTGTTCGCGGTCGCCTGCCTGGTGGTGCTGCTCTCGGTGCTGCTGCACGGAAGCGGCATGGCGCTATTTCTCCGCGCGAGCCATCGGGAGCGGAAGCGTGCACAGGATGGCGCGACGGTGAGTGCGCCGCCGGCTCAGGCCCCGGCGGCGCAGGATCCGACAGCTCCTGTAGCGCAGGCGCATGCCGCGCCGAGTGAGACAGCGGCGGAAGGCGCATCAGACGTCGCGGCTCCAGCACCCGACCGCATCACTATTCCCGAAGTACAGGCGCTGCTGTCGCGCGGTGAGGATGTTCTGCCGGTTGATTCGCGCGCGGACCGCAGCTATCGCGCGAGCGAGCTGCAGGCGCGGGGAGCGGTGCGTCTCCCGCCAGAGGATCCGGTGCGCGACGCGACGGAGATGCGTCTGTCGCGGCATGCGACGCTGGTCGTCTACTGTGCCTGAACGGACGAGGCGACAAGCACCCGTGTGGTGCGAGAGCTTCGGCGGAAGGGCTGGACCAATGCACGCGTGCTGGTCGGTGGCTGGGCCGCATGGCAACAGGCCGGTCTGCCCGTGGAGCGCAAACCGCCGGTGGTCATGGAGCAGGGCGTTGAGGCGACGTGACGCGATGAACCATTCACCCATGAACGCGATGTCATTGTCGAGCGCGGAATCAGAGCAGAGCTGGAGCACCAGTCATGGTGCGCGGCAGATGCTGCGTCACACCGTGGCCACGCTCGCGTATCGCGGTGGGAAGGCCGTAGCGAACGCGCCAGCGGAATTCGCGGTGCTGCGGGTGGGCGCCACCACGCGCACGCCCGCCGAGATCCTGGCTCACGTGGGCGATCTGCTGGACTGGGCGCTCTGGATGGCGCGAGGGGAGCACCGCTGGCACGACTCCGCACCGCAACCGTGGCCACAGGAGGTGGATCGTTTCTTCGACGCCCTGGCCCGTCTGGATGCGTATCTGGCGAGTGCCGCGCCCCTTGGAAAGGGAGCAGACGTGCTGTTTCAGGGTCCGATCGCCGACGCGCTCACGCATGTCGGTCAGCTCACCATGCTGCGGCGGCTCGGCGGCTCCCCCGTACGCGGTGAGAATTACGCGAAGGCGGAGATCAGTATCGGCCGGGTGGGGAAGGAGCAGTCGAGCAGGCGAGTCGAATTTGATTGAACGCGGCGACCAGGGTTTCGCCGCGGCGCGTCGCCGGAATGCAGCACCCGATCGCCGTTGGCGCGTTCAACACAATGGGCGTGTCTTCCGTTGAGGAGGTTGGCGAGGCCCTGCTGGACGAAAAGGGCGCGTGATTCGTCTCCTTTACTTCTTCTCTTCTCTCAGGATCCCATGCTCTGCTCTCCCTTCCGGCTCGCTGGTATTGGCGCGAGCGTTGCGCTCGCCGCCATGCCGCTCCTGGCGCAGAATGCCGGCGCGTCAGCACGTGGCGACACCACGGCGGATCCCATCCGCACGATGATTTCGCGTCTCGACCTGGCGCGGTACAAGGCCACGATCAAGGGACTCACGCAGTTTGGCGATCGCCGGCAGGGAACGGCGCGCAATCGTGCGGCCGTGGACTGGATCGAGGCGCAGCTCAAG
>Ga0207661_10002091_pt1 | contig 13743 bp, 13 predicted proteins | sample KBSC713LmetaG_FD_184337 | JGI IMG/M metagenome (GOLD analysis project Ga0207661, IMG submission 184337) | Corn rhizosphere microbial communities from Kellogg Biological Station, Michigan, USA - KBS C7.1-3L metaG (SPAdes) (version 2) | ecosystem: Host-associated > Plants > Roots > Rhizosphere ... | reverse complement strand
CGAGGGCTCCGCAGGATGAAAGGAACGGCGGTCAGCAACGGCCGGAGCACGCGATCCGACACCGAAGGCGCGGACTACGCCGGCCTGACCCGCAACGATCTCCTCCGCGCCTACCGGACCATGGTGTTGTCGCGGCGGATCGACGACAAAGAGATTCAGCTCAAGAACCAGAGCGTAATCTTTTTTCAAATCAGCGGCGCCGGGCACGAAGCCATCCTCGTCGCCGCCGGCTTCAATTTCCGCCCCGGGTACGACTGGTTCTATCCCTACTATCGCGATCGCGCGCTTTGCCTTGCTCTCGGCGTCACCCCGTACGACATGTTCCTCTCGGGCGTCGGCGCCAGTGACGACCCGAGCTCGGGCGGACGGCAGATGCCGTCGCACTGGGGCAGCAAGCAACTGAACATCGTCTCGCAGTCGAGCCCGACGGGAACGCAGTGTCTGCAGGCCGTCGGCTGCGCGGAAGCCTCGCTGCTCTACGATCGAATCACCACCATCGAAGGGCGTCGCGAACGGTACCACGAGGACGAGGTCGTCTACCTCTCCGTCGGTGACGGCGCGACGAGCGAAGGGGAATTTTGGGAATCGCTCAATAGCGCCTGCCTGGACCGCCTGCCCCTGGTCTGCGTCGTCGAAGACAACGGCTACGCGATCTCCGTTCCGGTCGAAGTGCAGACTGCCGGAGGAGACATCTCGAAGCTCGTTTCCTCCTTCCCCGGCCTGTTCGTCCAGAGCATCGACGGCACCGACTTCCTGGCCAGCTATCGGGCGATGTTCGACGCGGTCGCCTACGCTCGCGCTCGCAAAGGCCCGGCGCTCGTCCACGCGACCGTCACGCGGCCGTACTCCCACTCGCTGTCCGACGACGAGAAGTTGTACAAGACCGCCGAGGAGCGCGCGTCGGAGGCGAGGCGCGATCCGATTGCTCGCATGGCCTCGTTCCTGAAGCGCGAAGGCCTCGCGACTGAGGCGGACCTCGTCTCGATTGCGCAGGAAGTCGACGCCGAGGTCAACGCGGCGGCAGAGGACGCCAAGAAGGCCGACAAGCCGGCCGCCGACACCGCGTCGCTCTACGTCTATTCGCCGGACGTCGATCCGACGTCGGACGCGTTCGACACGCCGCCGACACCGTCCGGGAAGCCTGACACGATGGTCGCCGCCATCAACCGCACGCTCAAGGACGAAATGGCGCGCGAGCCGCGCATCATCGTGTTCGGCGAGGACGTTGCCGACTGCAGCCGCGAGTCGGCGCTCGATCAGGTCTCTGGCAAGGGCGGCGTGTTCAAGGTGACGCACGGCCTCCAGCGGATGTTTGGCGGCACTCGTGTGTTCAATTCCCCGCTGGCGGAGGCCAACATCATCGGCCGCGCGATCGGCATGGCCACCCGCGGCTTGAAACCCGTCGTTGAAATCCAGTTCTTCGACTACATCTGGCCGGCCATGATGCAGATGCGCGACGAGATGTCGATGCTCCGGTATCGATCGAACAACGCGTTCGCCTGCCCGATGGTCATCCGGACCGCGATCGGCGGGTATCTGCGCGGCGGCGCGCCGTACCACAGCCAGTCCGGGGAAAGTATCTTCGCCCACTGCCCGGGCATTCGCGTGGTCTTCCCGTCCAACGCGCGCGATGCCGCCGGCCTGCTCCGCACCGCAATTCGATGCGACGATCCCGTCCTGTTCCTCGAGCACAAGCACCTTTACCGGCAGACGTATAACAAGGGCGAGTACCCCGGTCGCGACTACATGATCCCCTTCGCCAAAGCGGCCATTCGCCGCGAAGGGAGCAACGTGGTGGTGTTGACCTGGGGCGCGCTGGTTCAGCGCTCGCTCCTGGCCGCGCAGCAGGCCGAGAAGGATGGGATCAGCGTGATGGTCGTCGACCTGCGGACGATCGCGCCGTTTGACTGGGATGCAATCGCGGCCGCTGTGAAGCACACGAACCGCGTCGTGATCGCGCACGAAGATCAACTGACCGGCGGGTTCGGCGCCGAGCTCGCCGCGCGCATCGTCGAGCAGCTGTTCGAACATCTGGACGCGCCGGTCAGGCGCGTGGCCGCATTGGACACACCGGTGGCGTACTCTCCGGTGCTTGAAGAGGTCATCCTCCCGCAGTCAGCGCACGTGCTCAAAGCCATCCAGGACGTCGCCCGTTACTGATCAATCACTCCACGCTGTCGCACGAGGACTTTGAAACCGCTTCTAGCCTGCCGGCGTATCATGGGCGAGCGGTGCCCCATCGATACATCAACGTTCTGCTGCTGTCGGTTCTGCTGACTGCGCCGCGCGCGCTCGAGATCGAAGAGCTTCGCGCCACCGGCAGTCTCGCGCCACATCTTGCCGCCGCCTTCGATGAGATCGCCGCCTGTCAACTGTCGCCGTCCGGCGACTATTTGATCTTCGATCGGCGTGCGCATGCGGTCTACACCATCGCGCGTGGCACCGAGACGCCAACGCGGATCGTCCAGATCGGATCCGAGAGTGGCCGCATCATCCGGCCGACGGCGTTTGACTCCGCGCCGGACGGAAGCTTCGTTGTCGCTGACGCGCCGGGCGACCGCCAGCGTGTGCAGTTCTTTTCGGCCACCGGCACGTCGCTTGGTGGATTCTCGATGCCCGGGCGAGGGGTGCCCCAGATAACTCTTGGCGAGCTCGTGCTGAACGGACTGGCGACGCTCGAGTACACCGGCCAGTCCGTCCTGATCAGTCAGCCGGAACTCGGCTCGCTCGTCGTGGAATACGTCGCAACCGGGTCGCCGCTGCGGACATTCGGCGCACTGCGGCAGACCGGTCAGGAAAGCGACCCGCAGGTGCACGCGGCACTGAATGTCGGGATCACGCTGCTCAGTCCGAAGGGCGGGTATTACTTCGTGTTCCTCTCCGGCATACCGATGTTCAGGAAATACGACGCGGCAGGCCAGCTGGTCTTCGAACGCCACATCGAAGGCCTCGAAATCGACCCGTACATCAAGCGGCTGCCGACGACGTGGGCGAGGAAGCGTGGAGAGTTTCCGCTCGTACCCGCCATGGTGCGCACCGCGGCGGTCGATCCCGACGGCAATCTGTGGATTTCGCTAGCGGCTCCCTACACGTACGTCTACGACGCGGCAGGCGACAAGCGACGCACTGTGCAGTTCCGCGGCGCCGGCATCATTTCGCCGACCAGTTTCTTCTTCACGCGGGACCGCCGCGTGATGGTTACCCCCGGATGCTACAACTTCGCTGCCGGTACGCCGTGAAAGCGGCGGCGCGAATGATCGTCAGGTCAGTTTCCCGATCGGTCCGAGATCGAGATTCAAGTCCTCCGGATCGAGACCAAACTGGTTGGCGAGATCTCGGATGGTTTCTTCGAGCCGCTGCAAGGCCATTCCGACGGCTTCGGTCTGTTCCGCCGACAATGTATTCGCCTCCATGCGTCGGATCGCCTGTCGTTCGAGAATCTGACGGATGAAATCCACCAGCGTGAGCACAAGCTTGAGCACTGACTTCCGAACGTCGTCCGGGTTCGCATTCCACCTCGGCGGCGGAGCGGCGGCAAGGCGATCGAGCTCCAGTCGCATCGCCTCGATTTCCTGAATCTCTACCGAGGCGGCGAGCCTCGTGCGACGCGGGCTGGTTTCGGCTCGCTTGATCGACCGCCGAGCCGGCCGTCGGCGTTTGCGGACTGGCTTTACGACCATAGATCGGGCGCAAATGCGAACGAAGGCCAGGGGCCACTGACGGTTGCCACTGGTAAGTGCAGACTCGAAATCGCGTCTACGTACGCGGGAACATTCGCGCGATCAACCAGGTGATAGAGCGTCGCCGGTGCCCGGTCCGTTCCGGGTTCCGATCTTTCGGCGATTGCCTGGCGAGCGACGGCTTCCGTCACCACGCGGGCCGCCGCCGGCATCGTCCTGGCCGCAGTCAGTCGCGCCTCGAGGTAGGCCGTGCCGGTCATTCCCGCGCGCGGCGCGGGCCGCTCTGTCATCGGCTTCGATTCTGGAGTCCCGCGAAATCGGACCGTCATCTGGACGCGACCACGAACCAGAGCGAGGGTTTCCAGAATGACTGAACGGCGCACCGCGACAATATCGTGCAACTCGCGTTCATCAAGGAATGCGCCGAATCGCGCCGGGATCACGGCGTCGATACGGTCACAGAGGCGACTGACGATGTCGTGCTGTGTCCGAAGGGATGATTCGGAAATCGCCGGTGACACCGCGAGACGTTCAATCGCGGCATGAAGCCCGTCGAGGTCGATGAACTCGACGCGGTTTGAGTCGAAGGCAAACGATGGGATCGTGTGGCTGATCAGCGCGAACACGTAAACGCCCTTCATCACTGGCGCGGCAAAATGCGATCGGCGGCGCACAGGAGCGCCGAAAGGCGGACGTAGATCAAGTCGACGTCTGCCAGCGCCAGAATGAGATCCGCGTTCAACACGACACCGCGATTGAGCAGGTTGTCGATGACATCAGCCAGCGACGTTTCCCCTGGCGGGAAAATGCTCCCGACCTCCTGCCTCGGCGCAGGTCCAGGCGGAAAGGCTGGCGCAGGAGGGTGAGGCGCCTGGCGGCGCCGCGGCAAATTCGAAACCGGCCGCGCCTTGGCCGGTTTCCCCGTGGGCACTGTCGAATGACGGACCTTCCGTCGGCTCATGAGTTCGATTCAGGCTGAATGAAATTGTACGAAGGCCAGGGACCCGTCAGCGTCACCTGCGTTTCCCCCGCGGCTGAATCCGCCAGCTTTTTGACTGCCGCTTTGAATCGCCTGCGTCCCGTCGTCGGAACGAGAAACGCCGCGTCAAGAAGCGGGGGGGACGTTGCCGCAAGAGGCGCACCCTCGCGGCGGCGAGCCGCGCGCGCCATCGCCGCCAGCATCGTGTAGGCCCGTTCGGCGTCTTCCGCGGCCGCCCCGGTCGATCGCCGCGCGACATCACGCGCCGTCTTTTTTGCCGTAAGAAACGCGGTGCCGGACGACGCCGCCTGCCCTTTAGCCCGTGATGGCAGCGATGGCCGGTAGGTGATTCGAACTCCCCATTCCTCACATCCGGCGATCCGGGAGACAACGGCCTCGATGTCGCTCAGGCGGGATCGCGTCTCGCTCACCGCGCGGTTTTCCGACGAGAACAACGTAAACAGCTTCATCGGAATCACCGTGACGCCGGCCTGGCGCGCGAAGAATTCGACCACCGACTCGTGCGCCACCGCCAGGTCGGTGACCCATCGCGCGTCGCGCAGCGAGGCTTCGAGCGGGCCTGGGCCGTATGACTTCAGTGGCACACCAGCGGTTACGAGCCAGAACGATCTCGCCACAGACGCGATCACTGGCCGGCTGGCGCCCGGCAACCCGTGCGGAGCCTTGGTGGTGACCGGTGCGTCGTCGCTATGGACGATGCAATAGAGGTATGTGGCCGTTTCACCCATCTCGAACGCTCCGATAGTATCCCAGAGCCTGGAGGTGTTCGACCATCGATGAGCGCTCGATTCGACAGCGTCACCCCGACAGGTACCAGCTGCGTTGCCAACGGCGCAGCGCGGCGGGCCTGGACGGCGGTGGCATCTCTGCCGGCGCGATTATCATCTCGATCGTTCGAGGCATCTCCCGTTTCAAGCGCGCGATGTGTTGCCGCTCCGCCGCGGCCTCGGCGCGGCATCGTCGGCATCTCCCACGGCCTGCCGCATTGACGATAATCGTCGAGGCGTGAATGCCGATCTCAGGAAGTCGACGCAGAAGATCGATCGTTTCCAGTCGTGGCAGCGCACCGCCTCTCGTGACGGTCACGAACGACGTCCGATCGCGGTCGCTGAGCAGCCGGCGGAGCCGGCCAAGCCCCTGGGACAACCGCAGCAGGAGTGGACCGAATTCCTGCAGGGAAGCGACCGCCTGGTACTTCAGCACGATCGACATCAGTGCTTTCGTCCAATCGTGGACGAGCGACGGCATCTCGAGCAGGCGAAGCGCATGTCCTGTCGGCGCCGTATCGATCACGACCAGCCCGTCCGGTGCGGACTCGACGCTGTCGGCCACATCAATCACCGCCGCGAGCTCGTCGATGCCGGGCGGGGCAAGATCAATGAGGCTGTGCATTACAGCGCGGTCGTAGCTCGCATCCACGTGGATGCCGTCGTTCCGACGCGACATCAACGGGTCAAAAAATGCGTCAACGCTGGACGCGTAGCGGCGGCGGATCGCCTCGAACTGACGGACCGGATCGATGGCACGCACCTGAAGATTCGCGGGACCGCGACGGAGTCGAATGGGATCATCCCCGATCGCTGCGCCGAGAACGTCACCAAGCGAGTGCGCCGGATCGGTTGACAATAACAACACCGGCCTCGACGGTAACGCCGTGGCCAGACCAAGAGCAGCAGCCGTCGCGCACGTCGTCTTGCCCACGCCGCCCTTGCCGCCGAAAAGCAGGACACGTGTGGCTGCGCTGGCAACGCGGTCAAGGGTGCCACCAGAACCGCTCGTGTCGGCGCGCCACACATCGACACGCTTCGCGCGCGCTGGCAATGATTGAACGATCTTGGCGGAAGCGATTTCCGCGCCGATCTTCCCCAGGGCGGCCAGCCCTCGGGGTTCCTTCACCTGCGCGGCCACCTGGACAGGCGCGACTCCCGGCAGTCGCGTCCTGAGCCGCAAGATCGCTCGACGCTCGACGACGCGTCGGCCCTCGCACCAGCCGCAGCGCTGCGTCGGCGCAGGCGTCATCCGGTTGACGATGACGTCATGCAACGGGATGCCTGTCCTCGTCAGCGCGTCCACAGCGCGGGACGTCTCCTCGACTGCCATGACTTCGGGAAGCGTGACCCAGGAGAAGCGGCAGACTGTCGGGTCGCGAAGCAGGCTCGACAGCCTGTTCGCTTCATCTTCAATTTCATCGATGAGCGCGTCGGCGTCGTCGGGCGCATAGCTGCCCTTCAGCGCTTCGACCATCAGGCGATGTTTCGCTTGCATGCGAGCAAAGGCGCCGGCGACGCCGCGCAATACCTCGGGCATCGCCAGCATGCGAAGCGTGTGGCCCGTCGGCGCGGTATCGACGACGATCAGATCGAATCGTGCGCTTCTTCCCGCGCGGCTAATCTCGAGCAGGCCCGCGAGCTCGTCGATGCCCGGCAGCGACAAGCGCAGGAGGCGCGCGACATCGTCCTCGTCGAGCCAGGTGCCGCGCAGCGCTATCTGCTCGAGGGCGGCACGGCGGCCAGCCAGCCAGCGCTCGAGCGAACGACGGGCATCGATTTCGACGGCGTGGAGCATGCCGCGAGAACGGTTTACTGGACGCGGCACCGAGGAAAGCGGCTGACACAGAGCGTCAGCAAGCGATGGGGCCGGATCGGTCGAGATGAGCAGCGTGCGGATGCGTCTGTTCGCGGCAGCAACCGCTATCGCCGCCGCGCACGTCGTCTTCCCGACTCCTCCTTTGCCGCCGATGAAACGAAATCGCGGTAAGGGATCAGGTGGAATGCTCGTCGCCTTGGAAGGTGGCGTCTACGCCGGTGACCTTGTAGTCGTCGCGGGAGAGCGACGCCGGCTCCGCGCCCTGCCTTCTTTCGCGGATCTCGCGCAGGCGGGCGAGGATGTCGGCCTCAATCTCCTCGAACTGCTGCTGCGACATCTCGCCGAGCTCGACGCGCATCTGCGCAGCGAGCAGCTGCTCCCTGAGCGCGGTATCGTCGTTCAGCTCTGTATCGACCGCGGCAGCGATTTTGTCGAATACGAAGCGAAGACCGCCGACGAGCAGCGAGTCGAGGATGAACATCGGCAATTCTTTAGTGGGCTCTCTCGAGTCGAAGCCGGATGTTGACGAAGTTGTACGGCGGCCACGGACCGGTGAACTTGAACGTCAGCTTGTCGTAGCGCTGGCCGATGTCCTTGACCCGCGCGTCGAATGCCTGTTCGAGGCTGCGCGTCACCAGGAACGCCGCGTTCATGATCATGCGGTCGCCAATCGGTTTGTTCGATCGCGAGGCGACCGATACGTTCCGCAGCGCCTCAAAGATCTCGGTCACGAACCGCTCCGACTTCGCCTGAAGCGCTGAATCGATCAGGCGACCGTACTGCATACGCGCGAAGTAAGTCGAGCCCTTCTGGGTTGAGATCTCCCCCTTCAGCCGTCGAATGTCTTCGTCTTCGGATTCGATCTCATGAATGATCTGGTCCCGATCCCAGAGCACCTTCAGGCCAAACTCGAACTTGTCCTGCATCTTGTTCAGGACGTCGGTGAACGCGTCGTAGGCCGACCGCAGCAGCTCCATGATGTCGTCGTCGGTCTTGAACACCGTGCCGTACGACATCGGGATGACCGTGTGCTCCTGCATCACCGTCTCGTTGACCCGCTGATGCGCGAGGACGTTGTCGCGCGTCGGATCGAGCACGATCATCGGCGTGTTCGATACGATCGCCGCGATGTCGCGGTAATGGACCGTGTGGACCTCTGACGGTTCCGGGCCGATGCCGAGGAGACCGAAGCTCAAAGCACGCTCCGATTTGATGACGCAATAGACGTACTTGCCTTCGTTGATTTCCTCCGACGGCGGGGCGGCATCAGTGCGCAGCACTTTGGCGGGAGCACCGGGCAGCCGTGCACGTTCGAGTTTTCCTTTGCTGTGAGCGGAGGGCGCCGAAACGCCGCCGGCGGACCGCTCGACACCTGCCGTCGATCCGGCGGTCCGCCGCGGTCTCGATTTCGCCGCGGTTCGTGCCTTGGTTCCTGCCCGCTTCGCGGGTCGCGTCGTGCGTGCGCTCTTAGCCATGCCTGCCAGCCTCTGGCGTCGTTGCTACCGTCGTTGTCCCGATGGTTCGCCGCCGTGTCTGCCGCCGTCGTGTTGCTGCGTCTTCGCCAGCATCCGCCGAATTTCCGCGACGAGGGCGTCAGGCAGGCAGGGTTTGGTCACGAACGCGTCACATCCTGCCTCGCGCGCCCCTTCCGCAAAACCCGCCAGCGCGTGTCCGGTCAGCGCCACGATGGGGATGTGTTTCGTACGCGGATCTGATTTCAGCCGTTTGGTCGCTTCCCATCCGTCCACCTTGGGGAGCGCCAGGTCCATCAGGATAATGTCCGGCATCAGCTGGATCGCCTTCTCGATGGCCTCGAGGCCGTTGGTCGCTTCCGCGACTCGGTACCCGGAGAACTGCAGGTAGGCGGCGTACATTTCCCGCGCGTCCTGATAGTCCTCGACGACGAGCACGAGCGCGTTGTCCGTTTCCTGCTTGCTCATCGCTTTCGCGGCCGTGCCGGCAGCCGCAACGTAAAGGTCGATCCCTTGCCCACCTTGCTCTCGAGATCGATCGTGCCATCGAGCATCTGTGAAAGACGCCGGCAGATTGAGAGGCCCAGGCCGGTGCCGCCGTAGCCGCGTGCCGGTGAACTGTCGAGCTGACGAAAGTCTTCGAATACCTTCATGCGATCGGCCTCCGCGATCCCGACACCCGTGTCGGCGACGGCGATGTCGACGCTGCGTGCCCGGGCGTCGTACGAGGCCTTGATCGTCACTGAACCGACCGGCGTGAATTTGAGCGCGTTGCTGAGCAGGTTCAGGACGATCTGCTTGACCTTCTGCCGATCGCTCCTCAACGCGGGCAGCGAGCGCGGCATGATTGAGCGGACCATCAGGTTCGATCGTCTGATGATCGGCTCGAGTTCCGACATCACCTCATCGACGAGCGCGGGGATCTTGAACGACGACAGGGTCAAGGGCATCCGCCCCGCTTCGATCCGGGTGATGTCGAGGATGTCATTGATCAAGGCGAGCAGGTGCTGCGAATTCGAATCGATGCGCGTCAGGCTCTTCCGCTGCGGGTCGGACACCGCCCCCGACACGCCGTTGAGCAGCATGTGCGTGTAGCCGAGGATGGCATTGAGCGGCGTCCTGAACTCATGGGACATGTTCGCCAGGAATTGCGACTTCAGTGCCGATGCCTGCTCGAGCGCGATGTGCTGCCGCCGCAACAGTTCGTTCTGCTCGGCCAGTTCGCCGGTCGCTTCCTGGACCTTTCGTTCGAGCTCGGCGGACGCCTCCTTGAGCTGTTCGAACAGCCGGGCTTTCTCGATCGTCTCGGTCAGGTCGTGAAGGATCGTCACCACCCACATCAGCTCGCCCTGTTCGGACAGGATCTGGCCGGCAAGCCCCTCCACCGGTGAAAATCGACCGGTGTTGGGATCGGTCAGCTGAATCTCGCCTCGATACCGCTGTTCACCTCCGCGTGTGAGAACGTTCGAGACGAACGAGGTGAGGTGCGCACCGTTGGCGCGCACGTGCCGCATCACCGAGTCGCTGGCATTCTTCGTTGCCGTGAACAGCCGCTCGGCCGGCTCGTTCATCAGCACGATGTCACCTTCCTGGTCGGTGACGAGAATCGGATCGGCGACCGAATCGATGATCAAATCGAGCCGATGCCGCTCGTCGCGAACCTCAGCCTGGGCGAGCCGCAGCGTGCGATAGCTCTCTTCGATCTCCTCTTTCGCGCGCGCAAGGTCGGTGACGTTTCGCAGGATGGAGACAACGTACGTCCCCTGGCGCTCGTCGGTTGCCCGCGAACTCAACAGCTCGAACAGCAGATCCGATCCCTCGAGTGGGTCCACCAGCAGCAGCTCGCGTCGCGCCATTTCGCTGTGACCCACCGCACTGGTCGACAGCGCCGCAGAGAACAGCATGTTGTTCAGCCCGGTTGCGCGCCGCCATCCTTCGCTCGCATCCTCTGGCGCCGCAAACAATTTCTCCGCATGAGTGTTGGCGATGATGAGCTTGCCTTCGGTGTCGGTCAGAAGAATCGGGTCGGTGACCGCGTTGATGATGCTGTAGAGCAGCATCCGCTCCTGGCCGAATCGGGTTTCCGCGAGTGTCTGGCGGCTGAGTAGCCGCGACACTTGCCGTGCCAGCGTGCGCGCGACCCACGTGACGTCAGGATGCACGTCCGCGCTCGCGGCGCTCGTCAGCAACAGGCCCTGCGCCAGCGAATCATCGTCTGTACGAAGCGGAATGGCGTGGAAAGCTGTGCCCTCGATCGGCGCGCGGAACGCTTCGCTCTGTGCGTCGAAAAACGTCGCATCCACGCTCCGCATCGCCTGAATCAGCGGATGGACGGCGTCATCTCGGGTGAGCGAAAAGTCGACGATCGCTGAAGCCGTCACCCCGTGCTCCGCCACGAGCACCATCGAAGACGCTCCTGGCTCCAGCACCGCAACCACGGCCTGTTTGACGTGGGTGTGCGCCGTCAACCAGTCGACCGCGCGACGCGCGGAGGCCTGCAGGTCGTTGCTCACCAGCAGAAACTCGACGAGCGAGAGCTTCGACTCTGGATCAACACCTGCGAACTGCACGGCCGTTGCTGCGGCGGACCGGGGCACGCGCTACCTTTCTGGGCGTCTCCGGGAGGCTGTTCGCTTGGTGGCAGCGAGTTCCGCTCGCAGCGCGGCATTCTCTCGAAGCACCGTCTCATGGTCAGCCAGCTCGGCCTGTGGCCTCGACACGGGAGCGACCTGACTGACGGCTTCCGAGTACTTCAAATAGGTGTCGATCGATGCGACGACGACGCGCGCTTCGACAGTGATCAGATCGATGCCGACCAGTGACACTCGCACCCACGCATCGATCACAATCCCCTTGTCCAGAACGCGATCGAGCACGTCGATCAGACTGGTTCCGCCCTGCTGCCGTTCAACTGCCATGCTGGTGCTCCTGCTGTCCCGGAATCCGGATCACCGTCAGCGGCGCCTCCGCGTCGACGGCTGCGCCAATGCGTCCACCTTCTGCTCCAGCCTCTGGATTTGCGCGCGCAGCGCTTCGCGGTCGGCTATTGCGCTGCGTTCGGCGCCGGATGACAGGTCCCTGTCGTAGCGCCACCAGTCCAGACCGATCTCCTGTGCCTTATCGAGCGAACAGACGAGCAAGCGTATGCGGATCGTCAGGAGCTCGACCTCGGCAAGCGATACCTTGATGTCTCCCGCGATGACCAGTCCCTTGTCCAGCACGCGGTCGAGTACGTCGACGAGACCGGTCGCACGATGATGGGAGGGGGGAAGCTCGAAAGGCATGCGGCAGCGAACTATATCGCACGCGTCTTGCGCCCAGCAACCGCGCACACGTGCATCCTGAAGCTATAGATGAGCTTTTTACATAGCCGTGGACGGACAGTCACCTCCGAAGGGTCCCAGGCTCTGAAATCGCTTCAACTAGCGCACCAGTTGTCTTGTCTTGATTCACGCGCGTCGCGATGTCAGCCTGCGAAATGATGCCGCGCAACGTCCCGCCGGCGTCGACCACGGGAAGGCGGCGCACTTGCCGCTCTGCCATCCGCGCCACGGCCTTGTCGACGTCTTCATCTTCACGGCAGGTCACTACATCTGTGGTCATCACTTCCTTTACCGTTGTGCTGTCCACCGATCGTCCCGACGCGACGGCTTTCACTGCGATGTCGCGATCGGTGACGATGCCGACGAGCTTGCGGGTCGACAGCGATTCAACGACGGGAACCGCCCCGACGTCTTCCGTTTTCATGAATTGGGCAACGCGAACGATCGAGTCCGTGGCCTGACAACAGGCGGGATCCGGCGTCATGACTTCGCGGCAAACGGCCATCTCTTTCACCCCCTCGAAACGAGTCGCTCGAGCGAATGCAAGCACATGGCCATGGCCGGGCGCGATGGGAGATCAGGCGCTCTTCAACTCGCGCTTGAGGATTTTTCCAGTCGCCCCGATCGGCAATGAATCCTTGAATTCGACGATGCGCGGATATTTGTAGGAGGCGAACTGCTCGCGGCACCAGTCGACGAGCATTTCTTCGGTCACGGAGGCGCCTGGCTTACGAACGATGAAGGCCTTCACCTCTTCGCCCATACGCGGGTCGGGGACGCCGATCACCGCGGCCAGCGAAACCGCGGGGTGCGTCAGGAGCACTTCCTCGAGTTCGCGCGGGTAGACGTTGAATCCTCCGCGGAGAATCATGTCCTTCTTTCGATCGACGATCGAGAGGTACCCGTCGCTATCGAAGACGCCGATGTCGCCGGTGTGGAACCAGCCGTTTCGAGTCACCTCTTCGGTCGCCTCGGGCCGGTTGTAGTAACCCTTCATCACGCTGGGTCCGCGGACGACCACTTCGCCCCGTTCACCGGCCGGCACCGGACGTCCCTCTTCGTCCACGCATCGTACGTCGACGCCGAAAATAGGAAAGCCGACGGTGCCTGGCTTGGTCGGACGGTGCAGCTGATTGAAGGCGACGACCGGGGCAGTCTCGGACAGTCCGTACCCTTCGAGCACGCGTACGCCGAACGTCTTCTCGAAGCGGTACAGGACGTCGAGAGGCATCGGAGCGCCGCCGGAAACGCAGACGCGCAAACACCGCGCGATCGCCCCCGCGTCGACGTTCCCGGACGCCACGTGTTCGAGCAGTGACCAGTACATCGTCGGCACGCCAATCCAGAACCCGACGTGTTCGTCGACAATTGTCTTGAGCACCTGCGCGGGATCGAATCGCGGCAGGAGCACCAGGCGAAGTCCCCCGTAGAACCCGGAATTCATCTGACAGGTCTGCGCCGTCGAATGAAAGAGCGGCAGCGTGATGAGCGCAACGTCCTGTTCGAATCCCCCCTTGCACGCCGGACGCAGCATTTCGTGGGACGTGACCGCGTTGTGCAGCATGTTCTCGTGCGTCAGCTCGGCGCCCTTGGGGTGGCCGGTCGTTCCTGATGTGTAAAGGATGACGGCCGTGTCGCTCGGCCGCCGCCGCCGGGACTCAAATGCCGTCGGCTGACCGTGC
>Ga0207661_10002090_pt1 | contig 13750 bp, 10 predicted proteins | sample KBSC713LmetaG_FD_184337 | JGI IMG/M metagenome (GOLD analysis project Ga0207661, IMG submission 184337) | Corn rhizosphere microbial communities from Kellogg Biological Station, Michigan, USA - KBS C7.1-3L metaG (SPAdes) (version 2) | ecosystem: Host-associated > Plants > Roots > Rhizosphere ... | reverse complement strand
TCTTGGAATCGCCGCGGGCGTCGCGATCATCGCGACCACAGCGGCGACTCATCCGGTCTCGATGTTTGTTCCCGGCTTGGCCTTTAGAATTTCCTCGTCAACAAAAGTATATGGCGGCGATACGCCGCGCGGCCAAGACGATGAAGTGATGCGGGGCCGCGGCGTCGCCGCGAACAATCATTCGCGAATCGAGTTCCTCGCGTTCACTCCGGCGCCGCAGGGCGTGACGACGGACGACTACGTCATCGCGGTCGACTCCGGAAAAGCCTTCGTGTACCACACGGGCTCGCAGACGTACACACCGGCGAACGATGTCTTCGGCGGTCCGGCGGTCATCGCGCTCGGGCGAGTGCTCGGCGGTGGCGGACGCGGCGCCTTCCCCGGCGGCGGTGATCCGGGCGGTGGCGGCGCGGCGCGTGGTGGACGCGGCGGTGGTGGACGCGGGGGGCCGCCAGGCGGTGGCGGACCGGGACGTGGGCGTGGACGCGGGCGCGGCGGTCTCGGTGCGGGTTTCCTCGATCAGCTGCAGCTGCTCGACGTCACGTTCAAGGTCGAAAAGCTCGGTTCCGGCGAGACGATCGACACGCGTCCGACTCAGCACTACAAGATCTCCGCGGACTATCGCGTCGTGTGGGGCGGCCAAGCGTTCCCCGCCCATCAAGTGACGGAGCTCTGGACCGTATCACTGCCGATGCAGATTCCCAATCCGTTCGAGCCGTTGATCGTTGCCGATCAGTCGAGCGACGGTCCGCTCATTGAGTATGCTCTAAAGTTGCGGGCTGCGCGCGCGCAGCTCGAAGGAACGCCGGTGAAGGTCGTGACGACGACGACGTTTACTGACGTGAAGGAAGTCGTCGGCTTCCAAGGATACGCCGGCCCCGATGGAACGGTCGACAAGGTGACGGTTGTTCAACAGAGCGCATTGACGGGCATTTCGCCGACCGACGTCGATCCGAAGCTGATCACCGTCCCGGATTCGATCGGGCCGGAATAACCGCGTCGTCCCGGCCGGAGCAACTGCGTCATCCCGAACGAAGTGAGGGATCGCTTTCACGAAGGCAGTTGAAACTGCCTTGACTGGAAAGCGATCCCTCGTCGTTTCACGCCTCGGGATGACGCCGAAGGAGGAAAGCGATCCCTCGTCGTTTCACGCCTCGGGATGACGCCGAAGGAGGAAAGCGATCCCTCGTCGTTTCACGCCTCGGGATGACGCCGAAGGAGGAAAGCGATCCCTCGTCGTTTCACGCCTCGGGATGACAGCGTTCAGTACGTACTTCCCGGCGGGCGTCCCCCGCGGCCGCGCGCGCTGTCGGCCGGAGTGCCTGGCGTCGGCGGCGGCTCGTACTCCTTATCGGGAATCTTGAAGCCCTTCGCGATTCCGGGATCACCCTCGATTCCCATGACGCGCTGCGCGATGTACTCGCCGACTGTCGGGCCGAACTTGAATCCCTCCGCGTTGCCACCGGCGGCGATCCACGCGTTCGACAACATCGGATGCTTGTCGATGATGAAGTTGCCGCTAACCGTCGACTCGTAGTGACAAGCGTGCGTCTGCGCGATCGGCGCGTCTTTCAACAACGGGAAGCGATGGGCGACGAACCGGCGAGAGCCGTCGATGCGCGACTGATCTGCCCAGCGGTCGCTTGTATCCGGATCCTGCTGTTGCGGCGGAACATCGGCCTGCTGGTTGTTTCCGCCGCCTCCTCCACCGTTGCCGCCACCACCGCGGCCGCCGCCGCCGCCGCCGTTCCCGCCGCGGCCACCGCCGTTATTAGCGTTTCCTGAAGCTGGATTCGCTGCGCCACCGACGGCGTTTCCTCCGCGGCCCGCTCCTCCCGGATTGTTGCCCGCCGGGCCACCCTGCCCTGGATCGCCCGGTGCGCGCTCGGCGCCGCGGACGCGGAAGCCGCGGTTGTCGACCGGCAATGCCGGCCATCCTGTGACACCCGGGAAGTTGAAGCTCGGAAGATTCGGATAGGTGAATCGCTGATCGTTGATCGGCGTCCCGAAGTAACACACGTAGCCGATCGGCACGCGGGTTTTTTTCGCGAAGAGATCCGGGAACGTCTTGCCGAGCCACGGGCCGACGCAGTACACGAAGGTGCCGGCGCGAATGGTCTGGCCGGTATCGAGCACGACACCGTCGATCTTTCCGCTCGGGTGGGTCAGCGGCTGCACCCGACCGATGACGATCTTGCCGCCGAGCGTCTCGAAGACAGACGCGACGGTTTGCGCGGCACGGCGAGCGCGCACGACGCCGGCGTCGGGCTCGTAGAGCACCGCGGTGATGTCGTCCATCGAGATCACCGGGAACGATTTCTTGACGTCTTCCGGCTTTAGAATTTCATAAGGAATCTTGTGCTTGTCCCACCAGACCTTCGTGCGAAGCTGAAGGTTGTCCCATTCGTTGCGGAGGATGAGATCGCCGGTCGTATGGAAGAGATTGAGGCGGAAGGTCTTTCCCCACTCGTCGTCAAACGCGATCCACCGTTTGATGGATTCACGCGCCCACAGCATCCACAGCTCGCCTAGTTGACCCTGTTTGTCGCCGTAGGATGAGCGCACTCCACGAGACTCATCGCCGGACGTCGAGCGTGCGTTACCCGGACCGTACGCGTCGATCATCGTGACGTTCGCGCCCATCTTGCGAAGATTGAGCGACGTCCAGCCGCCCCACGCCCCCGCGCCGATCACGACGATGTCCGGCGACGGATTGTGGGTTCTGATGAACGGCGCGCGTCGGATGCCCGGCACCGGTGCCGCGTTGGCCGGGAGAGCGCCGCCGAGCAGCATCATGCCCGCACCAGCGCCCGCGACCTTGATGAAATCGCGTCGCGGCAGCGCGGTCAGATCATTTTCCTTGGACGAGTCTGAATCAGGCGGGGTCGGCGGAAAGCTCGAATCGTTCAGCATTGATTCGGTGGTGGTTGGAGATGCGCAAAGATGGTGTTTCGCGGAGACGAAATCAAACCGCGCGCACCCCTGCTTTTCCCTGCGTTCGCGGTATAATTGTGCCGTCGCCACCGCGCGGCTCGAGGTGGACTAACCAGCACGGAGGAGAAGCATGCAGGTCAGCCGAGGAATCGTTGTCGGTGCACTCTTGGTAGTCGGATGCGCGACTGCCGCGACCACGAACGTACGACCGCCGCTCGGCGCGGTGCTGACGCCGGCGGCGACGACCGGCGCGACGGTGGCTCTCAAGCACGATCCTTCGGCGAAAGTGATCCTCTCGAATGCGTCAGCGCTGCCCGCCGCCTCATTCCTGCCGTCGCAAGCAAAGCGAGGCGCGAGCGTCTACGCCGAAACGTGTGGAACCTGCCATCAACCCGGACAGCTCATCGGCCAGAACTTCGTCGAGTTGTGGAACGACCGCCGCGTCTACGACTTCTATGCGCTGGTTCGCAGCACAATGCCGCTCGACAACCCCGGCGGTATGAAGGAGCAAGAGTACATCGACGTCATCGCGTATTTGCTGCAAGCGAATCGCCAGGCATCGCCTAAGCCCGATTCGCTGAAGGCGGACACCGCGTCGCTCCGCGCGACGAAGATCGCGGTCAGCGCTCCGTAACGTCCCTCGCCACCAGACGCTTCGAGGAGTCTCATGACAGGCTTCGCACAATCCGTTGGCCGAAGTCTCGCGTTCGGCGCGCTTGCTTGCGCGGCATCGACCACGCTTGCGTCGGCACAGGCGAGCTCGCCCACAATGGCGCCGATCAACGATCTGCCCAACCCATACAAGACCGAGACCGACTGGGCGAAGATGCCGGCGGGCCGTACGTGGGGCTCGATGAGCGCCGTCGACGTCGCGCGCGACGGCAAGACGATCTGGATCGCCGAACGCTGCGGTACGAACAACTGTGTGGGGTCGCCACTCGATCCGGTGATGAAGCTCGATGCCAATGGGAACGTCGTCACGCATTTCGGCGCCGGGATGATTCTGTCGCCGCATTCGCTCGCCGTCGACAACGACGGCAACATCTGGGTCGTCGATTGCGCATGCACGGTCGGCGGCGGACGTGGACGAGGACGCGGTGATTCTGCCGCGAAGACGGCGCCCGCGGACACCGCGCCCCCCAAGGGGCATCAGATCTTCAAGTTCAGCCCCGACGGCAGGCTGCTCATGACGCTCGGAAAGGCCGGCGGCGGTCGCGGCGCCGAGTTCTTCTTTCAGCCGAATGACATCCTCATCGCGCCAAACGGAGAGATCTTCGTTTCGGAGGGGCATTCGTCCGCCGCCGGAAGCACGGCGCGTGTGTATAAGTTCTCTAAAGACGGAAAACTCATCAAGACATGGGGGCAGTTCGGCAAAGGGCCGGACGATCTCGATCAGCCACACGCGCTCGCGATGGACTCGAAGGGGCGCCTCTTCGTCGGCGACCGCGGCAACAACCGGATCAAGATCTTCGACACCGACGGCAAGCTGCTCGACACGTGGTATCAGTGGAGCCGCCCGAGTGGAATCTTCATCGACGCGCAGGACAACATGTACGTCGCGGATTCCGAATCGGGCTCGGTCAATCCGCCGCACGGCGCGTGGAAGCGCGGCATACGCATCGGGAGCGCGAAGGATGGCTCGGTGAAGTACTTCATTCCCGATCCAGCGGAAAACGCGACTGGCACGAGCTCAGCGGAAGGGATCGTCGTCGACGCCGCTGGACACATCTATGGCGCGGAAGTCGGGCCGCAGAACTATGGACCGGCCGCCCTGCCGCACCTCAAGCGATACACGAAGAACTGAGAAGGTCTCGGGTCTCGGGTCACAGGTCGCGGTCTCGCGCAAACAGCTATCTCAAAAGGCGTTTCTGCGACCTGAGATCCGTGACTTGAGACCTGTGACCCGAGACCTACTTCCGGGGAAGTGTCAACGCGATGAGACCAGTCCTATCGCCCGCGCCGGTCGCAAATACGATGTATTGCTTGCCCTGGTGAAGGAACGTCATCGGCACCGCGCTGTTGACGGTCGGGATGTTGACGGCGCCGACCTGCTTGCCCGTGGCTTTGTCGAACGCGTAGAGCTTCGGAGAATTCGCCGTGTTCGCTGCCGGAGCGCCTGCGCCGCCGCGACCACGAGTGCCACCACCACCGCCGCCGCCGCCGCGTCCCGTTCCGTGAATCACGAGCGTCTTCGTGGTGATCACTTCCGGCTGCCCGCCAAGCGCGGGGATCTTTGGAAGCGTGATACCGGCAAAGAGCGGATCGGTGGTCGTCACCTCACGCCAACGATTGCCGTTCGGCACCCACCACTTCTTGTCGCCGGTGTTCATGTCGTACGCGGTGATGCCGCCCATCTCCTTCGGCTTGAGGATCGAGACACCCGTCTGCGGATTCGCGCCGATGTACGTCGGAATGTTCAAGCGCGAGAACGTTCCGCCCGAACGCTCGGGGTCCGTCGCTGCCGCCTTGTAGTCAGCCGGCGGGGCGAGCGCGCCACTCTTGCCGCAACTGTTGTGCGGCGACGTGTACTCGAGCTCGGAGCACGGGTCCTTGGCGACGGCAATCGTGCTCATGCCCGACTGGCCGCCGACGTAGATCATTCCAGTCTCCGGATCGGCCGCCGTGCCGCCGTCAATGTTCACGCCGCCAGCTGCACCCGGGGCGTACCACGAGCAATTGTACTGTGCCGGACCGTTCTTCCCCTTGCCGTCAATCGGCGAGCCCGGGATGAAATACGGACCCATCCGGCAACGTTTAGCAAGCTTTAAAGCGGAATCTTTAATCGCGGGTGTGTAGTCGATCAGGTCGGACTCGAGCAGTCCCTGCTGTGAGTACGGCGCGGGACGCGACGGGATCGGCTGCGTCGGCGACGACTCCTCACCCGGCACTTCACTCTGCAGCACCGGCGTCTCGACGATCGGCCAGATCGGCTCACCCGTCACGCGGTCGAGCGTATAGACCCATCCCTGCTTCGTCGTCGACGCGAGGATTTTGCGGCGCTGACCGTTGACGGTGACGTCGAGAAGATTCGGGGCCATCGGCACGTCGTAGTCCCAGAGGTCGTGATGCACGAACTGGTAATGCCACTTCCGCTTGCCGGTTTTCGTGTCGATCGCGACGATACTGCTCGAGAACAGATTGTTGCCCGGACGATGACCACCGTATTCGTCAGCGGTGGGCATGCCGACGGGGATGTAGACGAGACCGAGATCCGGGTCGGCGGAGTACGTCGCCCACGGGTCGACCTTGCCGACACCGGGCGTCCCGATCTTCGAACCGTTCTTCCACGTGTCCGCGCCGAATTCACCGGGCTGCGGAACGAGATTGAACTTCCAGAGCTGCTTGCCCGTGTGGATGTCAAAGCCGCGGACGAAGCCCGGAATGTTCTTCTTGTGCAACGGATAGTAGCCGTGGATCGACGAGTTGCCGACGACGATGACATCACCAACGATGATCGGTGGTGAGCTCGCCGCAATTTCTCCCTCGCCCGGATCGATTCCGACCGTGCCGTCAGCGCCGGTCTTCGTCGTCGGATTCCATTTCTCACCCGGCTTCGCGCGCCGGGCCGGGAACGCTTCGCTGATCTCGAGCGGACCAGAGTCGTCAACGGCGAGCGGAACGAGGGGATACCCGAGTCCTTCCATGATGTCGATCACGCCATCCTTGCCGACCTTCGGATCTCCTTTTCCAGTCTTCGCGTCGATGACAGCGAGGTGGTAGCCCGGCAGCGTTACGACGACACGCTCGTTCGTACCGTCGGTCCAATAGGCAAGACCACGACCCGCAAACTGACGCGGCGCTTTCTGCCAGCGAATCCCTTCGTCGATACCCCACTGCCAGAGCGTCTGGCCGGTCGCGGGATCGATCGCGAACGCTTTGCGGCGATTCGTCGCGACAGTGAACAGCCTGCCGTTCGCGAACAGCGGCGTCGTTCGGTAGTACTCGTCTTCGCCGTATTGTCCGGCGTTCCATTGCCAGGCAACAGTGAGCGAGTCGAAGTTTGCGGCGTTGATCTGATCGAGCGCCGAGTACCGCGTGCTCCACGCGTCGGCGCCCCAGTACCGCCATTCACCCGGCTTGTTGCCGCGCACGAGCTGCGCGCCTTGTTTCGCGTTCGACTGACTCGCTCCCGCGAGAATCGCCGCTCCGGCAACCGCCGTCACGAGCGCGAACCCCGCGGTTCGTTGCCAGTTCCAACCCGTCATCCAACGTCGCGTCATGGCTTCGCCCTCTTAGCTGTGGAAGAACCGACACTCCGTTTCACTTCGATTCGAACATCCTTCAATGAGTCGGCGTCGGGGGGCAATTCCCCGGACCGACCGGCATCGCATTCACCTTCAACTAATACTCGGTCACATCCGCTACGTCCTCGATCGCCAGACTGCCGGGATCATTCTTAACTCGACGGGCGACGAAGTTGAACAACTGAGAAAGCTGCTTCCCAATCCAGAATTTCGCGAATGCCGCCCCGGTGTGCGATTGCATGCCGAAAACGCACTATTCGATGTCTCCACCACGAGCCAGCGCGGCGTCGCCGTCCTGCGCGCCGCGAGTCAGCCGACCGTACAGCTCGAAGACGGCCCAGCCGGCGCCGACGACGAGCAACAACAACATGAGCCACCGAAGTCCCGCAACGGCCGTTTCAGCGTCGAGCGACGGGAGTTGAACTCGGTACTCGCGTAGCACGGCGCCGCGATCGAGCATCCAATGCCACGCGGTATGCGCAACGAATGCCGATAGAATGATCGTTCCCATCCGTTCGGCGACCACGTACTTGAACACGAGCGCGAGAATCGGAACCGAGATCGCGAGAACGAAGAGCTGCCCGAGCTCGACGCCGACGTTGAACGACACGAGCGACATCGCCAGATGGCTGCCCGCAAACTGCATCGACTCGCGGAGCGCAAACGAGAATCCAAAGCCGTGCACGAGGCCGAAGCCGAACGCGATCAGCCATCGCCGCTCGAGCTTGGCGCCGACGATGTTCTCGAGCGCCATGTACACGATCGACAGCGCGATCAGCACTTCGATCAGCGGCGGGAACCAGAGCGCATTTGGCGCGAAGCCCGCGGCCGACGCTATCAGCGTGATCGAATGCGCAACGGTGAACGACGTGATGATCGCGATGAGCGGTCGAATCTTTCGGAACGGGATGACGAGACAAATGATGAACAGCAGATGGTCGATGCCGTCGAGAATGTGCGCGAAACCGAGAGCGACGAATCGGCGCGCCGCCTGATACCACTCCGGATCGAGGCGAACGAGTCCCGGATCGCCGACGTACTCGAACGCGCGCTCGGAGCCGTGCGCCGGCACGAAGCGGAGCACGGTGTTCGTGTGAACGCCCAGTCGCGCGAGGGCCGGGTCGATCGAAAACCGAGAGCTGTCTGACGTGATCGGATAGTCGATGACGACGTCCAGCATCGCCTGCTTCCACATGAGCTCCGTCGACACGGGCAGGGGCGCGTCGTTGGCATGTGCAACCGCGGCCGCATACGTCTCGAACGACCGGTCGGACGGCAACGACACGCGCGCCGACGAGACGCGAGGCGCGGGGAGCAGCGCGCTGTTCTCGTACAGCTTCATCTCGTTCGCGAGCCAGACCTGCGCGGCGTCGTGGAGCAGCGGAGTCAGGTTGTCGAGATCCAGATACCCGGGTCCGTGGACCGGAAAATTCACGTCGCGCATCGCCTCGAGCGGGACGCGCATCACGACCTGCAGCTGATGTCCTTCCGGTTTTACGAACGCCAGGATCGTAACGCTGGCGGGAATGTCGTGCGCGATCGCGGGCGTCGCGGGAAATCCGACGAAAAGAGCCGCCGCGAATGCGACCGCAACACCTGGACGGATCAGACTTTGACGACGTAGAATCACGCGTTCGCTCCTGGACGCACGAGTATACATGCTGCGCACGAGGGGCGGAACTTCACGAAACGTTCGAAATCGTCGTCTAGGAGAATGAGATGAATCGCGGTCTCTTGCTTGGCGGGACGCTGGTTCTTCTGCAGGCGCCAACCCTCGCGGCCCAAGGCGGCGCGAAGGGCGGGAAAGCGGCGCCGGCGGGAAAAGCACAAGCACCCTTGTTTGAGGTCGAGATCCTTTGGCCGAAGCCGATGCCGAATCACTGGCTGCTCGGCTCCGCGACAGGTGTCGCGATCGACAAGGATGATCACATCTTCGTCGTGAATCTCACCGACAGCTTCACGGCTCGCACGGAGATCGGACGCAGCGCGAATCCATCGCTCGGCGAATGCTGTGATCCGTCGCCGAACGTGCTCGAGTACGATCAATCGGGCGCGCTGGTTGGACACTGGGGCGGACCAGGACAAGGGTACAACTGGCCGGAGCAGAATTCGGCGCTCGCGATCGACGGGCACGGCAACGTCTGGATCGGCGGCGCGGGCGGCGCTGATTCGAGAATTCTAAAATTCTCGCACGACGGAAAATTCATCGCCGAGTTTGGGAAGGCCGGTGCAGCGAGTTTTGCGACGCCAAAGCCCGGCGCACCGGACACCGCATATCAAGGCGTCTCACCCGGTCGCGGTGGCGCAGCGGGCCGCGGCGGTGGTCGCGGCCGTGGTGGTCGAGGCGGCGCTCCGGCACTTCCTCCGAACAGCAATGCGACGGACACGTTCGGCGGACCGGCCGGGTTTTCGTTCGACAACGCGGCAAACGAAGCGTATGTCGCCGACGGCTATCGCAATCACCGCGTCGCCGTGATCGACATGAACACCGGCGCAGTGAAGCGTTACTGGGGCGCGTACGGCAACAAGCCGGTCGACGCCGACAGCGTCAAGTACGCGGCGGGTGCGTCGCCAAAGCAGTTCGGAGCCGTTCGCTGCGCCGAGCTCGCGAACGACGGCTTGGTCTACGTATGCGACTCGCAGAACGACCGCATTCAAGTTTTCAAAAAGGACGGCTCATTCGTGAAGGAGAAAACCGTCGCGCCAAACACGCTGGGCGCCGGTTCCGTGTGGGGCATCGCGTTCTCGCGCGATCCGCAGCAGAAGTACATGTACGTCGCTGACGGAATGAACATGAAAGTCCACGTTCTCGATCGTCAGTCGCTCGAGGAGCTTTCATCGTTCGGGGACGGCGGACGTCAGCCCGGGCAGTTCTATGCAGTCCACAGCGTCGCCACCGATTCGAAGGGCAACCTCTACACCGTCGAGACCTACGAGGGGAAGCGCTTGCAGAAGTTCACTTATAAAGGAGTGGGCACGCCGACTAACACGGCCGTGCTCTGGCCCTCCAGCGCGAAGGCAAAGCCATGATGAGCCGACGCAAAGTCGTCATCGCCGTCACGCTCGTCACGGCGATCTGCGCGCTCGGCATCGGCCAAGCAGCGCTTCAGGGAGCGACGAAGCGGGCGAACGTCATGGCGCCGACCTTCGAGGTCGACCCGCTCTGGCCGAAGCCCCTGCCGAACCACTGGGTCCTCGGCAACGTGATCGGGGTCGGCGTAGACGCACAGGATCACGTCTTCATCGTGCATCGCAACGACACGTTCAACGCGACCCAGGAGATCGGCGCGGTCCACGATCCAAAGCTCAGCGACTGCTGCGTCCCCGCTCCGCCGGTGTTGGAGTTCGATCCCGCGGGAAATCTCGTCAAAGCCTGGGGTGGACCAGCGAAGGGATACGACTGGCCGCAGTCGAACCACGGCATCTCGATCGACAACAAGAACAACGTTTGGATCGGCGGCAACGGCACCTGCCCCGCAGGAGGAACGCCCGATTGTCCGCAAGGCGCCATCGACTCGTTCATCCTCAAGTTCACGCACGACGGCAAATTCTTGATGGAGATCGGTGTCCCGCATCAGCAGGTGAACTCGAACGCGACCGATCATTTCGGTCGCGTCGCGAAGATCTCCTTCGATTACAAGGCCAACGAGGCATTCCTCGCGGACGGCTATGGCAACAAGCGCGTCGCGGTGATCGACATGGACAACGGGAAGATCAAGCGGTTCTGGGGGGCCTACGGCCATGTGCCGTCAGACTCGAACCTTGGCCCGTACAATCCCGACGCCCCGATCGCGCAGCAGTTCCGCAACCCCGTGCACTGCGCGGAGCCCACTCCTGACGGACTCGTCTACGTCTGTGACCGCGTGAACGACCGCCTTCAGGTCTTCGACAAGAGCGGGAAGTTCATCAAGGAGAAGATCATCAAGCCGACGACGCGAGGTGACGGATCGGTCTGGGATATCGCCTTCTCTCGTGACCCGCAGCAGAAGTACATCTTTATGGCAGACGGCAAGAACGAGCATGTCTACGTCATGGATCGGCAGTCGCTCGAGATCCTGACGCAGTTCGGCGACGGCGGCCGCCAGCCGGGCCAGTGGTTCGCGGTGCACAGCATCGCGACCGACTCGAAGGGCAACATCTACACGGCCGAGACGTATGAAGGAAAGAGGATTCAGAAGTTCGTAGCGAAGGGAATGAAGGAAGTTCCGCTCGAGCAGGGTGTCGTCTGGCCGAAGAAGTAAAGAAACTCTTGCGGGCGATTCGCATACGAATTAGGATACAATTACAATCGCTCGGAGACGGCATATGGTACGGTGTGCACGACGTCTTTCGATGTTCGTAATGCTCGCGACCCTGCCGATGGTCGCGGGCGCGCAGGAAGAGGGCAACGGATTTTTGTTTGGAACGCCGACCGGAGCGTTCACGATTCGGGGCGGATGGGCGCTGGCACGGGCGAAGAGCGATCTCTTCGCCTTCACGACGCAGAACCTCACGCTCAATCGGAGCGACTTTAGCTCCCCGGATCTCGAGGCGGACCTCAGCTTCCGCATCACGGCGCGGACGGCGCTCGTGATCTCGAGCGGACTCTCAGGAATGGATCGAGAGTCGGAATTCCGGAACTTCATCGACAACAGCGGCAACCCCATCAATCAGTCGACGTCGTTCCGACGTGTTCCCGTGACGCTATCCGTAAAGCGCTACCTCTCCGCTCCGGGACGGTCGATCGGTCGGTTCGCTTGGATTCCGAACCGGTTCGCGACCTATGTGGGCGCAGGTGCGGGCGCCATGTACTACAAGTTCAGGCAGGCGGGCGATTTCATCGACTTCAGCAACTCGAATGTCTTCTCGAGTATTTATGAGTCGGACGGATGGACGCATACCGAGCATCTGCTGGCGGGATTCGACTACGCGCTCGGTCCTCGTTTTGCGCTGAACACAGAAGCACGGTACCAGTTCGCGAGCGCGAAGCTTTCGAACGATTTCTCAGGCTTTGAGCGTCTCGACTTGTCGGGGTTGTCAACGACGGTCGGATTCGCCATTCGTTATTGACCTCCATGGAGACGATGATGACTAATCGCGTTGTTCGGCGGGTCACGCTTCTCTCGGCGATGCTCTTGGCCGGCGTCGCTGCGAGCGGCGCCGCACAAACCGTAGCTGCGGCGCAGCGCTGGGACGCGTGGATGGGATGCTGGCGCGCCGATGTTCCGCTCAACATGAGTGGAGCGACGGCGACGGCGCCGTATGTCTGTGTCAGCCCGACGGACAAGGCAACGGCGGTTGAAATTCTCACTCTCGACGGATCGAAGGTCCTCGCGCGCGACACGGTCGACGCGAGCGGACAAAAGGTGAGCACGACCGTTCAGGGGTGCCAGGCGTGGAAGGTCGGTCAGTGGTCGGCGGACGGACGTCGAGTCCTGCTCCACTCGGAAATCACCTGCCCCGACACAAAACGCACGACGACCGGAATGATCGCCATGTCGCCGACCGGAGAGTGGCTCGACATCCAGAGCGTCTCGTCGAGCGGCAACACCGGCATCCGCGTCGTGCGATATCACGAAGCGCGTCCGCTGCACACTGATTCGCTCCCAGTATCGATTCAGCGTCAGCTCGATCGGTCGATGGCCATCGCGCAGGCCCGCACGCTCGCCGGCGGCTCACTCGATGTTCGCGATATCGCCGAAGCATCGAAGTCCGTCGACACGTCGGTCGTTCAGGCGTGGCTCGTCGAGCGCGGCGCGCGCTTCAAGCTCGACAAGTCGTCACTGGTCGCCCTCGCGAACGCGGGCGTTCCGGGGTCCGTCACCGACGTGATGGTCGGTGTCTCGTATCCCGAACACTTCGCGCTCCAGCAACCGCGCATGGCCGGTGGGTATGCCGCCGACATGTCGTCGCTGGACTCGGCGCGCGTAGCCTCCCAGTTCATCAACGATCGGTGCTTCGACTCGCTGTTCTGCAACTCCCGCTACGGATACGGGGCCTACGGCTACAACAGCCTCTACGGATATGGCCTCTACGGGTATAACACATACGGCGGCTACTACGCGCCTGGGTATTACTACGGCACAGTCGGGGGCTACAACGGCTACTACGGTGCGCCTGTCGTCGTCGTGAAGGGTGACCAGCAGCAGTCGCACGGCCGACTCGTGAAGGGCGTCGGCTACACCCCGGGTTCGTCGTCGAGCGGTTCCAGCGGATCGAGCACCGCATCCTCGTCGTCCGGCTCCTCGGGTTCGTCAGGTTCTTCCGGCTCGTCGGGAAGTTCCGGTTCCTCAGGCTCGAGCTCGAGCGGTTCGTCGAGCGGTGGCGGCCGCACCGCGGTTGCTCGTCCGCCGAGATAAGACGGAGGTTAGAGCACGAAGCGCCCGGACGGGTCGGCCTGGATCATGTGCGCGTGGGTCCGGTCGTGCCCGCTGAAGGCGAAGCTGCCCGGCGGGGCGTTCTTCGCCCTGGTGGGACCGATCTCGCCGGCATCCTTCTTGACGTCCGTGGCCTCGCCCAGGCGACCGTCGGGCCGGACCGGCAGCACCGCCACGGAGCCGCCGAAGTAGTTGGCCACCAGCACGAATCGCCCC
>Ga0207661_10002088_pt1 | contig 13755 bp, 10 predicted proteins | sample KBSC713LmetaG_FD_184337 | JGI IMG/M metagenome (GOLD analysis project Ga0207661, IMG submission 184337) | Corn rhizosphere microbial communities from Kellogg Biological Station, Michigan, USA - KBS C7.1-3L metaG (SPAdes) (version 2) | ecosystem: Host-associated > Plants > Roots > Rhizosphere ... | reverse complement strand
CGCCTCGAGCACTCTCGGGTGATGCGTCAGGCCGAGGTAGTTGTTGGATCCGACCATGATGCGCCACTTGCCGTCGATCAGCGCTTCAGTCGCCGTCGTCTGCTGAATCGGCGTGAAGTACGGATAGATGCCCATCGCCTGCGCGGCGCGAGCCATCGTGAAGCCGTTCACTTTGTCGAAAATGCTCATGCTGCAGGCTGACTAGAGATTGCGCGGTCGTAAATCCGCCAGCGCCGGTATTCCTTCGCGCCCATTGCTGTGAGTGGGCGGTTCAACTTGTCATTGTCCTCGAGAATCCACGACGCTTCGGCGCTGATGCCCTTCGTCTTCCCGCGGCGAACCATCTCGTGCGCGAAGAGCGCAAAGATTCCGCGTCGCCGATACTCGGCCTTTGCGCCGAGGATCATGATGCGACCGCTGCGAATGCGCGACCGCGCGGCGAGAATCTTGAACAGGCCGGTCGGAAGGAGTCGTCCGTTGCCGATCGCCTTGAATGCATGGTGGTAGTCGGGAACGATGATCATGAAGCCGGCGGGTTCACCATTCACTTCCGCGATGAACGCAAAGTCCGGCCAAATGATGTGCTTCAACACCTTGGCTTCGTGAAGAAAGCTATCGCGGGACATCGGGAAGAATCCCCAATTCCGTTCCCACGCGGAGTTGTAGATCTCCCAGCAGCGCTCGACTTCTTTCTCGAAGTTGCCGATGTCGAGATCGCGGAAGACGAGCTCCTTTCCACGAAGCGCGCGCTCGGCTTGTTCGCGGTAGCGATCCGGGAGGGTGAATTCGTATTCCCCGGGCGTCGTCGCGAAGTAATAGGCCAGGAGGTCTTTCGCTTTCTTGAAACCAGCAGTCTCGAGCAGCGATGGGTAGTATGGCGGGTTCCACGTCGTCATGATGACGGGGTGCTGATGAAAACCATCGACGAGCATTCCGCACTCGTGGTTCGTCGAGGGATTCATCGGACCACGGATAGTGCCGAGTCCTCGGTCGCGGAGCCATGTTTCGGCCGATGCGAAGAGCGCGTTTGCGACTTCCGTGTCGTTCCTGCTTTCAAAGAATCCAAAAAACCCGACGCGATCCGAATGGAACCTGTTGTGCGCGCGATTCTCGATAGCGGCGATGCGGCCGACGGGTTGTCCGTCGCGCAGCGCGAGGAACAACTGTCGATCAGCTTCGCGATAGAACGGATTCGATTTTCGGTCGAGCGCATCGCGAACCGCGATCCGAAGTGGCGGAACCCACTGCGGGTGTTCCGCGGGGTTGTAGATCTTCCACGGGAGATCGACAAAACGGCGCAGATCGCGCGACGATTCGATTGAGATGATCTCGACGGACACGTCAGCCAATGTAATTCAGGACGTGAGCGTGCCGCACGAGCGCGGCCCGCGCGCAGCGGCGTTGGTTTTTCTGAGCGGATATCTCGCCATGTCCGGCGTACTGCTTGGAACGGACGGACATACGACGCTGGCTGCATGTCATGCGGTTGGCGTGTTGATCGTGGCGTGGACGCTGGTCGACCATCGGAAACCAGCTCGCGCGATCGGCGACCTCTTTCCCTTGGTCGTCGCCCCAATGCTCTACGCAGAGATTCCGCTGTTGATCGCCGCATTGGGCAGCTCGTTTCATGACGACGCCGTGCAGGAGTGGGAGAAAGCGCTGTTCGGCGTGCAGGCATCGCGGGTCCTTGCGACATCCGTGCCGAACGCCGCCGTAAGCGAAATCCTACACCTTGGATATTTGGCCTACTATCCGCTGATCTTCGTTCCGCCGTTGCTGTTGTTTGCCCGACGTGAGCGCCGTGGGTATGCGGAAACGATTGCCGCGCTAACATTTGTCTACGTGATCTGCTGGATCATCTTCGCAATCGCGCCGGTCGAAGGGCCGCGGTACCTCTGGAGCGCTAACGTGCCGGACGGGCCGGTGCGACGGCTTACTGTGGCGCTGCTCGCGGCGGGGTCGTCGCGGGGGGCGGCGTTCCCGTCGTCGCACATGGCCGTGAGCACCGCGCAGGCGGTGATGGCGGTTCGTTGGCAGCCGCGCGTCGGAATCGTTGCCACGCTCATCGCCCTTTTGGTGGGAATCGGCGCTGTCTACGGGGGATTCCACTACGGCGTCGATGTTGTCGCCGGCGCGGCGCTCGGACTGATCGTCGCGGTAGCGACGCTCGTACTCTCGGCGGGGCGACATGCCGCGGCGTGAGAAGATCCTCATCATTCGCCTCGCAGCAATCGGCGACGTGGTCATGGCGTCGTCACTCGCACGACGTCTGCGCGACGCGAAGCCGGAAGCTCACATCACATGGATGTGCGGTCAGGCGGCGACGCCGCTCGTCGAGCGGTTTGCGGACGTCGACGACATCATCACGATCGACGATCGGAAGCTGTTCACGAGCGGATCGATCGGTCGAATGGGCGTTCTGCTTCCAACATGGAGCCGGATCGGGCCCGAGCGGTTCGACATCGTGTACTTGGTGCACCCAGATCCGCGGTATCGCGCGCTCACGGCAACGCTGCATCGGGCGCGGGTCGTCGCCCAGTCACGCAAGCGCGCGCGCCCAGGACTGAATCCGATTCCAGGTCGCTACCTCGGCGACGAAGCGGCGCGGCTGATGGACGAGTCCGAGCCAAATGGACCGATTCAGGGCCACTTCCCCCTCGGCAGACTGAAACCGTTTTCGCCGACCCCGCGCGGCGATCGACCGAGGGTCGTCATCGTGCCGGGAGGAGCGAAGAACGTTCTTCGCGAGAGTGCACTCAAGCGGTGGCCGGTGGACCACTACGCGGCGGTGGCGCGCGCGCTCGTCGCAGAAGGATTCGACGTCACGCTAATCGGAAACCTCGGAGACGATTGGGTGCGACCGCATTTCATGGGGACGATCGTCACGAATCTCATCGGAAAGACCTCGATTCCGGAGACGCTCGAAGTACTTGCAGGCGCGGATCTCGTGATCGCGCACGACACGGGGCCGATGCACCTGGCGCGTCTCGTTGGCGCACGACTCGTCGCGCTGTTTGGACCAACGCCGCCGTCGAGCTTCGTCCCGTCGGACGACAGGACGACGGTGCTCTGGGGCGGAGCCCATCTCGCCTGTCGTCCGTGCTACGATGGACGTGAGTTCGCGGAGTGCTCGGACAACGAATGCATGTCGAGCATCTCGGCGGACGTCGTTCTCAGGACCGCGATCACGATCCTTCGCGAAAACACAGCCATTCGCGTTCTACAAACAACTGAAACTCCCGACGAAACCGCGCTTCGCTGAAACGCTCCGCGTTTGCGCGGCATGCAGTGCGTGAGACATCGAGTGTTTCAAATTCTCTAACGGCCGCAGCGAGCGCCGAAGGTGTCTGCTCGCGGAAGAACACGCCAGTTTTGCCGGAGACGACAGTTTCCAGGGCGCCGCCACGGCCAAACGCGATGACTGGCGTCCCGCACGCCTGGGCCTCGACCGGGGCAATGCCGAAGTCTTCTTCCGCCGCGAACAGGAATGCCTTCGCACCTCGAAGAACCGTTCGCACGCGATCTCGACTCGCGCGTCCGAGCATCGTCACGTTCGGGCCAGCCGCGGCCTTCACCTTCTCGATGTCGGGACCGTCGCCGACGATCACCAACTTCTTGTCGGGCAATTCAGCGAATGCACGCGCAATGAGACCGACGCGCTTGTACGGCACGAAGCGACTGACGGTCGCGTAATACGGGCCGAGCGAGTCGTCGCCCGGCCCGGGAGTGAAAAAGTCGACGTCGACGGGCGGATGGATGACAGTCGACGAGCGGTCGTAAGCGCGCTGAATTCGATCGGCGACGTAGCTCGAGTTCGTGGCGAAAGCATCGACGTCAGCCGACCGTCTGCGATCCCACCGCTGAAGCCAATCGAGAAGCGTTTGGGCCATCGCGCCGCGCATTCCTTTGTTCAGGCCAGATTCCCGCAGGTATTGCTCGCGCAGGTCCCACGCGTAGCGCATCGGCGAGTGGCAGTATGTGAGATGCAGCTGACCGTCGCGCGTCCGCACGTTCTTCGCGACGGAGTGCGAGTTCGAGATCACAACGTCGAACGCGCCGAGGTCGAATCCTCGAATGGCGGCGGGATAGAGCGGCAATAGTGAGCGATACCGCGATGCGACGCCGGGAATTCCGTCGAGAAACGACGTCGTCACGTCGTCGAGTCCAATGAATGCGCGATCGTCGGGCGACATCTTGTCGATGAGCGCGAAGACGCGCGCGGTAGGAAAGACGCGGAGCATCTCGCGGAGCACGAGCTCCGATCCACCGAGCGTCGTAAACCACTCGTGGACGATGGCGACTTTCACGGGATGTCGGCGTGCATTCTTCGATCGAAACTACGGCAGACCCGCGCGAAGTCCGAGGCGAAGGTAGGTGTTGCCGACGTTGGTCTTCGGAAAGCGGTTCAGATCCCAGACCTGACCGATCGCAAAGGTGACGTCAGACTTGCCGATCGTTCGAAACCCGTTGATGCCGAGGTCCCACTGCGTGCGAAGCTGATCGGCGGGCAATCCTACTCCGAGGTCGCCCGGCATCTGCCGCTCGAAGACCGAGAGGCCGAGTCGTCCGCGCGACGTCCATCGATCGAACGAGAGGTCGACGCCGCCCGAGCGATCGATGAGTGGTGAGCCGAGCAGCTGGCCGTATTGCGTGTGCCCTTGCGCGAGCTGTGTGTGATCGTAGAAGGTCGACTGTTCGCGACCGATGTCTTGGAGCGCGACGACGCGGCCATTGCCGACCTCCGCGCGCAGAGTCCAGAACGACGGAGACGTACCGGGCGTTCCAAGAACTTTAAATGCCCCGAGCATCCAGGCGCTGTTGTGTTCCGGTTCGACAAGGGCGTCGCGGAGGTTGCCGTTGCGATCATTCTTGCCGAATTCGCCGAAGACCTCGAAGCCGGAATTTGGAACGCGAATGGTGGCGAACACCGAGGCCAGTTGATTCTCTGGAGTTCCGTTCTGTTCGGCCGTGCCGCCACGGTAGAGCGTTCCGAACGGAACGCCGAGGTCTTTCAATGTGAAGTTCGACGGCCACGGGCGGTGGTAGAATCGCGCGACGCCGATCTCGATCGGTTGAGTCGGCGGCATCCACACGGCAATACCGCCGGAGCCAAAGCGTGAAGTGCTCACAGCTTTCGGTGCGTAGTCGGACTGCTCGAGTCTGCCGTAAATGAGCTGAGCGTAGAATCGGCCAACCGGGGTCGAGAGTCCGTGGCTCGTCCCGATGAAAATGTGCGGGAACCCAGCGGCGTTCCCGTCCAACAGTAGCGCTTGCCGTACACCCGGTCCCCAGAAGATGTCTTCCGTGGAGAATCCGGTAGTTAGGCCAAAGCCGTCTACGCGAACGAAGCTCTGGCCGGGATCGACGATATGAAAACTCGAACTGCCGACTCTTTGCGGCTCGTCGATGGTCGTCGGGCGCATGTCATCGACGAATGGGGAAGACGAACTGCTCTTGATGGGCTCCAGCATGAACGCGCGATTCTGACCGTACTCGACGAGTGGCTCGATCCGTGCGCTCAAAGGCCCGAAATGGAGAGCGAGTCCAGCCGTTCCCCAGGTGTTGAGTCCGCGGCCCTGCCAGACGGGTCCGTCTTGCATTCCCCACGCGAAGCCGGAGTTGTTCGAGGCTGAAATGGATGGTCGCAAGAGAATGAACGACGAGCTCGTGTCGGCGCGATTCGCGCCTGCCCACCGACGAATGACATTCGGCGCGAATGGTCGAGCAGACCATGGTTCGGTCGAAAGCAACCCGCGGTCAGCGAGCGCGCGCGCGTATATCTCCCACTCGCTGCCAACCCACGTCTCGTTCCAGTTCGCTCCCTGGGCTAGCGCCAACGTCGGTGCGGCCAAGAGAAGCATTGCGAGTTTCTTCATTACGTTGATGGTGTGCGCAGTCCCGGCGCGTTCACAGTCGACATGCATTGCCGGAGCGCGTCAGCTCTCGACGCTTTCGCCGCGTGCACGACTCTCGAGCGTCGACGCAGACGGTCGCCCCGATCGGGACGTCATCGGGGACGCGTCGGTGTGTCTTGTCCAGCCGGCGGCGTTGCAATCGATCGTTTCCGGAAACATTGCTGGGCAACCACTGCACATCGCAGTCCAACCCACGATCGCACGAAGCGCGATCCTCGGCGGCGTCGATGATCCTCGCGACGACGGGCCGGCGTGGAACGGCCGTGGCGCGAACTACTTTGTCCGAACGGGAATCTCGGCGGACGTCGCGTGGTTCCATGCGGTCGTCGCGCCGCAATTCTGGTATGCGCAGAACAAACCATATGAGGTGTTCGCGCTGGCGGATACGTCGCGACGAGGGTTTGCGTCGCCATGGTATTCGTCACCGAACTCGATCGATCTTCCATCAAGATTCGGCGCGAAGGCGTTTTCGGAGATGGACCTCGGTGAAACGGCGCTGTGGGCGTCAGTCGGCCCTGTCGACGCAGGTGTGAGCTCGAGCACACAACGTTGGGGGCCAGGCGAGCGAGGAACGTTGATCATCGGTGCCGACGCTCCGGGAATTCCGCGGGTATTCGTTCGCACATCGCGTCCGATTCGGACGCCAGTAGGCGCGTGGTCGGGATCGTGGTTCCTCGGAACGCTCACCGAATCACGATTCTTTGACGACAGTTCGGACAACGATCGCCGCGGAATCTCGGCCATGAACATCGCGTGGAGCCCGAGCGATTCGAGTTCATTTGTAGTCGGACTCGTTCACGCGGCCCAGCGCTCGGGAAGCTACTTCTCGAGCGACTCGCTGAAGAAAATTCACGGACCCGCGCAACAGATCAACGAAGCTTATGCGCAGTTTCGCGATCCGGTGAGCGGCATTCGCGCGTGGGCAGAAGTAGGACGCGCGGGCGCATTGCCGAAAGACAGGCAGTTCTTCTCGATTCCGTATGAGGGGCTCGTATACGTGGTCGGGGCAGATCGCGCGCTGTCATCGCGCCATGGAACCGTGCTTGTCTCCTTCGAGGCAGCGAATCTCGAGCAGCCGACCGATGTTCGCGGCGCGGCGATACAAGATTTTTATACGAGCGCGAACATTCCACAGGGCTGGTCGCAGCGTGGGCAGCCGCTGGGATACTCTGCTGGACCGGGCGCGAACACACAGTGGTTGTCCGTCGATTGGCTCGCGCGAGCCTGGTCGCTGGGCGCGTTCGCCGAACGGGTGCGGTGGAATGAGGACGCGCTCATTCGACAGTTTCTTGCGTATCCGAATCGTCATGATGTGACGGTGCGGGGCGGACTGCGCACCGGAGTCGTGTGGCGCGGAACTGAGTTTTCGCTCGAAGGCAGCATCGGACACCGGATCAACTACTTGTTCCAGAACACGACGTACATCCCCGGATATCGAACTGTCGACGTGTCGATTCCGTCGCTTCGCTTCGCGATCGCGCCCGCTGTGAGCATTCGCTAGTGGACCGTCCGCTCATCTCCGTCATTTGTCCGGCGTACGACCGGCCGCAACATGTCGGACCGCTATTGGATTCGGTGCTGGCGCAGGACTTCGACGATTGGGAGTGCGTCGTCACGGATGACTGCTCGCCGTCGCGGGAATCGACGAAGGCGATCCTCGATGCGTATTCGCGAAAGGACAGTCGTATTCGCGGGTACGTCAACGACGAGAACCTTGGCTACGATGGCGCGTTCCGCAGACTGATCGAGCTCGCGCGGGGCCGATACCTCTTCGTCATGGGCGACGACGACTTTGTCGCTCCGGGGGCGCTCCGGGCCGTGGCGGAGGCCATCGCTCGCCATCCGAACCTTGGCGTCATCCTTCGCGCGTTCGCATTCTTTCGCGATACACCGGACAACATTCTGCAGGTGAATCGATACTATCCCGAGGAAACCGTCTTTCCCGCCGGACAGCGGGCGATCGTCGCGTGCTACCGGCGACTCGTCGGGATGAGCGGATTGGTGTTCGACCGCGACCGAGCATTCGCGCTCGCGACGGATCGGTGGGACGGGACGCTGTTCTACCAGCACTGGCTCGCTGCGAACATTCTCGTCGAGAAAGACGCGGTCTACATCCCGCACATTCTCGCGTACTTCCGCAGAGGCGGGACGCCGCTCTTCGGCCGAGCGAAGGCCGAGCGCGGGAAGTACACGCCGGGAATTCAGCCGCCGGACACTGATCTCAAAATGCTCACGAGTCTCATGGCGATCGCCGAAGCGGTCGAGCGCGACCGAGGGGTCGAGATCGCGGAGCTGATTCGCCGAGACCACGGGAACTACATGTATCCGACGTTCGCGCACCAAGCGGATCAACCGTGGGCCGTCTTTTACAAGTTTTATAAGGACCTCGGGCGGCTCGGATTCGCGCGATATCCTCTATTTCACTTTTGGTTTTGGAGTGTCGCGATCGTCGGGCAGCGACGAGTCGATCGCGCGCTGCAGTTCGTGAGACGGACGCTCGGGCATACGCCGAATATCAGTCGATTCGCTAGATAGACGGGCGACGTAACCGGGGTCACCAGGCCGACTCCTCAGGATGACTCGAGCACCGCGAGCGTGGTGTCCTCGATCCATCGCAGATCAGCGAATCGCGAGTCAGCTGCCGCCAGCGCGTCGAGCGCGCGTGTCACTCCAGGCCACTCACCGTAGTCGTGCCAAACGATGATGCCGGGGGCGTCGCCGAGCATGTCGAGCGCGCGACGAGAATCGTTTAGAACATACTCATAGGCGTGCGACGCATCGACGAAGACGAAGTCGGCCCGATAGTGAGAGAAATCAAACTTCGCCGAGTCGCCGAACAACTGCGTGATCTTCCGATCGGCATCCGTCCCGCGAAAGCGGGCGCCCGAGGCCGGCTTGTCCACGAACGCGCGCTCCGAACGTTCGATCGTCAACATTGTCGGCGTCGAGGCCGGGAGGTCGAGCGTGTAAACGTGCGCGTCGTCGGCTGAGTTCATCGCGAGGGCGAGCGTTGTGCGTCCGTCGAACGTGCCGATCTCGAAAAGACTCTTCGGTCGACGCTCACGCACGAGACGCGAGAGAACCAACAGCTCGAGCAGCGACACGTTCCCGTCGTTCGCGATTGGTTCCGGCAATACCACCGAGGTGGACGACGACGTGACGTCGTCGATCGAGATCTTTCGCAGCCGCGGCGCTTGGCCGTCTCGGTGGCCGAAACGCCGCGCGATCTGCCGGATCAGATGTCGATTCTTCGCGTCACCGACGCCCAAGGTGAAGGCATACAGCGCTCCGCCGGCCGCGACTGCGTAGCGCTTCGCGAAATCGCCCAGTGATGCGTGATCGTTGTCGCTCACCACTTCTGCGCTCCCCACACGGCAGCGAGTGCGACCGCGACAAAGCATGCCGCTGCGAGCTGACCAATGCGCCAGATCTGCGCACGACCCGCGCCGAATCGTCGGTAAAGCATCCACCACATCGCCGCCCCGTCGACGACCATGCGAATGAACCATGCGATCGCAACGCCGCGAACGCCGACCGTCATGCCGAGCCACACGAGTAGCGCGACATAGAGCGGAAGTTCGATCAAGTGCAGCATCGCCGGTCCACGTGCGTCGACGCCGCCTTGCAAGGCGGAATACGGTACCTGCGCGAGCGCGTTGACGTACACCGCGACCGCGAGCCAGCGAAGAACGGAACCAGCATCGGGCGAATATGCGGGGCCAATCCACAATTTCAGCGCGGGCTCCGCGAACGCAGCGAGAATGATCACCGCCGGCAACAGAGCCAACAACGTGATTCGCGCCGCGCGTTCCATCAGCTCCGCCGCGCGTGCCGGTGCGGGCTTGATCGCTGCCGACAGCGCAGAGAAGAGCACAGGTTGAAGCGCCGCCGTGAACAGCCACTGCTTCGTTGCAACTTCCGCGGCCGAGCCATACCAGCCAGATGCGGCGATTGGAAAAAGGCTCGCGACGGCGAAACGGTCGGCCTGAACAAGCACCGGACTAACGACGTTGGAAACAGTGATCCACCCGCCGACGGTTAAGAGTTCTCTCAATGCCGTTCCAGACGGCCCACGTGGCCGAGCGACGCCTGGCGCAACGCCGCCGAGCACGAAAAAGTGGGCGAGCCAGTACACGACGCGCCCGGCAACGACGATGGCGACGGCAACGCGTGCGCTGGCGCCGAGCGGGAGCGCGATGAGCGGCCCGGCATACGTTACGATCCCGAGCGGAACGCGAAGCGAATTGACGACTCGAAACCGCTGACCTGCCTCGAGGACCCCGCGCAGAGCGACGCCATGTGCGAGCGGCGGAATCGCAAGCGCGATGAGGCGAACGACGCCAATTGCGTCCGTCCGCGTATCCAGCGGCACATGCAGCATTCGATCGACGATCGTCGGCGCGGCGACAACGCCGGCAATCGCTAACACAGCGGTAAGTCCCAAGAGCGCCCAGCTCGCGGACCACACGACCTCCGCGATGCTCTCGTCCTCGTGCGCCGCCAAACGCTCGGCGACGAGACGTGTGAGTGCTCGCCCGAGTCCGAAGTCGAACATCGAGAAAACACTGACACACGACCACGCGAGGACGACGAGCCCGAAGCGCGCGGGCCCGAAACCGCGGGCGAGTAGCGGGATGCTGACGAACGCGGTCGCTGCAGGGAGCGCCCAACCAATTAGGTTAAGCGCGACGTTGCGCTGCAATAGCCCATCGTTTGTGAGCGATTCGAGCCGCGTGTTGCTTGCGGTCATCGGATGATAGTTCCCGTGACCTGCGGAATGCCAAACCGGTAGTCAAGCCGAATTCCCAAATCGGGAATGACAATTGGACTCGGCAGCGACGGCTGCGTGATCGTCAGAACGCCGACGATCGTTCCAAGCGTCTGGGCAGCGAAGTCGAACTCGAAAACCCCTTGGCCGTTCGTCGTCGCGTAAGTCTGCCCGGACACGATCGTCGGACCAGATACCGGTCGAAAGATCACCGTGGCGTCGCTGAGCGGCTGCGACTGCACGAGGACGGAGAGCAGCTGCCGGACGAACGGCATTTCGGTCCAAAGTCCGACGATCGCTGCATCACCGTCCTTCATCGACGCGTCAACCGGAATCATCGCCGTGTAGGTCGGCGCGCTTGGCGCGCTGACCGTCACGGCGGCATTCGAGTTTCCTGACGTTCGCAGCTTTACCGTCGCTTGCCACACACCAGATCCGTCCGTCGTCGTGGTCGTCGACGCGGAATAGCCACCCGGATCCGTCACGTTGAGCTCGACCTTCGTGCCGGCTACGCCTACTCCGCTCGCGTGATTCACGATCGTCCCCGTGAGCGTGACGTGCGGCGTCGTCGAGCAACTCACACCCGCGCACGGATCGCAACCGGCGACCGACAGTACAGGCAGCAGCGCGGCGACGCCGAAGCGCGAGCGTCGGGCCGAGCGAATGTGCGCCAGCCGAGCCCACATCACCCATAGGATCTGCATCACGAATGGCAAGAGCAGAGAGTTCACAAAAAACGAATGCACAACGACAGCCGCCGTGGCCGCGGCCGTCGCCGTTGCGTGTGCCCGATCCATCTGATGTACGGCGCCGTCATTCCAAACGCCCCGCGCTCCCCGGGCGACACGAACGAGCATGCGGACATACAACCAGAGGCCGATGACGCCGGTCATCGCGGCGACAAACAACAAGCCGCCGTCGAACGACACATCAGCGCCGCCGACCGATCGCCAACCATGCGACTCCTGTGCCTGCTTGATTGCATTGAACCCGACGCCGATCCACGGATGCTCGATCAGCAATCGTCCTGCTCGAACCCACGGCACTAGCCGCTGCGCGGCCGACGCATCGTATCCGAGTTTGTTGAAGCTCGCCGCGAAAGAGACGAGCAGCGACAAAAACGGAAGGACGAGCACGACGCCCACGACGACGATTCGGAACAATCGAAGCTTGAGTCCTCGTGCGATCGCGATCACGACCAGCCCGACGACCAGCGCGAGAATCGCCGAGCGAGACACCGTCAGTAACACGGCGGCCGCGAGAACTATCATCGCGATCGCATTCTCGCGCACGCCTTCCGCAACCCGCGCCAAACGAAAGAGGAGCGCGGTGACGACAAGAATTCCGGCGAAGTTCGGATCAAGGATCGACGACACGAGGCGACGGCCCTGAATGTCCCACGTCGGCAGATCCCCGCCGCCGTCGTGAATCATCTGCGCGAAGCCGGGAAGAAACGCAGACTGGAAGATTCCGAAAATCGCGAACGCAAGCAGCGCCCGCTCGATAAAGATCCAGGCGTCGCGCGACTCTTCCGGCGTCAGACACCAAACGACAAACGGATACCACCCGAAGTAGGCGAACCACCGCACGAGGAACGCGACGACGCCGGCGCCTTCGACGACGCCGAGGTTGTAGCGCGAGAACGCGAACAGCGTGGACACTGCAGCTGCGATGACAAACGCACATACCGCGGACATCACGTCGTCGACAACGATTCGCGCGCGTCCCGAACCGACGGCGACGAACAACATGACCCACACAAGTGCGACGACAACGTCCGAGAGAACCAGCGGCGAGTTTCGTCCGCCAAGCACGAGTGCGGGAATGCGTCCGACATTTCCGAGCGCCAAGGCAATCGCGCCGAGTGCGGCAACTCCTCGCGCGGACACGCGCATGGGTCAGCCTATTCGCGTCGGCGCGGCGAGTGGAACGCCAAACAGCGCGAGCACAAATCCAACGATCGCGCCGCCGAGCAATCCCAGCGCGATCGTCGGCAACGGACGCGGGAACGTCACGCGTCTCGGACTCACCGCTTCGTCGATCACGCGCACATCACCGCCTTCCGCCAACGCAGCGAGACGGGCGGTCAACACCTGCGCTCCCATCCCGACGTTCATCGCCGCGAGTCGAGCGATCTCGGCCTGCTCCTTCGCGACAGCGGCAGTCTGGCCAGGTAGTCTGGAGATCTGAACGTGAAGCGCCTGAAGGTCGCGATCGAGTGACGCGTGCTGTCGTGCGAGGGACTGACGGAACGAGGTTGCAAGCGGCAGCAACTGGCCCATCAGCGAGTCGCGAGCATGCGAAAGCGCGATCACTTGCGGGGATGCTTCCGGCCGCGATGCGAGCAACACCGTGCGATCCGTCTCGATCTTTGCGATCTGCGCGATGAGGTCGTTGAGCGCAGGACTCTTGAGCAGATCCGGAACGCCGGCAACGCGCCGTGGATCGAAGCCACGTTGCGTGCTCGAGCCAAGCAACGAATCGAGCGACGCTTCGCTTGCTTTGATCTCCGACAATTTCGCCTCCAGCGCGCCGGTTTCTTCGGCAAGCGCCCGCCCCGCGATGTCCGGTGCAGCTCCGACGCCCGTGCGCGCCGCGGCGCCCGCGAGCATGTCCGTCGAGTGACGCAAGTCACCGCGCACCGAGTCCGCCTTCGCGGCTAAGAACTCTAAGCGACGCTGATTGAGTCCACGGTCGACTGTCTTCCGCCGGATCATGTAGACGGCGGCCGCGAGGTTTGGAACGCGCGCTGCCGTGAGCGAGTCCCGCGCGCGATAAGTAATCTCGACCGCGCCGCCGCCGGGCTTCTTCACCGACAATCGCTCGACCACTTCATCGATCGCGTCTTCACGATCGATGAGCTTGATCTGAGCGGACTGCTTCGCCCACACCGTCGCGCTCGGGAAATGATTCACGCCGGCGACGATCGGCACTTTGAGTGGTTTGAAGCGGCCGGTGAGTCGGACCGAATCCACAATCGAGCTCGCCGGCACGCGACTCGGCGTCCGCGGAATGACTTCGAGCGACAGCGAATCAACGACAGCGCCGAGCACCGCCCGGCTCTGCAGCAAC
>Ga0207661_10002087_pt1 | contig 13755 bp, 10 predicted proteins | sample KBSC713LmetaG_FD_184337 | JGI IMG/M metagenome (GOLD analysis project Ga0207661, IMG submission 184337) | Corn rhizosphere microbial communities from Kellogg Biological Station, Michigan, USA - KBS C7.1-3L metaG (SPAdes) (version 2) | ecosystem: Host-associated > Plants > Roots > Rhizosphere ... | reverse complement strand
CAAGATCGTCGTGCTCAATGCCGGCAAGGTCGAGCAATATGGCTCGCCGCTCGAGCTGTACGAGAAGCCGGCCAATCTGTTCGTCGCGGGCTTCATCGGCTCGCCCAGGATGAATTTCATCGCGGGGGATGTGGCGCGGCAGTACGGCGCGGCGACCATCGGCGTGCGGCCCGAGCATCTCAAGGTCGACCGCGAGGGTAAAGGCTGGCAGGGGACGGTATCGGCCGCCGAGCATCTCGGCAGCGACACCTTCCTCTATGTCGATGCCGGCCCGGTCGGGCAGCTTACCGCGCGCTATGTCGGCGAGCTCGATCTGACCACCGGTGACAAGGTGTCGCTGTCGCCCGATCCCGCTCGCATTCATCGCTTCGATGACAGCGGCAACGCGTTTCGCCCGTAAGCTCCCAACACAAAAACTCCGGCCAACCAGCAACGGAGAGGATCGATGTATCTCGAGAAATTCAGGCTTGGCGGCAAGACCGCTATCGTCACCGGCGGCGCGCAGGGCATCGGGCTCGCTTGCGTCGAGGCGCTGGCGGAAGCCGGCGCCAGGGTTGTCATTGCGGATCGGGACGCCAAGCTGGCAGAGACGGCCAATGCCGACCTGAAGAAGAAGGGTTTTGATACCGAGACCGTCAATATGGACGTGACGGATTCGAAGCGCGTCGCCGAGGTCGCCGATCAGCTTGCCTCGCGCCACGGCAAGGTCGACATTCTCGTCAACAATGCCGGCATTGCCCGCAGCGAGACGCCGGCCGAAACCGTCGCCGACGAGCACTGGCTCAACGTGATCGACGTCAATCTCAACGGCACCTTCTGGTGCTGCCGCGCCTTCGGCAAGCACATGCTGCAGGCGAAAACCGGAACCATCGTCAATGTCGGCTCGATGTCGGGCTTCATCGTCAACAAGCCGCAGGAGCAGTGCTACTACAACGCCTCCAAGGCCGCGGTGCACCATCTGACCAAGTCGCTGGCGGCGGAATGGGGCGCCCGCGGCGTGCGGGTCAATGCCGTGGCCCCGACCTATATCGAGACGCCGTTGAACGCCTTCGTCAAAAGCAACCCGAGAATGTACGACGCCTGGATCGGCGGCACGCCAATGGCGAGATTGGGGCAGGTCGAGGAGATCGCCTCCGTGGTGCTGTTCCTGGCCTCCGACGCCGCGAGCCTGATGACCGGCAGTATCGTTCTTGTCGATGGCGGCTACACTTGCTGGTAGACTAGCGCTGGTACTGGCAGTGGTGGTCGGGGACGCGCATGCGAGAGGCCTATATCGGCGTAGACGTCGGAACCTCCTCCACGCGCGCCGGCGTCTTCGACCAGGCGGGTAAGCTGCTTGGGACCGCGAGACACCCGATCACGACCTGGCAAGAGGCCGGCGATATCGTCGAGCAATCCTCGTCCGATATCTGGGCCGCCTGCACATCAGCCGTGCGCGCTGCGATGGCCGAAGCGGCGGTCGCGGCGGATGCGGTCAGGGGCATTGGATTTGACGCGACCTGCTCGCTGGTGGTGCTCGCCCCCGACGGCGCGCCCGTCAGCGTCAGCAGTTCCGGCGATGCCAGGCGCAATGTCATCGTCTGGATGGACCATCGGGCGACGGCCGAGGCGCGCGAGATCAACGAGACGCAGGACGAGGTGCTGCGCTATGTCGGCGGCTCGATCTCGCCGGAAATGGAAATCCCGAAGCTGAAATGGCTGAAGCGGCATCTTCGCCAAAGCTTCGATGCGGCCGGCCATTTCTTCGATCTCGCGGACTTCCTCTCTTTTCGCGCGACCGGTTCGCTGGCGCGCTCGATGTGCACCGTGGCCTGCAAGTGGAATTATCTCGCGCATGAGAAGCGCTGGAGCGCGCCTTACTTTGCCCGCGTCGGCCTCGACCAATTCGTGGCCGAGAGCTACGCGCGAATCGGCACCGAGATCATCGCGCCCGGCACGCCGCTCGCCGCGGGGCTATCGCCATCGGCCGCGAACGAGTTGGGCCTCAAGCCAGGAACGCCGGTCGGCGCTTCCCTGATCGACGCGCATGCCGGCGGCATCGGCGCGATCGGCGGCCGCCTTAAGGAGGGTGCGCCCGTCAATGTCTGCGATCGTCTCGCCTACATCATGGGCACGTCGGCCTGCATCATGGCTACGACCTCGGCGCCGTGCTTCGTTCCCGGCGTCTGGGGGCCGTATTTTTCCGGCATGGTGCCCGATTTCTGGCTGAACGAGGGCGGGCAATCGGCCGCGGGCGCCGCCATCGATCATCTGCTGCGCTCTCACCCCGCGCATGCGCAGGCGAGCGCGGCGGCGCGCAGCGAAGGCGTCGACACCATCGAATTCCTGGAGCGGCGGATACTTTCCCGCGTCGGCAGCGCCGGTGCTGCCGCCGCGCTCGCGCGCGACGTTCATGTCCTGCCCGAATTCCTCGGCAACCGCTCGCCCTATGCCGATCCGGATTCGCGTGCTGTGATCGCGGGCCTCGATCTCGACGCCGACATCGGCGCGATGGAACGGCTGTTCGTCGCGGGCCTGTGTGGCCTCGCTTACGGCCTCGCCGACGTCATCGATGCCTTTGCCGCACATCAGGTGTCGAGCAATGTCATCGTCATGGCCGGCGGGGCGGCCCGCAGTCCGCTGGTCCGGCAGATCATGGCCGATACGACCGGGCTCACCGTCGCGTTGCCGCAAACGCAGGAGCCGGTGCTCCTGGGTGGGGCGATGCTGGGCGCGGTCGCCGCCGGCGCCTACCGCTCGATCGGCGAGACCATGGCCTCGATGTCGGCGCTTGGCCGGCTGAGCGAGCCGACCACGCCGCGCATGGCGGAATTCCATCGCGTCAAGCGCGGCGTCCACAACAGGCTGCGCGCGCTGGATCGCGAGAGCCGCGACCTCATGCGCGCCGTTGCGGCGGGGAGCTACTGACCAGGGGCATGCGATGATACTCTCCTGTGGCGATGCGCTGATCGACTTCGTGCCGGTGAGGGCCGCGGATGGCCGCGAGGCGGTGCGGCCCGCGGTCGGCGGATCCTGCCTCAACATCGCGGTTGGGCTGGCGCGGTTAGGGGCGCCCACCGGCTTTGTCGGGGGCATCTCGACCGATCTGTTCGGCCGCATGATCGCCGATCACGCCACCGCGTCCGCCGTCGACCTTCGGCATGCAACGCGCAGCGAGCACCAGACCACGCTCGCCTTTGTGCGGATCGTCGCCGGCGAATCCCACTACGCGTTCTATGATGCCGCGACCGCCTCCGCCAACTGGACCTACCAGCGCGGCTCGATCGCGTTCGAGGAGGTCGACGCCGTCCATATCGGGTCGACCACGCTGGTCCATGACCGCGGCGCGCAGGAAGCAAGCGCCCTGATCGCGGACGCAAAACGCTTCGCCACCATCTCCTTCGATCCGAACTGCCGGCCGAACCTGGTGGCGGACCGCGAGGCCTATTCCGCGCGCATGAGCGCGTTTGCCGATCAGGCCGATCTCGTCCGCATGTCGGACGTCGATTTTGACTATCTCCATGGCGACGAGCCCTATGCGGAGCGGGCCAACGCGCTGCTCGCGCGCGGCGCCGGCCTGGTCGTCATCACCCGCGGCACCAAGGGGGCGCTGGCCTGGCACGCCAAGGCTGGCGCGATCGGGGTCGAGGCGCCAGCGATCGAGGTCGTCGACACCATCGGGGCCGGCGACAGTTTTCATGCCGCGCTGCTGTTCGCGCTCCGCGAGCAGGGCTGTCTGGAGCGGGCCAAACTCAAGGGCGCGGGCGCTGGCGAGCTGCGGCGGGCGCTGTCCTTTGCCTGCGGCTGCGCCGCCATCACCTGCACCCGTGCCGGGGCCGATCCGCCCCGTCGCAGCGAGGTGACCGCTCTGTGGTAATGCGCTGCCGCTTTCCCGCGCGTTTTTCGGCTGGCCGTTGCAGCCATTACGATACATTCTGGTTCCCACCCGGCGCGTGCGGCCGGGAACGACTGGCCCGGATTGCGGGTTGGAGTTGCGTATCGGGAGGAAAAAAGCATGCGAGCCGTTGCAAACGAGCCGCTATCGCGGCATGCCCTCGCCTTCGTTCTCGCGGGCGGACGGGGCAGCCGCCTTCTGGAGCTGACCGACCGGCGGGCCAAGCCCGCGGTCTATTTCGGCGGCAAGTCTCGCATCATCGATTTCGCGCTGTCGAATGCCGTAAACTCGGGCATCCGCCGCATCGCGGTGGCGACGCAATACAAGGCGCATAGCCTCATTCGCCATCTGCAGATGGGCTGGAACTTCTTCCGCCCCGAACGTAATGAAAGCTTCGATATCCTGCCAGCCAGCCAACGCGTCTCCGAGACCATGTGGTATGTCGGGACTGCGGACGCGGTCTACCAGAACATCGACATCATCGAGAGCTACGCCGCCAAGTACATCGTGCTGCTCGCCGGCGATCACGTCTACAAGATGGATTACGAGATCATGCTCAAGCAGCACGTCGAGAGCGGCGCCGACGTCACCGTCGGCTGTCTCGAAATGCCCCGCGCGGAATCCAGCGCCTTCGGCATCATCCATGTCGACGAGAATGACGTGATCCAGTCTTTCCTGGAGAAGCCGGCCGATCCGCCGCCCATGCCCGGCAAGCCGGACAGCTCGCTTGCGAGCATGGGAATTTATGTCTTCGACACCGGCTTCCTGTTCGAGCAGCTGAAGCGCGACGCCGCCGATCCGAACTCGGCCCATGATTTCGGCAAGGACGTCATCCCCTATATCGTAAAGAACGGCCGCGCCGTGGCGCACCAGTTCAGCCACTCCTGCGTGCGCGCAGGCAATGACCAGCCGAGCTACTGGCGAGATGTCGGAACGGTCGACGCCTATTGGTCGGCCAATGTCGATCTGACCGATACCCTGCCAGAGCTCGATCTCTACGACCGGTCCTGGCCGATCTGGACCCACGCCGAGATCACGCCGCCGGCGAAATTCGTCCATGACGAGGAGGGCCGCCGCGGCGAGGCCGTAACCTCGCTGGTATCGGGTGGCTGCATCGTCTCCGGCGCGTCGCTGCGGCGCTCGCTGCTGTTCACCGGCGTGCACCTGCATTCGCATGCGAAGGTCGAGGGAGCGGTGATCCTGCCTTATGTCGATGTCGGCCAGCATGCGCGGCTGCGCAATGTCGTGATCGATCGCGGTGTGCGGATTCCGGAAGGCCTGGTCGTGGGCGAAGACCCCGAGCTCGACGCCAAGCGTTTCCGCGCGTCGCCGGGCGGCGTCTGCCTGATCACGCAGCCGATGATCGACGGGCTGAATGCATGACGTCTGTCCGCGTCCTTTCGGTCGCCTCGGAAATCTATCCCATCATCAAGACCGGCGGCCTCGCGGACGTTGCCGGCGCGCTGCCGGTCGCGTTGAAGGCGGAAGGCATCGAGATGCGCACGCTGGTGCCGGGCTATCCCGCGGTCATGGATGCGCTCGGGGCGGCGGAGACGTTGCTCGAATGGCCGCTGTTCTTCGGCGGGACCACGCGGCTCCTTGCTGCATCGCATGGCGAGCTCGATCTTCTGGTGCTCGATGCGCCGCATCTGTTCGCGCGTCCGGGGAATCCGTATCTGTCGCCGGAGGGCGTGGACTGGCCCGACAACGGCCTGCGCTTTGCGGCGCTGGCACGCATGGCTGATAATATCGGCCTTGGCGCGGTGGCGTCCTTTGTCCCCGATGTCGTGCATGCGCATGACTGGCAGGCCGCGCTCGCCCCGGCCTATCTGCATTACAGCGGCCGCCCGCGTCCAGGCACGGTGATGACGATCCACAACATGGCCTACCAGGGCCGGTTTCCGCGGGCGATGCTGGAGGAGATCGGTCTGCCGCCGGAATCGTTCACGCTGTACGGCGTCGAATATTACGGCGATATCGGCTTTCTGAAAGCAGGTCTGCAATTCGCCGACCGCATCACGACGGTGTCGCCGACCTATGCCAGGGAAATACAGAGCGACGAAGGCGGCATGGGATTGTCCGGCCTGCTGCGTGACCGCGCGCACGATATCGTCGGCATTCTCAACGGCATCGACACCGCCGTGTGGAATCCCGCGACCGACGCTGCCATCGCAAGCCATTTCGATGCGGAACATCTCCACGCGCGCGCCGCCAACAAGGCGGCGCTGCAGCAGCGCTTTGGCCTGACGCCCGAGCCGGACGCGTTGTTGCTCGGGGTCATCAGCCGCCTGTCCTGGCAGAAGGGGCTCGATCTCCTGCTCGAAAGCCTTCCGACCGTGCTCGGCGAAGGCATGCAGCTCGCGCTGCTCGGCAGCGGCGACGCCGATCTCCAAAACGGATTCCGCGCAGCAGCTGAAAACAACCCGGGACGGATCGGTGTCGTGATCGGCTATGACGAGGCGCTCGCCCATTCCATCCAGGCCGGCGCCGATGCGCTTGTTGTGCCGTCGCGGTTCGAGCCTTGCGGTTTGACCCAGTTGTGCGCGCTGAGATATGGCGCCGTTCCGATCGTGTCCCGTGTCGGCGGCCTCGAAGATACCGTCGTCGACGCCGATGACGCGACACTCGCGAGCGGAACGGCGACGGGGTTCAAGTTCGGACCCGTCACGAGCGAAAATCTCGCCGCCACGCTGCGACGGGCGCATGGCGTCTTCCGCGACAAGCCGGAGTGGCGAAAGATTCAGCAGCGCGGTCTGTCAACCGATGTCTCCTGGCGCGATCGCGCCAGCCGCTATGCCGAGCTGTATCGCGAGCTTGCCGCAATACGCTATAGGTGAGCAGTCTCGCCGGGCCGAGTGTATTTTGAAATCCGAGGAAATCACGTGACCACTCCGAATCCCGCCGCAGGCAAGCCGATCCCTCCGAACGCGCTGGCGAACATTCCGAAGCTGGTGACCGCCTATTTCGCCTCGAAGCCGGACCCGGCCGATCCGGCGCAGCGCGTGGCGTTCGGAACGTCGGGCCATCGCGGCTCGTCGTTGAAGAATTCCTTCAACGAGGACCATATCCTGGCGACCACGCAGGCGATCTGCGACTATCGCCGCGAAGCCGGCCTCACCGGGCCGCTGTTCGTCGGCATCGATACCCATGCGCTCGCCGAGCCTGCGCTCGCCAGCGCCGTCGAGGTGTTTGCCGCCAACGGCGTCGACATCATGGTCGACCAGCACGGCGGCTACACGCCGACGCCGGTGATCTCGCACGCGATCATTTCCTACAACAAGGGAAGGACTAGCGGCCTTGCCGATGGCGTGGTCATCACCCCCTCGCACAACCCGCCGGAGGATGGCGGCTACAAATATAATCCGCCGCATGGCGGCCCGGCCGACACCGACGTCACCGCCAAGGTCGAGAAGCAGGCGAACCGCTATCTGGAGGCCGGGCTCAAGGGCGTCGCGCGGATGGACTACAATCGCGCGCGAAAATCGCCCTCGGTCCATGCCTATGACTACGTTACGCCTTATGTGGCCGACCTCGGCAATGTCGTCGACCTTGCGGCGATCAAATCCGCTGGCGTGCGGATCGGGATCGATCCCCTGGGCGGCGCTGCCGTGCATTTCTGGCAACCTATCGTGGACCGCTATGGCATCAAGGCGGATGTGGTCAATGAGCTGGTCGACCCGACCTTCCGCTTTATGACTGCGGACTGGGATGGCAAGATAAGGATGGATTGCTCCTCGACTTATGCGATGGCGAGCCTGATCCAGATGCGCGACAAATTCGATGTCGCCTTTGCGAACGACACCGATGCCGACCGCCACGGCATCGTGACGCGCACGAACGGCCTGATGAATCCCAATCATTTCCTCGCGACCTGCATTTCCTATCTGTTCACCCAGCGCACCGAGTGGAGCAGGGGCGCGGCGATCGGAAAGACCGTCGTCTCCTCTTCCATCATCGATCGCGTCGCGCGGAAACTCAATCGCAAGCTGGTGGAAACTCCGGTCGGCTTCAAATGGTTCGTCGAGGGCCTCGGCAGCGGATCGTTCGGCTTTGCCGGGGAGGAGAGCGCGGGGGCTTCATTCATCAAGCGCGACGGCTCGGTGTGGACCACCGACAAGGATGGAATCATCCTGGGGCTGCTCGCAGCCGAAATGCTGGCCAGGACCGGGCGTGATCCGAGCCAGCTTTTCAGCGAGCTCACCGCCGAGCTCGGCATGCCCTATTACGAGCGCATCGACATGCCGGCGACCGCGCCGCTGAAGAACGCGCTGAAATCGATGACGGCCGAGAAGCTCGGCATGAAGGAGCTCGGCGGCGATCCCGTCCGTACGACGCGCACCACCGCGCCGGGCAACAATCAGCCCTTCGGCGGCATCAAGGTCGAGACCGACATGGGATGGTTCGCGGCAAGGCCGTCCGGCACCGAAGATGTCTGCAAGGTCTATGCGGAAAGCTTTCGTGACGCGGCCCATCTGAAGCAGATCCAGGCCGACGCCCAGTCGGCCCTGGCAAGGCTGGTGTGACGTATCCGCGCGTCACACCTTCTCGACGTGTCAACTCGACGTTCTCCAGCGCGCGGCCGACGCTTTCGCCTCCTCAACATGGCGGGCTGACGGATGTTCCGATTGAAGCGCCGACCGGGGCGGAACTCGCTGGAACGTTTCGTCGCCTGGTGCGTAGGCTCGATGCTCTCGTCGCTCAACCCCCCGGACGTCGGGAGTTCGTGGGCCCCGGCGTTCGGTTGACGTCGGGGCCGCGAAAAGCGGGAGTATGTAAATGCCGCTTTATCATTTTGATCTGGTCAATACCAAGACGCATGTGGAAGCAGGCGACGTCGAATTGCCCGACGACATCGAGGCGATGGACTGCGCCGATTCGATCGCGCGCCGGGTCATGCAGGAGCAGCCCGAGGTGAGGAACCGCCACTTCGCAATTCTCGTCTGCAACGAGGACGGCCAGGAAATCTGTCGCCTGCCGCTCGACGTGCTTCACTAGTGCATGATGCCGAAAGGCACTTGGTGGTCTTTCGAATCTAGTTCGGAAAACAAGGAATCACAACGCGGTGGTATTTCACTCCATCGCGTTTGAGAGGTAACTGATGAGGCGAGGAGCAATCCGCCGACAAGAAACGTGCGCAAAACCGCTCACAAGACCGAATTGTGATGGAACCAGCCGCTATGGAACCGGCGAGGGTCGCATTACGATTGGATTACGCCGGTTGCATGTACGTCCATGCCTACCCATCTCGAATATATGAAATCATCGGACCTGTTGAGAGAAAACGCGGAAAATTGCCTGCAACTCGCGGAACGCGCGGAGGGCCAGCCGGCCGTCAAGCGCTACTCACGCATGGCGCAAGCATGGGCAGCCTTGGCTAACGAGCAAGACTGGCTCGACGGCGAAATCCCGCCGCTTGCGCCCAAGCCCGCCTCCAAATAGCTCCGCCACCAGTCGCTTCTGTACGCATTGCACTGGCGGCGTTTGGCGCGGCAGCCGCGTTGAGGGTGCTGCAGGTCTGCGCAAGCAATTCTGGTGCCGTCCCCGCGAAGGCGGGGACCCATAACCACAAGAAGCAGTTGTTGCGCCAAGCTGGGGCTGCCAGCGTGGCAGACGACAACGGCCTGTGATTATGGGTCCCGGATCAGCGCTCGCGGAGCTCGCTTGTCCGGGACGACGGTGTTCTACTTTATCGCGTTCTATGTATGTGCCGGCCAGTGCCGCTCGCGGAACCAGGCGCGATATTCCGACATCTTGGCGCGCTGCGTCTGCGGTGCATGGCGCTTGCAGGTCGAGGCCTCCTCGCTGTTCTCCGGCGCCGCCCAGCGCAGCTCCACGCAGTCGTTGGGATTGTAGGCCATCTCGAAATCAGCGGCCCGGCCGACCACGTCCTTGACCGAGAGCGTCCACGGCGAGCCGTCGCTGCGGGTATAGGTGATCTTGCGCGAGGCGAGCTCCGAAGCCAGCATGCCTTGCAATTCGTTCTTCATATCGGCCACGCTCTTGCCGGCGGGGATGGCGTAGCGGTCCGAGCGCCGCGCGAAGCGCTCGGGGAAATTCCGCACCACGTCGATCGCGATCAACAGGCGGAAATCGCGCGCCGGGGTCGAAAAATCCTCCCAAGCGCCGGTCGTCGCGAAGATCGCAGCGCCATCCGGCATGGTTGCGTCGCCGGCTGCCTTGGCCTGCCATTTCCGTCCGTTTTCCACCGACGTGACACGCGTCTTGATCTGCTCGGTCAGGCTGGTGATGGCGTCTTCCATCGCGCGCACCGGGTCGAGCGGATCGGGCGACATGACGTCGTCCATGCGATCGTAGAAATCCTCGGCCGCCATTTGCGACTGATCGGCCGAATAATCGCTGTATTGCGGATTGCTATTGATCTCGGCGTTGCTCAGCCGATGCATCGAACCGTTCCTTTCGCGCAGGATCGGGCGGAAATGCTTGAAGCCGGGGCTGCCGAGCGTGGGCTCGTGCGCGAACAGGAAGTTGCCGCGCCAGAAGCGCTTCCGCGTGACCGATCCGTCGGGCTCCGCGTCCACCGCGAGAAAGACGCCCGGCGTGCCGTTCGCTTCCGGCACGCGGCGCACCAGCATCAGCACATGGCCGTAAGGGTCGGCATACACCGTGCCGGGGCGTAGTGCCTGTTGTGTCAGCGGCACCGTGTAGAAATCGGCGCTTTCGTCGCCCGCGCGCGCGGCGCCGGTATGCACGACATCGCCGACGTCGCGCAGATATTCGCTGAAGTTTGTCGGCGGCTTCGGCTTGGGGGGAGCTGCCTTCGCAGGCGGAGCCGGAGGAAGTTGCTCGACGGGTGGATCCGATCGGCCGAAGAGGCTGAACGTTCTCGGTTGCTCCGGGGCCGGAAGGTCGGGGCCTGCCTGCGCGACGACTTGTTCGGGCGGCGGAGGCGGGCGCGTGACCTCGGGATGCGTAACGTCGAACCATTGGTAGCACTTCGGCGGCTTGCCGCCAAAGCCGCGCGAGCAATTCGAATAGCCGAATGGCAGCCCCATCTTGAAGGCAAAATACGCGCGCAGGAAGTAGACGAAGTCGGCGCAGTCTGGGCGAGAGCCGGTCTGCGTCATGTCTTCGTTGCGTCCCAGATAATTGAACAGGAAATTGCGCGACTGGTCGCGCAGCACTTCGTACCAGACCTTCCAGTCCAGATTTTGGTCGGGCGGCCCGTCGAACAGCTTGGCGATCCATGCCGAGAACAGGGCTTCGTTCGTCCTGTCCCAGCCGTTGCGCACCTGCCAGATCGTTCCCGGCGGGGTGCGGAGAGGCTCCGGCTTGCGCGCGGCGACGGCGATGTCGCGGCTGCAATCCGCCGCACCGTCGTGCTCCAGTCTCGCGTGCCAGGTGCCGGCAGCGGGAGCCGCGACCTCCGCAAACCACGAGTATGGTGGCCCGTCGTGCCGTTCCGGCGATTTGACCGCCACGCTTCCATCGGGCGCGATCAGCGACAGCACGCCATCGACCGGCTTCTCGGCTACGGCCATGACGCGCAACGGCGCGCCGGTCCAGGGCGCCAGGGGGGACGGCAGGATGGTCACCTCGGCCGCACTCGCGCAGCTATCGGACGCGGGTGCAGCCGGTGATTGCACCCTGGTTGCGGCCGGTGATTGCACCGTGGAGAGGAGCAGGAGGAAAGATCCGCCCATGATCAGCGAGACTGCCGTGGCAGCGGCAGCAAAGCGGCGCCCAACAACCATTCGGATTTGCCTTGGCTAGAGTTCCCCGGGACCCCCGTTCGGCCTGCCCGTCGGCCAGGTGGCAAGATACTGAGTTAGAACACAGAAGTCAGCGGAATTGAGTCCATTTTCCGTGGTCATTATGGGATCGTCCGGTCCGGTTCCATAGTCGCCGGGCGGTAAGTGGCGACACGGGTATGGGCGGGAGAGAAGATTTTTATGTCTTTGCTGGGTTCAAGCGGCGCATTGAGGATCCGGGCAGTTCGATTGGCTCTGGTCTGCCGGACGGCGGCGAAGGCCTTGGTGCTTCTCGCCTGCGTTTGGTCGCTGGTCGCGGTTCCCTTCGCCGATGCCGCCTCGACGAGACCCGTGGCCGCCGAAAACGGCATGGTGGTCACGGCCCAGCACCTGGCGACAGAGGTCGGTGTCGACATTCTCAAGCGCGGCGGCAGTGCGATCGATGCCGCCGTTGCTGTGGCCTACGCTCTGGCCGTGGTCTACCCGGCCGCCGGCAATCTCGGCGGCGGCGGCTTCATGACGATCGCCTTTGCCGACGGACGAAGGACGTTCCTGGATTTTCGCGAGAAAGCCCCGCATTCGGCGACCCCTGGCATGTTCCTCGACAAGGACGGAAACGTCATCAAGGGCCTGAGCACGACCGGCTGGCTCGCGGTCGGCGTTCCCGGCACCGTGTCGGGGCTGGAATATGCGCGGGAAAAATACGCCACGATGACGCGGGCGGCGTTGATCGCGCCGGCGATCGCGCTGGCCGCGAACGGATTCACGCTGGACCAGGGCGACGTCGACATGCTGGCCACCGCTACCGACGATTTCAAAAGATTTCCGACGACCGGCGAAATCTTCCTCAACAATGGACGGCCGTTTGCGGCCGGCGAAAAGTTGCTTCAGCCTGACCTCGCCAACACGCTGCGTTTGATCAGCGAGCGGGGCGTCGACGGCTTCTATCGCGGCAAGACCGCGGCGGATATCGTCAAGGCGAGCCAGGCCGGCGGCGGGATCATTGATCAGAACGATCTGGAGAGCTACAGGACTCGCGAATTTCCGCCCGTCGAGTGCGATTATCGCGGCTATCACGTGATCTCGGCGCCTCCGCCCAGCGCCGGCGGTGTTGCCCTCTGTGAGATGCTGAACGTCCTGGAGGGATATCCGCTCCGGGAGCTGGGCTGGGGCTCGGCGCAAGCGCTGCATGACGAAATCGAGGCGATGCGTCATGCCTTTGTCGACAGAAACCTGCTTGGCGATCCGGACTTCGTCGGCAATCCGGTCCGCGAGCTGATCGACAAGAGTTACGCTGCAAAAATCCGGAGCGCAATAAAGCCGGACAAGGCCGGGATCTCCAGCGAGATCGGGTCGGGAGTCGTGCCTCACGAAGGCATCAACACGACGCACTTTTCGATCATCGACCACGCCGGCAACGCCGTTTCGATGACCTATACGCTCAATGACTGGTTCGGCGCGCGCGTCGTCGCATCAGGCACGGGCGTGTTGATGAATGACGAAATGGACGATTTCACGCCAAACCCCGCTTCGGCCAACGCGAACGGGGCGCAGGGAAATTTGAAAGCAAGCGCGAACGCCATCGCGCCAGGCAAGACTCCGCTGAGCTCGATGACCCCGACGATCATCACCAGGGACGGCAAGCCTGTCCTCATTCTCGGCACGCCGGGCGGAAGGCGCATCATCACGACGGTTCTGCAAACCATCCTGAACGTCGTCGATTTTCAAATGAACATTCAGGAAGCCGTCGATGCCCCTCGCATTCATCATCAATGGCTGCCCGATGTGACCGATGCCGAGCCCTACGCTCTTTCGCCCGACACCCGCGGAATATTGCAGGGAATGGGGTATCGCATCGAAAATGAGCCGCTCGCCAACCATGTCGAGGCGATCATCGTCGGTGCACCGGCCCTTGAGGGAAAGCCGGTCGCTCGAAACAGGTTCTATGGCGCGAATGATCCGCGTCCCGGCACGGGACTGGCGCAAGGGTATTAGCGTCCGGCGCGGTCATCACGCTACAGCGTGATGAGTTTAGGTCAGATTGGAGCCGCAATGACAGTGCACCTCTCCCCTTGTGGGCTAATTTCAGCACGGATGTTGCAGTGCGAGTCAGGAATGTTGCGGTGCGATTCGTGTTGAAGCAGGTGAATCTGGCGTGATTCTGTGTTCGCC
>Ga0207661_10002085_pt1 | contig 13758 bp, 15 predicted proteins | sample KBSC713LmetaG_FD_184337 | JGI IMG/M metagenome (GOLD analysis project Ga0207661, IMG submission 184337) | Corn rhizosphere microbial communities from Kellogg Biological Station, Michigan, USA - KBS C7.1-3L metaG (SPAdes) (version 2) | ecosystem: Host-associated > Plants > Roots > Rhizosphere ... | reverse complement strand
GATCGCGTCGTCGCTGAGGATCTCCGTCTCGGCTTCGATCACTTCCCTGATGGCAGCTTTGACCGCCTCGGCTGCGGCGCCTTCGCCCTCCGCCGACTGGACGCCCGAGCCGAAGAAATATTTGAGCTCGTAGAGGCCGCGGTCGCACAGCAGATATTTGTTCGAGGTGACGCGGCTCACGGTCGATTCGTGCATGCCGATCGCGTCGGCGACCTCGCGCAACGTCATCGGCTTCATTGCCGACACGCCGCGCTCGAAGAAGCCCTGCTGCCGCTTGACGATCTCGGAGACGACCTTGACGATCGTCCGCGCGCGCTGGTCGAGCGCTTTCACCAGCCAGTTGGCGCTCTGCAGGCATTCGCTGAGCCACGCCCGCGACTTCCTGTCCTGCGGCCCAGACCTGAGCTCCTGGTAGTAACGGCGGTTGACGAGAAGGCGCGGGAGCGTCGCCTGGTTGAGCTCGACGGCGAAGCCATTGCGAGTGCGGCGGACGAACACGTCGGGCGTCACGTCCTCGGCGCCCTGCCTCGAGAACTGGCAGCCGGGCTTGGGGTCATAGGCCCTGAGCTCGCGGATCATGTCGGCGAGGTCTTCGTCGTCGACGCCGCAGATGCGTTTCAAGTCGGCGGTGCGGCCCTTCGACAGCAAATCGAGATTGTCGATCAGCCGCGCCATGGCCGGATCGTAGCGATCGGCCGCCTTGGCCTGCAGAGCGAGGCATTCGGCCAGCGAGCGAGCGCCGACTCCCGGCGGCTCGAGGTCTTGGACCAACGCCAATGCTTGTTCGACCGCGGAGAGGGGCGCGCCACTCAGGTCCGCAATGTGCTGGAGCGGCACGGTCAAATAGCCGGTTTCCTCGAGCGTCTCGGCGATGATCCGCGCGAGGTCGCCGACAGGCCCGGAAGCGCCATGCAGCTGGTCGATCAAATGCTCAGCGAGCGATCCTGCGGAATATTGAACCCGGTCGAAATCAAAGGCTTCGTCGCCGCCGCCTGACGTCACGACGTCGGAAAAGCTGTCGGTCTCCAGCGCTTCCGACTGCCAGTCGACATCGAGCGGCCGGTCGTCAGCGGCCTGCCCCATGATCAGGTCGTCTGCGCCCGGCTCGTCAGGCGCCTCGTCGCTGTCGGTCTCGTCGCCCGCGAAATCGCCCGCGGGTTGCTCGTCGGGCTCGTCGCTACGCGCTTCGAGCAACGGATTCTTCGAAACCTCCTCGGCGATAAACGCATCGAGCTCGAGGTTGCTGAGCTGCAACAGCTGGATCGCCTGCCGGAGTTGGGGCGTGAGGACCAGCTGCTGCGATTGGCGGATGCTTAGGGAGGGGCCCAGGCCCATGGGACAGGCTCGTTACAGCGCGAAGCTTTCGCCGAGGTAGAGGCGCCGGACCTCCTGGTCGGCGACCAACGCTTCGGGAGTACCAGCGAACAGGACCTGGCCGTCGTAGATGATGCAGGCGCGATCGACGATGTCGAGCGTCTCGCGGACGTTGTGGTCCGTGATCAGCACCCCGATCTCGCGGCTCTTCAATTCTCGGACCAGCTCACGGATGTCGGAGATCGAGATCGGGTCGATGCCGGCGAACGGCTCGTCGAGCAGCATGATCGAGGGATGCGCCGCCAGCGCACGGGCGATCTCGCAGCGCCGCCGCTCGCCGCCCGACAGCGCCATCGCCGGCGAGTCGCGCAAGGCGGTGAGCCCGAATTCGCCGAGCAGCTGCTCGAGCCGCTCATCACGGACGTGCCTGTCCGGCTCCGACGCCTCGAGCACGGCGACGATATTCTCCTCGACCGTCATCCCGCGGAAGATCGAAGTCTCCTGAGGCAGATAGCCAAGGCCGAGGATCGCCCGGCGGTACATCGGCAGCTCGGTGATATCCTGGCCGTCGAGGAAGATGCGGCCGCTGTCCGGCTTCACCAGGCCCATGACCGAATAGAAGCAGGTCGTCTTGCCCGCGCCGTTCGGTCCGAGAAGGCCGACAACCTCGCCCCGATGCACCTCGAGGCTGACGTCATGGAGCACGGCGCGCTTGTCGTACGATTTCGCGATCGAGCGGACCTCGAGCCCGCCGTCGACCGCCCGCGGCTCGGCGGCGGGGCGTACCAGGGCGGAGGTCTCGTTCACTCTATTTCTGCTGTTGCTGCTGCCGCTGGGGAACAGTGAAGTGGCCGGTCACCCGGCCGCCGCTCGAATTGACGCCAGGAGGGCCGCCGTCGACCACGGCGCGCCCGGAATCGAGGTCGATCACCAGCCGCTGGCCATTAACCTGATTGTTCTCGCGATCGAGCTGCACGTTGCCGAGCAAAGTGATCAGCTTCCGGTCGAGGTCGTAGATGCCGATGTCGCCCTTGGCCGTTTCGGACGGGCTCTTGACCACCACGCCGCCGGCCGCGTCCAGGCGGTGGATCTGCACGTTGTTGCCGCCCGAACCGCCCGAATAAGCGACCGTCAGCCGCGGCGTGTCGAGACTCAGGTCCTGCTGTACCGCGTGGACATTGCCGACGAAGACGGCGCGGTCGGCGCGGTCCTGAACCTCGATGCGGTCGGCGCTGACATCGACCGGCGCGTTGCTGTTGTGCCCTTTGAGCGCGGAGATCGGCTGCTCCTGCTTCACCTGAGCGAAGGCGGCGGTCGCTACGGCGGCGGTCACTGCAAGGATGATGCCAATTCTGCTCACGCCCATCATCTGACCGCCCCTTGCACGATTTTCAAGCGAGCGCCGCCGTCGAGCACCACGACTTTGTCGTTGAGGTCGGCGGCAATATGGCCGGCCTGGAACTGCCCGAGCCGCATCGCCCCTTGGGCCGGTCCCTGGCTGGCGAGCCGGCGCCGCTTCAGATCGACGAGGACATTGCTCGTGCTGAGCTGGAATCCGTCCTGGCCGGCGACCTTCACCGGCCCGTCGACCGCAACCTTCTGCGTGTCGATATTGTAGCGGCCCTGGTTGGCGACGATCATCAGCGGCCCTTGGGGCTGCTGCAGCCTGGCGAACATGCCGCGGATGTCGACCAGCGGCGTCTCCGAGCTGCGCTGCACCGCCCGGTTCGCAATCATCACGAACTGCTGCCCCTTCTCATCGGTGCCGGTGTAGCGTGCCGCCTCCACACGCATCCGCTCGGGCGCGCTCTGCACCTTCTTCTTGTCGAGAATGAAGCTGACGTCGCCCTTCTTTTCGAGCGGGGCGACAGCGAGAATCGCGAGCAGGATTCCGACCGCGCTCGGCAGTACGATCTTGGCCAGGCGGACGATCCGGTCGTGACCGCTGCCCGGCTCGGCCCAGCGCTGCTTGACCACGCGCTCGCTCGCCGCTGCCTTAGCCATCAGCCGTCGTGCGCGAAAATGTCCTGCTCGGGCCAGCCGGCGATATCGAGCAGGGCCCGGGTGGGCAGGAAATCGAAGCAGGCCTGGGCGAGCGCCGTGCGGTCCTCGCGCGCGAGCCGCTCGTCGAGCTTCTCCTTGAGCTGGTGGAGGTAGCGCACGTCGCTCGCGGCATAGTCGCGCTGCGCGTCGGTCAGCTCGTCGGCGCCCCAGTCACTCGTCTGCTGCTGCTTCGACACGTCGATGTTGAGCAGCTCTTTAATGAGGTCCTTGAGGCCGTGGCGGTCGGTGTAGGTGCGGACCAGGCGCGAGGCCGTGCGCGTGCAATAGACCGGGGCCGCCATGATCCCGAGATACGCGCTCATGATGCCTAGGTCGAAGCGGCCGAAATGATAGAGCTTGAGCCGATTCGAATCGGCGAGCAGCGCTTTCAGATTGGGCGCCGAATAGTCGCTGCCGCGCCGGAAATGGACGAGATGTTCGTCGCCCTTTCCGTCCGACAACTGCACCACGCACAGCCGGTCGCGCCCGGGCACCAGCCCCATCGCCTCGGTGTCGACCGCGATCGGCCCGTCGGCGAATCTCACTTCGGCGGGGAGGTCATCGTGGTGCAAATGGACGGTCATTCCTACTCCCTTGGACAAGGTCTGAAGCGCTTTAGTCTGCTTGCGACCTCCCTTGCCAGCCCCGCCTCCAACTGAGTCACTAGAGCCGCCCCATTTTTTCCTGTAAGGGCCTGAACGGTGCGTGAGTGAATTACGCGCCATGACCGGTTGCGCCATTTGGCCCGAGCGCGTTGGTTTGTGGGGTAGGCGGGCTCAGATATTCGGACGGTGCATGGGTTTCGATAGAGGGCGCAAGGGGGACCGCGGCGGGCGCGGCCGCGACAAGCGCGAAGGCTTCGGCGGCGAAGACAGTTTCGCAGGTGAGTTCAGCTACCAGGATCGCGGCGGCTTCGCCGGCGGCGGCGGAGGCCGCGGCGGCGGAGGCGGCTATGGTGACCGCGGCGGCTTCGGCGGCGGCGGTGGCGGCGGCTACGGTGGTGGCGGCGGCGGAGGCGGTGGCTTCCGCGGCGGGGGTGCCGGTGGCGGCGGCGGCGGTTTTCGCGGCGGCGGCGGTGGCGGCATGCCTCCCCAGGTCGTTGGCGAAGGGAAGGGCGTCGTCAAATTCTTCAATCCGCAAAAGGGCTTCGGCTTCATCGTTCGCGATGACGGCGGAGAGGACGTGTTCGTCCACATCTCGGCGGTCGAGCAGGCGGGTCTCACCGACCTCGCCGACGGGCAGCCGCTCGAGTTCACTCTGGTCGATCGCGGCGGCCGGATCTCGGCGACGAACCTCCGCATCGAGGGCGAACCGATGGCGGTCGAACGCAGTGGCGGCGGCGGCGGCGGTGGTGGACCGCAGCGGCAGCTGACCGGCGAAAAGGCCAGTGGCACCGTCAAGTTCTTCAACGCCATGAAGGGCTTCGGCTTCATCCAGCGTGATGATGGTCAGCCCGACGCTTTCGTCCACATTTCGGCCGTCGAGCGCGCGGGAATCCCGACGCTCAACGAGGGCGATCGGCTCGAGTTCGAGCTCGAGGTCGACCGGCGCGGCAAATATGCCGCGGTGAACCTTCAGCCGATCAGCTGAGATTGAACCAGGACTAAGGGGGCGAAGGGCCGGAGGCGGAAGCTTCCGGCCCTTTTCTTTTGCCTACATTGCACTGGCGTAGAACGCCGCGAGATCGGCCTTGAGCTGCCGCGACGAGACCGGGTCGATGTACATCATGTGGCCCGCCGGATAGTAGGTATAGCGGATGTTCGCCTGCAGCTGCGGCTCCAAGGCCATATGCTCGAACTCATATTCCGCGCCATGAAACGGCGTTGCCAGATCGTAAAAGCCGTTCACTGACAGGACCTTCATGCGCGGGTTCTGGCGCATCGCATCGGCGAGGTCGACGCTGGTATCGGCGATCTGCTGGCGGCCATCGGCGCTCTTGTGCTGGAAGCTCCAGTTGCCCCCCTGCGTCTGCGCATAATTGTTTGGGCGATAGGTGAGCGGCGTCTTATAGCCGAGATTGCCGAACAGATAGTCGTTGAGCGCGCCGACGAAGCCGCCGGTGATCGCGCTGCCCTGCGGATCGTAATCGGCCGATTCTCCGACATTGTCCGGCTCGGTGCCCACATAGCGCGAGTCGATCCGTCCGATGATCTGGTGGCGGTCGCGCAGTAATTCGCGCCGGAAGCGGCTCGGGTCCACCCGCAGGTTCGCGCGCACGATATAGTCGGCCGACAACCCCGTGAGTTGCGCCATCTGCTGCGCAACCTGCTGTTTTTCCTCGGCGCTGATGCGGTTCCCCTTCTGCAGAGCGAGTGCGTAAGGGCCGCTGGCGAAGGCGCGCGCCTGCTGCAGGAACGACTGGAGCGGCGGCTTTCCGGGAACCTTGCCGTGGTACCAGGCGTCGGCCGCGTAGGTCGGGAGAAAGTCGACCAGCGCCTGGTCACCCTGGAAGTCCGCAAAGTTGAAGACCGTGGAGACGAAGGCGATGCCGTTGAGCTGCACGCCCGCGTTCAGCAGCGAATCGGAGAGGCCCGCGGCGCGGGTCGTCCCGTAGCTTTCGCCGATGATGAACTTGGGGCTGTTCCAGCGCTGGTATTTGGTCAGGTAGCGCTGGATCGTGCGGGTGAAGACGTCGAGGTCGTTGTCGACTCCGAACAGGTCCTTGGGCTCGGCCTTGCCGAGCTCGCGCGACAGTCCGGTGGTCGGCGCGTCGATGAACACGAGATCGGTGAGGTCGAGGAGGGTGTCGGGGTTGGGCCCGTAGCGGAACGGGGGACCGGGAATAGTCTCCGGCGTCGAGGCGTCGACCTTCATCGGCCCGAACGAACCCATGTGCAGCCACATGGTCGAGGAGCCCGGCCCGCCGTTGAACAGGAAGGTGACCGGCCGCACCCGCCCCGGCGAAGGGATGGTGTAGGCGACGTAGAACATGCTCGCGATCGGCTCGCCCTTTTCGTTGCGAACCGTCAGGTGCCCCGGAGTGACGGTGTAGGCGAGCGTGCGGCCGCGGAACGGGATCGAGCGCTGGACCGGCTGGGCGTCTTCCTCAACGCTCGCCTTGACCACGTCCTTGTCCTCTTTGGCGGAGTCCGTCTTCACGTCCTTCGGCGGCACGTCGCCGGCCTGGTTGGCCTGGGCGAAGGCAGGGGCGCCGAGCGCGAGAGCGAGGGCGAGCAGAGACGAACGCATCATTGTCCTTTCATCGGGATTGGGCGGCCTTCGACCATGACATAGTCGACGCGCTGAACAGCCGTCGGATCGACCAACGGGTCCCCTTCGACTGCAATCAGGTCGGCGGACTTGCCGGGATCGAGTGTCCCGGTCTCAGCCGAAAGACTCATGAGATCGGGGCCGCCCTTGGTTGCGGCGATCAGCGCGTCGCGCGGGCTCATGCCGCCCTTGGTGACCATCAGCGCCAGTTCCTTGTTGGCGTCGGTGTGGGGGGCGACCGCGCTGTCCGTCCCGAGGGCGATGTGAACGCCGTTGCGATAGGCGAGGTTGAGTCCCTTGCCCCACGCAACGAAAGCCTGCCGGGCCTTGATCTCGGAGGCGGCAGGCAACTTGCCGGTGCCGATCAGGCTTGCGGCGCCGTTGAACGCGAGCAAGGTCGCGACATAATATGTGCCCCGCGCCTTCATATCCCTGGCGCCCTGCTCGTCGATGAAGGTCCCGTGCTCGATCGAATCGACGCCCGCCCGGACAGCGGCGTCGATGCCGTTCGTCCCGTGCGCGTGGGCGGCGACCTTGAGGCCCATGAAGTGGGCCATGTCGCAAATCGCCCGCATCTCCTCGTCGGTGAAGTGCTGCTCGAGCCCGCGCGTGCCGGGGTCGAGCACGCCGCCGGTCGCCATGATCTTGATCCAGTCGACGCCGGCCGCGGCGAGCTGCCGCACAACCTTCTGGCATTCCTGCGGGCCGGTGCAGACGCTGGGGTCGAGATGCGCTTCGTCGAGCGCTTCGGCGAGCTCGGGCGGAAGACCCGTCGCCGGGTCGGCGTGACCACCAATGATCGACAATGGCTGGCCCGCGACCTTGATTCGCGGACCGGGGAAGCGTCCCTCGGCGACGGCGTCGCGAACCGCGATGATGGCGCTGGTGTTGCCGCCGAGATCGCGCACGGTCGTGAAGCCACCGCGCGCCATTTCGAGCGCATGGGTGAGCCCGACCGTGGTCTCGTAGGGCACCGAATATTTCTTGGTGTAGCGGTTGTACCAGGGCTGGCCGCTGGTGCCGGTGAGATGCACATGCGCGTCGGTCATCCCGGGCATGACCGTGCGCGCGCGCTCGTCGATGACGATTGCGCCCGCAGGCGCGGTGAAACCCGGTTCGATTCGCGTCACGCGGCCATTGTCGACGATCACCGTCGAAGCGCCACGCTCGGCCTGCGCGGCGTCGACGATCAGGTGCCCGGCCTGGATCGCGTAGGTTTCGGCATTGGCGGTTGCAGCCATCGCCAGCGCGGCCGCGCCCGCGAGCAGAGTCTTGAGCATGTGGGTCCCCTCCGGAGAGGCGCACAGGCTTAGCGCCCTTTGCGGCGGCTTCAAGTTACCATCGATTGGAGGGTTGATAGCTGGTCAGCCTCGGCTGCAGGCTTGTCGGTGCGGATGCGGCTGATGCGGGGGAACCGCATCGCGAGGCCGGACTTGTGTCGCGTGCTCTTGTGGATCGAGTCGAACGCGACTTCGAGCACCAGGCTCTTCTCGACCTCGCGCACCGGGCCGAAGCGCTCGACGGTGTGCCCGCGGATCCAGCGGTCGAGCCATTTGAGCTCTTCGTCGGTGAAGCCGAAATAAGCCTTGCCGACCGGCAGCAGCTCGCCCTCCCCGGTCCAGCAGCCGAAGGTGTAATCGGAATAATAGCTCGAGCGCTTCCCCGAGCCGCGCTGGGCGTACATCAGCACGCAGTCGGCGGTCAGCGGGTCCCGCTTCCATTTGTACCACAGGCCGGTGCGGCGCCCCGCGACATAGGGACTGTCGCGCCGCTTGAGCATGATGCCCTCGATGGCGACGTCGCGGGCGTTTAGCCGCAGGTCCTCGAGTTCCTCGAAACGTGTCGCCTCGATCAGCTGCGACACGTCGAAGTGCTGTCCGTCCAGCCGCGCAGCGAAATCTTCGAGCCGGACGCGGCGCTGCTCCCAGGGGAGACCGCGCAGATCCTCGTCGCCGTCGAACAAAATGTCGTAGAGGCGCACGAACGCCGGATAGGCGCCGAGCATTTTCTGGCTGACGTTCTTGCGCCCGAGACGCTGCTGGAGTGCGTTGAAGCTCGCCGCCGATTCGACTTCGAGGCCGGAACCCTGGGCTTCGCCGCGGACCAGCAGCTCGCCGTCCAGCACGCCGCTTTCCAGGAACGCCTCGGCAATATCGGGAAAGCTGCCCGAAATGTCGTCGCCGGTCCGGCTGTAAAGCCGCGTCTCGCCGCTGGCGTGGACGAGCTGAACGCGGATGCCGTCCCACTTCCACTCGGCCGCATAATCCTCGAGCGAGACTTTGGTGTCGTCCAGCGGGTGGGCGAGCATGAACGGGCGGAACACCGGCACGTCACGCGCGGTCGGCTGGGCGCCGCGGCCCTCGGCCCAGTCGAACAGCTCGGTGAACGGCGGCCCGAGGCCGTGCCACACTTCCTCGACCGCTTCGACCGCGAGTCCGAACGCCTGGGCCAGCGCCTGCTTGGCGAGCCGCGCGTTGATTCCGACGCGGAGCTCGCCGAGCGCGAGCTTCAGCAGCGCGAACCGGCCGGAGGCATCGAGATGGTCGAGCATCGAGGCAAGCACGCGCGGCGCGTCCATCTTCGAGGCCGAGCGCAGCCGCTCGATCGCATCGCTGATTCGGATCGTGGCATCGTCGGCCTCGGGAACGCCGGTCGCCGACGTCGGCCACAGCAGCGCCACCGTCTCCGCCGTATCGCCGACATAGTCGCGGCTCATGTAGAACAGCACGGGGTCGAGCCGCTCCTCGACGAGACCGCGGATCGCCGCCGGCTTCACGTGTGGGATGTCGAGCGTGCCGGTAAGCGCGGCGAGTCCGTAGCCGCGGTCGGGATCGGGCGTTTCCTTGAGGTAATAGCCGATGAGCTTGAGCTTGGTGTTGCGCGAGCGCGTGTAGACGAGATCGTCGAGCAGCTGCGAGAAGGCGCGCATTGCGCCTCTAATGCATGAAGGCGGCTACGGTGTCAGTGGAGGCGAATGGCGAGAGCGGCGAGGATGGTGGCGCAGTCGTTTTCGGATTCGCTGTCGAGCGCTTCGTCGACATGCTCGAGGCAGGTCTGCACCGCGAGGCGGTGGCCGGGCAGAAGCGCAAGCTGCGTCGAGTGCCGGGCGAGGCTTTCGAGCGTCGCCAGACCGTTCAGCGCAGCAAGGTGCCGGATCGCGTCCATGCGGGCGTAGAGATCGAGAGGGGAGAGGCGTGGCCCCGCGTCGCGGATCTCGGCCACGCGCAGGCCGATCTCGTTTCTCACCTTGGCGAGCGGATCGGTAGCCATGCGTCGCGTCCTCCTGATTTAACGGAGGTTCGCCCAAAGTCGTTAACAGCTCGTTACGGCTGTGCGTCAGTTGACAGACTCGACCGCTTTCGTCATTGGAGCCGCCGACTTCGAGCGGCCGCGGCCGCTTTTCTTTTTTCAATCGGGAACAAGGCCATGGCCAAGCCGGCAACCGTCAAGATCAAGCTCGTCAGTACCGCCGACACGGGCTTCTTCTACGTGACCAAGAAGAACCCGCGCACACAGACCGAGAAGCTGAGCTTCAAGAAGTACGACCCGAAGGCGCGCAAGCACGTCGAGTTCAAGGAAGCCAAGATCAAGTGACGAGCCTTTAGGCTCGTCATCCCGGCTTCGGAGCCGGGATCCGTCTGCTTTCTAGCAATGGTGAGAAGGCAGGCCCCGGATCAGGTCCGGGGTGACGGCTCGGCGTGAGAAGCCGCCGGCTCGTGCTTTCCCGCCAGCAGATCGTCCACGGTCTGCGCGAACCTCACTACCGAAATCGGCTTCGACACATAGGCTTGCGCCCCCGCGGCGCGGATGCGTTCCTCGTCGCCGTGCGCCGAATAAGCCGTCACCGCCATGATCGGCACGTCGGCCAATTGCTCGTCCTTGCGGATCAGCCGGATGAGGTCGAGGCCGCTGACATGCGGCAGCTGGATATCGGTGATCACCAGGTCGGGGGAAAAGTGGCGCGCCGCGTCGAGCGCGAAGCGGCTGTCGGTAACCGCCTCCGGTTCATGCCCGTGCGCGGCGAGAAGGTCGCAGAACAGCTTGATGTTCAGCGCATTGTCCTCGACGATCAGGATCTTGGCCAACTCGCTTCCTTCTCCTCGGGCCGCAGCTTAGGGCGTGCCGCAGCATAGTCCACATGATCCGGTCGCACTTGCCCTTGCCGCGCTTGCGGCAACGCTTGGGTCCGAGCGGCGGGCGCAGCGGTTCATCGACCTGACCGGAATCGGGACGGACGAGCTTCGCGCCCGGGCCGGCGATCCGGTGCTTCTGGCAGCGCTGCTCCGCTTCCTCGAGGGGCACGAGCCCGATCTCGTCGCCGTCGCCGAAGAGCTTGGCGTCGAGCCGGCTGTGCTCGTAGAGGCGCGGCGCGAGCTCGAGGAAGGGAAGACATGAAGACCATCCTGATCACCGGCGCAACGGCAGGCTTTGGCGAGGCCGCGGCGCGCAAGTTCGTCGCCGGCGGCTGGAGAGTGATCGGCACCGGCCGGAGAGAGGAGCGGCTGAAGGCATTGCAGGAGGAACTCAGCGACGCGTTCCTGCCGCTCGTGATCGACATGCGGGATATCGCCGCGGTGGAGAGCCTCGCGCGGCTCAACGGCCGATGGGGTGAGATCGACCTGCTGCTCAACAATGCCGGGCTCGCCCCGCCGACAGACCCGTTGCCGGAGACGGAATGGGACAAGATCGAAACGGTGATCGAGACCAACATCACCGGCCTCGTCGCGCTGACCAGGGCGCTCCTGCCCATGCTGATCGAGCGCAAGGGGCAGATCATCAACCTGTCGTCGGTCGCGGCGACCTATCCGTACAAGGGCGGCGCGGTTTACGCCGGCACCAAGGCGTTCGTGCGCCAGTTCTCGCTCGACCTCCGCTGCGACCTCGCTGGGACCGGCGTCCGCGTGACATCGGTCGAGCCGGGCATGGCCGAGACGGAGTTCACCATCGTCCGCACTGGCGGCGACAAGGAGGCGTCGGACAAGCTCTACGCCGGCATGAACCCGATGACCTCGGAGGATCTCGCCGACCTGTTCTGGTGGCTCGCGAATTTGCCGCCGCACCTCAACATCAACACGGTCGAGCTGATGCCGGTCAGCCAGAGCTTCGCCGGCTTCACGGTGACGCGCCAGGGTTGATTCGCTCGCTCGCGAGTGCTTGGGGCGGGCCCATGAGCATCGACAATCGCCTCGCGGAGCTCGGTATCGCGCTCCCGCAACCCGCCGCCCCCGTCGCGTCCTACGTTCCCGCCGTCGAGTCCGGCGGCTTGCTCCACATCTCCGGCCAGGTCAGCTTCGCCGAGGACGGTAGCCTGATCAAAGGCCGCCTCGGCGAGGATACCGACCTCGACGGCGGCATCGCGGCGGCACGCCGCTGCGGGATCATGCTGCTCGCGCAAATGAAGGCGGCGCTCGGTTCGCTCGACCGCGTCGAGCGGGTCGTGAAGCTCGGAGTCTTCGTCAACAGCGCGCCCTCCTTCACCGACCAGCCGAAGGTAGCCAACGGCGCTTCCGAGCTGATGCAGGAGGTGTTCGGCGAGGCTGGGCGTCACGCGCGCAGCGCGGTCGGCGTCGCGGTCCTCCCGCTCGGCGTCGCGGTCGAGGTCGACGCCATTGTTGCGGTGAAGGCCTAGTTCATTTTCAACGGCTTACCCACCTAAGGGGTATGGCCGACCGCGAATCCGAGATCGTCGCCAAGATCGCCTCGTGCGTCGGCGGCCTCAACGCCACCGCGTGGGACCGGCTCGTTGGCGGCGACCCATTTCTTAGCCACGCGTTCCTCTCGTCGCTGGAGGATTCGAACAGTGTCGGCCGCGGCACCGGCTGGACGCCCGCGCCGATCCTGGTCGAGGAGGAAGGCCGGCTGGTCGCGGCCACTCCCGCCTACCTCAAGACCCACAGCCAGGGCGAATATGTGTTCGACCACGGCTGGGCCGACGCGTGGGAACGTGCCGGCGGCCAATATTATCCCAAGCTGCAGGTCGCCGTCCCGTTCACGCCCGTGCCGGGGCCGCGGCTCCTCGGGAATCGTCCCCAGCAGCTGCTCACGGCGATCGAGGCGGTCACCATGCAGAACGAAATCTCGTCGGCGCACATCACCTTCATCGACGACAACGGACTCGCCGAAGCCGAGCGACGGCAATGGCTGATCCGCGACGGCATCCAATATCACTGGTTCAACCGCGGCTATGCGAGCTTCGACGACTTCCTTGCCTCGCTCAAACATTCGAAGCGCAAGTCGATCCGCAAGGAGCGGCGCGATGCGTGCGAGGGGCTCGAGATCCGCGCGCTGCGCGGGGATGAGATCGGCCCGTCCGACTGGGACGCGATGTGGGCGTTCTACCAGGACACCGGCTCAAGGAAGTGGGGCCGGCCTTATCTTACCCGCGCCTTCTTCGATCTTATCGGCGAGCGCATTGGGGACAAGGTTCTGCTGTTCCTCGCCTATCGCGGCTCCAGGCGCATTGCCGGCGCGCTGAACTTCATCGGCGCCGACACGCTCTACGGCCGCTACTGGGGATGCATCGAGGAGGTGCCGTTCCTTCATTTCGAGCTCTGCTACTATCGCGCCATCGAGTGGGCGATCGAGCAGGGCCTCACGTGCGTCCAGGCGGGCGCGCAGGGCGAGCACAAGGTCGCGCGCGGCTATGAGCCGGTGGTGACGAAAAGCGCGCATTTCATTCCGAACCGCAGCTTCAGGGATGCCGTCGAGCAATTCTTGGACGCCGAGCGCGAGGGCATTGCCGCCGAGGTCGAATGGCTGCGGCGCGACCTGCCCTACCGCTCCTCCTCGTCCGAATAGACGCGCACGGTCCGGCCGCTCGCATCGGCCATGCCGCGATACATTGCGGGAGTGGTGAAGCCCCAGGCGGCCTCGCCGTCGGGCGCGACGGCGATCAGCCCGCCCTTGCCGCCGAGCGATTCGACGTCCGCCAACACGGCATCGAGCGCGCGCTGCAGCGATTGCCCGCCGAGGTGCACGCGTTCGGCCAGCTGGTGCGCCGCGACCGCGCGGACGAAATACTCGCCTGAGCCGGTTGCGGAGACGGCGGCGGCACGGTCGTCGGCATAGGTGCCGGCGCCGATCAGCGGCGAATCGCCGACCCGGCCCCAGCGCTTGGCCGTCAGACCGCCCGTGGAGGTCGCGACTGCAACATGGCCGTCGACGTCCACCGCGACGGCGCCGACGGTGCCA
>Ga0207661_10002084_pt1 | contig 13760 bp, 13 predicted proteins | sample KBSC713LmetaG_FD_184337 | JGI IMG/M metagenome (GOLD analysis project Ga0207661, IMG submission 184337) | Corn rhizosphere microbial communities from Kellogg Biological Station, Michigan, USA - KBS C7.1-3L metaG (SPAdes) (version 2) | ecosystem: Host-associated > Plants > Roots > Rhizosphere ... | reverse complement strand
CTCGACCGTCTCCGTTTCCTTCACCGGCCGCTCCGCCCGCTTCCCGCCGCGCAGCAACAGCACCGCCACGAGCGCGTGCACGCACACAGAGGCGACCCACGCCACCCAGGATCGTGAGCGCCCTGCACGCATGATGCGCCGTCAAGTGTGACCGACGCGAACGCGAGAGGGTTGTCCCTCGCGCCGTCAGGGCGCCGCGCGGTAAGCCTGAGCGAACGTATCGGCGAACGTCTCGAATGACGTCGTCGTCCTCACGCTCTCGTTCCCCGGTTGCTGCCCTATGGTGCCAGCGTTGAACGCCTGCGCCATCTCGAGGAACAGGCGCGCGGCCCCGGGATCGAACCCCGCGCTCTCCAGCCCTTGCACGTACCCTGCGTCGGGGAACCGGACGTACGGCAGGTCGGGCTTCCCGATCGCCTTCCCCAGCACAGCGGTGGCTTCCGGCATCGTGAGATCGCGCGGACCGATCAGCTCGCGCACCTTGACGCCCGCGAAGTCGGCCTTGCTCAGCGCCTCGGCCGCGACGACGCCGATGTCGGCCGCGGCGATGGTCAGCATCTGGGTGCCGGGCTCGATCGCGCCGCCGTTGATCCCCTGGTGCTTGATGAGCCCTAGGGTGCCGTAGTTGTTCTCGTAGAAGTACCCGGGCCTCAGGATGAGCAGCGTGAGCCCGCCGATCGCGCGCAGGCTCTGCTCCACGCCGCGCAGGCCCATGATCGGCCCCGTCCCCGAAGGCTGGTCGGCGCCCAGGCTGCTCAGAAACACCGCCCGCCGCACGCCCGCGTCGCGCACCGCGCGCGTGATCGACTCGCCGGCGCGCGCGTACTGGCCCAGCAGATCGGGCTTGTGGTAGTCGCCTGGGATCATGAGGTAAGCGGCGTCGCTGCCGCGCAACGCATCCGTCAGCGCGGCGGCGTCCGTCAGGTCCGCGGCGACCGTGTCCGCGCCCCGCTTCTTCAAGGCGGCGAGCTTGTCCGCCGAGCGCGCGACGGCCTTCACTTTCACCCCCGCCGCCAAGAGGCGTTCGGCCACCATTCCTCCGGTCTTTCCGGTCGCTCCCAGCACGGTCACGGTCATGGGCAGTCCTCCAGTTAGGGTCGGCGCCGGGTCGGCGCCAGGTCGGCGCGTTCGATGCCGGCCGGGCGGACGGGGTTCCCGCGGTGGCGGCGGGATTCTTTGGCCCCAGCATCGTAGATTAGGGACCGACGTGACCACCCAAGCGACGATCGAACGAAAGCAGTATTCGGACCAGCGGGCCCAGACGGTGATGCTGACGGCGCTCCGTGGGCGCGGCGCCAAGCTCACGCGTTCGGACGCGATCGCCGCCTCGGGCTTGCCCGAGGACGAGGCGGGCCGCGCGCTGACCTCGCTGCTCAAGCAGTACCGCAGCCACCTCAGCGCGACGTCCGACGGCGAGCTGCTGTACAGCTTCGACCCGACGTTCGCCCGCCGCGACGCCGTCCCCTGGCGCGAGCGCGTCGCCGCCCTCGGGGACAAGCTGTGGCGCGGGTTCTCGTTCCTGTTCAAGATCGCTATCGTCGGGACGCTGATCGGCTACTTCGCGCTGTTCGTCGCGATGATGATCGCGATGCTCGTCGCGCGCAGCAGCTCGAACGATCGCGATGACGACGACCGGGGCGGCTTCGGCATCGGCCCCCTCTTCTGGTTTTGGGGCTGGGGCGACCCGAGGCCGGCCTATGGCCGCTCGCCCTCGCGCGCGGTCCAGGCAAAGCGCGAGCCCTTCTACAAGCGCGTGTTCGCGTTCGTCTTCGGGCCGCCGGCGCAAACGGTCGACCCGCTGGAGGACGAGAAGCAGATCGTCGCGTACATCCGCGCGCAGCGCGGGCGCATCGCCCCGGTCGACCTCGTTCGCCTGATGGGCTGGACGTTCCCGCGCGCTGAGGAAGAGGCGACCCGCCTGATGGTCGACTACGGCGGTGAGCCCGAGGTCACCGACGAAGGCGTGGTCGTGTACGTGTTCAGGTCGCTGCGCAAGACAGCGGGCCCGCAGACCGAGTCGGCCGTGACGCGGTGGGCGTCCGAACGGCTCGAGCCGACGCCGCCGCTGACCGGCAACCAGCCGGGAACGAACACGCTCATCGGCATCTTCAACGGCTTCAACCTGCTGGCGCCGTTCTGGATCGTGCCGGCGTTCGAGGCCCGCACGCACGTCTCCCTCGCGGACTGGCACACGCTCTTCTACAGCTTCCCGATCGCGTTCTCGGCCCTCTTCTTCGCGGTGCCGCTCGGCCGCTGGATCAAGGCCCGCATCGACGCGCGCGCCCGCAACACCCGCAACGATCGTCGCCGGCTGCTCGGCCGGATCTTCGCCGGCGCCGACCGGAACCTGGGCCCGCGCCCGCGCGAGGAGCTGGCTCCGACGCCCGCGCTGGCCGCGATGCTCGACCGCGATCTGGTCGCGCTGGGCGGCGACGTCGCGTCCGAGCCCGACGCGCAGGGCCGCGTGCGCTACGTCTTCCCGCGCATCGATCAGGAGACCGCGGCGCTCACCCGGGTCCGCGCCATCGCACCCGCCGCCGAGCGCGAGGCGGGGGCGATCGTGTTCTCGTCCGCGGACTGACGCCTGTGACAGCGCCGATCGTCAGCGTTCAGACCGTCGCGGCCCGCAAGCTCGCGGCGGTCCGGCGGCGCGTGAAGATCGGCGACGTCGGCGCCGCCTGGAAACCCGCGCTCGACCAGGTCTGGGCGTTCCTCCGCACGCACCCCGGCCTGCGCACCGACGGACACAACATCTTCCTGTACCACCACCCCGCCAGCCGCGATCAGCCCATGGACGTGGACTTCGGCGTGGAGATCGTCCGCGCCTTCGAGCGGGAAGGCGACGTCGCCGTCGCCGAGACGCCGGCCGGCGAGGTCGCGACCGCGGTGCACGTCGGCCCTTACGATCAGATGCGCCGCGCGCACGACGCGATCCACGCCTGGCGCGCGCAGCACGACCGCACGTTCGCCGGCCTGTCGTGGGAGATCTACGGCGACTGGTCCGACGATCCGTCGAAGCTGGAGACCACGGTCTGCTACCTGCTCGCGCCCGCGTGATACGCTGACCGCCGGTGAGCCCGCCGACCGCCGCGCCGCTGCTTTGCCGTCGGGGCGGGCGCGCGGCCGCGCTGGCTCTGCTGGCCGCGTTCGTTCACCTGGCCGGCGGCTGCGCGGGCCCGAATGCGGAGAGCGAACCGGCCCCGGCGCGCGCGGCCCCGCGCGCCCGCCCCGGCGACCCGCTCTTCACCGCCTACGCCGAGGAGTTTCTCGCCGCCCTCCGCGACGGTAACGACGCCGTCGCCATCCGCCACTTCGCCGCGCATCTCAAGCGCGCGTTCACACCCGAGCGGTTCGGCCGCGGGCGCGAGCAGATGGTCTGGAGCTTCGGGAAGATCGTGTCGTGGCGCCCGCTCTCCCAGGCCACGGACGGCGACGACGAACGCCGGGAGTACGAGGTCCGCTGCGTCCGCAGCGTCGTGCGCGCGTTCTTCGTCTTCCACCGCGGCACCCGGAACCTGACCGACTTCAACGTCGAGCGCGAGTCGGTCTACGTGGCCGCGCCCGTGCCCGGCACCGAGGACGACGTCGCCTGGACCGACGCCAAGGTCGGCCCGGGCCTGGGCGCGACCATCGCCGCGCCCCGCAACAAGACCGCCGGGCGCCTTCCCGCCGTCGTCCTGGTCCACGACATCGCCGCCGTCGACCGCGACGCCACCATCGGTCCCCTGCGCGCCTTTCGCGATCTCGGCGACGGCCTGGCGGCCCGCGGCGTCGTCTCGATCCGCTTCGACAAGCGCTGCTTCAGCACGCCGCAGTTCTGCGGCCGCGTCTTCACGCTGGAAGAGGACATGATCCAGGACGCGGTGTCGGCGGTCGCGGTCGTTCGCCGAGATCCCGGCGTCGATCCCGCGCGCGTCGTCATCGTCGCCCACGGCGTCGGCGCCATCGCCGCCGCCGAGATCGCCCGTCGCGCCGGCGACATCGCCGGGGTCGTGCTGATGGGCGCGACCGCCCGCCCTTTGCTGCACACCGTCCTCGAGGAGGCGCGAGAGACGGACGCGCCGCAGGAGGTGATCACCCGGCTGGTCAGCGGGGTGCAGCGCGTCCTCGACGGCAGCGCGCGTCCGGCCGAGGAGTTGTTCGGCGTGCCCGCCAGCTTCTGGTACGACCTGGCCAAGCGCACGCCTTTCGAGGACGTCCGCCGCCTCGATCGCCCGGTCCTCCTCGTGCGCGGCGAGGCCGACAGCCGCGCCATCGCGACCGATCAGGTGCGCTGGGCCGAGGAGCTCGCGCCCCTGGGCACGAAGCTGCGCACCGAGAGCGTCCCGTTCGTGAATCACGCGCTCGTGTCGATGGAGGCGTTGCGGGCCCGGCCCGGCGCCCCGACGGACGTCGGCCCTCAGGTGCCGGCCTACCTGGTCGACATGGTGGCGGCGTTCGTGACGACGACGACGACGCCCCCGAAGCGCTAGTAGCCGCGCGCGGGATCGAACCTGTTCGCGAGCGGACGGCCCGACAGGAAGCGTTCGAGGTTGTCCGCGAAGAGCGCCGCCGTCCGCTGGTAGTAAAGCGGCGTCGCGCCGGAGACGTGCGGTGTGAGGATCACGTTCTCGAGATCCCACAGCGGGCTGGTGGCCGGCAGCGGCTCTTCCTCGAAGACGTCCAGGCCCGCGCCCGCGAGCTTGCCGGCGCGCAGCGCCTCGACCAGCGCCGCCTCGTCGATCACGGCGCCGCGCGACACGTTGTAGATGAAGGCGCCGGCCCGCAGGCGGGCGAGGCGCGGCGCGTTCATCAGGTGGCGCGTGTCGCGGGTCAGCGGCACCGTGATGCAGACGTGATCGGCGCGGCCCAGCGCCTCATCGAGCGCGTCCATCGGCAGCAGCTCATCGACGGCGACGCTGGCGTCGTGGCGCGAGGATGCGTCGTGCTTCAGGGCGACGATCCGCACGCCGAACGGTCGCGCGCGCGCCGCGATCGCTTCACCGATTCGTCCGAGGCCGACGATGAGCAGCGTCTTCCCCGTCAGCTCGCCGGGCCCGTCGGAACGCGACTTGAGGTCCCGGTCCCACCGGCGCGCCAGCTGCGCCCGTAACAACCGCGGCATTCCACGGGTGAACATCAGGATCATCGCGAGCACGTGCTCCGCGATGTTCGGCCCGTGGACGCCGCTCGCGTTCGTGATCGCGACGCCGCGCGCGAGCAACGCCGGCGTGACGATCTCGTCCAGCCCGGCCGCCACCGAGCTGAGCCACCGCACCCGGCCCCCCCGCGCGAGCTCGTCGTCGGACAGCGCCGCGGCGACGACGACGTCCGCCTCGGGGAGCGCCCGGGCAAAGTCGGCGCCGTCCGCGGCCAGCTCCGAGGCGGCGAACGTGAGCACGACGCGCCCGTCGAAGCGCGCGAGCGCGCGACGAAAGTGGTCGGCATCGGCGGACTCGGGGGAAACATCGATCAGGATGTGCACGACGCGGTCGGCTGAAGGCATCGACTGATCTTGGCCCGTACGTACGCGGCTGTCATCCGCGTCAACGAACGATCGCCACACTGATCGCCGGACGATCGTGTCCACGACCGGAGGAGAAGGTCCCGATGCGCATTCTGGTTTCAGCGACGATCGGAGCGGCGTTGATCGGCTGCGCCGCGCCCAACACGGTGAGCTACTCGACGGTCAATGCGGCGCCGCGGGCGTTCGTTCGGCGGGGCCCCGGCGGCGTCGATGTGTTCGTGGGCAAGCCGCCGTTCCGTCCGCACATGGACGTCGGCCTGTTCGAGGTCTACCAGGGGTCGACCTTCGACGGCACCGGGCTCTCGACCGAGGACATGGTGCGCACGCTGCGCCTTCACGCGGGCCTGCGCGGATGCGACGCCGTGCAGGTGATGGGTGTCGAGCTGGCGGGGAGAGGCAACTGGCGGGTCGTGCGCGGCGTTTGCGAGATGTACACGGACACACAGGCGCAAAAGTCGGCCAGCCCGATCGCCGCTCCGGTCGAACCGCTGCCGGGGGAGGGAACGGCCTGCAGGCAGCCGGACGCGGAGCTGGGTCCGGTCGGCAATCCCCTGCCTCCGTGCCCGGACCCGCTGGTCTGTTCGCACAAGGTCTGCGTCTCACCGTATCAGTGAGAACGAAAGCCCCGTCGAAACAGCGCGTCGGCGGGCGTCCGGAGAAGCACCGCCAGTGCGTGCTCCGGCGTCGCCGGCGAGGCCGCGAGCAGCGTGCGCATCCCGGCCTCGCACGTCTGGAGCACCATCTCCAGCGCCTCCATCGGACGCGGGCGGCGACCCTCGTGCGTGCCGCCCGCGATCCAGACGTTCATCAGGTAGGCGACCTCGCGGACGCGCGCGGCGAAGCGCGCCGGATCGCGCTCCCGCAGGTCGCTCATCGCCTGCTCGAACAGGCGCGCCGCGACGTGCACGAGGCCTTCCTGCGCGCCCAGCGCCGCGAGCGCCGCGCTGGGCGATGCGATCGTCGGCGCCGCCTCGGCCTCCGCCGCCGGCACGTTCAGCGCGCGAAAGTACGCGCGCGTGATCGGGTCGCGCGCGTCGCCGCCCTCCCCTCGACGCGCCAGCTCGAGAAACGCCCGGGCGTCCGCCGGGCTGATGAACCCTTCGGCGCCCCGCCGATCCTCGCGCGCCGCCGCGACGTCGCTCTCCAGCTTCTCGTCCGCCGTCAGGACCCGGAACAGACCGCCCTGCCCCGAGATGTACTCGGTGCTCATCTCGCAGCACTGTTCCAGGATCGCGCGCAGCCGATCGTGGTGGTCGCGGTCGAGCAACAGCAGCGCGTTCCAGACGTCGTCCCACGCGTCGGGCTCGCGGGCGATCAGGCGAAACTCTTCCCACTCCTCGACGGCTGAATTCTCCAGCGCGCCCTCGAGCGCCTGCGCTTCCTCGTCGCCGAAGCTCAGCTGCTCCTCGACCACGTCGAAGTCGACGACCAGCACCAGGCGATGGACGGCGAGCGCGAGGAGGTCCTGCGGCAGCTCGCACAACCGCTGCACCAGAACCGCGTCGCCGGCTTCCAGCATCACGCGCAGCCACAGCGCGAAGCGCTCGGGCCGGAAGGTCTCGTCACCGCCAGCTCGATCCGCGCGCCACAGATCGTCGTCGAAGATGCGCTCGAGCTGCGCGGTCGTCGCGAGCGCGACGAGCTCGGCCGCGTCTTCGAGGCCGATCCGATCGATCAGCTGGCCGAGCGCCGCGCCCGGCATCTCGCGTACGGCGGCGACCAGGTCGGGCCGCTCGAGAATGCGCAGCAACAGCTTCGTCGAATCAGGAACGTGAACGCGGGCGATCGACCTCATGGGTGCTCCTTTCGCGAAGCCCCCCATGGTCGACATCCGCCCCAAACTTCCTACCTATTGATTTTTATGGAGAATTAGTAGTATTAGATGGGTTCGAAGGGACGCTCAAAATGGGCGTCCGGGCAGGTCGCAGCCGCCGCCCGCCCGCTCAGTGCGGCAGTGATTCGCGCAGCTGCGCGAGCCGCGCGCTCGCCGCCTTGTCGCCGGCGCGCGCCTTTATCGCCTTCTCCAGCGCGGGGATCGCCTCGGCGCCATAGATGCTGCGGACGGCGCGCGCGGCGGCGCGACCGGCGGTCGGATGCGCCGCGCCCTTCAGCAGATCGGCGAGCATCTGCGGATCGCCACGGCAGGTTGAATCGACCTTGTGCGCCTTCACGTACCGGTCAACGGCGTCGCTGAACCAGTCGACCTGCGCGTACGCGTGGCCGAGCAGCAGCCACGGGCGCGGGTCGTTCGGACTCTGGTGCGCGAAGTCGTACAGCGGCTGCAGCGCCTTCTGCGACACGTGCGCGCCGCGGTTGATCTTGTCGCGAACCGGGCGGAGGGCGCTGGGGACCGGGTCTTTCCACGGGTTGCGCGCGCGCGTGCGGGGCTGCGCGGCGCTGTCGCGCTGCCTGGGCTGCTTCGCCTCGTCGTCGTCGACCGGCTCGGGCTTCTCGGCGGGCGCTTCGTTCGCGGCTGTCGCGATGGGCTTCGCGGGCGGTTCGGGCTTGGGCGTGGCCACCGGCGTCGGGGCGGGCGGTGGCGGCGGCGCTGGCTGCGCCACCGTCGGCGGCGGCGCGGCCGGCGGCGCTGGCTTGGGCGCCGCGGGAGGCAGCCCGGGCAGCTTCTGCGCCTTGGTCCGCAGCTTCACGGGCAGCGCCGAGGTGTCGACCGCCTTGGTCCCGTCGAATCGGAACCGCAGGTAGACGGCCCCTGCCCCGAGCGCCCCCGCGGCCGCGACCACGATCACCGCGCGGCTCAAGAAGCGCGAGCGCTTCGGCGCGACGCGCAGCGGCCGCGGCGTCGGCCGCCGTCGCCCGGTGTTCAGCGCCGACGCGGGCAGCTTGGTGATGACCGCCTCGAGGGCCGTCAGCATCGCGTCGGCGTCCTTGTATCGACCCGACGGCTTCTTCGCCATCGCCTTCTCGATCACCGGCTGGAACGCCGGCGCCGAGGAAAGCCCCGGCCGCACCTTCGCCAGCGACGGGACCGGCTGCGTGAGGTGCGCCATGACGACGCCCTCGTACGTGTCCTCGATGAAAGGGCGCCGGCCCGAGAGCAGCTGGAACACCACGCAGCCCATCGCGTAGACGTCGGTCCGCGCGTCCGCCGGCCCGCCCTTCGCCTGCTCCGGCGAGAGATAGGCCGGCGTTCCGAACACGACCCCGGCCCGCGTCAGCGTGTCGGCGTTGGCGCCCGTCTCGGACTTCTCGAGGAACTTCACCATTCCGAAGTCCAGAAGCCGCACGTGATCGGCCTGGTCGGGAAGCTTCTGCAGAAACACATTGGCGGGCTTCAGATCGCGGTGAACGATGCCCTTGCCGTGCGCGAACGCCAGCCCGCGCAGCGTCTGGCGCGCGATGTCCAGGCCGCGCCACAGCGGCAACGGTCCCTCCTTGAGAAGATCCGCCAGCGTCTGGCCCTGCAGCAGCTCCATCACCAGGAAGGGCACGCCCTTGTCGAACCCGGAGTCCGTCACCGGAACGACGTTCGGGTGCGCGAGCGCCGACAGCGCCTGGGCTTCCCGTTCGAACCGCCGGCGCCACTCCGGGATCACGGCCGCATCCTTGTGCAGCACCTTGATCGCCACCTGCCGGCCGAGCTGAACTTGTCGCGCGCGGTACACCACCCCCACGCCGCCTTCGCCGAGGCGTCCCACGATCTCATAACGGCCGTCCAGCGTCCGCCCGATGAGCGAATCGCCCGCCGATTCGGTCGTGTTGAACAGATCGACGACCACTGGGCGCTGACTATATCGCGAGCCCCGCCCTGGCCCCAGCCCCCTCGCTGCGTCGGAGCAGTTTCTGGAGCGCTACGGCAGCAACCGCCGCGTAACCCCGCGACTCCTGAGGCGCTGACTACTCGGCGAGCACGACTGCGGCGAACGCCGCAAGCTCTGCGTTGCCCGCCTCGATCGGCGTGCCGGCCGGGACCCGCCGCAGCTTCCAGCGCACGGTCCACAGCATGGCGTTGCCCGGCACCACGGTCGCCAGCGGCCCCTGACCTTCGATCTCGACATAATCGCGGTTCGTGAAGATCTCGATCTCCGCCTCACCGGGCGCAGCGTCGGCGGGCTGCAGGTCGGGAAATGACATCAGGTACAGCATGCGGTCGGGCGTGACGTGCGCCAGCCAGCCGGTGCCGTCGGCGAACGCCTTCGAGTCATGGCTGACCGGCGCGGACGCGTACCAGCGATCGCCCGCCCCGTCGGTCACGGCGAACGTGGGATCGCTGTCCTGCGTGTACGTCACGTCGCCGCTGCCCTGGCCGAAGAACGTGATCCCGCCCGTCAACACGCGGCTCAACTGCCAGGGCGCGAGCACGACGGAGGCGGTCGTCGGGTTCAGCACGTACGTGATGTCGACCGCGCCGTGCTCCGGCACCGGGGTGAATATCTTGCCGACCGTGAGCATCGCGTCGGCGACGCCGCCGAGCGACGCGACGCCGCTGATGAGCCCGACCGATCCGGTGTCGATGCTGCCCGTATAGGCCTGCTCGTCGATCGCCGCCGGCGGCGGCCAGCACCCGCCGCCCGCGGCGCACCAGCTCGCCTGGGGGCTGGGCCAGTAGACGCTGCCGTACGTGTTCCGGTTCTGATCGCGCGTGAGGAGAACGTTCGTCCCGAACAGCGAGAACTCCGCGACGTGGGCGCCCCGCGCCCCGTCGACGACCATCTTCAGATCGCCCAGCTGCAACGTGTAGACGTCGCCGTCGTTCGTCACCGACACCGGCGTGTAGACCGGCGCCTTCTCGCCGCCACCGCCACCACACGCGCCCGCGGCCACCGCCAAGAACATCGCCGCCCAAGCTATCTTCATGACCCTCCGTTACCACCGCCCCGCGCAAACAATCAAGCACCGGGCCGCGTGCCATGATGCCCGGCGTGACCGACGCCGAGACCACCGCCGCGTTCCTGCTGGCGCGCGTGCGTGCGGCCCGCGGCGCGATGTGGGACGAGGGCCGCGGTCGGGTGCCGGCGGCCGCGCCGCCGTCGGGCCCCGCGCTACAAACGTTCGCCGAGCGGCGCGTGCGCGGCGTGCCCGAGCCGGTCGTGCACGGCCTGTTCGCGTGGGATCGCGGCGAGCGGCCCGTCGATCTGCTGTCCGAGATCCCGTCGGCGCGCGGGCTGCTCGCCCTGCAGGCGCGCGGGCGGCGATGCGTCTGCCTCATCGAAGACGCCGCCGCGCGCGCGCACGGCGATCCGCGCCACCCCGACGGGTTGACCTTCGCGCTCCACGATCTGTGCCATCTCGAGAAGTTCGTCGCGCCTGAACATCACGCTGGTCAGGTCGGCTTCTTTCGCGTCGTCGAGCGCGCGCTCGCGGCGCCCGCGACGGCCGCTTTGGAACGAGACCTGGACGACACCTGGCGCGCCGAGCGCGACTACGTCATCGCCGACATGAACGGGTCCGCGGTCTTCCTCTTCGCCGCGCTGAAGATGAAGCTGACCATGGCCGTCCGCCGCCGCCTCCAGCGAGACCGCGGCCTCGCCGTTCGATCGGGCCGCCTGGGCGCGGAAGAACGCGCCGCCATCGCGCCCACGCTGGACGCGTTCCTGGGTGCCATGAGCCTGCCCGACGACGTTCGCGACGCGGCGCGCGCCGTCTCACCGCGCCGCGACGACCCCACCGCCGCTCGCCGCCTTCTGGACCACTTCGAAGCCGAAGCGCGCTGACTCTCCGGTATCATCAGGCTCTTGCTTCGTCCGTCGTTGCTGCTGGTCGCGTCCGTCCCGGCCGTCTTGCTTTTCCCGCTGCCCGGCGCCGCCGCGCCGTCCAAGCCTTCGCTGGCCGCCTGGACGAAGGCGAAACACGGGAAGGTGCTGGTGCCCGCGAAAGCGCCGCCGCCGCCGCCACCCGCGCCGCGCGCCACTGCCGGATCCGGATCGAAGTCGAAGTCCGACGGCCCGCCCGTCAGCGGCAAGGTCGCGGTCTTCGGGTTCACGGGCGAAGGCGCCTCACGCATCCAGCAGGCCGTGGTCAGCACGCTGCGCACGCGCGGCCTGCAGGTCACGACGGGGCTGCGTCCCGTCGACAGCGCCGAGCAATATCGCGAGATGGCCGCGACCCTCCGGCTCGCCGCGTACATCGACGGCAACGTCGCGGGCAGCGCCACGCAGGGCCAGGCGACCGTGCGCGTCCGCAGCGGCGTGACGGGGCGACCGATCGCGTCGGTCCGTTTCGCCGGCGACCGTGGCGGGCTGCCGACCGACGTCAGCAACGGCCTGTGGCCGCGGACGGGCCCGCAGCTCACCCGCCTGTGCGCCGAGGCCGCCAAGCCGCGCAAGGGCGGCCGCAAGGCGATGCGCATCAACGCGGGCACGCCGATCGAGACCACCGCCCGCGACGATTCCGACGTGCCGGCCCACCTTCGTAACGACCCCAAGGACCGGCGCAAGGCTGATCCGTGGGCCGACGAAGGAACCTGACGAACAGCCTTCGCGGCGCGGTCGGTCCATACTGGGAGCGTGTCGCGACAGATCCTGACCGTCGTGCCGCCCGAGATCGTGATCCGTGACGAGGAAGAGGCGTGCGCCTACCTGCCAGGACGCCGGGCCCGGCAGCCGCTGCGGGCGCCCGTTCGCGCGCTGACCGGCGCCGAATTCGACACCCGGATGGAGGCCGGCGACCGGCGCGCGGGCCCGTTCCTCTACAACCAGGTGTGCGCCGCTTGCGCCGCGTGCGAGCCGATCCGTGTCGACGTCCGTGCGTTCGCACCGTCGCGCTCTCAGCGACGCGCGCATGAGAAGGCGGCGGCGGCGGTCACCGTCGCGCTGGGACCGATCGAAGTGGACGAGGCGCGCCTCGCCCTCTACCGGGCGCACGAGCGCGGCCGCCGACTGGACCACGACGGCCGGCCGCCGATCGACGGCGAGGGATACGAGGGGGCCTTCGCGATGAGCTGCGTCGACGGGTTCGAGGTGCGCTACACCGTCGCGGGCCAGCTGGCCGCCGTGGCGATCACCGATCGCGGCGCCCGTTCGCTCTCGGCCGTCTACACGTTCTGGGATCCGTCACACGCCGCGCTGTCGCTGGGGACGTTTTCGATCCTCACGCAGATCGCGCTCGCGCGGCGCTTGGGTCTCGACTGGCTGTACCTGGGCCTCGCGATCCGCGACAACCACTCGATGGCCTACAAGCTCGCGTTCATGCCGCACGAGCGCCGCATCGGCGGCGCGTGGCAGCGGTTCGCGCGCGGCTGACGACGATCAGGGCTTGGTCGCTTCGAGCTTGTGACACCTGTTGCAGCCGAACGCGCCCTCGACCGGTTTCTTCGGGTCGAAGACGGGGATGTTCAGCAGCTTGCCCATCGCCGGCTCGACCTTCTGGACCATGAACTCTGTCCACTTCGGCCACGTCGGCTCTGTCTTCAGCTTCGCCTCGAAGCCTTCCTTCGTGTTGGGCAGCGGGTGGATGTCATTGCTCGGCATCTTGAACTTGCGGTCCGGGCCGTCCTCGCCGTGGCACGTCTGACAGGTGACGGTCTTGAACTTCTTCGCGTCGAACGCCTTGAAGATCGGCTTCATCGTCGGCGTGACCGCCTCTTTCATGTACGCCTTCTTCTGCTCGAAGGTCATGTCCTTCCACGCGATCTGGGGCGGCCCGACGGCCTTGCCCTGCGCGGGCCGAACGCCCACGGGCATGAGGATCAGACCGAGGACCGCAGCGACCAGCATCGACGAGAGGCGTTTTCGCATGGACGCTCGATGCGCCGACCCGCTGGAAGGTTACGACAAATCCTCGCGCCGACGCTGGCCGCGTCTCACAGCGCCCGGAACTGCCGTGGCCCCCGCATCACCGCACCCGTTTGCCCTCGCCCCGCTCCGCGGGGAGAGGGTTAGGGTGAGGGGCCCGCGTTGAAGTAGCCCTTCACCGCGGAAACGCCGGCGGCACATCCCGGTCGAGCACGGTCTTCCGCCCGTCGCGCCCGGCGTTCCGAATGGCGTCGTCGCACACCTTCCGCACATGCGCGCCCAGCGCCTCCGCGACGGCGTCCGACGTGTTCATGCCACTGCGATCGCGGATGTACTTCTTCACCTTCGACACGACCACCAGCACGTCGTCGTGGTCGTAGTGATTGGAGAGGGCCGGCCCTCCGGCGTGCGCCGTGACGGAACCGCTGCCGACCGGCCGCGGCGGCAGCGGCGCCGCGTCCGCCGACGGCCGCGCGATCGGCGCCGGCGGGACCGGCACGGGCGCCGGCTCATGCCGCGCGGGTTCCTCTCGGCCCTCCCGGGCGGCCTCTCCGCGACGCGGC
>Ga0207661_10002082_pt1 | contig 13767 bp, 12 predicted proteins | sample KBSC713LmetaG_FD_184337 | JGI IMG/M metagenome (GOLD analysis project Ga0207661, IMG submission 184337) | Corn rhizosphere microbial communities from Kellogg Biological Station, Michigan, USA - KBS C7.1-3L metaG (SPAdes) (version 2) | ecosystem: Host-associated > Plants > Roots > Rhizosphere ... | reverse complement strand
ACTACCGGACCCTCGTTCAGGAGACCGAGTAGCGCTGCGGCGCTCCGGTGCGAGATGACGGAGCCCTGACCGCAAGCGAGGGTGGCGGCGCGTAGGCATCCTCGCTCGCCGATTCCCCGTCGTCCCACCGCGAAGGCGCCGCGAAACACGCGATGCAGGCGGCCGTCCGAGGTAGCGCGGTCGATCGCAGCGTCGCTCCACCCGAGGTAGCGCAATTGCTCCCGTGAAACAACGCCGTGTTGACGATCCGCCAACCCTGCCAGCGCCTGCCGTCGATTGGTGTTCCTTTTCCTCGCTATGCGGTGATAAGGAACACTGCTGTGGGTTTCGCCCCCTCTGCGTCTGGAAAGATGCGCTCCGTGGGCCAAAACGGCGACATGCAGCGCGGCCGCTACGAGGCGCCGGCGCAGCGGCTCTTTGCGGTGCGCGGTGCGGTGCAGGCGGAGGCGAACGAGGGGGAGGCGATCCTTGCCGCCACCGAGGAGCTGATGCGGGGCCTGATCGAGCGCAACGGGATGGAGCCGGAGGCGATGGTCAGCTGCCTGTTCACGACCACGGACGACCTCGACGCGGAGTTCCCGGCGGTGGCGGCGCGGGACCTGGGGCTGACAATGGTGCCGCTGATGTGCTGCCGGGAGATCCCGGTGCCGGGCTCGATGCCGCGGGTGATCCGGGTGATGCTGCACTTCTACGCCCCGGAGGGGCACCAGCCGGTCCACGTCTACGTGGGCGAGGCGCAGAAGCTGCGCGCCGACCTCGAAGCGGCGCAGTAGGCGCAAGCCCGCCGAGTCGCCGCCCGTCCGTCACAATCGCTCGCGATGACCGTCACCTTCGCCGAGAAGCTCGCCCGCATGCCGGGCTACCAGGCCGGGGTCCCGACCGGGCAGGCGCCTGAGGCGATCGCCTCGGGCAACATCGCCCAGCTCGCCTCCAACGAGTCGCCGACGCCGCCGCACCCGAAGGTGGTCGAGGCGGTCGCCGCCGCCGCCGGGCTGATGAACCGCTATCCCGACCCCGACGCGACGCTGCTGCGCCGGCGCCTGGCCGAGCGCTACGAGACCGAGCCGGGCCGGGTCGCCGTCGGCAATGGCTCCTGCGAGATCCTCCTCGCCGCCGCCGAGGCGCTCTGCGAGCCCGGCGACGAGATCCTCTACGCCTGGCCGGCCTTCTCGATGTACCCGTACCTGCCGGCCCTTACCGGCGCCCGCGAGGTCCGGGTGCCCCTGGCCGAGGGCGACGTCCACGACCTCGACGCGATGGCGGCCGAGGTGACCGCGGCCACCCAGCTGCTGATCGTCTGCAACCCGAACAACCCCACCGCGACCCACGTCCCCGCGGCCGAGATCGCCGCCTTCTGCGAGCGGATCCCGGACCACGTCACGGTGATCCTCGACGAGGCCTACGTCGAGTTCCAGACCCACGACGACCCCGACGCGACCCTCGACCTGCTCGCCGACTTCCCGAACCTGGTCGTCCTCCGCACCTTCAGCAAGTGCTACGGCCTCGCCGGGCTGCGGGTCGGCTACGCGATCGGCTCGCCGAAGTTCCGCGCCGCGATCGACGCCGTCCGCCAGCCGTTCAGCGTCAACGCCCTCGCCCAGGCGGCCGGGGCGGAGGCGATCCTCCACCAGGACGACGTCCTGCGCCGGGTCGAGAGCACGATCGCCGCCCGGCTGACCGTCGAGGAGGCGCTGCGCGGGATCGGCCTGCACACCTCCGACTCCCACGCCAACTTCTCCTGGATCGACCTCGGCGACGCCGACGAAGCCGCGGTGATCGCCGGCCTCGCCGAGCGCGAGATCGCCGTCCGCCCGGGAAAGGCTCTCGGCGGCCCCGGCCACATCCGGGTCAGCTACGGCACCGCGGAGGAGAACGAGCGCTTCCTGCGCGGCCTCTCGGAATTACTTGACTAAAGCGGCGCTCGTGGTACAACCCTTGGACCGTGAGGTCGACCGACGCCACATTCGCGAACTGCGCCCCAGCCGGCGCCGCGGCGCGCGGCCGCCTCGCACACTGGTATTGGCGATTTAGCTAGGCGTCTGGCCCGGCGGCCCTCGTGCCGCCCCTGGAGACCTCAGATCTTCCGGCCGGGCGCCGTCCTCAGGTTCCTCGTCGTCCGTGCGCCGACCCAGACCGGCAGCGAACGACCAGAAAGTACGATTTCACTGGTTTGGAGAAAGGCGAAGGCAAAATGTTCATCGGCATGGAGGGCGCGAAAAGAGACGGCGTCCGCGATCAGCGGATCGCGAAAGTCGTCGAGCTGACGCCGCCGGAACGGCTGCTCGCGGAGCTGCCGCTGACGGAGGAGCGGGCGAAAGCGGTGATCCGCGGCCGCGAAGAAGTGCGAGACGTGCTGTCGGGCAAGGACCCGCGGCTGATGGTCGTGGTCGGGCCGTGCAGCGTCCACGACCCGAAAGCGGCGATGGAGTACGCGACGCGCCTCAGCGCGACGGCGCGGGCGCTCAAGGACGACCTGCTGGTGGTGATGCGGGTCTACTTCGAGAAGCCGCGGACGACCACCGGCTGGAAGGGCCTGATCAACGACCCGCACCTGGACGAAAGCGGCGACGTCAACGCCGGCCTGCGGATCGCCCGCAAACTGCTGCTCGAGGTGGTCGACACGGGGCTGCCGATCGGCTGCGAGTTCCTCGACCCGATTACGCCGCAGTACATCGCCGACTGCGTCGCCTGGGGGGCGATCGGGGCACGGACCTCGGAGAGCCAGACCCACCGCCAGCTCGCCTCCGGCCTCTCGATGCCGATCGGGTTCAAGAACCGGACCGACGGCAACATCCAGATCGCGGTCGACGCGGTGCGGGCGGCGGCGGCGGCGCACGCCTTCGCCGGGATCGACGATGCCGGCATGCCGGCGATCCTGCACACGACCGGCAATCCCGACTGCCACCTGATCCTGCGCGGCGGCCATGGGGTCCCGAACTACCACCCGCCCGAGGTCGAAGACGCGCTGGTGACGCTCGGCGTCGCCGGGTTGGGAGAGCGACTCGTGATCGACGCCTCCCACGACAACAGCGGCAAGGACCCCGAGAGGCAGTTCCTCGCCGCCGGCGACATCGCCGACCAGGTCGCTGACGGCAACAAGGCGATCGTCGGGGTGATGCTGGAGTCGTTCCTGGTCGAGGGTCGCCAGAACCTGGTCCCGGGTGAGGAGCTGACCTACGGGCAGTCCATCACCGACGCCTGCATCGACTGGGAGGACACGGCCTCGGCTTTGGAGCGGTTCGCCTCCGCTGTGGAGGCGCGGCGCGGCTCGTGAAGGCGCTCGCCTGCAGGTGCGTTGCGTCATGACCTCGAGCCGCATATGACGGCCCCAGATCGCCGCCATGCGGCGTCCTCGGTCGCCCGAATGGCACCACCATTCGGGCTCCCTGCGTCCTTGCCTGGCGACGCCTGGGTCTCGTCATATGCTGGCCGCGGCCATGACGCAACGCACTAAGATCGCTGTCCTCGGGGTGGGCCTGATCGGAGGCTCGATCGGGCTCGCCGCGCGGCGGCGGCTGGAGGCGGATGTGGTCGGCTGGGGGCGCAGCCCGGAGCGGCTGCAGCGCGCGGTCGAACTGGGCGCGGTCGACCGCGCCGCCGGTTCGCTCGCCGAGGCCTGCGAGGGCGCCGACCTCGTCTTCTGCTGCGCGCCGGTGGGGGCGCTGCCGACGCAGGTGGGAGAGGCGCTGGCCGCGGCCGGGCCGGAGACCGCCGTCACCGATGTCGGCTCGACCAAGGGCGAGCTGGTCGCGGCGCGGGGCGAGGACGAGCGCTTCATCGGCGGTCACCCGCTGGCCGGGGCGGAGACGGCCGGGGTCGAGAACGCCCGCGAGAATCTCTTCGAGGGCGCCCGCTGGTACCTGACCCCGACAGACTGCTCCAGCGGCCTCCTCTACGACCGCCTGCAGCGGGCGCTGGCGGCGCTGGGGGCGCGGCCGCAGGCGATCGACCCGCAGGGTCACGACCGCCTGATGGCGACCGTCAGCCACCTCCCGCACGTGCTCGCCAACGCCCTCGCCGCCGAGGCGGCTGATTCCCTGGCCCGCGACTCCGAACGGCTGCCCGACGTCGGCCCGAGCTTCCGCGACGCCACCCGCGTCGCCGGCTCCAACCCGGCGATCTGGGCCGACATCTACGCCAGCAACCGCGAGGCGGTCGCAGCGTCGGTCGACTCCGTCGCCGAGCGGCTGCGCGAGGCGGCGGCGCTGATCCGCGCCGGCGACCGCGAGGCGCTCGCCGCCTGGCACGCCGCCGCCGGCGAGAGCCGCAACCAGCTACTCGAATCCGAATCGGCGAGCGGCCCGCTGCGGGAGCTGCGGATCGTTGTCGCCAACAAGCCCGGCACGATCGCCGAGCTGGCGCTGGCGCTGGGCGAGGCCGGCGTCAACATCGAGGACATGGCGTTGCACCCGGCGCCGGACATGACCTCCGGCGCGGTCTCGCTCTGGGTCGCCGGGGACGAGCAGGCGAGCAGAGCGTCGGACCTCGTCCGCGAACTCGGCCACACCGTCAGCGTCCTCGACGCGCCCGAGTCGTAGGGTCGCGTCATGAGCAGCTCTCGGTTCGCGCCTTCAGGACCCTTGCGCGGTTGGCTGCGACCGCCGTCGGACAAGTCGATCTCGCACCGGGCCGCGCTGATCGCGGCGATGGGGGAGGGGGAAACTCGCGTTAGCGGCTACCTCGATGCCGCCGACACTCAATCCACCCTTGATGCCGTACAGGAACTGGGGGCGCGGGTAGTGCCGATCGGCGAAACGCTGACGATGGAGGTGCCGCCGGAGTGGAAGGGACCTGGGCCGGGGAAGAGCGTTGGCCGTGGCTATGGCTTCCGGATAAAGGGTGTCGGTCTGCGTGGAGCTGCTTCCGCAGCGATCGATGTCGGCAACGCCGGGACGCTACTGCGCCTCCTTCCCGGCTGGCTCGCTGGTCAGGAGGGTGGCCACTGGACTCTCGATGGCGACGCGTCGATTCGCCGGCGCCCCGTCGACCGAGTGGCCATTCCGCTGCTGCAGATGGGTGCTGCGCTCAGCGCTCGCGAGGACCGGCTGCCGCCGCTCGAGGTAGCTGGTGCTGCGCTGCACGGCATCGAGTACGAGTTGCCGGTCGCCAGCGCACAGGTGAAGTCCTGCTTGCTTCTCGCTGGGCTGCTGGCCGAGGGGGAAACGCGAGTAGCTGAGCCGCTGCCGAGTCGCGATCACACTGAGCGGATGCTCGCAGCTGCGGGTGTTCAGGTCGAGCGGACGAGCACCGCGGTGGCGGTGCGGCCCGTGGATCGTCTGGAGCCGGAGGAGATCATCATCCCTGCCGACGTCTCTTCGGCCGCCTTCTTCCTGGTCGCAGCGTTGGTGGTCCCTGGGAGTGAGCTGATCCTCGTGGATGTAAGCGTCAATCCGACGCGCACCGGGATCCTGACGATCCTCGAACGGATGGGGGCAAACATCGAGCGGCTGCGCGAGAGTGAAGTAGGGGGTGAGCCGATCGCTGATCTCCGCGTCCGCTCCGCCCCCCTCCAAGCCACCGAGGTCGGGGGCGCCGAGATCCCGCTCGCGATCGACGAGCTGCCGCTGGTCGCCCTCGCGGCCTGCTTCGCCGAGGGGACGACGACGATCCGCGACGCCGAGGAGTTGCGGCGCAAGGAGTCCGACCGGATCGAGACCGTGACCGCGGCCCTGCGGGCGCTCGGCGGCGCTGTAGAGCCGACCGAGGACGGGATGGTGATCGAGGGCATCGGCGGCCTGCGCGGCGGCACGATCGACTCCCACGGCGACCACCGGATCGCGATGCTGGGCGCTGTCGCCGGTCTTGCCTCGAAGGAGGGCGTCGAGGTCGTCGGCATGGACGCCGCCGCGGTCAGCTACCCGGGTTTCGAGGACGACCTGGGTTCCCTCCTCGCCCGCTGAATACGCTGCGGCCATGGTGATCGCGATCGACGGCCCCGCCGGGGCCGGCAAGTCCACGGTCGCGCGCGCGGTCGCGGGCGAGCTCGGGTTCACCTACCTCGACTCGGGGGCGATGTACCGCTGCGTGGCGCTGGCGGCGCTGGAGCAGGGGGAGTCGTTGGACGACGGCGAGGGCCTGGGCGTCCTGGCGGAGGGGCTGGAGATCGGGTTCGACGGACCGCGCGTCCTCCTCGGCGCCCGCGACGTCAGCAAGGACATCCGCACCCCCGCAGTCACCGCCGCCGCCTCCCGCGTCTCCGTCCACCCTCGCGTTCGCGCCGCGATGGTCGGGCGCCAGCAACACCTGATCAGCACCGGCAACTACGTCGCCGAGGGGCGGGACATCGGCACCGTCGTCAGCCCCGACTCGCCGCTGAAGATCTTCCTCACCGCCTCCGACGAGGAGCGGGCGCGTCGGCGGGCGGCGGAGACGGGCGATGACGTGGAGGCGGTGCTCGAGTCGCAGCGCCAACGCGACGCCCGCGACACCGAGCGCGAGCACGGGGCGCTGCGCGCGGCCGCGGACGCGATCGAACTCGACACGACGGGGTTGAGTCTCGACGATGTCGTCGCCCGCGTCGTCGCCCTTGCCCGCGAGCGGGGCCTCGCATGAGTCTGCCAACCGTTGCCGTCGTCGGTTTCCCCAACGTCGGCAAGAGCACCCTCGTCAACCGCCTGGTCGGCGGCAACGAGGCGGTCACCTCGCCCGAGCCGGGGGTGACCCGCGATCGCAAGCGGCTCGCCACCGAATGGAACGGGGTCGCCTTCGAGCTGGTCGACACCGGCGGGATCGACCTCGGCGACGAGGCCGAGCTGGCGCGCGACGTGCAGGCGCAGGCGCGGGTGGCGATCGCCGAAGCGGACGCGATCCTGCTCGTCGTCGACGGCCGCGCCGGCCTCCGCGCCGGGGACGCCGAGCTGGCGAAGACCCTGCGCGGGGGCGACGTCCCCGTCCTCGTCGTCGTCAACAAATCCGACCGCGCCGACGACTTCGGGATCACCGCCGAGTTCCACGCGCTCGGGCTCGGCGAGCCGCTGGCGGTCTCCGCCACCCACGGGCTCGGCACCGGCGACCTGCTCGACGCGATCGTCGCCGCGCTCGGCGAGCGCGAGCCGCAGGACGAGGACGACGAGACCGTCCGGGTCGCGGTGATCGGCCGGCCCAACGTCGGCAAGTCCTCCCTTGTCAACGCCTTCCTCGGCTCCGACCGGGTGATCGTCTCCGACCTCGCCGGCACCACCCGCGACGCGATCGACACCCGGCTCGAGGTCGACGGCCGCCCGGTCGTCCTCGTCGACACCGCCGGCCTGAGGCGGCGCTCCAAGGTCGCGGGGACGGTCGACTACTACGCGCAGCTGCGCTCGGAACGGGCGGTCGAGCGGGCCGACGTCGCGATCGTCGTCTGCGACGCCTCCGAGGGCGTCACCGCCGAGGACCTGCGGGTAGCCGAGATGGCGATGAAAGCCGGCTGCGCCACCCTTCTCTGCCTGAACAAGTGGGACATCAGCGAAACCGACATCGACGACGCCCGGGCGCGGGTCGAGCGCAAGCTGCGACTGCGGCCGGCGGTGATCACGATCTCGGCGACGCGCGGGCGCAACGTCGGCGCCCTGCTGCCGCGGGCGCTGCGACTCGCCGACAGGGCCGGGGAGCGGATCCCGACCCCGGAGCTGAACCGGTTCGTCGGCGACGTCGTCGCCAAGCACCCGCCGCCGAACCGCCGGGGCAAGCGCCTGCGCCTCTACTACTCCGCCCAGGTGGGCGAGCGGCCGCCGCGGGTCGCGATCCAGGTCAACGACCGCCGCCTGATCACCCGCGACTGGGCCTACCACCTGGAGAACCGGATGCGCGAGACCTACGAGCTCGAGGGCGTCCCCTTGATCATCGATTTTGTCCCCGCGTCGGGGCGTAGGCGCTACGGAGACTGACCGGCGTCGCCACTCGACGTTCCTTTACTCTTCCCGCCATGCCTACTTCCAAGCCACTCGCCGAGGGCGAGTACCTGTTCACGTCGGAGTCAGTCACCGAGGGCCACCCGGACAAGGTCGCCGACCAGATCTCCGACGGCGTCCTCGACGCGATCATGAGCGAAGACCCGGGCGGCCGTGTCGCCTGCGAGACCCTCGTCAACACCGGCATGGCAGTGGTCTCGGGTGAGATCTCAACCAGCGTCCACCTCAACATCCCGGACATCGTTCGCGACACGGTGCGGGAGATCGGCTACCAGGGCGGCGGCTACGGCTACGACTGCGACCACATCTCGGTGATCGTCTCGATCGACGAGCAGTCCCCGGACATCGCCCAGGGCGTCGACCAGGCCTACGAGACCAAAGTCGACCCCTCCGACGACGACGAGCTCGACGTCGCCGGGGCCGGCGACCAGGGAATGATGTTCGGCTACGCCTCCGACGAGACCGAGGCGCTGATGCCGATGCCGATCCACCTCGCCCACCGGCTGGCCGAACGGCTGGCGGCGGTGCGCAAGGACGGCAGCCTCGGCTACCTCGGCCCCGACGGCAAGACCCAGGTCAGCGTCCGCTACGCCGGCGGCCGCCCGGTCGCGGTCGAAAAGCTCCTGATCTCCACCCAGCACGACGAGGGCGTCGACTCGCAGAGCGTGATCAAGCCGGAGCTGTGGGAGGGCGTCGTCCTCCCGGTCCTCCGCGAGGAGGTCCCCGACCGCTTCGACGAGAACGAGCTGCTGGGCGAGTTCCTCGTCAACCCGACCGGCAAGTTCGTGATCGGCGGCCCGGTCGGCGACGCCGGCCTCACGGGTCGCAAGATCATCGTCGACACCTACGGGGGCATGGCCCGCCACGGCGGCGGCGCCTTCTCCGGCAAGGACCCGTCCAAGGTCGACCGCTCGGCTGCCTACGCGGCCCGCCACGTGGCGAAGAACGTCGTCGCCGCCGGCCTCGCGCAGCGCTGCGAGGTCCAGGTCGCCTACGCGATTGGCGTTGCCCACCCGGTCAGCCTGATGGTCGAGACCTTCGGCACCGGCAAGCTCCCCGACGCGAAGATCTCCCAGCTGGTCGAAGCGGAGTTCGACATGCGCCCCGGCGCTTTCCGCGAGTACCTCGACCTCCACCGCCCGATCTTCCAAAAGACCGCCGCCTACGGCCACTTCGGCCGCGGCGACACCGACTTCACCTGGGAGCAGACCGACCGCGCCGACGCGTTGCGCGACGCAGCCGGCGCCGAGGCGGCTCCGGCGTAAGCCGCAAAACGCGGCGAACAACCTAGGGCGGCCCCCATCCCAGGGGAGAGCCTGCATCGTTTCCACCCTTGGAGCCCCTATGAGGGCCAAAAAGGTGGAAACGACCTCGGCGGGGGAGGCAGTTTGGCCTCTGGTTCGGCGGCAGCACGGAGTTGTTAGTCGCAAGCAGTTGCTGGACCTTGGGTTCACGCCAAAGGCAATCCGACATCGGGTTGCCCGAGGACGGCTGCACGTCTTGATGCGCGGTGTCTACGCGGTGGGCCGTCCCCGGGTGGAGCGTGAGGGGCGCTGGATGGCGGCGGTGCTCGCTTGCGGTGAGGAAGCGATGCTCAGTCATCGCAGTGCCGCAGCGCTCTGGGGCTTCGGGGAGGAGCACTCGGGTTACATCGAGATCAGTGCTCGCCGTCACTGCAAGGTGCGACGGGCGGGGATTCGGATTCACGACAGAGCGGGGCTATGGAACCGGGACCTTGCTTCTCGCTTTGGCATCCCCGTGACCGGGCCGGTTCGTACCTTCCTTGATCTTGCGACCGTCACGGGGCCGAAGACCGTCGAGCGGGCGATCAACGAGGCGGACAAGCTCAACGTGATCGACGCGGACTCGTTGCGCGAGGCGCTTGAGGATCATCCTGGGCAGCCGGGGATTCGCCTGCTCCGCCACCTCCTCGACAAGGACACCTTCCGCCTCTCCGATGATGAGCTGGAACGGCTGTTCCGGCCGCTTGCGGCTGCGGCGGGGCTCCCGGTCCCGCTCACGAAACACATGGTCAACGAATTTGAGGTCGACTTCTACTGGCCGGCTCTGGGCCTCGTCGTGGAGACGGACGGCTGGCGCTACCACCGGACTCCGTCGGCGCAGAGTCGCGATGCGCTGCGTTTCCAGACCCACGTTGCACACGGCCTCACTCCGCTCCGCTTCTCTCATTACCAGGTGAAGTACGAACCACGGCACGTGCGAACCATCCTCGAACAAACCGCGGCGCACCTGCGCGGCTCCCTGCATCCTCACTAAGCAGGTAAGGGTGCAGGGAGCCGCGCCCGGAGGCTTCCGAACTTCGCTTCTCCGAGATTGGCCTCGCTATAGCCGGGCGAAGTGCGGAAGCGCTAGTGGGAGGTGCCCGGCGGCTGGGCCTCGCCGAGGCCGTGCGAGCCCGCAGCGAAGGCGCCGGTCGCTTTGTCGACCGCTTCCACGACCTGGGCCGGGTCGGCGACGCCATTGAAGACGAAGTTGTAGTCGTCGCTGGCGGCGGTGTCGAAGTCGACGTCGCCGATCTGCATCAGGCGCTGGTAGACGGACTGGCGGTAGTTGACGTTCTGGACCCGCTCCAAGCGGGTCTCCTGGACCTCTTTGGAGACAATCCCCCGCTTGATGTTGAGGCGGCGGTTGGTGATCGTGTAGGTCGTCGCCACCCGCTTGACGAAGCCGATCAGCACCGTGAGGGCGAGGACGACGAGGATCACCAGGAAGGCGGTGCCGTCGTCCCCGATCAACTTCGCGATCACGCCGAGGATGACCGCGACCAGCAGCCCTTTCAGGTAAAAGCCGAGGATCGCCCGCCAGGAGGGATGACCCTCGAAGAGAACCTGCTCGCCGGGGTGGAGGTTGAGGCTCACGCGCGCCAGCATATGACCTCGTCCGGCCGCAGGCCAGGGCATCCCCGCGCACCCATAACCTCGACCGGATGGCGATCCTCCGCGTCGAGCCGCTGACCACCGCGCGTGCCCTGCGCGGCCCCTTCGACTACCGGCGGCCGGAGGCGATGGAGGACCTCGGCGTCGGCAGCGTCGTCCGCGTCCCCTTCGGGCCGCGGCGCCTGCTCGGGGTCGTGGTCGAGGTCGCCGAGGCCTCCGAGCTGCCACCCGAGCGCCTCGCCGAGCCGGTCGAGGCGCTGGAGGCCGGCGCCACGCCGGAGCTGGTCCGGCTCGGCCTCTGGGCCGCCCGCGAGTACTGCTCGACGCCCTCGCGCGGGCTGCAATTGGTGCTGCCGCCGGGGACCGGGACCGGGAGCGCCGGCCGGACGACCCGGGCCAAGACCGAGCTGCGGGCCGCGATCCTGCCCGCCGGCGAGGCCGCCCTCGACGGCGGCGAGCGGCTCGGCGCCAAGCAGCGGGCGGTGCTGGAGGCGCTGCGGGCGGGGGAGATGTCGAGCGGGGAGCTGGCGACGGCGGTCGGCTCCGACCGCGGCACCCTGCGGCGGCTGGAGGAGCGGGGGCTGGTCGCGGCCCGCAGCGCCGCCGTGCGCCGCATCCCCGGCGAGCCGGGCCTCTCCGGGAACGCGGAGCGTCCCGAGCTGCTGCCCGAACAGGCCGACGCGGTCGCGGCCCTGGTTGCCGCGCTCGACGGCGAGGCGGAGGCTCCCCGCCAGCTGCTCCTCCACGGCGTCACCGGCTCGGGCAAGACCGAGGTCTACCTGGCCGCGGTCGAGGCGGCCCTGGAGCGCGGCAAGGGCGCGATCGTCCTCGTCCCCGAGATCGGCCTCGCCCCCCAGGCCGTCGCCCGCTTCCGGGCCCGCCTCGGCGACCGCTTCGCCGTCCTCCACTCGGCTCTCTCCGCCGGCCAGCGCTACGACGAGTGGCGGCGCCTGCGCAGCGGCGAGGCCAGCGTCTGCGTCGGCCCCCGCTCCGCCGTCTTCGCCCCCGTCCGCGACCTCGGCCTGATCGTGATCGACGAGGAGCACGACCCCTCCTACAAGCAGGAGGGCGACCCCACCTACGACGCCCGCGCCGTCGCCCGCAAACGGGCCGAGGACAACGGCGCCGTTCTCGTCGCCGGGACCGCGACGCCGCGCCCGGAGAGCTGGCTGGAGCTGCCGCGGCTGGAGCTGCCGCAGCGAGTCGACGGCCGGCGGATGCCGCCGGTCCAGCTCGTCGACATGCGCGGCGCCGACCCGCGCTCGGGGCCGGTCCACGCCGAGACCTGGGAGGCGCTGGAGGGCGTCCGCGCCGCCGACGCCAAGGCGATCGTGATGATCAACCGACGTGGCTTCGCCCCCTGGCTCACCTGTCGCTCCTGCGGCCACCACTGGGGCTGCCCCAACTGCGACGTCTCCCTGATCGTCCACCGCCACAGCGGCCGCCTCGTCTGCCACCACTGCGCCCACTCGGAGAACGCCCCGCGCGCCTGCGTCGAGTGCGGCTCGACCACGCTCTCGCGCGCCGGCGCCGGCACTGAGCGGATCGAGACCCTGCTCGCCGAGCGGCTCGACCCGATGCCGGTGCTGCGCCTCGACTCCGACACCGCCTCGGAGCGCGGCGCCCACGCGCGCATCCTCGCCCGCTTCGACGAAGCCCCGAGCGCGGTCCTCGTCGGCACCCAGATGGTCGCCAAGGGCCACGACTTCCCCGAGGTGACGCTGAGCGCGATCCTCGACGCCGACGCGACCCTGCGCTTCCCCGACTTCCGGGCCGAGGAGCGGACCTTCGCGATGGTCGCCCAGCTGGCCGGCCGCTCCGGCCGAGGCGAGGCCGGGGGAGAGGTGATCGTCCAGACCCTGGCGCCGAACGCCTCCAGCATCGAGCACGCATCCCGCCACGACTCCGCCGGCTTCCTCGAGGTCGAGCTGGGGCGGCGGCGGATCCTCCACTACCCGCCCTACTCGCACCTGGTCCGGATCAACCTCTCCGCCGAGGCCGAGCCGAAGCTCGACGAGGTCGGGATCTCGCTCGCCCGCGAGCTGGACCGCGGCCTTCCCGAAGGTTCCGAACTGCTCGGCCCGGCGCCGATGTTCCGCGTCCGCAACCGCCACCGCCGCCGGATCCTGATCAAGGCCGACGACCGCGCCGGCACGGTCACCGCGCTGCGCGAGGCGGTCGAGCGCCGCGCCGCCGACCGCTCGCTGAAGGACGTCTCGATCGGCGTCGACGTCGACCCGCAGTAGCGAGGCCGCGGGAAATACCGGAACGGAGCGGGGTTTTAGACTCAGCGCGGATGAGCGACGAGGTGAAGACGGAGGAGCGCGAGGCCGAGGGCCGCCAGCTCGAAGTCGAGCTGCTGGAGCGGCGCGAAGCCGCCCTCGCCCACGTCGTCAAGTTCGGCGACCCGGTGCTGAAGAGCAAGGCCTCGCCGGTCTCGAACTTCGGCCCCGACCTGCGGGCCGAGGTCGAGCGGATGGTCGAGATCATGCGCGACGGCCTCGGCATCGGCCTGGCCGCGACCCAGCTCGGCGCCCTCCGCCGCCTGCTCGTCTTCCAGGCCGGCCCGGAGAGCGAGCCGACCGCGCTCGTCAACCCCGAGGTCGAGTGGCTCTCGAGCGAGATGGCGGTCGCCGAGGAGGGCTGCCTCAGCCTGCCGCGGGTCTCGATGGACGTCGAGCGCCCGCTCTACGCGCGCTTCAGCGGCCGCGACGCGGAGGGAGCCCCGATCGTGATCGAGGCCGCCGGCCTCGAGGCCCGCGTCCTCCAGCACGAGATCGACCACCTCGACGGGGTCCTGATCCTCGACCGCACCGTACGCGAGCAGCGCAAGGCGGCACTCCGCGCCCTCCGCGAAGGCGGCAGCTACAGCCCCTCCTCCGAGGAAGAGATCGACGAGGGCGACGAGCTGCGCGAGCCTCGCACCGACGCGTGAGGACCGCCTACCTCGGCACCTCCGAGTTCGCGGCGACGGTCCT
>Ga0207661_10002080_pt1 | contig 13773 bp, 12 predicted proteins | sample KBSC713LmetaG_FD_184337 | JGI IMG/M metagenome (GOLD analysis project Ga0207661, IMG submission 184337) | Corn rhizosphere microbial communities from Kellogg Biological Station, Michigan, USA - KBS C7.1-3L metaG (SPAdes) (version 2) | ecosystem: Host-associated > Plants > Roots > Rhizosphere ... | reverse complement strand
TCGCCGTCTCGACGACGGCGAACGCCGCCCTCTACCCCGGCCTGGCCGGCGCGGCCGAGCGGACGTGGGCGCCGGTGTCCGCGCTCGCGCTCCTCCCCGCCACCGCGGGCGTCGTGTGGCTCGCCTCCCGGAGGCCGGCGTGAAGCGCGCGGCGGCGGGTGCCGTCCTCCTCGTGCTCGGCGCCGCGGCCGTGCTCGCGCTCCGGCCGCTCGGCACTGCCCGGGACGTCCGCGGCTCCTCGACCGTCGAGTTCACGACGACGACGGTTCGCATCGCGCGACCTCGCCCACGCGCCGCGTGGCCGATGTTCGGCCGCGATCCCGCCCGAACGGCGTCGCTGCCCGGCTCCCGCCTGCGGCCGCCGTTCCGGCGCGCGTGGGTCGCGGGCGGCCGGTCGCTGATCGAGTTCCCGCCCGCCCTCGCGTACGGGCACCTGTACTACGGCGACGGCGGCGGCCGCGTGTACGCCGTTTCCGCGCAGACCGGCGCGCGGCTGTGGCGCTACGACGGCCGGCGCGGGATCGCGGCGACGCCGGCCGTCGGTACCTACGCGCACGGCACCGTCTACGAGGCGTTCCTGAACCGGTTCCCGTCGCGCGCGAAGACCCCGGCCGACGGCGCCGTCGTCGCGCTCGCGGCCGGCACCGGCAGGCTGCGTTGGCGTGCGCACGTCGGCGCGAGCGAGACCTCGCCGCTGCTCGCGGAGGGGCGCGTGTACGTCGGCGGCTGGGACGGCGTCGTCTACGCGCTCGACGCGCGAACGGGCCGGCGCGTCTGGACCTTCCGCACCGGGGGCGCGGTCAAGGGCGGCCTCGCCGCCGCCGGCGCCCGGGTCTACGCCGGCTCGTACGACGGCCACGTCTACGCACTGGACGCGGCGAGCGGCCGCCTCGTCTGGCGCGCAGGCGGCCGCGCCGGGTGGTTCCGCCACGGGAGGTTCTACGCCACCCCAGCCCTCGCCTACGGTCGCGTCTACGTCGGCTCGACCGACGGCGGCGTCTACTCGTTCGGTGCCCGCTCCGGCAAGCTCCGCTGGCTGCACCGGACCGGCGGCTACATCTACGGGTCCGCGGCGGTCTGGCGGGGGCTCGTGCTCGTCGGCTCGTACGACCATCGGTTCTATGCGTTCGACGCGGCCACCGGAGACGAGCGCTGGAGCTTCGACGCGGGCGCCCCGATCTCCGGCTCGGCGACGGTGATCGACGGCGCCGTCTGGTTCGCCACCCTGCGCGGCCGCACCTATGCCCTGCGGGCGCGCGACGGCCACCTGCTCTGGACCTTCCCCGACGGCAGGTACGCGCCCGCCGTCGGCGACGGGCGGCGGCTCTACCTCACCGGCTACGCGGCCGTCTACGGGCTGAGTCCCGTCCGCGGCTAACGGAAACGTCGGACCGACGTCCCATAGTTCGGTCGGATGATGGGGCGTCGTCTTCTCCTCGTGATGCTGGTTGCGCTCGCGTGCTCGAGCGCAGCCTCGGCGTATCCGTGGCCGTTCAAGCCGTTCGACAAGCAGCATCCGATCCGCGGCTTCTTCGGCGACCCGCGCACCGTCTACGAGAACGGGATCCTCGCGGGCGCCTTCGAGGGCCCGGCTTTCCTCTCCTTCCACCAGGGCGTCGACATCTCCGCCCCGAACGGAACCCCGATCTACGCCGTCGCGAACGGGACGATCCACTACCTCGGCGCGGCCACGCTCAACCTGACGACCGACCACGACGTCGTCTTCCAGTACTTCCACATCATCCCCATCGCCGGCGAGGGGCAGGCGGCGCAGGTGAGGAAGACGATCCTCGGCTACGTGCAACCTCCATATGCGCACGTGCACATCACCGAGATCGACGGCACGCACTCCGTCAACCCGCTGCAGCGCGGGCACCTGACGCCGTACCGCGACCGCACCGTCCCGAAGGTGCACGACATCATGGTGCGCAACCAGACCGGAGACGTGGAGACGCCGGTGGGCCTGTGCGGCCGCGTCGAGCTCGACGTCGACGCCTACGACACGCAGCCGATGGCGGTGCCGGGCACGTACCACAACCTCCCGGTCGCGCCCGCGCTCGTCCAGTGGTCGCTGACGCGTGTCGGCGGCAAGGTCGTCGTCCCGCTGCACGCGACGTTCGACGTGCGCGAGACCGTGCCGGCGAACGGCCAGTTCGCAAACGTCTACGCGAAGGGCACCTACGAGAACAGTCCCCGCTTCGGCCGCGAGCACTACTCGGGGATCCCCGGCCGCTATCTCTTCCTGCTCTCGGGCAACTTCGACACGACCCGCCTTGCGAACGGCAACTACGTGCTGACGGTGCGCGTCGCGGACGTGCGCGGCAACCACTCTGTCGGGACGCGCCGGATCTCCATCCTCAACGCGCGGGGCAGCGTCTGCCCCGGCTCGCTTGCGGCGCCGCCGACGAGCGAGCCGCCGACGACCGAGCCACCGGACGGGTCCTCAGCCGGGCAGCCCTAGCTCCTTGCCGTACGCGCGGCGGTAGATGCCCTTCAGCTTCTCGACGCGGTCGACGTACGCGCGCGTCTCGGAGAACTGGATGCCGACGCCGCGCGCGCGCCAGCTGTCCACGTTCTGCTGGCCCGCGTTGTAGGCCGCCAGCGCGAGCCGCTCGCTGCTGTACTTCTGCATCAGGTGGTGCAGGTACCACGCGCCGTAGCGGACGTTGATCTCGGGGTCGTCGAGGTCGGCGAGCACGAACTTCGACCCGCCCGTGTACTTGGCGATCCCCTGCGCGGTCGCCGGCTGCAGCTGCATCAGTCCGACGGCGCCTGCGCTCGAGCGCGCGTTCGCGTCGAACTTCGACTCCTGCTCGATCACCGCCGCCAGCAGAGCCGGGTTGAGCTCGTAGTGCGCCGCGTGGCCGCGCACGATCGAGGCGTACTTGAGCGGGTACCAGAGCCGCGCGTACCACGGGGGCTCCGTCCGCTGCAGGTAGATGAATGCGCCTGCCGCGACGACGACGAGCGCGAGGACGGTTGTCAGCCGGCGGACGACGATAGGAGCTTGTCTAGCACGCCCGCGACGAAGGCGTCGAGCGCCTCGAGCGAGCCGTCGTTGACGTACGAGAAGTCGGCACGGCGCATCTTCTCCTCGTCCGGGACGAGCCGTGTCTCGCGCCCGTCGGCAGGCGCGCGGCGGGCGGCTCGGGTCTCGGGCGGCGCGGTGACGACGACGACCGCGTCGAAGCGCGACTCGCCGCCCGTCTCGTAGAGGAGGGGGATCTCCACCGCCGCGATCGGCTCCTCCACCCCGGCCAGCCACTCGTCCACCGCGGCGCGGGTGCGCGGGTGCAGCACCCCTTCGAGCCAGGCGAGCTCGGACGGGTCGGTGAAGACGATCTCGCCGATCCGGCGGCGGTCGCCGACCGCGTCGTCGCCCCAGCGGGCACGGATCGCCGAGCGCACGTCCTCGTCGTGCGCGAGCAGGTCGTGGACGACGGCGTCGGTCGACACCGTCGCCGCGCCCCGCCGCGCGAACGCGTTCAGCGCTTCGCTCTTGCCCGCCGCGATGCCCCCCGTGATCGCGACCGTCACCGGCCGCACGTGCGCAGAAGCTCTCACACGATGACGTTCGTCGATCCGAGCGCGATCGGCGAGTGCGGTCGAAGGACGCAGGGAGGCCCGATAGCCGGGCTATCGGGCCGACCGAGGACGCACGAGCGTGCCGCCGAGTGCGTCCGGGCGACACAACGACGCATCGTGTGAGAGCTTCTTACTCCTGCTGCTCGTCGGCGGGGGGAGCGGCGTCGTCGGAGCCTTCGGCGGGCTCGTCCGACGTCGGCGTCTCGACGGCCGCGGAGCTCTCGGGATCCTGCTGCTCGGCCGCCTCGTCGGAGAAGACGTCCTCCGAGAGGTCGAGCGCGGGCGCGGGCGCCTCCTCGCCGGGCGCGGGCTGGACGGGCATGCCGTCCTCGACGCGCTTCAGCGACAGCGAGAGGCGGCGCCGCTCGGCGTCCACCTCGAGGATGCGCACGTTGACCGTGTCGCCCTGCGAGACGACCTCGCGCGGGTTCTCGACGTGGTGCTGCGCGAGCTCCGAGATGTGCACGAGCCCTTCGACGCCCGGCAGGATCTCGACGAACGCCCCGAACGTGACGACCTTCGTCACCTTGCCCTGGACGACGTCGCCCTCGCCGTAGCTCTCGAGCACCTGCTGCCACGGGTCGGTCTGCGTCTGCTTGAGGCCGAGCGAGATCCGCTGGCGGTCGCGGTCGATGTCGAGCACCTTGACGTTGACCTTCTGGCCGATCTCCAGCACCTCGGACGGATGGTTGACGTGGCTCCACGACAGCTCCGAGATGTGGATGAGGCCGTCCATCCCGTCGAGGTCGACGAACGCCCCGAAGTCGACGATGTTGGAGATCGTCCCCTCGACGACCGCGCCCGGGCTGAGCTTGTCGAGGATCTGCTGCCGCTGCTCCTTGCGCTCGTCCTCGAGGACGGCGCGACGCGACAGCACGACGTTGTTGCGCGAGCGGTTCAGCTCGATCACCTTGCAGCGCAGCTCCTGCCCCAGGTACTCGTCCAGGTCCTGGACGCGGCGGATGTCGACGAGCGACGCCGGCAGGAAGCCGCGCACGCCGAGGTCGAGGATCAGGCCGCCCTTGACGACCTCGATCACGCGACCCGTGACGGGCTCGCCCTGCTCGTGCGCCTGCTCGATCGCCTTCCACGCGATCTCGAAGCGGGCGCGCTTCTTGGAGAGGATCAGCCGGCCCTCGGTGTCCTCCTTGGTCATGACGAGCGCGTCGATCTCGTCCCCCAGGGTCACCTCGTCCTGCGGGTTGACCGAGCGGCGGATCGAGAGCTCGTTGACGGGGATGACGCCTTCCGACTTGTACCCGATGTCCACGAGCACCTCGTCCTTGTCGACGCGGACGACCGTGCCGTGCACGACCTCGCCCTCGTTGATCGTCGGGAAGGTCGACTCGTAGTCGGGGATCAGCTCGCCGGTTTCGGGGTCTGTCGTCCAGACGCCTTCCTCGAGCTGCGGGTCGTTGATGGTGTTTGACATAGGCGGGTGAGTATAGCCCTGAGGAATCAGACGCCCGTTCGGGGCTCTCGGTTAGCGATTAGCGTGAAAAGACATGAGCGGATTGCGGAGATACGCCGCCGGCTCCGCGCGCGTGGCGCGGCGGTCGCGGCTACGGGGCTTCCTCGGCCCGCACGAGGAGCGGCTCGTCTTCGTGGTCGGCTGCCCGCGCTCGGGGACGACGTTCACCGCGTCGGCGCTCGGCTCACTGCCCGGCTTCGTGGACATGGACGAGGTGACGCCGCTGAAGGCGGCGCTGCCGCGGCTCGCGTTGTTGCCCGAGGTCGACGCCGCCCGGGAGCTGCGGCGGATCGTCGAGCGGGTGCGGCTCTTCGGGCTCGCCCGCGGCCTGCGCGGCGTCGAGCAGACGCCGGAGACGTCGTTCGTCGTGCGCGCCGCCCTGCGGGCGTACCCGCAGGCAACGGCCGTTCACGTCGTCCGCGACGGCCGTGACGTCGTCTGCTCACTCCTCGAGCGGGGCTGGTTCCGCGACACGCACGAGGGCGCCGACGACGCCGGGCACCCGTACGGGGCGCAGCCGCGCTTCTGGGTCGAGCCGGAGCGGCGCGAGGAGTTCTCGCGGGTGTCCGAGGCGACGCGCGCCGCCTGGGCGTGGCGGCGCTACGTCATGGCCGCAGGCGCGGGCGCGAAGGAGACCGTCCGGTACGAGTCGCTCGCCCACGACATGCGGTTGCTGTCACCGGTGCTCGGCTGCTCGGAGGAGTCGCTCGGGGGCGTGTTCGCACCGTTCCGCGCAAGCTCGATCGGGCGCTGGCGGGACGAGCTCTCGCCCGAGCAGCTCGCGGACGTCGAGGCGGAGGCGGGCGACCTGCTGGCGGGGCTCGGTTATACGCTGCGTGGATGAGCGTACGCTCGACGGAGCTCAACGAAGAGCGAAGGCGCCGGCTTTGCCGGCGCCGGGAGCGGGGATGAGCGCGGAGCGGTATCCGATCGGCGAGACCGAGTCGATCGCGGTCGCGGTGCTGCGCCACGAGACGCGCGACCCGGGCTATCCGCAGTGGTCGGTCGCACTCGCGACGAGCGGCGGCGAGGCGACCGTGCACGTGCCCGGGCACTACCCCGGCGTGCTCGCGCTGCGCCTGCGTCAGGCGGACGCACGCTTCGCCCCCGGCGCAAAGCTGCCGGCCGGGCGCGACGAGTTCCTCGACCTGACCGCGATCGTGCGCGGCAACGAGGAGACGCTCGCGCTCTCGTCGACGCCGCGCTCGCCGGTGCGCGTCACCGTCGAGGTGCCGCGCGACGAGCTGCTCCCGCTCGCCGAGGTGCTCGACGCCGCGCAGTCGCTCGTCGAGGAGCTCCGGCAAGGCCTCGGCCTCGTGCCGGACGTGATTCCCGACGAGGTGTAGCCGTCCTGCGCGATCGCCCACCAGCTCGTGGGCGACGGGCGCGACGACGATGATCGCGACCCCGAAACCGCACGCGAGGCGGAAGCAGCACGAGAAGCGCTCGTCGGGACACCGGCCTACGATGTCGGTGTGGTGCAAGCGCCGTTCGTCCCGTCCGGATTCGTCGTCCCGCTCGCTCTCGCGACGGATCCATTCAGGCTCGAGCCGCTCGGGCCGCAACACAACGACTCCGACTACGAGGCATGGTCGTCGTCCGCGGAGCACATCCACACGACACCGGGTTGGGAGACGGAGTCGTGGCCGGACGACCGCAGCCTGGAAGCCAACCTGCGCGACCTGGAACGGCACGCCCGGGACTTCGAGAACCGAACCGGCTTCACCTACACGGTCCTCGACCCGGCGACCGGCGAGGTCCTGGGCTGCGTGTACATCTATCCCGACAAGAGCGGGCAGCACGATGCGCGGGTGTTCTCGTGGGTGCGGGCCAGCCGGGCCGAGCTCGACGTGCAGCTCTGGCGGGCCGTCAAGGACTGGCTCGCCGACGAGTGGCCGTTCCAGCGTGTGGCCTACGCCGAACGCGGCGACGGCGCCTGAACGCCGCCGCTCCGGCGACACTGCCTACTCCAACGTCACGACGAGACGGACGATCGACCCGTCGCGGATGCTCATGATCATCCGTCCCGCACGGCGCGGCTCGGCCGCCCAGGCGTAGTCCGACTCGACACGCTCACGGTCCACGCGCGGCTCCCCCAGGAGGCGGACCTCGTCGTCCGGCGGCTGCCGCGCATAGGCCTCGGCGATCGCGTCCCGCCCGACGAACGGGCCGACGGGAACACCCTCGAAGACCATCTCTGCGTCGGGCGCGAAGCCGGCGACGAGCGCGCCGAAATCCTGCGACCCGACCGCCTCGTTGAAGCGCCGAACGTGAGCCTGCAGCAGGGCGACCGGGTCGGTGCTCACGGCCGGGCGGGGAACCTAGCGGCCCCGGAGCGCCTTGCGCAGCACGGCGTCGTACTCCTCCAGCCCCTCGCGGTAGAGCCGCGCCTCGGGGCCGGCGGCGATCGCGACGCGCTCCGGGACGACGCCCCACACCGGCACGCCCTCCTGCTTCCACCAGGCGATCGTCTCGTCGAGATCCCTCGTCCCGAGCCGGGCCGCGGTGATCACGATCCCGCGCGGCGTCCTCGCGGGCGTCAACCCGAGCGTGTACGTGACGCGCGAGAACTCGACGCCGCCCGCCCGCGTCGGGATCAGCACCGAGTCCGACTCGGCCAGCGCGGACTGGACGAGCCGCTCGTCGCCGGGCGGCGTGTCGACGATCACCACGCCGTCGCCCCGCATCGCCCGCAGCACCGTCCGCTCGGACGGCGCCTCCACGACCTCGACGCCGTCCAGCGGCCGCTCCTCGAGCCAGACCGCCGACGACGCCTGCCGGTCGGCGTCCACGAGGACGACGGGGTCGTGGCCGCGCGCAACCGCGGCTGCGGCGAGGTAGACGGCGGCGGTCGTCTTGCCCACCCCGCCCTTGAGATTCGCCACAACGATGTTCATGCGCCCGGCAGGCTAACGCGCACGGGGTCGCCGACGCGGACGGTGCCGGTCTCGACCACGTCCGCGTAGACGCCGAGGTTCGTCCCGTTCCGCTCGACGAGGAAGCGGAGGATGCCGGGGTCGGCGGCGAGCTCGTCGCGGGCGTTGTTCACCATCACGCACCGCTCCGCCGGCCCGGAGACCCGCAGGACGCAGGGCCCGATCGCCACCACCGCCCCCGGCCGGCCCTCCTCGAGCAGCCCCGGCTCCGGCACGGAGAGCACGAGGTTCGGCCGGTAGCGCCGCGAGTCCCCAGCCGTCCCGCCGTAGCCGTCCGCCACCCAGCCGAGCGACGAGGTCGTCACGAGGTGGACCGGCCCGACGTCGAAGTGCGGCACCGCCCCCTCCGGCAGCACCGCGAGCGGCTCGCCGTAGCGCTCGCTCAGCAGCGCGTCGAGGGCGGGATCGCCGACCCGGAAGACCGCTCCGTCCCTCCCCTCGACGACGACGCCGTCGTCCTCGGTGCGCGCGGCGAAGTCGAGCAGGCCGCGCAGCAGCCGGAAGCGGCGCGTCGTCTTGCCGCTTCCGAACTTGCCGTTCGCGTCGCGAACGGCGAAGGCGCGGTCGCCGAGCACGCCCCGCCCGTCGACGACGAGCTCGTCGAGCCGTTCCCCGCGGAACGACTTGACCGGGTAGCGCCAGAGCTCGGAGACCGCGCCTTCGTGGATCACACGGTCGACAGCTCCCCGATCAGCTCGAGGAGGCGCGCCGCCTGGTCGGGCGTGAAGCCGCCCTTGGCCACCTCGTGCCTCGCCGTGTCGAGCGCGTCCTGCAACTGCGCGTCCATCCCGCGGCCGGCGAACTTCTCCGCCCGGGCGAGCGCAAGGCACACCGTCGCGCCCGCGGCCGCGTCGTAGGAGGTCGCGAGCTCGCAGACACCCCGGAACGTGGTCAGGCCGTACTGCGAGACCATCGGGTCGTGGTCGGAGGTGCCGCGGTTCGAGCCCGGCACGCGCGACCAGTCGGAGTTGACGTGCGCCTCGTGCACCGCCGCGAGCCGGTCATAGAACGACGGCGTGACGAACTGGTGGTCGAGATCCTGCGCCTGCCCTTCGAACACGTACGAATAGGCCGACGACGGGTTCTGCGCGAGCACCGTGTCGTAGAGGTCCTGCAGGCCCGCGTCGTAGAGCGCGTGCAGCTGGTCGCTGTCCGGGCGGGGATAGACGTTCAGGTCGCCGGCGACCATCACCTTCGCGTCCGCGTCCTGCGACTGGATCGCGCGGACGACCGCGGCGTTGTAGGCAGCCTGCTCCTGCCGCTGGCCGACGCTCACGTCCGGATTGCTCGTGAAGTGGTTGGCGGCCACCCACACGTCGGACGGCACGCCGAGCAGCGTCGTCGGCGCGATCCGGAAGTGGGCCACCTGCACGGCCCGCGTGAACACGTTCGTCCCGTCGACGCCGGTCGAGCGGTCGACGTCCTCCGGCAGGACGGCGTTCAGCGCCTTCGGGTTGGAGACGTCCGTGTCGTACGGGAGCGGCGCGCCACGGTAGTCGACCGCGGGGTTCGAGCCGAGCACGGGGTCGCCGGCGGACGCGGACAGGAGCGACACGCGGTCGGTGCGGTACATGAACGCACACACGATCCCGCGTGCGTCCGCCCCGTCGCGGTCGAACGTCGCCGCGTACTGCGGGCCGCCGAGCGCCGCGACGTGCAACGCGAGCTCCTCCAGGTCGTCCGGCTGCCCGTCGGCGTTGTTCGTGTCGCCGCAGACGAATGCGCCGTCCTGCACCGAGCAGATGTCCTGGTCCTCGGCCTCGGCGACGACGATCACGTCGGGCGAATGGAGGTCGTCCACGATCTGGTGCGCGATCTCCGTCTCGCGGCCCTGGTACTCCGCGTCGCTCGCCGGTGTGTAGTCGAACGGCGGTGACACGCCCGGGCAGCCCGTGTCGCCGGGGAAGTCGCAGCCGTCGAACGGGTCGTTCCGGAAGTCGTACAGGTTCTCCATGTTGAAGTTGGCGATCGAGTACGCCTGCGCGCGGTCGAACGGCTGCGGTGCGCCGTTCTGCGACGGGTCGACGCCGTCCACGACCTGCGGCTGCGCTGCCGCCGACACGGAGTACTTGCCGAAGTCGTAATAGACGCCGCCGACGACCGGCTGCGCCAGCTTCTGGAACGTGTGCACGGGGGTCAGCCGCGCGTTCGCGTCCGCGGACTTGATGCCCTCGTCGGTGATCAGGATCCGGAAGCCGTTCCCGTTCGGGCCGTCGTCGAGCGGATGCGCCTCCCGGAACGCGCGCTGTGCATAGGGATTGCTCCGCTGTGCGATCGGCGAGTCGGCCGAGATCACGTAGAACTCGGTGTCCGCGGTGCTCGAGTAGAAGTGCGTCGGCGAGTCGACGACGCTCCGCGCCGGAATCGACCCCTGCATCCCCTCGTGCGCCTCCCAGAACGCGTCCGCCGCGCCGGCGTCGGCCGGCGGGTCGGCAGCAAACGGAGTGACGGAGCCGGTACCGACCTTCGTCGCCCGCGCGCTCCCCAGCTCGGTCTGGTCGAAGAACTCGGAGACGCGGCCCTGCAGCTGGACCTCGTCGCCGACGACGGGGACGTAGCCGTTCACGAGGTCGGAGAAGTGGCTCATGAAGACGAAGATGCCGTCCGAGGTGGCCGGATCCCCGTCCGCCGTCGCGTCCGTGCTCTGCAGGAAGAAGCCGTTGTTGCCCGAGTCGCTCGTCAACTCCGTGACGACGCCGCGAACGGAGACCGTCTGACCGGCGTACGGCGACGCGTCGCCGCTTCCCTGCACCTCGCCGATCGCCAAGGTGGGAACGACGGTAGCCCTGAAGCTGCAGCTGCCGGCCTGCGGCGTGGCGTCGTCGTTCGCCGCCGTGACCTGCACGTCGTACGAGCCGGGCGCGAGCGTCGTCGCTCCGCTGACCGTCGCGGTCGCCGTGCCGCCGGCGGCGGTCGCCGCCTGGACGTCGCCGATCGAGAAGCCGGAGCTCGGCGTGACCGAGAAGGACGTGACGGTGCCATCCGCGTCGGAGGCGGAGACGGAGCGCTCGAAGCCGTCGCCCTGGTCGACCGTCACGTTCGCCGGGCAGGTCACCTCCGGCTGCGGAGTCGTGACGACGCCGCAGGAGTACGACGCGGACGCGCTGTTGCGCGGCGCCGGCGCAGCGGCGGAGAAGTCGGCGGAGTTGTCGTTCGTGTCCGTGCAGCCGCCGTCGGCGCGGAAGTCGGCCGTCGTGTTCGACAGCCCGGGCGCGGCCGTCCCCTCGGCGCAGTTCGCCGTGCCGAAGCCGACGAAGTCGACGGCCACCGGGCACGAGCCGCTCAGTGCCGCCGTCCCGGCGACGAGCGCCACCTTGCCCGAGCTCGCCGACATCGCGATCGTTCCCGAGGCGTCGGGGGCGGGCAGCGACGTCGTCCCGCCCGTGCCCTGCGCCTCCTGGACGAGGTAGTAGTGGTGCGCTGCGAGCGTGCCGGCGAGCTGCGTGACCTGCCACGACGTCCCCGAGGTCGAGGCGTACTGCACGCTCGAGCCGCCGAGCGAGATGTCGGAATCGGTCGGATTGAAGAGCTCGACGAAGTCGTTCGTGAACGCGGCGCCCGAGTTTCCGCCGCCGCCGTACACCTGGCTGATCACGGGGCCGGTGACGGCGAAACTCGTGTCGGTCCGGGCCGACCCGGAGGCGATGAAGACGAGCGCGAGCACGGAAACGGCGCTCGCGACGAGCAGACGGCGGCGCGGCATTGAACCCCTCCCCTGGGTATGAACTGCGGCGTCCTCGAGCCTAGCTCAGCTCTTGGCCTCGTTCCAGTCGTCTCCTGCGCCCACGTCCACTGCGAGCGGGGGATCGAGCGGATAGGCGCCGCACATCTCCTGGCGAACGAGCTCCTTCACGGTCGCGACCTCGGCGTCTGGCGCCTCGACGAGCAGTTCGTCGTGCACCTGGAGGACGAGGCGTGAGCCTCTCCCCTCCTCCCGCAGCCGCTTGTGGATGTCGACCATCGCGACCTTGATCACGTCCGCCGCCGTCCCCTGCATGACCGAGTTGACGGCGAGCCGCTCGCCGAGCGAGCGTGTCTGCCGGTTCATCGCGCGGATCTCCGGGACCGGACGGCGCCGGCCGAGCAGCGTCGTAACGTAGCCGTCCTCCTTGGCCTGCTCGATCGTGCGGTCGATGAAGTCCTGCACGAACGGGAAGCGCGCGAGGTACGCGTCGATGTATTCCTGGGCTTCCTCGCGCGGGATCTCGAGGTTCTCCGACAGGCCGAACGCGGAGATGCCGTAGATGATCCCGAAATTGACCATCTTCGCGACGTTGCGCTCGTCCTTCGTCAGCGTCGCCTGCTCCTTGCCGAGCACCTCCGCGGCGGTGGCCGCGTGGATGTCCTCGCCACGCGCGAACGCCTCGCGCAGCTTCGGCTCGCCGGAGACGTGCGCGAGGATGCGCAGCTCGACCTGCGAGTAGTCCGCGGAGACGAGGCGGTGTCCCGGCTCCGCGACGAAGGCGCTGCGGATCTCGCGACCGAGCTCGGTGCGGATCGGAATCGCCTGCAGGTTCGGATTCGACGTCGACAGCCGGCCGGTCGCCGCGACGGCCTGGTTGAAGTGCGTGTGCAGGCGGCCGTCCTCGCCGAGCAGGGTGGGCAGCGGGCCGAGGTAGGTGTTGACGAGCTTCGTCAGCTCCCGCCACTCCTCGATCACCTCGACGATCGCGTGCTCGTGGCGGATCGTGCGCAGGACGCGCGTGTCGGTCGAGTAGCCGGTCTTGCCCTTGCGGCCGGGCGTCAGCTGCAGCTTCTCGAAGAGGATGCGCGCGACCTGCTGCGTCGACCCGAGCAGGAACTCCTCGCCCGCGAGCTCGTATGCGTTGGACTCCAGCTCCTCGACGCGGTCGGCGAGGCGGGCCGTGATCTCACCCATCCGGTAGGCGTCGATCTTCACGCCGGCGTCCTCCATCGAGGCGAGCACGGCGGTCAGCGGCAGCTCGATCTCGTCGTACAGGCGCTCGCTGCCGCGCTCCACGAGCCGTGCGCGGATCGGCGCCGCCAGGCGGCGCGGCACCTCCGCCGCCCGGATCAGCGCCGCCGTCTCCTCCTCCACGTCCGGCTCCGGCAGCGCCTCGACACCGTATTCGGCGGCGAGATCGTCGAGCTCGTATGCGGGACGTCCCGGCTCGATCAGGTACGCCGCGATCATCGTGTCGTCGGCGGGCAGCTGCGTCAGCCGGGGCAGCGACTTGTAGTCGTGCGCGACGATCTGCGCGTCGCGCAGCCGCGCGACACAGGCGTCGTTCCACTCGCCGACGAGGACGCCCTCGTCCCGCGCGAGCGCGAAGCGGCCGTCGGCGATCGCGAGCCCGACGCGGCCGCTCACGTCCGGCAGCGCGCCCTCCCGCCACGTCACCGCCGTCCCGGCGACGATGCGCTCGCGCGCCGGCACCGCCGCGTCGAGCTCGTCGATGCGGTTGAAGAGGTTGCGGAACTCGAAGCGCCGGAACATCTCGCGGAGCTGCGAACGGTCGGGCGGGCTGAGCACGAGGTCGGCGGGATCGCAGTCGATCTCGAGGTCGCGGCGCATCGTCGCGAGCTCCTTCGAGAGCCGTGCCTGGTCGGCGAACGCGGTGACGTTCTTGCGCCGCGCCGGAGAGAGCTCGTCGGCGTGCGCGATTACCTCCTCGACGGAGCCGTACTGCGCGATCAACTGTCCCGCGGTCTTGTCGCCGATCCCGGGGATGCCGGGGATGTTGTCGGACGTGTCGCCCTTCAAGCCGATGAAGTCCGGGATCTGCAAGGGACGGATCCCGTAGCGCGCCTCCACGCGGT
>Ga0207661_10002078_pt1 | contig 13776 bp, 10 predicted proteins | sample KBSC713LmetaG_FD_184337 | JGI IMG/M metagenome (GOLD analysis project Ga0207661, IMG submission 184337) | Corn rhizosphere microbial communities from Kellogg Biological Station, Michigan, USA - KBS C7.1-3L metaG (SPAdes) (version 2) | ecosystem: Host-associated > Plants > Roots > Rhizosphere ... | reverse complement strand
CCATAGAACGGCACGTCGCGGCCATCAAAGGTCGCCTTCTCCGCGTCGTGCTGGAGCGCGGGGCTGTAGGCGTCGGCCGGCCTGCCTTGCCAGGTCAGGGTTCCCGCCGCGTAGACATTGGAGAAATCGGTACCGATCGGCTTGCCGTTACGGTCGATCAGTCCGGAGGACAAGGCGATCCAGCCGACGATCGCGAGCACGTAAGCCGCGAGCAGGATCAGGCTGTAGTCACGGACGCGCGTGGCCGTGAGCCACTCGCCGGATCGCAGTCCTTTCCTGATATCTTGCCAGATATGAGCCATTTCGCCGCGGAATTTTAGGAATGTTGCGCCGAGCCTAGCGGTCGCCCTTTAATGTTCCCTAAAGTTCGCCTGTATTTGTCCAAGCTTCTTGCGATGCAGCGGGGCTCGGAATAGGGTGTAAGCATTCCCTCAAATCGAGTAGTCGGCGACCTCCGGTCCACGACGCTTGAGCCCAAGGAGCTGATGATGTCTTTCCTGTCCGCTGCGCTCGACCGTGTGAAGCCGTCCGCGACGATCGCGGTCACGGAGAAAGCACGCGCGCTGAAAGCGGCGGGCCGCAACGTCATTGGCCTGGGCGCGGGCGAGCCGGACTTCGATACGCCGGACAACATCAAAGAAGCCGCGATCAAGGCGATCAAGGACGGCAAGACCAAGTACACCGATGTCGGCGGCATTCCCGAGCTGAAGGAAGCCGTGATCAACAAGTTCAAGCGCGAGAACAATCTCGCCTACAAGCCGAACCAGGTCATCGTCGGCACGGGCGGCAAGCAGGTGCTCTACAATGCGCTGATGGCGACCATGAATCCGGGCGACGAGGTCATCATCCCCGCGCCCTATTGGGTCAGCTATCCGGAGATGGTGGCGCTCGCCGGCGGCGAGTCGGTACCGGTGGTCTGCACCGCCGAGCACGGCTTCAAGCTGCGCGCGGAAGATCTGGAGAAGGCGATCACGCCGAAGACCAAGTGGATCATCCTCAACTCGCCGTCGAACCCGACGGGCGCGGCCTATACCCGCGCCGAGCTGAAGGCGATCACCGACGTCCTGGTGAAGCATCCGCGGGTCTGGGTGATGACCGACGACATGTATGAGCATCTCGTCTACGACGAATTCAAGTTCTCGACGCCGGCCGAGATCGAGCCGAAGCTCTACGAGCGCACGCTCACGGTGAACGGCGTCTCGAAATCCTATTGCATGACGGGCTGGCGCATCGGTTATGGCGGCGGCCCGGCCGAGCTGATCAAGGCGATGGCGACCATCCAGTCGCAGTCGACCTCGAACCCGTCGTCGATCGCGCAGTGGGCTTCCGTGGAGGCGCTCAACGGTCCGCAGGATTTCATCCCCAGGAACAACAAGGTGTTCAAGGAGCGGCGCGACCTCGTCGTCTCCATGCTGAACCAGGCCAACGGCATCGACTGTCCGCGCCCGGAAGGCGCGTTCTATGTCTATCCGTCCTGCGCCGGCACCATGGGGAAGAAATCGCCGTCGGGAAAAGTGCTCGCCAACGACGAGGATTTCGTCACCGAGCTGCTGGAGAGCGAGGGCGTCGCGGTCGTGCAGGGTTCCGCGTTCGGGCTGGGGCCGGCGTTCCGCATCTCCTACGCCACCAGGACGAGTGACCTCGAGGACGCCTGCAAGCGCATCCAGCGCTTTTGCGGCAATTTGAGGTAAGCATTTTCGCGCGAAGCATGCCCTCGGACCCGATCCGAGGGGGCAATCCCGTTCGCGTCAAGAAAACGCGTCAGAAAAAAGGCGTGTCAAATCACAACGTCGCGCGAATTTTTGATGTTTTGACGGCTATTTTCGGAAGCGCCTTGTTTTGGACACGGCGCTTCCTTCCTGTCCCTCCGTTTTCAATCGTCTCCCGGAGATCAGACATGCGACTTTCCACACTCACCATCGCCGCCGCCATGCTTGCGGGTTCGTTCGCCAGCGCGCACGCGATGCCGGCCATGCAGGCTGGCATCCTCGAATGCCACGGCGGGCAGAATGTCGGCTTTGTCGTCGGTTCGGTGGCGAGTCTCGAATGCATGTTCCAGAGCCCGGGCCATCGGCCCGAGGCCTATATCGCGACCGTGCGGCGTCTCGGGCTTGATCTCGGCGTCACCGCGCAGACGCGAGTCACCTGGGCCGTCAGTGCGCCGACCACAAGGCTCGCTTACGGCGAGCTTGCCGGCAGCTATGGCGGCGTCGGCGCCAATGCGTCGATCGGCATCGGCGGCGGCGGCAACTTCCTGGTCGGCGGTCCAGGCAATGCCTATGGGCTGCAGCCGATCAGCGTGCAGGGGCAGACCGGACTGAACGTCGCGGCTGGCATCGCGGGCCTTGAGCTCGAGCCGGTTGGCTTCGGCCACCGCGGCCATTGGCATCATCGTCATCATCATCATCGCCACGGCTGATGGATGAGTTAGGATTGAGTCAATCAGGGGCCCGCAAGCGCGGGCCTCTTTTCTTTGGCGCGGCGGAAGCGCTTGTGGCATAGAGAAAGAAAGGCGGAAGATATTCCCGCTCGCATCACCTCTTTCATTCGGAGTTTTTCTTCATGCGCCGCTCCCTCATTCTGGCCGCGATGGCCACAACTATGCTTGCGATGTCGAGCGCCGCTGATGCGGAGCAGCCGGCGGCGCGTGTGCAGGTCGGCGTGCTCGAATGCCGCGGCGCTGCCTCGATCGGCTTCATCGTCGGCTCGCTGACCCATCTCGGCTGCGTGCTGCGCGTCGAGGGCGTACCGGAGGACCGCTACATCGCGACCATCCAGAAGGTCGGGCTCGACCTCGGCATCACCCAGGAAACGGCGCTCGCCTGGGGCGTGTTCGCGCCGACCGCCCAGCTCGGCCCCGGCGACCTCGCGGGCAATTATGCCGGCGCGCAGGGCTCTGCCTCGCTTGGTGTCGGCGCCGGCGGCAATGTGCTGGTCGGCGGTTCCAACAACTCGATCGCGCTGCAGCCGCTTAGCTTGCAGGGCCAGGTCGGCGTCAACATCGCCGCCGGGCTCGAAAGCCTGGAACTGCGGCCGGGACGGTAACTAAAGTCGTCTCCTCGTCATTGCGAGGAGCGTAAGCGACGAAGCAATCCAGAGTATCTCCGCGGATTCATTCTGGATTGCTTCGCTTCGCTCGCAATGACGATGGCGAGCGAGAGGCGCGACTTTTCCTCACGCCGCACCGCAACGACGATTTCTCCCTTGCCAAAGTAAAAGCGCAGGCAGAGCATAAACGTTTGCCGACCCAATCAAGGGCCGAGCTCCGAACCTTAAGGAGAACGGCGAATGGGACAAGACGTCAGAAGTCCCCGAGGTCCACGGTGCATCGCACTGGTGGGCCCTTTCCAAAGCGGTAAAACCACCCTTCTCGAAGCAATCCTCGCGCGGACAGGCGCGATCCCCAAAGCCGGCAGCGTCGACGCCGGAACTTCCGCCGGCGATGCCAGCCCCGAAGCCCGCCACCACAAGATGAGCGTTGGACTCACGGCGGCCACCACCACTTTCATGGGTGACAGCTACACCTTCATCGATTGTCCGGGTTCGGTGGAGTTTGCGCATGACATGCGCGCGGCGCTGCCCGCGGTCGATGCCGCGGTCGTCGTTTGCGAAGCCGACGAGAAGAAGCTGCCGCAGCTGCAGATCATCCTGCGCGAGCTGGAAGACCTGGAAATCCCGCGCTTTCTGTTCCTCAACAAGATCGACCGCGCCAACAAGCGCGTCCGCGAAACGCTCGGCACGCTGCAGCCCGCCTCGCGCGTGCCGCTGGTGCTGCGCCAGATTCCGATCTGGAACGGCGAATTGATCGAAGGCTTCGTCGATCTCGCGCTCGAGCGCGCCTTTGTCTATCGCGAGCACAAGGCCTCCGAGATTGTCCAGCTCGAAGGCGGCAATCTCGATCGCGGGAAGGAAGCGCGCTTCTCGATGCTCGAGAAGCTCGCCGACCATGACGATGCGCTGATGGAGCAGTTGCTCGAGGACATCCAGCCGCCGCGCGATGCGGTGTTCGACGATCTCGCGCGCGAGCTCCGCGAAGGCTTGATCTGTCCGGTGCTTTTGGGATCTGCGGCGCGCCAGAACGGCGTGCTGCGCCTGATGAAGGCGCTGCGCCATGAAGCGCCGGGAGTTGCGGAAACCGCCGAGCGCCTCGGCGTGCCCGCGGCCAAGGACGCGCTCGGTTACGTGTTCAAGACCGTGCATCTGCAGCACGGCGGCAAACTGTCGCTGACGCGCCTGCTCACCGGACACCTCGACGACGGCGCGACGCTGCAATCTTCGGACAGCGGGGCGGGGCGTGTCTCCGGCATCCTCGCCGTCAACGGCGCCTATGACACCAAGCGCCCGTCCGCGGAAACCGGCGAGACGGTTGCGCTGGGCAAGCTTGATGCGATCAAGACCGGTGACACCGTCGCCAACGGCAAGACGGCACCCGCCTCGCTCGTCACGGTCGCGCCGACACCGGGTGTGCTCTCGATCTCGATCGCCGCCAACGACCGCAAGGACGACGTCAAGCTCGGCCAGGCCCTGCTGAGGCTCAACGAGGAGGATCCTTCGCTCTCGATGGTGCAGAACGCGCGCACCCACGACACCGTGCTGTGGGGGCAGGGCGAGATGCATCTGCGCGTGGCGCAGGAGCGGCTCAAGGACCGCTTCGGCGTCAGCGTCACATCGCATCCGCCCGCGATCGGCTATCAGGAGACCATCCGCAAGTCGATCACCCAACGTGGCCGGCACAAGAAGCAGTCCGGCGGCCATGGCCAGTTCGGCGACGTGGTGCTCGACATCAAGCCGCTGCCGCGCGGCGAAGGGTTCAAGTTCGAGGAGACCGTGGTCGGCGGCGCGGTGCCGCGCAACTATATCGGCGCGGTCGAGGAGGGCGTCATCGACGGGCTCACGCGCGGGCCGCTCGGCTTCCCCGTGGTCGACGTGCAGGTGACGCTGACCGATGGCTCCTATCATAGCGTGGATTCGTCGGACCTCGCGTTCCACACCGCGGCGCGGGTCGGCGTCAGTGAAGGCCTGCCGCAATGCCAGCCGGTGCTGCTGGAGCCGATCTATGTGGTCGAGATCGTCTGTCCGACCGAGGCGACCGCCAAGATCAACGCGATCCTGTCGGCGCGGCGCGGACAGATCCTGGGCTTCGACACCCGCGACGGCTGGAGCGGCTGGGACTGCGTCCGCGCCATGATGCCGGAATCGGAGATCGGCGAATTGATCGTCGAGCTGCGCTCCGCCACCGCCGGCGCCGGCAGCTTCACCCGCCAGTTCGACCACATGGCCGAAGTGACCGGCCGCGCCGCCGACCAGATCATCGCCGCGCATCGCGCCGCGGCGTGATCTTCCCTTGATGGGATGCCGTCGCTAATTCCCTCTCCCTCGCGGGGAGGGAAGACGCTTGCAGTAGAACGTGGTTGGCAGTCTCTTCGCGGCCCATCCTTCGAGACGCCCGCCGTTGGCGGGCTCCTCAGGATGAGGTCTTATTTCGCGGCGAAATCTTGGACCCTCATGGTGAGGAGCGCCGCTCGCGGCGCGTCTCGAACCATAAGGCCCGGCTGTTTCCACAGCCACCAAGAGCCATATGCGATCGCCCTGCCTCCAACCACCCAAAGACAGCGTGCCCGGAACGGCCGTTGACGGTCAAAACCTGACCAAGGCTATCGCCCTGGTATCTCAACAGCTTTTTGAGCGCCAAGATTGCACTGTTCCACCGGGATCGCGCGCCTTTATACTGGCCCGCCGAAATGACCCATCAGGCGGCGGGCTGACGATGCGATGCCGGGCATGTGCTTACGACAACGAGGACGCGAGCAGGTTCTGCGTGGCCTGCGGCGCCTCCTTGGCTCCGGTATGCGCCCATTGCGGGCGGGATTTCCCGGAAACGGCCCGATTCTGCGCCTGGTGCGGTGAGCCGCGAAAACCTGACGCCCGTGTGGCCGACGTGCCGGGCGAGCGCAAGCAGGCGACTGTCCTGTTCGCGGACGTCGCCGGTTCGACCGCGCGGATCGCGGGTCTCGACGCCGAAGCGGCGATGAATTTCCTGCATCCGATCGTGATGACCATGGCGCGTGCGGTACATCGCTACGACGGCACGGTGCTTCGCACCTTGGGCGACGGGCTCAAGGCCGCGTTCGGGGTGCCGCACGCGCGCGAGGGGCATGCGGTGCTCGCCTGCCATGCCGCGCTTGCCATGCGCACTGCCGTCGCCGCGCTGCCGGACGCCCCCATGATCCGGATCGGTCTGCACTCGGGGGAGGTCGTGTCGGGCAAGCTCTACACCGGCTCGGCGGTCGAGCAGGATGCGACGGGCTTCACCGTGCATGTGGCCAACCGGATCGAGCAGGAAGCCCCGCCCGGCGAAATCTGCCTGAGCCACGATTGCCAGACCCTCCTCCGAGCGTATTGCGATACCGAGCCGCTTGGCCCGCGGGCATTGAAGGGCATTCCCGATCCGGTCGAGATCTTTCGGTTGATCGGCCTGAAACCGGCCGTGAACAGCGAGCATTTTCGTGACGCGTCGCTGACGCCATTGCGTGGGCGGCAAGTGGAGCTGGAGACATTGCAAGCTGCGCTGCTGGACACCGAGCCGGGCTCGCCACGGGTCATCGGTGTGTCCGGGCCGCCCGGCGTCGGCAAAAGCCGGCTTTGTTTTGAGTTCGGCGAGTGGTGCCGCGAACGTCAGATCAAGGTCCTGGAAGCGCGTGCGCAGGTTCACAGCCGGGCGACGCCGCTATTGCCGGTACTGGAAGCATTGCGCGCCTTCTTCCGCATCGAGCCCGATATGGACGCCGAATTGGCGCGTACGCGGATTGAGCAGACCCTTACGATGCTCGCCCTACCGGTGGCCGAGCATCTTCCGCCTCTGACGGATTTTTTGGGATGCGCGGCGGCGGAGCCGAAAGCTCGGACGATCGACCCGACGACGCGACGCATGCGGCTCCGCGACAGCATCGGACGGATCGTGAAGGCGGCATGGTCGCAGACCTCGGTGATCATCATTGAGGATTTGCACTGGCTGGACGAGGCCAGCCAGGACTTCCTGGAAACCTGGATGGCGGCGGTGGAAGGCACCAGGGTCTTGATGGTGCTGACTTTCCGGCCCGATTGGTCGCTGCCTTCGCGGCCCGCCTGGTATCGTGAACTGGCCCTGCCGGAGCTTGGCCTGGGCGAGGTCGGTCAGGTCATTTGCGATCTGATCGGAGACGGCCCCGGACTGGACCAGGTGGTGGCGCATGTCGCGGAACGATCCGATGGCAATCCGTTTTTCGCGGAAGAGCTGATCCTCTCGCTGGCGCAAAGCGGCGTATTGTTGGGGGAGCGAGGCCGCTATCGGCTGGCACCGTCCGGCTGGCAAAATCCGACCCTGCCGACGACCGTCGAAGCGGTAATCGGCGCGCGTATCGATCTTCTGCCCGAATCCGAAAAGGCGCTGTTGCAGACCGCTGCGATCATCGGAAAGGAGTTTCCGTTCGAGGTGGTTCGAGCGGTCATCGGCCTGCCGGATGACACCGCCCGGCCGCTGCTCAGGCGACTTCGCGCGGCCGAACTGATCCAGTCGCGGCAAACGGCGATGGGAGAAAGCTTCGCGTTCCGTCATCCCTTGATTCAGGAGGTGGCCTACGCGATGCAATTGCGGTCCACGCGCACGCAGCTGCATGCCGCCGTGGCGCAGGCCATCGAGGGGCAGGAGTGGGGGAAGCGTGACGAGTTCGCCGGGTTGTTGGCGCACCATTACGAGGCCGCGGGGAATATGGTTGCCGCGGCGATGCATTTGCAGCGTTCGGCGCGTTGGGTTGGGCGGACAAACTCGGGACGAGCGTTGGCGGATTGGAAGAAAATCCGCAGGATGATGCAGGATCAGCCGCGGTCCAAGGAAAACGATGAACTGCGGGCGTTGGCTGGCGGACAGTTGTTGACCTTTGGCTGGCGCGAGGGGATGCCGGCTGAGGAAGCCAAGACCTATGTCGAGGAGGCGTTGCGGTACGCCCGGGAAGCGGGCAACCGGCGCCACGAAGCGATGCTGATCGCGGGCTACGGACGCATCATCGCCGCAAGCGGTTCGGCCGACGAGTATATTCGATTGGTTCGCGAAGCACTGGCAGTGCTGGATGCACAGTCAAATCCGGAGGAGACCCTGCTGCTGAACGGGTTGCTTTGCCAAGCCAATTTGCTGGCGGGCTTCGTTGGCGACGCACTGAAGGCGAATAGCGCGGCCCTGGATCTGATCGACGACGAACGTCGAGGCACCGCGGGTGTCGTACTCGGCCTGAGTGTCGGTCAAATGGTAGGCTTCGATGTTCCCCATTGGATGAAATGCCTTCAGGTCAAGTCCTTGGTGATGATGGGGCGGTTTTCCGACGCGGACGAGCGGCTTGCCAGGCTGTTCCAGGTTGATCCGGCCGACGCCGAGCCCCTTCATCAAGGCATCCCGCACCATTTCGCCGTCGAGCTTGCCTGGTTTCGCAACGACACGCTCGCGGCGACGCGACACGCCAATCAGATTGCCCGCCTCGCCACCAGAGCGGGAATCCCGTACTGGTTCGTCGTCGCGAGTTACTGCCAGGGTCTAGCAGCCTCGACCGCACGAGACTTCGTGGAGGCGGACGGTTTCTTCCAGCAGGCATTGGACGCGTCCCGCCGCGGCAGGGCAGGCCTGGAGTTCGAGGCCAGAATATTGGCATTTCAGGCCGACAATCTCATGCGCGCGGGCGATCCAGGGCGCGCCGGTGAGGTTGCCGCGGAGGCGATTAGCGTGGCGCGGCGGAAATCAGATCGGCTGGCCGAGTGCCACGCGAGTCTTGTCGTCGCTGACGTATATCTTGCACGGAGCGGTTCTCAACACGCTCGGGAGGCACGTGGCTTGCTGGACCGCGCCAATGCCCTGATCGATGAGACGGGTGCGAAGGCCTATGAGCCTATGATCTTGCGTGTGCGAGGCAACTAAGCGGCGAAAAAAAAAGCCTTGCGTCGTCACGGCGCCCCGCTCATTATGTATATATACGGGAAGTGACCTGACGCGGCAACGTAGAGGTGAGGCGATGGGGTCCGGGGTTATTGAAGCGGGAGCGGGCGGCTGCACCGGAGATGACGTCCTTCACGACTTGGACGATGTGTTCGGCCATCCAAATTCCAAAAAATACCGGGACGCGAAGACCGCTTCCCTAGCTCTCTTTCAGAAGGTTCCTCCGGACACTGCGGACAACTACGTGCAGCTTTACGACGCCTATGTCGCCGCTTATCAGGCCGCGGGAGTTACGCCCTGCCAAAACTGGGAACCTTACCTCGCGACACTGGGTGCGGACAATATTTGTCTCATCGCAATGGCTCGCGTCCAGGGTCTGGTCATGAACTGGCCGATCTCAACATTAACACACGACCCCAAGCAAGGCGGACACGGCGTCAAGGTCTCGAACGGGGTCGGATCAGTCATGATCGATTCACCTTATACTCCTGACGTCGTCTACCGAAATCGAAATCGTAGGCGCTAAAGACGGCGATAGCGAATGGTAACGCGTTCCGCGTTGGTCACCGACACGGTGCTCGCGAGTTCGCACCCCACGCGTGATAGTCGGCCGCCGCTATCAGCGGCTACCGACGCCCAATTGCGCGAGGCCGCCCGCTTCGTCATCTCCCCCGACGGTCACGCCGACGACGAGAAACTTCAGGCCGCGCTCAAATTGCTGCGCGCCGAGGCGCCGGTGCTTTGGGTCGACACCCCGGGGATGCGTCCGTTCTGGCTGCTCAGTCGCCACGGCGATATCTCGACGGTGGAGCGCAGGGGCGCTCCCTTCACCGCTGCCCCGCGCACCTTCCTCACCAGCAGGATGGCCGAGGAGCGCCTCGAGCGGATCCTGGGCAAGCCCTATGTGCTGCGCGGCCTGCTGCAGATGGACGATCCCGACCATGCCGCCTACCGCGCCGTGGCGCAGCCTCACTTCACGCCGGCCGCGCTCGCCGCGATGGAGCCCTGGCTGGAAGACTGGGCGGACCACATCGTCAGCCGTATCGCCGGCCGCACCGATGCATTCGACTTCGCAAAAGAAATCGCGGTGCCGTTTTCGATCCGCGGCATCATGCGCCTGCTCGGCCTGCCGGAGGCCGACGACGACCTGATCCTGAAGCTGTCCTGGGGGCTGACTGGACCGGAAGATCCCGTGCGCCGCCTGGCCGATCATCCGACCACGGCAATCTGCCGGGCCGGCTTCGGCTTCCAAAGCTATTTCGATCCCGTCGCCGCCGACCGTCGTGGCTGTCCGCGGCATGACCTCTCCAGCGTCATCGCCACCGCCGAGGTGCAAGGCGAGCCGATGCCCGACTACGAGCGGTTCTCGTATTATGCGATGATCGCCACCGGCGGCCACGACACGATCGCCTTCTGTTTGAGCGGCGGCATGCACGCGCTGATCGAACATCCGGAGCAATTGGCCAGGTTGCGCGCCGACCCCTCCCTGATCGATACCGCGATCGAGGAAATGCTGCGCTGGACGACGCCGGGCCGGCACATCGTCCGCACCGCGACGGAAGACATCGAACTCGGTGGCCGAACGATCCGGGCCGGCGAGGCGGTGGCGTTGTTTTTCAATTCCGCCAATCGTGACGAGGCCGTTTTCGCGAACGCGGACCAGTTCCGGATCGACCGCCGCCCGAATCCGCATCTGGCCTTCGGGCTCGGTCGGCATCACTGCATCGGCGCGCATATGGCGCGGCTTGAAATGCGCGCGCTGCTGAAGGCCTTGCTGCCGCGGCTGGAGTCGGTCGAACTTGTCGTGCCCTCCCGTCGTACCTGCTCCACCATGGTCAGCGGCATCTCGTCACTCCCGATCCGCTGTGCCTGGCGCGCCTGACTTTTGACGCCGCGAGAGAAGCCTGGCTGGCGCGGCTCTCGACATCTGGTATCGCTATCCGACGGCGGCTGGAACGACCCTGCCGGCGACGCGGCCTTTTCACACGCTGGGCAATCCGATCATGACACCCCACATCTCCGGCTGGACCGAGGGCATGCTGTCGGCCCGAGCCAGGCTGATCGCCGAAAACATCGCGCGCGGCGAGCCACCGCTCAATGCGGTCGAGACGATCGCGTGAGCAGAAGCGTGCAACCTGGCTCCAAACATTGGTCGTCGCGTCTGCCGTTCTATTACGGATGGCTGATCGTCGGCATCGCGTTCGTGACAATGGCCATTGGCGTGACGGCGCGGACGGCGTTCTCGCTGCTGATGCCACCGCTGATCAGCGAGTTCGGCTGGGATCGCGGTCTTGCGGCTGGAGCCTTCTCGTTCGGCTTTCTCGTCTCGGCGGTTCTGAGCCCGACGGTCGGCCGCGTCATCGATGCCCGTGGCCCGCGAATCGTCATCATGACCGGGGTGGTGTTGATGACGGCGGGCTTGTTTCTCGCCCCATTCATCGCGCGGCCATGGCATCTCTACGTGACGCTCGGCGTTCTCGTCGGCGGCGGCGCGAACATGATGACCTATACGGTGCACTCGCAATTCCTGCCGAACTGGTTCGTCCGGCGGCGCGGCCTCGCCATCAGCATCGCCTTTTCCGGGGTCGGCATCGGCGCCATCATTCTGTTGCCCTGGCTGCAGTCGATTATCGTGACCGATGGCTGGCGCGCATCTTGCCTGGCCACCGGTTTGCTCGTCCTGCTTGTCGTTGCGCCGCTCAATTTCTTCGTGCGCAAACGGCCGGAGGAGGTCGGATTGCTGCCCGATGGAGACGCTCGCTTGCCGGTGGCCGCTGGCAAGCGACACGCTTCGAACATCGTCGACCCCGCCTGGGTCGTCATCGAATGGACGCTGGCGCGGGCGATGCGCACGATGAAATTCTGGTGGATCGTGCTCGGCTACTTCTGCGCCCTCATTGCTTGGTACGCCGTGCAGGTGCACCAGACGAAGTATCTTACGGAAATCGGCTTCGCTCCGCTTACGGCTGCATGGGCGTTGGGTGCCGTCAGCATGGCCGGCATCCCCGGCCAGATCATCCTCGGCAACCTTTCGGACCGGATCGGCAGGGAATGGATCTGGACGGCGGGATGTGCCGGCTTTGCCGTCTGTTACGCTGCGCTGATCGCGCTTGAGCACACGCCTTCGAATGCGCTGCTGTACCTGATGATCCTGAGCCAGGGCTTCTTTGGCTATGCCCTTACGTCCGTCATGGGCCCGATCGTCGTCGAGATCTTTGAGGGCCCGCACTATGGATCGGTTTTCGGCACCATTGCCGTGTCACTGATCGCCGGCGGCGCCGCAGGTCCATGGATCGCCGGCGTCATTCACGATGCGACAGGCAGCTACCGGTTGGCTTTCGTGTTGGCGATCGCATGCTGCGTCATATCGTCCGTCGCAATCTGGATGGCCGCACCCCGAAAGGTCAGGCATGTGCCCGGGCGCATGCCGGAAACATGAGCATGCGTCCGGGCCGTATCCTTGGCGCGCGCCTTGGCTGGGTGCCGAACCTGCTGCTTTGGGCAGCGCTGGTCGCGGGGTCGGTCGCCGGCGCCTTGGCCTATGTGTGGATCAATCTTGCCTCGATCTGGTTTGCTGCTGTAGCAGCGCTGGTGCTGAGCGCGCTGACCGGCATCACGGTCCGCAGCGCCCATTGACAGCGTCCGCGGCTTGCCCGATTGGACGACGATGACCGCTCAACGAAAACACCCTGCCGCATGCCTGATCGGATGGCCGGCCGCGCATTCGCGCTCGCCGCTGATCCATCATTACTGGCTGCGCACGCTCGGCATCGAGGGCGGCTATGTGATCGAGGCCGTACCGCCGGACGATTTGCGCGATTTCGTGTTGCGGCTGTCGTTGCGCGGCTTTGTCGGCGCCAATGTGACGATCCCGCACAAGGAAAACGTGCTCCATCTCTCGACGCCAGATGCGCGCTCGCTCGCGATCGGCGCGGCCAACACGCTCTGGTTCGAGAGCGGCGAGCTGCATTCGACCAACACCGACGTCGAAGGTTTCATCAACAATCTCGACGCCTGCGCGCCCGGCTGGGACAAGGCGGAAGAGGCCCTGGTGCTGGGCGCCGGCGGCGCGTCACGCGCCGTGGTGTTCGGCCTGATCGAGCGCGGCATCGCCCGCGTGCATCTGGTCAACCGTACGCTCTCGCGCGCAGCTTCATTGGCGGAGAAATTCGGTACGGCGGTTGTGCCTGCCCAATGGGAGAACATCGCCGAGCTGCTGCCGCGCGCAGAACTGTTGGTCAACACCACCTCGCTTGGCATGCACGGCCAGGCGCCGCTCGACATCGATGTCGGCCTCTTGCCGGCATCGGCGGTGGTTACCGACCTCGTCTATGTGCCGCTGGAAACGCCGCTGCTCGCGGCCGCGAGGGGGAGGGGGCTCAAATGCGCCGACGGGCTTGGCATGCTGTTGCACCAGGCCGTGCGCGGCTTCGAATTGTGGTTTGGCCGGCGGCCGGAAGTAACGCCGGAGCTGCGTTCCATCGTCGAGGCCGATCTCACAAAGGTTTGACGCGGGAATAGCAGGCAAGCCCTGGGGTCTGTGGCTTGTACGCCCGCCTTCTCGGAGATTTCTTCATGTACGTTCGCCGTTCCACCCTGCTCGCACTGCTCATCGTCGCTGCTTCCACGCTCACTGCCGTGGCGCAGAAGGCGCCTGTTCCCTCGCGCGTTCGCGGCGAGATCGAAGCCGTCGATGGCGACGTGCTCACCGTGAAATCGCGCAGCGGCGAGGATTTCAAGCTGCACATGACCTCCGACATCAAGGTGGTCGGCATCACGAAGATTTCACTCAACGATATCAAGGTCGGCTCCTTCAT
>Ga0207661_10002076_pt1 | contig 13777 bp, 20 predicted proteins | sample KBSC713LmetaG_FD_184337 | JGI IMG/M metagenome (GOLD analysis project Ga0207661, IMG submission 184337) | Corn rhizosphere microbial communities from Kellogg Biological Station, Michigan, USA - KBS C7.1-3L metaG (SPAdes) (version 2) | ecosystem: Host-associated > Plants > Roots > Rhizosphere ... | reverse complement strand
ACTCCATGGGCGCGGCCGTCAATGCGCCACAAGACTAGCGATTGGATTCTATGTTGTGCAGTTGCACATCATGGCTCGCGGCTTTCACAGCGCCCCGGAATGACGCGTGGGGAGAGATCAGCGAATACTTGCCACGCCTGTCGCCAGCAGGGACAGCAGCAGCAGTGACGATACAAGCTGTACCGACGCCATCGGCTGGGTGCGCCATCGCTCGATCTTCCCGGAGAACGACAGCGTCTCGTCGAAGAAGCACGGCGCATAGGCGTTCTCGAACTTCGGGAATTTAGACGCGAACCAGGGCATGAACAGCCCGTGGAAGAACGTCGCCAGCGCAACGAAGATGGCCGCGCCCCAGCGCTCGCCGACGATCTCGTGCGCGCCCATCAGCTTCAGCATCAGTGCGGCGGTCGCATAGGTCGGGAAGCCCTGGAAGATGCAGGTCAGCGCAAAGCCTTCCAGGCGGTTCTGTTGCGGGGATTTCGGCGCGGCGAGAGCGTTCATGGCGGCGTTTCCTTTGAAAGGGTCGAGTTGGCCGCCAGGCTAGGCCGGCGCCGCCGCATGCGCCGTGACTGACATCACCCGATCGGATCGAACGCATTGGCTCGTCGCAGCGACCAAGAGAGTTTCACCTCGCTCGAAGGCAACTATCCATGCTGAAAACAATTCGCGACGCCTTCGCCCTGTCCTTTGCCATCGCATCCCTGTCCGCGGCTGCCCCTGCCCGTGCGCAAAACGCCGACCACGCGCTGCTCTTAACCTTCTGCGATGCCACCAACATCAAGGGATCGACCTGCAAGCGCGCGAAAAGCTATCCGGACACCGGCCAGCGCGGCTGCGACGTCACGCTGAACCCGGACCGCGCCAGCGGAAAATTTCTCGCTTCCGGCAATCCGCTGCTGGTCGTCAATTACGACTCCGGCTGCGAGTCGCATGCGACGGAAAACGGCGGCGTTGCAGTGTTCGAGCAGGCCGGCGGCAAGAGCGTGTTTCGTGGCTTTGTGCCGGGCGGGCGGGTCAACGAATGCGTCACGCTGCCGAAGATGGCGCAGCAAGACTATCTCGTCTGCCTCAACGGCCATATGGGCCAGGGCGTGCTGGAAAGCAGCGTCGCGTTGATGAATTTCACCGAGGACGCCGGCAAGCGCATCAAGATCGCGGACGACGTGCTGCTGATGGCGGAGGATGCGACCGGCGCCTTCGGCGCCAATGTCGTCACCTGCAAGGAGCACTTCAAATATTTCGAGCTCTCGGAACTCGCCGCAGGGCCGCGGCCGGCAACGGTCGTCGTCGACGCCAGCTATGCGGACGCCGAACTCATCAAGATGGTTTGCACCAAGGGCTTTCCCCGGCCGGCGGAAGCGCTCGGCGATCCCGCGCCAGGCGATGCCTTCGTGCCCGACGGCCGCGAGAAAAGCGCGAAGTTCATCATCGATCTTATGACGCGCAAGGTGACGCCAAAATAACGGCGTCATTTATAGCGCGCGCGAAGCGCTAAAATTCTACCTCTCCCCGCTTGCGGGGAGAGGTCGGAATTCAAGCGCAGCTTGAATTCCGGGTGAGGGGGACTCTCCGCAAGTCCATCTCTCGCCGCTTTCGCGGAAGCAGCCCCTCACCCCAACCCTCTCCCCGCAAAAGAGCGGGGAGAGGGAGCAGGACAGGCGCGAGGCGAGGTGGAGTCCTAGAGCTACCCCGACCGCTTGTTGCTCGTGTTCTGCGTGAGATTGCCGTGCTCGGCCTGCTCGCGAATGTTGTGCTTCTCGTCGTCGCGATGGCCCTTGGTGGTGTCGACGGGAACAGCGGGCGCGCTGCCGGGGCCCTTGTGGCTCTGGTTGTCCTCGGGAACGGGATTGATGGTTTTTGTTAGCGGCTTTGTCATCGTTCGTCTCCGTGGTCACTGGAACCAACGCGACGTCTGCATGGAAGTTTCAGCAGGAATCACCGTCATTGCGAGCGAAGCGACCTGTCCGCCGTAGCTCGAAGAGCGAAGGCGGAAGCAATCCACGCCTCAACTCGGGGAAAGATCGATTGCTTCGTCGCTTACGCTCCTCGCAATGACGAATGCCGCAACTCCGACTGCCCGTCATCGGGCAAATCAGTTGCGCAATAATTGACGTGCCCTCGCCTGCAACGGCAAAAAAAGCGCTAAAAACCGCCGCGCCGAAAAATTAATTTCACGAGCCGTTTCATATGCCTTGCGGCCCGCCAGGTCATCACACACAAAAATTTCTCTTTACGAAAACCAGAAGTCATGTTTCATTGCCGCCATCCCGGCTCGCCCAAGAGGGGCGTTCGGCCAATCGTCACCAGACGCGAGACGGGGATGCGATGGACGCAGGCGTGCTGCCGGACGAGCAGCATCGATGCGGACGGCCAAGCCGTGTGGTCCTGTCCCCCCGACGCTGGGGTCAAGCTTCTCGCAAGACGTTCGCGGGAAGCGACGGTGGCTACAAAGCCCGGTACACCGGGGAGAGCACGGAGCAGCCGTTAACACCATTGCGCAGGGAATGCCGGATGTTTCGGCGTACCTGTGGTAACTGCCGCCTGCGTTTTTTGTTGCAGGCGGGCCATGGGTGCGACGTGCACCCGGCATTCCCTGCGCCCTCTTGATTTCGAGGGGGCGACGATTTGCAAGACTCGGACACTTCGTGCCGCGAGAATATTGAATTATGTCCTCTCCGCTGTCATCGCCCGGCTCGACCGGGCGATCCAGTACGCCGCGGCCTATCGGCTCTATCACTGACGTCTCTGGAATACTGGGTCGCCCGGACAAGCCGGGCGACGACACCGAGTAGCTGTTTGACAATTGAATCGGAAACGAACAGGCGCCGCGCCCCGCCTCACGTCTTCCCCTGCGCGTTGCGCGGATTGCCCTGCGTCTGCTGTTGCTTCTCCTGCTGATTGGCGTGGTGGCGGCCGTAGAGACAGCCGGCGGCGGCGCCCAGCATGCCGTGATGGCCGGCATAATGGCCGGCGACGCCGCCGATGACCGCGCCCTTGAGGCAACCCTTGGCGTCAGCCGGCGCGCTCGCGGCAAAGGTCAGCGCGACCGCGATGAGGAATGCGAATGCGGTTCTCATGATGTCTCTCCGAGATGGATGTCGCATCCTTAAACGGCGGCGGGACGCAGGCAGTTCCCTCGCCGGCCGCTCCCCGGAACGACGCGACAAACGAACCCTTGAACCTCTCCGCCACCTGCCGCGACCCATCTCGGGAATTTGCGGGCAAAGAATTTCATGAAAATTGTGTTGTTGGCGGTGTTGGGGCTGATCCTGGGGACGCTCGGCGGCGCGGCGCTCGGCATCGGCGCAGGGCTCGCCTGGGTGGCAGTCTTCCAGACCACGGATTTTGAAGGCGCCAGCGGCATGCTGGTGTTTTTTACCTTCATGCCGCTCGGAGCCATGATCGGCGGGCTCGGCGGCGCCTTCCTGTTCGGCGTGCTCGCCTTCCGCGACAACGAGATCGCGATCGAGCGCGATCCCGCGCGCGGTCGCGACCGGCAAAGCCGCCAGTAAGACCTCCGGTAAATTCACGGGTGTTCCGCATCCGTGCAATGCAAAATTGCACATTGCGCTTGAACCATTCTGGATTATTTTAGACTTAAAATAATAGGTGCGGCGACTTGGCCGGGTGTCGACAGCGACGTCGTCGTTTTTTTCGTCCATTGCCGGGCGGTTGCTGTTTTCACAAGCCATTCGGGATAGAGCCACCATGACAGAGCATAGTCTCTGGCGTTTTTCACGTGCGTTGCATCGTGCGATCAACGAGCGCCAACTGGAAGACCTCGAGGCCCTGATCGACGACGACGTGGACTGGGCGATCTACGGGCCGATCGACATGTTTCCCTTTCTCGGCGCCCGGCGCGGCAAGGAAGCCGTGATCGAGGTGGTGAGGCAAATCGCGGAGAATGTCCGGGTGCACCGCTTCGACCGCGAGACCGTGATGCTCGGCGACGACTCTGCCGCTTCGATGCTGCGCTATTCCCTCACCTCGCTCGAATCCAACAAGCCGATCTCGCTCCGCGTCGCGCATTTCGCGCAATTCAGGAATGGCCGGCTGCGCAACATCCGCGTCCTCATCGATAGCTTCGACCTCGTCGAGCAGGCGCTCGGCCGTCACATCCATCTGCCGAGAATGACGTCGGTCGCCTGATCGCGACGCCTCGTGAATCACGGCCTTGCGGCGATCCGGCAACCAGCCCCGCTGGATCGCGCCGACCAGGGCGCGGTGGCGTCAGCTTCGACCGCCATCGCGCTCTGGCTTTTCGGGCCTGACGGCCTCGCGACTCCCCTCGTCACAATTTCGCGCCAAAATCACCGCATTCTTGGCAGTCAAGGCGCGCCCGTTAAGGGGCCGCCGGGCAGACGCTGTCGACCACCGACGACAAATGGCTGCGCAAGGTCGGCGCTGAGCAGAAGCTGTTCGGCGATGCCACGGTGTCCGGCTCGGTCGGCGAGACCTCCCAAGTCACCATCAACAAGAGCATCAGCGCCGGTGTTAAAAAGAGCTGGTAATCGCCGCTTTTTCGCCCTTTGGCGCGCCACGGCATTGCCGGGGAATGATCCATCTCCGCCGCAACTTGGCCGCGAAGCGGTCAAATTCGGCCGTCCAGATAGCACCGTCAAGTTCGTCGTGCGGGGGACACTCGCGCTTTGCAACCAACGCGAAACAGGGGAATGGCCGATGAATGTCATGCCAAAGATCGAGTCGAACGACACTGAAGTCGAGGACAACAACCTTGAGGCGGTCTCCGAAGTCGAGGCCGGCATCCGCGATTTCGTCCGCAATGATATCGCTTATCTGCGCCGCCCGATGTCGGTGAACAGCACCGAGGCGCCGCTCGACCCAGGTGCAGAGGCTACCGTGAACAACGTCAATTCGCTGATCCAGCGCGTCGCCGGCACCTCGTTGTCGGAAATCGAAAACCTGATTTCGGAGCTCGAGCAGCTCCGCGATCTGCTGCATGCCGAAGGCCAGCGCGTCCAGCGCGAGATCTCCGGCTATGCCCAGCTGAGCCAGGCCGCAATGAAGTCGACCCGCATGATCTCGGACAACGTGCAGCAGTGGAAGCGCGCCGCCGAGGGTCTGCGCAACGGCTAATTTGCAACAGTGATGAGCAAATCACCGCCGCGTTTCCGATTCCGGGAGCGCGGCGGTTTCCATTCGGATAGAAGATCGACATTGCGAAACGTGGCGACCTTCTCCACGCGGCTTAAAAAGGGGGAACACATGTCGATGGAAACCATGCGGCCGGAAGATACGGCTCCGATTCGGCTGCGCACCTCGACACCTCTGAGCACGCTGATGTTCCGCTTTGTCGCCTTGTTGTTCCTGGCCGTGGCCGCGCTGGCGCTGGTCTGGAGCCGCTGAGAATCTTCGCGCAAGGCCCGACCGGCGATCGGCTCGTATGGTTAGCGAAGCGTGATCAGCGGGCGGCGACCACCGCCGCCGGTTCCAGCGTGTAGGAGCCGTCGGCGTAGCCCTTCACCACCATCGCCGCCGTCAGCATCACCGCAACGGTCACCGTTGCGAAGATGAAGCCCACCACTTTCAAACCGCTGCGATCCGCCATCGTCGTTCCCCGCCGAAATTCGCGCGGCTCACTATCGTCGTCACAGGTTCAAAATGCGTTAGCAAAAAATTCGTTCCGAGAATTCTTCGTTGGAGTTGCAGCGTTGCAATGCGACGGTAACCTTGTTTTTCGGTTACGAATTGCGCCGCGGCACGAAAGCGGCTCCCAGAAACGAGTACGCGAGTTCGCCGCGCTGGTTGGTGCCGCTATTGCGGATCTGCACGATGCCCCATTCCGGGCGCGAGCCGGAGGCGCGCTTGGTTTCCACGACGCTGGCAAAGCTCAGCGTGTCGCCGGCCAGCACCGGCTTGACCCAGCGCAGCTCGCGAAAGCCGGGCGAAGGGCCCCACGCCGCGACCGTCTCGCCGCGCGCAGCCGCCTCCCGCGCCTCACGCTGACCGTTCGCGACGATCATCTTCATGCAGACGGAAGCGACATGCCAGCCCGAGGCGGCTAGGCCCCCAAACAACGAGTTGCGGCCTTCCTCTTCGGAAAGATGAAAGCGCTGCGGATCGAATTGCCGCGCAAAGCGTTTGATGTCCGCGGCGGTGAAGGTGAACGAGCCGAGCTCGCGCCGCTGCCCGATTTCGATGTCCTCGAAGAAGCGCATCAGCTTGTCGCGCCCTCGCGCCGGCCGATGATGATCGGCGACACCATCTCGCAGAGCGCCTGGCCGGTGGCATTGCGGGCCACGCCCTTGAACGTCACGATCCCGGTTTCGGGGCGGCTCTTGGAAATCCGCGCTTCAGCGACCTCGACCTCCAGCGTCAAGTCGTCGCCCGGCCGCAGCGGCGCCAGCCATTTCAATTCATTGACCCCTGGCGAGCCGAGCGAGGCGGCCCGCCCGATGAAGCCGTCGAACATCATCCGCATCATCAGCGAGCAGAGGTGCCAGCCTGATCCCGAAAGACCGTTCAGCATGGTCTTGCTGGCCGCCTCCTCGTCGAGATGCATCGGCTGCGGATCGAACTCGGCCGCGAACGCCAGAATCTCCTCGCGCGTGACATGGCGCGGGCCGAACGTGCCGAGGCGGCCAACGGGAAAATCTTCAAAGGTGAGGGTCATCGCTCGTGGAATTACCGGAAGGAAGGTCAGATTGTGGCCGCACTTTGCGGCAATCTCAACCCGTGCGCCCGCATGGCTCGTGCCCCCGTTTGTCCCGCCGCCTTGAGGCCGGGGCCTGTGTCGGCAGCCATTTTTGGGCGAAACTTGCGCCTGATTCGCTGGGGGAAGACGATGTTCGATTTTCAGGATCTGTTCCAGTGGGACCGTTTCATCACGCCCACCATCATCAAGACGTTCTACTGGCTCGTCATCGCGTTGATTTGCCTGCTCGGCATTTCCGGCATCTTCTCCGGCCTCGCCGCCATGGCGATCAGTCCGTTTGCCGGATTTCTGGTGCTGCTCTACTCGATCGCCAGCGTCATCGTCGGCATCGTGTTCTCGCGCATCCTCGCGGAATTCATCCTGATCGTATTCCGCATCAACGAGCACCTCGGCGCCATCCGCGACCAAGGCAATATGCGTTAGTTAGCGAAGCGGAAATGCATGACGTCGCCGTCGGCGACGACATATTCCTTGCCCTCGAGGCGGAGCTTGCCGGCATCGCGCGCGCCGGCTTCGCCGTTCAGCGCGACATAGTCGGCATAGGCAATGGTCTCGGCGCGAATAAAGCCCTTCTCGAAGTCGGTATGGATCACGCCCGCCGCTGCCGGCGCCTTGGTGCCGCGATGGATGGTCCAGGCGCGCGCCTCCTTCGGTCCCGCGGTGAAATAGGTGATGAGATCGAGCAGCTGATAACCGGCGCGGATCAGGCGATCGAGGCCGGCTTCCTCCAGGCCCAGCGTATCCAGAAACTCCTTGCGCTCCTCGCGTGACAGCGTGGCGATCTCGGATTCGATCTTCGCCGAGATCACGACAGCGACCGCGCCCTCCTCCCTGGCGCGGGCGAACACCTGCTGGGAAAAGTTGTTGCCGTCCTTCGCCGAGTTCTCCTCGACGTTGCAGACATAGAGCACGGGCTTTGACGTCAGAAGCCCCAGCATGCCGAAGGCGCGCTCCTCTTCTACCTTGCGCTCGGCAAAACGCGCCGGCTTGCCGTCGCGCAGCAGCACCAGCGTGCGATTGACGAGGTCGAGCTGCTCCTTCGCTTCCTTGTCGTTGCCCTTGGCCTTCTTGGCGAGATTGTCGACGCGCTTCTCGAGGCTCTCGAGATCGGCGAGCATCAGCTCGGTCTCGATGGTCTCGATGTCGGCGATCGGCGCGATCTTGCCCTCGACATGGGTGATGTCGGAGTCCTCGAAGCAGCGCACCACATGCGCGATGGCGTCGACCTCGCGGATGTTGGCGAGGAACTGGTTGCCGAGGCCTTCGCCCTTCGATGCGCCGCGGACCAGGCCCGCGATATCGACAAAGGTCAATCGGGTCGGAATGATCTGTGCGGACCTGGCGACCTCGGCGAGCTTGTCGAGCCGCGGATCAGGGACGGCGACCTCGCCCACATTGGGCTCGATGGTGCAGAACGGATAGTTCGCGGCTTGCGCGGCAGCCGTCTCCGTCAGTGCATTGAACAGCGTCGATTTGCCGACATTGGGCAATCCGACGATACCGCATTTGAATCCCATCGCATCCTCTAACTGGTGCTCGTCATGCCCGCGTTTGTCGCGGGCATCCACGCCTTTCCTTGCTGTTGAAACGAAGACGTGGATGGCCGGGACTAGCCCGGCCATGACGGGTGGAGAGATCAGTCCTGCTTCTCTCCGCTGTCTTCTTTCTCGAAAAATCCCTTGCCCTGCATCGCCAGATGCACCTTGTTCTGAAACGTCGAGTCGTGTCCGGTGGCAAGCTGCCCGGCATTATCTGCGACCGCCTCGCACAGCGCCTTGACCCAGTCATCATCGGCCTTGGCGAAATCCGACAGCACGTGGTGATGCACCAGTTCCTTGACGCCGGGGTGGCCGATCCCGAGCCGCACCCGGCGATAGTCGTTGCCGATATGCGAGGTGATCGAGCGCAGGCCGTTGTGGCCGGCGATCCCGCCGCCCACCTTCACCCGCACCTTCGCCGGCGGCAGCTCGAGCTCGTCCTGGAACACCGTGATCTCACCGGCCCCGAGCTTGAAGAAGTTCGCGGCTTCCTGCACGGCGCGGCCGGAGTCGTTCATGTAGGTCGTGGGCTTGAGCAGGATCACGCGCTCGCGGTCGAGCGTGCCTTCCGAGGTCTCGCCCTGAAAGCGGCGACGCCACGGTGCGAAACCATGACGCCGCGCAATCTCATCGACGGCCATGAAGCCGATATTGTGCCGGTTGCGCGCGTATTTCGCGCCGGGATTGCCGAGGCCGACGAACAGCAGCATGACGCGGCATCCCGCGCGAGGGACTTACTTCTTCTTGTCGCCACCGCCCGCGGACGCCTTCGCACCCGCTGCCGGAGCCGCGCTACCCGCCGCAGGCGCTGCAGCAGCAGCCGGAGCACCAGCCGCAGGTGCCGCGGCCGGAGCACCAGCCGCCGGTGTGGCCGCAACGGTACCTGCCGCGGCCGCCGCAGCGGCTGCAGCTGCCTTCTGCTCTTCAGCGTAGCCGGAGGGCGGCACGATGGTGACGAGCGTGGCGTTCTCGCGGGTCAGCGGCTTCACGCCGGTGGGAAGCTTGATGTCGGACAGATGCAACGAGTAGCCGATCTCCAGCCCGCTGGCGTCGGCCTCGACATATTGCGGGATGTTGTCGACCGAGCATTCAAGATCGATGCTGTGGGCGACGATGTTGACGGCGCCGCCGCGCTTGACGCCTGGAGCGGACTCCGATTTCACGACATGCAGGGGAACGCTGATGCGGATGGTCGCGCCTTCGCCGAGCCGCATGAAATCGACATGGATCGGGAAGTCGCGCACGGGATCGAGATGGAAGTCGCGTGGAATCACGCGGTGCTTCTTGCCCTCGAGATCGATGTCGTAAATCGTGGTCAGAAAGCGGCCGGCCAAGATGCGCTGGCGCAATTCCTTGTCTTCCACCGAGATCGGCAGCGGGGGCTGGTTGTTGCCATAGATCACTCCGGGCACTTTCCCGGCGCGACGCTCTGCCCGTGCGGCCCCCTTGCCGACTGACGGACGTGCGGTCGCCTTCAATTCCTTGACGGTCGTCGCCATTGTCTTAAGTCCTTGTTTTTAAAAGATAAAGGCCGCTACGCGGCCCGTGCTTTGGTCCGACGGCAAGCCTCCAGGGGTGCGGGGGTCGCGGACGTGGCGGGCTTTTAGCCTCAAAGTGGCGAAATGACAAGGAAATGAACGGATTTTTCCGAGGTTCCAACCATCTCATCGTCATGGCCGGGCATGACGATGACAAATCGCTGCGGCCGTCCGCTTTCAGCTTCCCGTATTCGGCGCGGAAGCCGAAGCGCCGAGCCTGGCTTCGAGTGCGGCGATCCGCGCCTTCAGCGCCTCGTTCTCCTCGCGCGCCAGCCGCGCCATGTCCTTGACCGCTTCGAATTCCTCGCGCTTGACCAGATCCATATCGCGCAGGAATTTTTCGGCCTGGTTGCGCCAAAGCGCATCGACCTCGCGCTTGACGCCTTGGGCCGCGCCGGCGGCGTCGTTCATCAAGCGGCCAATTTCGTCGAAAAACCGGTTGCTGGTCTGGGTCATGGCGAAATCTCCGTGCGCGGGGAACCGTCAGGATCAAACAATGGCGATCCCAGCCCCGTCGTTCAAGTCCCGTGTCACCTTGTCATGCTGCGGTTTACTTGCAATCGTATTCACCGCCCAATGCAAATCCAGAATCACAAGCCCCGCACCACGAGCGAAAAGAAGCGCCCATGATCGACCAGCAAGTGGACATCGAAACCAGGGACGGCAAGACCACGACCTTTATCACCCATCCCGAGCGCGGCGGCCCCTTCCCCGTCATCATCTTTTACATGGACGCGCCGGCGATCCGCGAGGAGCTGCGCGACATGGCGCGCCGGCTCGGCACGTCAGGCTATTACGTGATGCTGCCGAACATGTATTACCGCGCCGGCGTGATGGAGCTCGGGCCGCTCAATCCAGATCCGGAATCGCCGGAGCGCAAGCGCATGTTCGCCCTGATGAACTCGCTCACCATTCCGCTCGTGATGGAAGACACCAGGGCGCTGCTCGCCTATGCCGAGACGCAAAAGGCCGCGAACACCAGGATCGTCGGCGCCGTCGGCTACTGCATGAGCGGCCGCTATGCCGTGAACGCGGCCACGCACTTTGCCGACCGCGTGAAAGCTGCCGCCTCGGTCTATGGCGTGCAGCTCGCAACCGACCAGGCGGACAGTCCGCATCTTGCGGCCTCCAAGACCGGAGCCGAGCTCTATTTCGCCTGCGCGGAGACCGACGTCTATGCGCCCCCGGAGGTGATTGCCAAGGTGACCGAAGGCATGAAGGGCACCAAGAACGAGGTCGAGGTCTATCCCGGCACTCATCACGGCTTCGCCTTCCCCAAGCGCCCGGTCTACCACCGCGATGCGGCGGAGCGGCATTGGGAGCGGCTCGTCGGGCTCTATAAGCGCAACCTCGTGTAAGCCCTAGTTGATGCTTCCTCTGCTCATCAAGTATCCGGTGTTCGACCCGATCGCGATCGCGATCGGGCCGATCGCCATTCGCTGGTACGCGCTCGCCTATATCGGCGGCATCGTGTTCGGCTGGCTCTATGCGCGCTCGCTCCTGAACAACCAGAAATTCTGGGGCGGGCCGGCGCCGATCTCGCTGATCCAGCTCGACGACTTCATCCTCTGGGTCACGGTCGGCATCATTCTCGGCGGCCGCACCGGCTATGTGCTGTTCTACAACCTGCCCTTCTTTGTTGCGCATCCCGCCGAAATCTTGGAGCTGTGGAAGGGCGGCATGTCCTTCCATGGCGGCTTCATGGGCTGCGTCGTCGCGGTGATCTGGTTTGCGCGCAAGAACCACGTCCCGATCCTCTCGCTCGGCGACATCACCACCGCGGTCGGACCGATCGGCTTGTTCCTGGGGCGCATTGCCAATTTCATCAACAGCGAATTGTGGGGCCGCCCCGCCGATCCCAATCTGCCCTGGGCGATGATCTTTCCCAATGGCGGGCCGCTGCCGCGCCATCCAAGCCAGCTCTACGAGGCCGGACTCGAAGGTATTCTGCTGTTCACGGTGCTTGCGGTGATGGTCCGCTTCGGCGCGCTGAAGCGGCCCGGACTGATCCTCGGCAGCTTTATTCTGCTTTATGCTCTGGCCCGCATCACCGGCGAGCATTTCCGCGAACCCGACCCGCAGCTCGGATTCCTGTGGGGCGGCCTGACCATGGGAATGCTGTTATCGCTGCCGATGGTAATTGTGGGCATAATACTTATTGTAATGGCTTGGCGCCGCAAAGCTGAGAATCAGGCGCACGAAGATATTTGAGTATTTGCAAGGCTGGTTGTGACCGAGTTTTCGCCGCTGCTGTCGGAGATCCAGAGACTCATCAAATCTTCCGGGCCGATGCCGGTCTGGCGTTACATGGAGCTGTGCCTGATACATCCGGAGCACGGCTACTATGTCTCGCGCGATCCGCTCGGGCGCGAAGGCGATTTCACCACGTCGCCTGAAGTCAGCCAGATGTTCGGCGAGCTGCTCGGGCTGTGGGCCGCCTCGATCTGGAAGACGATGGGCTCGCCCTCGGTGCTGCGGCTGATCGAGCTCGGTCCCGGCCGCGGCACCATGATGGCGGATGCGTTGCGCGCGGTGCGGGTGCTGCCGCCGCTCTATCAGACGCTGAGCGTGCATCTGGTCGAGATCAACCCGGTGTTGCGCGAGAAGCAGAAGGCGACGCTGTCGAGCGTGCGCAATGTCGCCTGGCACGACAATATCGATCAGGTGCCGGACGGCCCCTGCATCATCTTCGCCAATGAATATTTCGACGTGCTGCCGATCCACCAGGTGGTGAGGCGATCGACCGGCTGGCACGAGCGGACGGTCGAGCTCGACGATAGCGGCAACCTCGTCTACGGGACCGCTCCCTATCCGATCCCGCGCTTCGACGTGCTGCTGCCGCCCCTGGTGCGCGCCGCACCGATCGGCGCGGTGTTCGAATGGCGGCGCGATGCCGAGATCATGAAGATCGCAAGCCGCGTGCGCGACCAGGAGGGCGCGGCGCTGATCATCGATTACGGCCATGTGCGCAGCGATGCCGGCGACACCTTTCAGGCGATCGCCCGCCACAGCTTTACCGATCCCCTGAAGGCGCCGGGCCAGGCCGACGTCACCGCGCATGTCGACTTCCAGGCGCTGGCGCGCGCCGCCGAAGATGTCGAGGCCCTCGTGCACGGCCCGGTGACGCAAGGCGAGTTCCTCAAGCGGCTCGGCATCGAGCAGCGCGCGATCACCTTGATGGCGAAGGCGTCTCCCGAAATCTCCGAGGACATTTCCGGCGCTCTGAAACGCTTGACCGGCGGCGGCCGCGGCGGCATGGGGACGCTGTTCAAGGTGCTCGGCCTGTCCGGTCCGAACCTCCCCTCGCTGCCGGGCTTGAGCGACGAGCAACAGGGACCCGGAGACGCGTGATGCTTGCCTCTTCCCTGCTGTCAGCCATTCCGGGGCTGCGTCATGCCTTCTTCACCCGCGAGGGCGGCGTCTCCGGCGGCGTCTATGCCGCCCTCAATGGCGGGCTCGGCTCCAACGACGACCCCGCCCATGTCGCCGAAAACCGCCGCCGCATGGCGGAGCAGATCGGCGTGGCGCCCACGCATTTCCTGAACCTGTATCAGATTCATTCGCCCGACGCTGTCGTCGCGACCGGTCCGTGGGAGCCCGGCATGGCGCGGCCGAAGGCGGATGCCCTCGTCACGCGCGCCGAGGGGCTTGCGATCGGCATCACCACGGCCGATTGCGGCCCGATCCTGCTCGTCGATCCCAAGGCACGCGTCATCGGCGCGGCGCATGCCGGCTGGAAGGGCGCGCTGACCGGCATTCTGGAGTCGACCATCGACGCCATGGAAAAGCTCGGCGCGGATCGCGGCGGCATGGTCGCCGCGATCGGCCCCTTGATCCGCCAGGAAAGCTATGAGGTAGGTCCCGAATTCGTCGAGCGCTTCATCGAAGCCGATGCCGAGAATGGACGCTTCTTCCTTCCGGGCGCGCGCAACGGACATGCGATGTTCGATCTCGCGGGCTTCATCCGGATGCGGCTGGAGAACGCCGGCGTGTTGATGATCGACGATCTCGGCATCGACACCTAT
>Ga0207661_10002073_pt1 | contig 13786 bp, 13 predicted proteins | sample KBSC713LmetaG_FD_184337 | JGI IMG/M metagenome (GOLD analysis project Ga0207661, IMG submission 184337) | Corn rhizosphere microbial communities from Kellogg Biological Station, Michigan, USA - KBS C7.1-3L metaG (SPAdes) (version 2) | ecosystem: Host-associated > Plants > Roots > Rhizosphere ... | reverse complement strand
AGATAGCGCCAGTCCGGGTCGCTCGAGGCCGCGCGGGCGCCCCACACGCGCAGGCCGCGGCCCTGGTCGCGGAAGTTGCGCAGGACGTTCACGTTCCGCGGGTTGAGGATGTCGTGCTGCTCCTTGACGACCTTGACCTGCAGGTCGTTGATGCCGCGCACGACCTCGTTGGCCGGCGCCTTGTGGACGCCGCGCTCGATGTCCGAGCGGGCGTAGATCCCGATCATGTGCCCGCTCGGCGGGATCATCACCGGCTCGGCGACCGCCGGGTTCTGCGGGAACGGGTCATCGATGGCGAGCCACGGGTAGTACAGCGCCCCGTACTTCGAGTCGTACAGGCTCCGCTGCGTCTGCACCTGGTCGAGCGTCGCCCCGTTCGGGTCGAGGCCGCGCACCGAGTCGAGGACGCCGAACCGGTAGCGCATCAGCTCGCAGTGCGCGAGCACCGCGTTCTGCACGGTGGCGGTCGTGCGTCCGGGGATCGCGACGATGCTGATCTCCTCGACGTTCTTCAGCGCCTGGAGCCCGGTGCGGTCGGCCGGGTCGACGGCGTCCGTGCCGACGAGGTCGCTGTCGGCGAGGGCGCCGAGCTGGTCGTCGCCGCCGGTCAGGCGTAGCCCGACCGGCACGACCTGCCCGTCCGGCGTGGTGCGCAAGAGCAGGTCGGGCGCGGGCCGCTCGGCGGCCTGCGCGGCCGCCGGGGCCAGATCGTCCCGGACCCGGATCAGCGACGACTCGCCCTCGTTCCGCTCGTCGACCGTCGCCGGGATGACGCCGATCACGCGCTGGAAGTAGCGGCTGTGCCGCGGGTCGAGGGTCAGGTTCCGGAACGTCTCGGAGATCGCGGTGTCGATCTCCTCCTTCTGCGTCTTCGGGTTGACCCGGTAGTACGCGATCTGGAGCGCGAACTCGGCGCTGCGGACTCTGGTGTCGTCCGCCACGGTCTGCTCCAGCCCGGCGGCGCCGAACGTGACCGTCTTACCCGAGACGCTCTCGACCTTCTGCCGGAAGGTGACGTTCCCGGCGTTGTCGAGGAACTCGAGCAGCGTCCCCGGCTCGACGCCGACGCCTGTCACCAGGTTGATCGAGGGGTTGCCCGCCGCGCCGCCGCCGCCGACGGTCACCTGCGTGGCCACGGACGGCGTGTCCTCCGTGACCGCGGTCACCTTGAGGCTGTTCCCCCAGGCGCCTCGGTCGAGCGCCTGCACCTGTGCCATCGGGCCGTGCTCGGTCAGCGCCACGCCCGACGGATGCGTCGCGACCGGGTCGGTGTCGACGGTGACGATCCCGGCCGTGGTGGCGACGAGCTGGAAATACTCGGCCCGTGCCGACCCGGCCGCGTCGATCCGGACGAGGTCCGTCGGCGTGTGGTTCGTCCGGTCGACGAGGAGCAGGATCTCGTCGCCGGCGTCCCCGGCCCGGGCCAGCTGCGTCTCGTCGCTGTCGGCGGCGCCGTCGGTGAACGGATGCGCGGTCGCACCGGTCGCGTAGTCGAGCTGCAGCGGGTTCGTCAGGGTCACCTTGCCCGGGTTGTCCGGGCCGGCGCCGGCCGTCGGGTCGATCGACGCGATCGCGACGTACTCGCTGCCGTTCGCGCCGGTCAGCAGGAGCAGCATCCCGACCGCGAGGTCGTCACGCTTGGCGATCTCGATCTCGTCGTCGCCGACGGACGCGTCGGCCAGCGTCGCGCGGTCGGCGGCGCCGCCGTCGGAGAGCGTGGGCGTGACGACGCTCGTGCCGGCGGCGTGCCGGAAGCGGAGGCCGGTCGGCAGGCCGACGATCCCCAGGTCGCCGATCGTCGAGTACGCCGTCGGCGTGCCCGGCCCGAATGCGACCGCGTCGGCACCGGCGAGCGGCGTCCGGTCGTCGACGTCGATCAGCCAGGCCCCAGGCCCGGCGGCCGCGGCGAGCTGCGTGCCGGGGGCCTGCGTCGCATCCATCTGGTCGACAGCGGCCGCAGCCGCGTGGTCGAAGGCGAGCGGCGCCGCCAGTGTGACCGGCACCGTGGCGTCGGTCGGGTCGGCCGTCGTCGTGACGACGTACTCGACCGTGTTCCCGGCGCCGATCCGGAGAATGTCTCCCCCGCCCGGCGTCAGCCCCGTGGGGTCGTCGACCAGCATCTGGTCGTCGCCGGCGGCTGTCGCGTTCGTCAGCTGGCTCGACGCCCCGCCGCCGGTCGGCGCGAACGTGTACGGCGTGACCGCGTCGCCCGCGGGCGCACCCGCCGCGAGCGCCGCCCGCAGCACGAGCGCGTCGGCGTCGGAGGCCTCGAGGTACTCGGTGCGCAGCCCGTCGTCGACGAGCAGCCAGTCGCCAGGAGCGAGGTTGGTCGGGTCGTCGACGATCAGGAACTGCTCGCCGGGCCGGCTCGCGCTCGCGAGCGTGCTCGTGAACCCGGCGCTGACCGCGCCGAAGAGCTGCATGGTCGCGTAGGCGGCCGCGTCGGGAAGGACGCGGACGAGGTAGAGCCGCTTGCCGCCGTTCGTGAAGAACCCGTCCACCGAGTGCGGGAAGAGCCAGTTCGCTCCGGTGAACACGCGGCGGTTCAGGAACCCGCCGAACTGCCGACGGTAGTCGGCGAAGCCGGTGACGAGCGTCGTCTCGTTCACGGGCCCGCGCTCGGTGATGCCGACCATCCCGCTGGTGCTCGTACTGACGCCTTCGATCGGCTTGGAGCCGGTGTCGATCTCCTCTACGTACACGCCGGGTGCCAGGTACTCAGGCATCGCCAGCCCCTTTCTTCGCGCCGGCCGTTACGGTGCGAGCCTCAGGTTCACGACGTTGGTACGCCGTCCGTATTCGAGCGTCCGCGAGAACCGCGGACCGTCGGGAGACACCGCGGTCGCCCGTCCACGCAGGTCGACCGTCTCGACGCCTCCGATCCCTTCGAGTGCATAGAAGCCGTCGGCGTCGGACAGCGCCCCGACGGCTGCGAATTCGACCTCGGGCGTCGCGGGATTCCCGATCTGCACGGCCGCGGTGTCCGGGTCCAGCGCGCCGTCGAGGACGAGGAGCCCGTCGCCCGCGTCGGCGTCGCGGTCGAGCGTGCGCGAGGGTGGCGTCCCGGGCGAGACGGTGAACTGCTTGAGGCGGATGTCGCGCGGGTAGGCGCGCGTGAGCGGGCCGCTGAGCTCGGCGGTCGAGGCGGCGGCGTCGATGGTCTCCACCCGGGCGAGCTCGAGCTCGCGCTGCCAGTCGAAGCCGACGACCTGGCCAGCAAGCCCCGTGACGTCGTCGAGCACGATCGTCTGCGCGCCGCCCTCGGCCGGAGCGGCGAGCTTGCGCTCGGTCCCGGTGTCCGCGACCGTGATCGGGCGAACGTCGGTCCCCTGCGGATGCGGGCCGTGCACCGGCGTTCGCAGCGAGACGAGCGCCTGGCCTGGGCGATTCGCGATCCGAACGATCGCGTCGGCGACCGGGGCCGGGTTCTGCGTGCTCGCGGTCACCCTTCCCTCGACACGAATCGGAAGCGGGCGAAGCTCGACGTCCGCGACGCTCACGGGGAGGCCGGCCGCGGCCGGCACCGTCACGGTCAGCGTCGCGGGACGGTACCCCGGCGCCGAAAGCTGGACGTCGAAAGTCGCAGCTGCCGCCGGATATTCGGGCAGGGCCAGGTCGAGGGCGCCGGCGACACCCCACGCGCCGCTCTCCAGGTACGTGCCGGCGAGCTCTGGGCGTGACGCCGTCACGGCCACGTCCGTCAGCGGCGGCCGCAGGGTGACGTCGTCCTTCACCACACCGGATGCGACCGCGTCGAAGAGGCTCTCGACGTCCTCGACCACCTCGTACCGGGTCGAGCCGACCGTTACGGTGAAGGTCGTTCCCATCAGTGCGCTCCGACGATCTGGTCGTAGTGCGCCCGGCGTCGGTGGACGGGGTGCACCCGCATCGACTCGAGCTCGGAGTCGATGCGGACGACCTGCACGCGGTACGACGCCGACAGCTGGTAGGGCTCGGCGAGCGCGGTCCAGACGCGCGTCAGCTCCTCCAGCGTCAGCGTCTCGAGCGTCAGGCGCAGCTCGGTCGTCTCGCCCTCGAGGTCGTCCTTGAGGTCCGTCCCGCGGAGGATCGCGTGCTCGGCGAAGGCCTGGAGGACCTTGCCGAGGAGCGCCTGCTCGTTGTCGGAGGTCGCCGTGATCGGCGCGACGAGGTAGCAGAGGTCGACCGGGAGCGGCTGTGGCCTCAGCTGGTCGTCGACGCGCTCGGGCGGCGCGTTGAGCAGGTCGCCGTTCCGGGCGACGCGGTAGAGCCAGAGGGAGATGGCGTTCACCGGGTTGTTGTTGGCGGCGTCCCGCAGCTCGCGAGGCGACGCGAGCTCGATCGGGACGCCCTGGAGCTGGGGGTTGGGGCTGTTCGTGATCGCCTGTTGCAGGAGCGCCTGCAGGGTCTTCGAGACGGCGCGGATGGCGGTGAACTCGCTCATGTCGCCACCGTCGCGGACGCGGCGTCGTCGGCTCCGCCCGCCATCACCTCGACAAGACACTCGAGCGACAGCTCGCCCAGCTCGATCTGCTCGGGGCGGAGCCGGTGGAGCGTCGTCTGGCCGCCGTCAGGGCGAACCGCCAGCACGCGGACCTGGGGCCCTTCCTCCAGCACGCGCCGACGCACCAAGCCCGACTCGAAGACGTCGTCGCCGACGATCACGAAGTCGGCCCGGCTGCGGTCGACGGCAAAGTCGATCGAGACGTGCCTCGTGTACTCGCCCACGATCTCGAACCGCCCGTCGTGGGCCAGCCGCCGTCGGATGATCTCGCGCAGCATCTGCGGCATGTCGATCAGGAGAACGCGGATCGCCACCGCCGACGATGATCCCGCCGATCCCGCCGTCGGGAAATGGTCCATGCGGACCAACCTGTTCCGGCGCGAGAACTAGGCTGCGTTCCCCGGGGTACTAGACCCGGCACCACGCCGCGTCGCGCACGCGGGGGCGAGACCGTGCTCGAGAGCCAAGGCAGCGGCCTCCGAGCGGCGGCTGACGTCGAGCCGGGCGAAGATCGCGTGCAGGTGGTTCTTCACGGTCGGCAGCTCGATGCAGAGCCGTCGGGCGATCTCCTTGTTCGTCAGCCCTTCCGCGATCAGAGCGACGATCTCGCACTGGCGCGCCGTGAGATGGCCGCACGACCGTGAAGGTCGGCGTTCGGCTGCGAGCACAGTCACGCGTCGCAGCAGGGTTGCCGCCATGCGTGGCGAGCAGAGCATCTCGCCGCGTGAGACGCTCTCGATCACGGCGACGAGATCGTCGATCGACCCTTCCCGCGAGACGTAGCCGGCTATCCCTGCCTCGGCGAGAGCAACGAGCCTCGGCTCCGCCTCGGGCATTGCGAGGGCGACGACTCTTGTCGAGGGCACAGCCGAGACAACCCCGGCCACAGCACCGACGCTGTCCGGCGAGTCACTGTCGAGCAGGACGACGTCGGGCCGCAGTGTCACGAGGTCGGGAATCGCCAGCGGCGCCGAGGCAGCGGCCCCGACCACACTGAAACGTGACGAGAGCGCATCTCGCAGGCCGTCTCGGTAGAGGCGCGTCGTCGAAACGAGGTACACACGGATCACGCGCAGCCCGTCCAGCGTCCGGTGCAGCCGCAGTAACGATGTTTCCGTTTGGCCAACGCTCTCCCGGCCTGGGGGCAACGGCGATCGTTACGAGTGCCGAGATTGCAGCCTCAGGCAGAAGATGTCAAGGCCGACCCGATCCTGTGCACGGCTACTGAGGTCGGTTGGCTATCGCCTCGAGCTCGTCGGCGAGGGCCGTGAATAGAGCCCGAGCGTCGTCGGGGAAAGGCTTGCCGATTGCAGGGTGGTCATGCCACTGCGTGAGCGCCTGGAGCAGGTGTTGCTTGCCGTCATGGTCGAGGTCTATCGGCCGCCTCGACCCGACGTTCTCGAAGTAGAGAACGACGCGGAGCGACCCGGGTGCGCGCTGCAAGAACTTCACGATCTCGTTCCGGGTCGCCCACGTGATGGCGAGGTCCTCGCCTCCGACGCGCACGAACAGATGGGCACGGCGCAACTCTTCCCCCGACACCACGCGCAGCCTAGCCGCGGGCACTCCTGTGCCCTAGGCGGGGCGCAGCGGCTCGAGTAGCCGAGTTGCGGTCAGGGCAAGCACGCGCGCGATCGACAGGCCGCACTCCTCGCCGTCCTGGGCGAACTGCTCGGCTCCTTCGTCCGTGTGGAATGCCCAGCCGCCCGGGCGTCCGATCCCGATCAGCGCCGACGGCACCTGTTGCGAGACATTGCCGAAGTCGGTGCCGAAGGGAAGCTGCGCCGGGTCGTCGACGAACTCGCCGCCGAGCGCGAGCACCGCCTCCTTCACCGCTCGTGTGACCTCGGCGTCCGGGCGCAGCCCACACACGACGGGGTCGCTCGACCACACGGCGTCGGGCAGCGCAGCCTGCAGGGCGGCGGCGAGCGCGTCCAACCCCGTCTCCTCGTCCGCGCGGAGGAGGAAGTGGATCCGGACGACCAGCCCTCCGCCCTCCTCGACGTCTCCGTCCAGCGCTATGTGCTCGACGATCGCGTCGGCCGGCGGAAGCGACCTGACGGCCTCGACCGCGGCGAGCACGGCCTCGATCGGGCGTTCCGGCTCTCCGGTCAGCGACCTGGTTCCCGTGATCATCGCCCGGTCGCGTCGCATCCAGCGCGAACGCAGAAAGACCGTGTCCTCGAACTCCGGATGTGCGTAGAGCGCGGCGTCGATCCCGTCCCAGAGACCGGTGGCAGCCGAGATCGCCTTTCCGCCGCCGCGCTCGACCGTCAGCGGCGCCGGGATCTCGTCGGCGGGGCAACCGAAGAGGACCAGCGTGCCGGGCATCTCTGCACGCAGGTCGGCGAACGCGAGCGCGGTCGCGACCACGCCGGCGGGGATCGCGTCGTGGCCGCACGAGTGCACCGGCTCGATCGTTCCATCCGGGCGGAAGACGGGGACGGCGTCGTACAGGACGACGAGCCCGACCGACCGGCCGGGCGTCGAGCCGTGCAGCGTCGCGCGGAAGGCGGTGTCCATGCCGGCCACGCCGCGCTCGACGTCGAGCCCGGCCCCTTCGAGGAGATCGCAGAGGTACCGCGCGCATGCGTGCTCCTCGTGGGACAGCTCGGGGTGGTCGTGCACGAAGCGGTGCACGGCGAGGGCGGCTTCCCGCTTCGACTCGACCGCCGCCAGAATCCGCTCGTTTTCCACCGCTACCTCCTCGCTCGACGGGACAGGGAGCTCCAGAGCGCCGCGAACACGAGACGCAGGCCCCCGACCGGCGCAGGCACGGCGGATGGGCTCGTCTCGCTCCCGCCGTCTGCCAGCTTCGCCGCGATGCATCGCGCGAACTGGTCGGTGAGCCGGGTTGCGACGTCGGGGACGACGCCCCGGCCGTACTGGGCGACCGCACCGCGGAGCTCGAGATCGGTGGCGATCTCCACCTGGGTGCCGCCTTCCCGGCCGGACAGCCTCGACTCGATCGTCGCGTCGGCGCTGCCGCGGCCCTTCGCCTCGCGTGCCTTGACTGCGAGGACGACCCGCCCGCCGCCCTCGTCCATCTCCTCGCGGGTGACATCCGCCAGGAACTGGAGCGCGATCGGGCCGAGCTTCACGTGCAGCTTCGCCTTCCATTCGTTCTCGCCGGCGACCTCGACTAGCTCGGCGCCCGGCATGCAGGGAACGACGGCCGGGACGTCGTTCAGCAGCCGCCACGCATCGTCGCGCGGGGCCGGTACCTCGAACGCGTTCTCGAGTCGCATCAGGAGGTGACGATCGTCGCCGGCGGCGCGCGGTTGTCGCGCTGGCAGGGGATCGCCGGCTCCTGGTGATCGCTGAGGAGCTTCCCGTCCCTGAGGACGATGCAGTAGGCCTCGATGTGCGGGTCGCCGAAGTTCACGTTGCAGCGGACGATCGCCGCGCCCTCGAACGACCGGCCGGAGTGGAGGCACGCGACCCAGCGGTAGCTCAGGCGCTTCCCGTCCAGATACTCGATCATCAGCCTCTTCGCGCTCGCGGGCGACGTCGACTCGTAGGTCGTGGAGCTGCCCCCACAGGCCGAGAGCACGAGGACGAGCAGGACGACACCGGCGCCCAGCGCGCGCCTCACGGCCGCAGCACCACCTTCGTCGCCTCACGCGAGTCGAACAGGCGGTACGCCTCGGCCGCCTCGGCGAGCGGCAACCGATGAGTGATCACCCGACTGGTATCGAGCTCGCCGGCGGCGAGCCTGTCGAGCAGGAGCGCGCCGTCCGCCGTCGGATCGCCGATCGAGAAGCGGAGGGTCAGCTCACGCTCGAACATCAGCGCGTTGTCCAGCGGGTAGTCGGGCTCGAAGTGGGCGCCGACGACCGAGACGACGCCCCGTCCCCGGGCAAGCTTCAGCGCCGCGTCGAGCCCGCCCGGCGACCCGGCCGCCTCGATCACGACGTCCGCACCCGTTCCGCCGGTCGCCTCCGCGACGACCTCGACGGCGCGGGAGGGCTCGACTGCCTCGGCACCGAGCGATGCGGCAAGCGCCAGCCGCGCCGGCACTCCGTCAACGGCGATCAGCGTGCCCGCGATCCCGGCGGCGCACAGCAGTGCCATCAGCCCGACGGGCCCGCAGCCGACGACCACGACCGTGTCGCCCTCCTGCACGCCGCCGCGGACGACTGCGCCGTAGCCCGTCGGAAGGATGTCCGCGAGAAAGACGGCCGCTTCGTCGCTCACCTCGTCGGGGAGGGGCAGGAGCGAACGGTCGGCCAGCGGCACCCGGACGAGCTCGGCCTGACCGCCGTCCAGCCGCGGGTAGACGCCCGAGTAGCCGAAGAGCGACCGTCCGGTGCACTGGGTCACCCGCCCGGCCCGGCAGGCCGGGCAGGTGCCGTCCGAGATCATGCTCGTGTTCACGACGCGCTGCCCGGGACGCACCCTCCGCACGTCCGCCCCGATCTCGACCACCTCGCCCGCAAACTCGTGCCCGAGCACGGTTCCGGCCTCGAAGCCGGGGGTCATCCCGTGGAAGGGGAAGAGGTCGGCGCCGCAGATCGCGGTCGCGCTCACGGCGACGATCGCGTCTCCTGGATCGAGGATCGACGGATCGGGGACGTCGTCCACCCGGACGTCCCCGGGCGCCCTGAGGACGACCGCCTTCACGCCGCTCCGGCAACCGTGCCAGGCACTGTAAAGAGGTCGTCCGGCATGGACACGGTCAGTTGTGCGTGTGCCCGCCGTCGGCGACGATCAGCTGTCCTGTGATCCACCCCGCCTCCTCGGAGGCGAGGAACGCGACCGCCGGCGCGATGTCGGCGGCGACTGCCCGTCGCGGGATCGCCTGCAGCATCTGGACGAACTCGAACGCCTCGGCGTGCTTGCCAGCCAGCACGCCTTCGGTCTCGGTCAGCCCGGGCGCGACCGCGTTGACGGTGATCCCCTGCGGGCCGAGCTCCCGCGCGAGCGCACGCGTGAACGCCCAGACGCCGCCCTTCGACGCGACGTAGTGCGCAAGGTTCGGCGTTCCCGCGAGGATCACGTTCGAGGCGATGTTGACGATCCGGCCGTAGCTCTCCTCGCGCATCGCCTTCTGCGCGTAGTAGTTGGTCAGGAAGGTGCCGTCGAGGTTGACCGACATCACACGGCGCCACTCGGCGAAGTCGACCTCGTCCCACGGCGTGAACGGGACGATCGCCGCGACGTTCACGAGCACGTCCAGCTTGCCGTGCTGGGCGACGGTGTCCGCAACCATCCGCGCGACGTCCTCCTCCTTCGAGACGTCCACCTGCATCTCGACGCTGTCCTGGAGGTCGGCGCCGACGACGGTCGCACCCTCGTCCGCCAGTTTGTCGGCGACCGCCTTGCCGATCCCCTGCGCGGCGCCGGTGACGATCGCGATCCGGTTGTCCAGCTTCCCCATCGATCCTCCTCTAGAGCTCGTAGTAGTCAGGCGCGTGCCTGTAGCCCTGCCACGCCTCGGCGTCGTGCGAGTAGAGGATCTCGGCGTTCTTCTCCCCCGCAACCTCCTTGACGCGCCCGATCGACCGGACGCCGTCGACCGGCGTGTGGTGGAAGCCCGGTTGGATTCCCTTCTCGAGCGCCGCCTCCGTGTAGGCGACGTCCATCGCCAGCAGCATCGACCGGTGGGCGCCCTCGAGCAGGAAGGAGCAGTGGCCGACGGTGTGGCCCGGCGTCTCGATCGCGCTGACGCCTGAGGCCAGCTCGTGGTCGCCCGAGAACGTCTCGATATTCGCGCCGTCGTAGTCCCACGACTTGTCGGAGTACCCGAAGAACTCGAACGGTGCGTGATTGCGCGCCTGGGCCAGCTCCTTCTCGTGGATCAGGTTCGGGACGTTCGTCCCCACAAAGAGCTGGTTGCCGCCGACGTGGTCGATGTGCAGGTGCGAGTTGACGAGCGTGGTCACGTCGCCGAGCTCGAAGCCTGCGAGCCCGAGCTGCGCCGGGATCGTCTGCTCCTCTGTCTGCTCGGGCAGCTCGAACGGCAGGACGCGGTTCATGTGGTCGAGGTCGATCCCGGTGTCGATCAGAAACAGCCCTTCGTCGTGCTCGATCAGGACGCTGTAGACCGGGATGCGGCACTGCGGCCCGGGCACGTTCCACATCAGCTGTGTGTGCTCGATGACGATCGAACCGCCGTCCAGCAGCCAGACCTTCATGCCTCCAGGGCCTTTCTCACGGCGACGAGCTTCCCCGCCCGTTTCGCCCGCAGCTCGTCGATTTGCTCGGGCGTGTACTCGTAGATGCCGCCGCCGGTCTTCATCCCGAGCCGGCCCTTGTCGATCAGGTCGCGGATGGTCGACGAGACGTCGCCCGAGGTGGAGAGGTCCTGATTCAGGTACGAGCCGACCGCGTGGTAGATGTCCAGGCCGGCCATGTCGAGCAGCTCCATCGGGCCGATCACGGCGAGCTTGTAGCCGATCCCCCAGCGGACGTTCAGGTCGAGCCCCTCGGGGTCGATGATCCCGCGGTCGACGAGGTCGAGACACTCGCGGAGGATCGCGTACAGGATCCGGTTCTCGACAAAGCCCGGCACCTCGCGTTCGACGACCGGGTGGTATCCGATCCGGCGCACGAGCTCCGAGGTCGCATCGACCGTCTCCTGCGTGGTCTTCTCGCCCGGGATCACCTCGATCATCGGAATCAGATGCGGCGGGTTCGACCAGTGCATGCCGACCACGCGCCCGGGCTGCGCACACACCTCGGCGATCTTCGTGATCGGGATGCCCGATGTGTTCGAGGCGAGGATCGCGTCCGGCGCGACCACGGCCTCGAACTTCGGAAACACCTCCTGCTTCAGGTCGAGCTTCTCGGGCACCGCCTCGAGGACGAAGTCGGCGCCCTCGAGGGCAGCGTCCAGCTCGCTCTCGAACCGCAGAGAGCCGCCGTCCTCCTGGGCCGCCTCCAGCCGCTCGAGCACGGTGCCCGCCAGGTCCGCGCCGGCCTTCGCCCGCTCGAGCGCCTCGGCGCTGATGTCGTACAGCGCCGTCTCGATTCCGGCGCGGGCGAGCACGGCCGCCATCCCCGGGCCCATCGTGCCCGTCCCGATCACTGCTGCTCGTCTCACTGTTGCCACGTGCCCTCCTTCTTCAGCTCCTGGATGCGCCGCCAGACGCGCTCGGGCGTCAGCGGCAGCTCGGTCATGGGAACGCCCGCGTCGGCGAGCGCGTTGACGATCGCGGCGGGCACGGCCGCGAGCGCTCCTTCGCCGCAGCCCTTCGCGCCGTAGGGGCCGGGCCCGTCCTCGTTCTCGACGATCACGCACGTCATCTCGCCGGGAAGGTCCTCGAAGCTCGGCACGCGGTAGTCGAGCAGGGTGTCGTTGAGGAGCAGCCCGTCCTCGTAGACCATCTCCTCGAAGAGCGCGTTGCCGATCCCCTGCAGGGTCGCACCCTCGTCCTGGCGTTCGACCAGCTGGGGGTTGATCGCCCGTCCGACGTCGGCAGCGGTGGCGGTGCGGCGTACCTTCACGACACCGGTGTCCGGGTCGACCTCGACCTCGGCGGCTCCGACGCAGACCTCCCAGAAGACGGGCCCCTCTGCATACGACCCGGTTCCGACCGGAGCGACCTCGCCGCGGCCGATCAGCTCGCCTCCCGCGAAGCCGAAATGCCTGCGCATGAGCCCGAGATGGTCGTCGGGGCCGATGTCCGACGTGCCGGCGATCGACTCGAGCTGCGCGCGGATGTCCGCCGCCGCGCGCTGGACGGCGAGGCCGGCAATCGTGGTCGACCGGCTCGCTCCCGTCGAGCGGTCGTACGGGCTGAACCGCGTGTCCGCGCCGCGGACCGTCACCTGGTCGGGGTCGACGCCGATCTCCTCGGCGGCGATCTGAGCGAACGCCGTCCGTGGGCCCTGGCCCATCTCGGTCGTGCTCACGAGGACGACCACGCGTCCGTCCGCCTCGAGCCGGCAGATCGCGCTCGAGACGGGATGGGCGCCGGCAGCGAGCAGCCCGACCGAGACGCCGCGGCCGACGTACGGCTCCTTCGGCTCGGCCCACCCGACTCCCGCCGCCACCTTCTCGACGTCGCCGACGAGGTCGGCGTCCAGCGGCTTTCCGCCGGCACGCACCTCCTCGCCGGGCGTGCACAGGTTCTCGCGGCGTACGTCGAGCGGGTCGAGCCCGGCGCGACGGGCCACTTCGTCGACCTGCGACTCGCCGATCCACTGCAGGTGGGTCGCGCCGAACGCGCGATAGGAGCCCGCCGGCGCGAGGTTCGTGTAGACGCACGCCGCATCGACTCGATACGCCGCCCACCGGTACGGGCCGGGAGCCGCGTCCCCGGCCGTCGCGACCACCCTCGGACCGTTGTCGGCATAGGCACCGGTGTCGAACAGGCACTCGACGTCGCGCGCCAGCAGCCGGCCGTCGGCGGTCGCGGCCGTGCGCATCCGGCAGGTCATGTTATGACGCCGGGTCGTCACCATCGACTCGCCGACGCGGTTCTGGATCCGCACCGGCCGGCCGGCCTTCCTGGCAAGCGCGACCGTCAGCGGCTCCATCTTCGTGTAGGACTTCGACCCGAAGCCGCCCCCCAGGTATGGCACCTGGATACGCACGTTCGCGACCGGGACGCGAAAGAGATCGGCGATCTCGGCGCGGACGAGGAACGGGTGCTGGCAGGTCGCCCAGAGCGAGATCTGGTCGCCCTCGACCTGGGCGACGACGGTGTGCGTCTCCATCGCGTACTGGTAGACCGACGGGAAGGTGTACTCCCCCTCGACGACGATGTCCGCCCGCGCGAAGACCGACTCGAGCTCGCCGCGGTCGATCCGGTACCGGTAGCAGACGTTTCCGTCACGGGGCGGGATCTCTCCGAGCCCGTGGAAGAGGCCGGGCTTCGACTCGCGCTCGGTGACGAGGGTGGCGCCGGAGGCGGTCGCGTCGGCGACGTTCGCGACCACCGGAAGTTCCTCGTACTCGACCTCGATCAGCTCGACCGCCGCCACCGCGGCCGCCACGGTCTCGGCCGCGACCGCAGCGACCTGCTCGCCGTGGAAGCGCACCTTGTCGATCGCGAGGATCGGCCGGTCCTTGATCGCGTGTCCGTAGTACGGGTCGAGGTCGTGGAGATCGGCGCCCGTGAGGACGCAGACGACGCCGGGGACACGCTCGGCGGCCGCGGTGTCGATCGAGGCGATCCGGCCGTGGGCGACCGGACTGCGCAGCACCTTACCGTGGAGCATCCGCGGAACCAGCAGGTCGCCGACGAACTCGGCTTCGCCCCGCAGCTTCTCGCGCGCGTCCCGCCTCGGGTGCGACCGGCCGACGTGCGATCGCGTCTCGGGAACGGTCGTGGTCATGCCGCGAGCTCGGCGACC
>Ga0207661_10002071_pt1 | contig 13788 bp, 13 predicted proteins | sample KBSC713LmetaG_FD_184337 | JGI IMG/M metagenome (GOLD analysis project Ga0207661, IMG submission 184337) | Corn rhizosphere microbial communities from Kellogg Biological Station, Michigan, USA - KBS C7.1-3L metaG (SPAdes) (version 2) | ecosystem: Host-associated > Plants > Roots > Rhizosphere ... | reverse complement strand
GACCACGCTGGATCCCAGACCGTGGACGATTTTGAACGATCAGATACGGGATAACTCGGAAACTGAACGGACAACAAACAGGAAGTTCTTTTTTTTGCGTTTGGGTCGCGATCTGTCGCGCCCAGGCAGGCTCCTGTAGGTGTTCCGTTCAATCCTAGTTGTCCCGTATCCAATCGTACCAACTTTCCATGGTCTCGGATGCGGCATGGTCGCGGTCTGTTGCGAAGCTCAATTCGCTGAAGTCATGATTGACGAGGTCCCATGTCCCACGCTTCGTCAGCCGTCTTCGCGATCACGGTCTTCGCCGCGCCGGTCGTCGCGCTCGGTGTTGTTGCGGCCAGGACCGGCGGCGCGCCACACCGCGCCGTGGCTCGCGCGGCGAGCTTCGGGGCGACCGCGGCTTCGGTGCTCGTGGCGCTCTCCCTGCTGATCGATCTTGCGCCAGATCCCAACGTCACGCCCTTGGCGACAATTGTCGCGTTGTCGCTGGTACCCGCGACCCCATGGGTGCTCCTCCGCGAAGCGGAGCCTCGCGAGAGCTTTCTCGTCGGATCGATGCTTGTGTCCGGCGCGCTCATCGCCGTCGTGGCGCTTCTCGGTCTCGTCACGAGCCTTGGCTCCGGGCCGGGCAGCCTCTTCGTCCTGCTTCCTGCCGGATCGTACGTCGCACTCGAGCTGAAGGTCTACCGAGCAGTCCAGAGAATGCTCGAGGAGCGCGAGTCGGACCGCGCCTCGAGAGCCGCTGCCTTGCGCGCTCGCCAGCCGATCGTTGCATCACCGAACGACGCCCTGCTTCGCGTGCGCTTCGAGGAATGCGGCGCGATCAGCGCCGGCTCGCCGTATCAGTCGTGCAAGCTGGGCCTCGACGGCGAATGGGCCCCGTCGTTGCCCCCCGACGGCTGGATTCGCATCAGCGCGTTCAGCCCCGACCGGCGGTTCACGGGCCTCGCGCATTGGGATACGCGCGACAAGTCGCCCGGCTTTCGTATCTTCACGATCGACTGTATCGAGCGGAACTACGATCTCTCGGACCGCTACGACGGCTTCTGCCAGTCCCTCGCCTGGAGCGACGACAAGTTCGTTCCGCTCGTCTGGCACGCCCAGCGTTAGTGTAGCGCTCAAACCGATACCGAGATGCTTCAAGCAGGGCTTCTCCCCATATCGTACATTGAGCGATCCGATCACGCCGAGCACTCGATGGTCAATGTGTCAATCGAAGGCGACCGCGTCCGCTTCGCGATCGAGGGCTGGGACAAGTTCTGGTCGCTCAAGAGCCAGCTCGAGATTCCCTTGATGCACATCGTGTCCGCTCGCGTCGATCCTGAGCCGGCACGCGGGTGGTGGCACGGCTTGCGGCTGCCTGGGACGAACCTGCCCGGCGTCATCACGGCTGGGACGTTCTATCAGTTGGAGGGAGCGGTCTTCTTCGACGTCCACGATCCCGAACGCACAATCGTCGTCGAGCTCGAGCACGAGCACTATAAGCGGCTCGTCCTCGAGGTCGAGGATCCGGAGGCCGTCGTCGCCCGCCTTCGCGCCGCGGTCGTCGCCCTTCGCAGCTAGCGGGTCGTGACTCGGATCGTCGTCCCGGACGATTTTCCGCCGGCGATCTCGGGCACCGCCGCCGAGCAGGCACTGCGCGCGCTGGGTGACGTGACTATCTGTACCGAACGCGGCGCCGACAGCGAGGCAGCGCTGATTCGTCGCATCCGCGACGCCGACGTCGTCCTCAATATTCGCGGCTACACGAAGTTCACCGCCGCTGTCATCGATGCCTGCGAGCGTCTCCGGCTCATCTCGATTTGGGGTACGGGGACCGACAACATCGACTTCAACGCGACCCGCGCTCGCGGCATCACGGTGACGAATACGCCGGGCATCAATGCGCACGCCGTTGCCGAGCACACGATTGCGTTGATGCTCGCCGTCGCTCGCCGCATCGCGTCGATGGATACCGGCGTTCGCGCCGGCGAATGGCCGCGCGGCCTCCTCGTTCAGCTCGAGGGCAAGACGCTCGGCGTCATCGGCCTCGGCGCGATCGGAAGCCGCGTCGCGACGCTTGCCTCCGCATTCGGGATGACGGTGCTCGCGTCTACACTTGGCGAAGACGGCGGGCGCTCACGGCTCGTTGGCGCAAGACACGTCCCGCTCGAAACGCTGCTTCGTGAGTCGGACTTCGTGAGCCTACACCTGCGCCTGAGCGAAAAGACGGCGCGCCATCTCGATCGCGACCGTCTGGCGCTCATGAAGCCATCGGCCTTTCTCATCAACACCGCGCGCGCCGGTCTCGTCGATCGCGACGCGCTGCTCGACGCGCTCAGGCACGAGCAAATCGCCGGCGCGGGCCTCGACGTCTTTCACGAGGAACCGATTCGCTCCGACGACCCGCTACTTCAGCTGACAAACGTGGTGCTGACCCCGCACAATGCCGGATCGACGGCCGAGGTCATCGACCGCGGGTTACAGCAGGCCGTCGAAAACATCCGGGCGTTCTTGTCACCTGGTGCGACAACGGCGAACAGGGCGTAGCTCGGCCAACTCCCGTGTGGCTCTCACGGCTTCAACAATTGGATACGGGACAAACCGACAGGATTGGACGGAGAACCGAACGGGAGAACTGCTTTTTGAATGTGCTGGGCGAATGAGACTATCTCATCGACAACCTTCAAGAAGCGGTTTCCTGTAGCTCTTCCTGTTCATTCCTGTTCAGTGTCCCGTATCCAATCGTACCAACCGTCCACGGTCTGAGGATGCGAGCGTGGTCGCGATCCGTGCTGTCGCGGGCGACAACACGTCTGGCGTGGGTTTTCATCGGCTTATGCGTCGTCTAAGTACACAGCCTTCTCCGCGATGCCCGATCGGATAACCGAAGCCGAGCTGGAACGGATCTACGACGGCACCATCGCCGAGTTGTACGGCTATGTGTCCCGGCGTTGCGGCGGGCGGCGGGAATTGGCTGAGGATATCACGCAGGAAGCCTGGTTTCGCGCGTTGCGCCATTGGCGGACGCACGGAGCGCCGGACAAGCCGCTGGGTTGGCTGACGACTGTCGCGAGGAACCTCCTCGTCAGCTACTTCCGCCGGCATGAGCCGGTGGCGCTCGACACGGTATCGGCGGAGGAGATCCTCGCCGTCGTGGACGCGAATGCGGTGAGCGACTCGGCGGAAGTGGCGTCGCTGGTCAGCAAGGCGCTGTCGCGGATTCCGCCGTCCGAGGCCCAGCTGTTGGAGACGTTCCATTACGACCGGCTCAAGATGTCGCAGCTCGCCGAAATACATGGGATTTCCGAACGCGCCGTCGAAGGGCGGCTTCGCCGGGCGCGCGAACGTCTGCGCCGCGAGCTCGAGTCGGCATTGAAGGAGATCAGGGGACTCGCATGAACGAACCGAACGACATTCACAAACCAACGCCGGAGTTTCGCGACTCGCTCAAGCGCGAGCTCCGTAGGGCATATCGCGCCGAGCGGCAGTTCGGCCCGCCGTCTCGGGGTGGGGCGGTGGGCCGACTCGGCGTGATCATCGGCATCGCGGCAGGGGCTGTCATCAGCCTGACGCTCGGACTCGTGCTTGGCGCGAATACTGGTTCCGCATCGGCCGAGGCGCTGGCCGTGAGCCAGCGGGAGGCGATCGCGACCTCGATCGCAACGACCAGACAGTTCGCCGACTCACGCCTCTCCATCGCGCGAGCGAACTATGACTCGATCCGACGCGCCTTTGCCGCCGGACAGACCACGAAAGCAGCGCTCGACGCTGCACGAAGGGAGGTAGACAGCATGGAAGCGAATGTCGCGCGCGTGGAAGTCGATGCGAAGAGCGTGAGTGTGCCGCCACGAAGCTCCTGTCTGTCGCTTCTCAAGGCCGCGCCGGTGCGAAATGCACTGTCCGCGCTCGCCTGCGGCGCCGTCACAGCAACCGGTCAAACACCGGAGAAGCCGCAGAGCGGCGTTCCCATCTTTGGTGTGTCGGCCCCGATGGCACGCACCACGACGTCGCTCGGCGCCGTCCTCGGCCTTCGTGAGCTTCCCGGTGCACGACTGTTGGTAAACGATGCCGGCCGCCGCCAGCTCAAGATCTTCGACCCGTCTCTGACGACGGCTGTAGTCGCGCTGGACTCCGCGCCGGGGACGTCCAACAGCTATGGTCCGCGGCCCTCGAGGATCGTTTCGTACCTCGGCGATTCGACCCTGATCACGGCGACGGTGTTTGGCGAGGCGTTCGTGCTCGATCGAGACGGACACTTCGTTCACGCGCTCGCTATGCCGCAATGGGAGGACGGTTGGGTGCCGTTCCCACAGCCCTTCCCGGCGCCGCAAGCGATGGATCAGAAGGGTCGACTGTTCGGGAGAGGCGCGACCGCCGTTCGCGCCGGCGGCTTCGTTGCCGATTCGACGCTGATTGTGCGCGCTGATCTCGAGTCCCGAACGGTCGACATTGTCGGTGCCGTTCACCATGACGGCGGCCGCAACCGTCAGGATCCGCCGGAAGACGGCAAGCGCGTCGTCACGACGATCATCCAACCGGTGCCGACGGTCGATTCGTGGGCGGTGCTCTCTGATGGAACCATCGCGTTCGTGCGCGGTCGCGACTATCACATCGATTGGATTTCGCAAGACGGCGGCAAATCGTCGACCGCCAAGCTTCCGTTCGACTGGAAGCGTCTCACGGACGAGGACAAGCAAAAGCTCGCCGACTCGGCGAAAGTCGTCTGGGATTCGCTGATGACACTTCGCAACAAGCGAGTGAACACGCCGCTACCGAGCCGGGGCGACGGCGGCGGTAACGAAACGCAGCCCGGGCGCGGACGCTCGAACGGTGGCGTCTCCGAGGCTGGGTCATCGCAGGGCGGAAGCATTCAACATATGGTCTCCGTGCCGCTCTCCGACATTCCCGATTACTATCCGCCCATTCGGGAAAACTCGGCCATCGCAGATCTCGACGGCAACCTGTGGATCTTGACGACGACCACCGCGCAGTCGAAGCACGGTGAGCTCGTGTACGATGTCGTCAATCCAAAGAAGGGACTGTTCGAGCGCGTTCGCATACCCGACGGACGTTCGGTCGCCGGCTTTGGCAAGGGCGTTGTTTACCTGCAGAGCGGCAATCGGACCGACGGATTCTATCTCGAGCGTGTGAAGCTCGAGAGCAAGCCAGAGCGATAGTGATGCGCCAAGCGTGGATCATCGCCGCGGCATTCGCCGCGGCGGCGCGCGCCGCGTGCGCGCAGGTATCGACCGACATCATCCGTGGTCGCGTGACGGACTTCGAGTCACATCCGGTCGAGGGGGTCGAGGTCAAGGCGAGCTCGTACCAGGGCCGCGTCACCAAGATCGCGACGACCGACAAGGGCGGTCGCTTCACGATCATCTTCATCAACGGCGAAGGGGACTACTGGCTGGAGATGCGCAAGCTCGGCTTCCAGCTGAAGCGCTTCGAGGTAAAGAAAGTCGGGGATGAAGAGGTATTAATTGCGGACGCGCGCCTGTCCTCGGCGATCGTCGCGCTCGACGCGATCAGCGTGACCGCGCAGCGTGAGCGGGCGTTGCCGAATCGAAGCGCGAAAGAGCGCGACGTTGGCGGCGGCGACCGGCCGCTCACCAACAACGAGCTGTCGCCGGACCAGGCGGGCAATCTCGCCGCGATGGCCGCGGCAGCCGGCTTCCAGCTCGTGCCCGGTCTCAACGGCGCGCCGGACATGTATTCCGTGCTTGGTCTTTCAGGCGATCAAAACAATCTCACCTTCAACGGACTCGGATCGGGCATCAGCGCGCTTCCGCCCGATGTGCTCGCGACGACGTCGATCAACGCGTACCCGTTCGACGTCTCCAAAGGCGGCTTCAGCGGCGCGCAGATCACGATCCAGACGATCCCCGGCTCGAACTTCTCGCGTCGCTCGATCACGAACGCCAACATCGCGCCGCAACTCGAGTGGGCCGACCAGGCGGCGTCCGCGGCGGGTCAGAAGTACACGAACGTGCGCCTGGGCGGAAACGCCGCTGGCCCGATCGCGATCGATCAGGTGTTCTACAACACGGCCTACAATGTCGGCCGCCGCATCACGGACGCACAATCGCTCATCGGGGCGTCATCACTCGGACTGACGACCGCCGGCGTCGCCAAGGACTCCGTTCAACGTTTGCTGACGCTTCTCGGGCAACATGGAATTCCGACAACGTTCGGCGGCCCGTCCAGCACGCAAACGCAGGACGTCGCGCAGGGGCTCGCCAACTTCGACATCATGCCGAGCCTTTCGGGCACCGGTCATTCGTTCACGGTCGGCGCCGCCGGCGACGTCCGTCGTTCGCGACCGGTGGACCGGGGCAACTTGCTTCTGGCGACGCCGAGCCACGCCGACGAGACGACGTTCTGGGGTGCGAATGCGTCGATCGTCCACACGAACTATTTCTGGTTCGGCGTACTGACCAAGACGACACTCGGTGTCGCCGGGCAGTCTGCGTCGATGCGTCCGTACGAAGTCATTCCCGAGGGAACCGTCCGCGTCACGTCGACGCTTCCGGACGGCGGCTCGTCGGTTCGTTCACTCTCCTTCGGCGGCAATGGCATTCAGTCGTCGACGAGCAGTCGCACCTTCCAGCTGACCAATCAGCTGAGCTGGTTCAGCCTCGACAACACCCACACCATTCGCGTGACGTCGAGCGTCGCGCACGACCGATTCGCCAGCGATATCGGGCAGGGCTTGAACGGAGCATATCGGTTCAATTCTCTCGGAGACCTCGCCGCGGGCGAGGCGTCGAGCTTCAGCCGGACATTGTCGTCGAGCCGAGTGCAAGGAAGTCAGATTGTCGGCGCCGTGTCGCTCGGTGACTACTGGCGGCCGTGGCCCGGAGTTCAGGTGCAGTACGGTGTGCGCGCCGACGGCAATCATTTTCTCACAACGCCCGGATCCAACGCCGCGGTGAGCTCCGCGTTCGGCATGTCGAACGACGCGCTGCCGAATCGCACGTACTTCAGTCCGCGCGTCGGACTGCAATGGGCTTACGGCAGCTCGCCGCAAATTGCGTATGCACCGGGTGCGGCGCGACCGCCACAGGCCGTGATCCACGCGGGGATCGGCGTATTCCAGAACATCGCGCCGTCGCAATTCGTCGCGGGTGCGATGAGCGCGACGGGACTGCCGTCGTCGACGCGAGCCATAAGCTGCGTCGGTGCCGCCGTCCCGAGCGCAAATTGGAGTGCGTTCGTCGCCGATCCGGCGTCGATCCCGAGCGCATGCGCCGATGGATCGAGCGGCTCGGTCTACGCTTCGGCATCGCCGAACGTGACGCTTTTCGCGCCGGGGTTCCGAGAGCCTCGCGCGCTGCGTGCCGCCGCCGATTGGTCGGGGCCCGTGCTCGACAACCGATTCGTGCTGGGCGTTCAGGGAATATTCTCGAACGGATTGCACCAGCCCGGCGGAGTCGACGTCAACATGCGACGCTCGTCTCAGTTCACGTTGCCGGGCGAAGGGCAGCGGCCGGTGTTTGTCGATCCGGGGGCGATCGTCGGCGCGACGGGCGCAATCGCGGCGGCCGCGGGGAAGGTGTCGACAGACTTCCAGCGAGTCTGGGCGCTGCAGTCCGGCCTCGGCATTCATTCGCGCGCGTCGACCGTGAACGTCAAGCCCGTCACCGCGAACGCGAAGCTCCAATGGGATCTGACGTACTCGCTGCTCAACGTCCGCGAGGAGTATTACGGGTTCTCGAGCACAACCGGTGACCCATTCGCGGCGCAGTGGGGTGTTCAACCGCAGGCGCCGCGGCACACGGTGGATCTACGTTGGACCAACTTCCCAATCTTCGATCTCGTCTACCTCACGCTGGTCCTTCACGCCGAGTCTGGAGCTCATTTCACTCCGATGATCGCCTCCGACATCAACGGCGATGGCGCGATCAACGACCGGGCGTTCATCTTCGATCCGGCTTCCGCTGACCCGGCCGCGGCGGCGATCGGATCGCTCGTTACGTCGGGTACGCCGAGTGCCCGCGCGTGCCTCGCCAAGCAGCTTGGCCAACTCGCCTCGCGTGGAAGTTGTCAGGCGCCGTGGACGCTGGCGAACGCGCTCCAGATAAAGTTCGACCCGAGGAGGATCGGTCTTCCCAAGCGGGCGACCGTCGCGCTGACGGTCGCGAATCCCCTCGGCGTCGCCGACCTGGCGCTTCACGGGTCCTCAGGGCTCCGCGGCTGGGGACAGCGCATTCCACCGGACGAGAACCTGCTTTTCGTGCGCGGCTTCGATCCGCTGACGCGCCGTTACACCTACGACGTCAACCAACGCTTCGGCTCCACGCGCCCGCGCGAGTCGACGATTCGCGCGCTCCCCTACATGAGCTTGAGCGTGGCGGTCGACCTCGGCCTTCCGCGCGAACGCCAGTTGCTCACGCAGCGGCTGGACGCCGGCCGTTCTCGGCCGGGTGCTCGCGCGGACGCCCAGTCGATGAAGGACTTCGGCACAAGTGCCATCCCGAATCCAATGTCGATGCTGCTCACGCAACAGCGCGAGCTAGAGATGTCGCGCTCGCAGGCGGACAGCCTTGCGACGTTGTCCCGCATCTTCTCGGTCTTCGCCGACTCGGTGTGGACGCCGGCGGTCGCACGACTCATTCAACTGCCCGAGGTGTACAGTCACGGCGAGGCGTACCGCGACTACGTGTCCGCTCGCGAGAGGACGGTCGATTTCCTGATCACATTGATTCCGCGGGTGAACGGCCTTCTCACATCGGCTCAGCGGCGTCGCATCCCGCGGCAGATCAGCAACTATCTCGATCGTCGCGTGCTGGAGTTCATCCGGACCTCCACGCTCGGCGACGCGAGCATCGTCGTCAAATAGGCGGAGTTCGTCGGGGGTACCGCGCCATGGTATCGTGTGATCATGCGCAGACCAATCATTGGCGTCGTTGGCGGTGGGACGCGGCATGTCGGCGACGAGTCTCCCGTATTCCGACTCGCGTTCGACCTCGGGCGCGAGATCGCCCGGTCCGGCGGCGTTGTGCTGTGTGGCGGCGGCGGGGGCGTGATGCGGGCAGCGGCGCTCGGCGCGAGCTCTGTCGACGGGCATTCGATCGGCGTTCTACCACACAAGGGGCCGACCGATGCGGAGTTTAGCGTCGAGACCGGAATGGGCGACGGACGCAACTACGTGAACGCCTATGTCTCCGACGCACTCGTTGCGCTCTTCGGCGAAGCCGGAACGTTATCGGAGATCGCATTGGCGATGAAGCTGGGGCGGCCGGTCGTGTATCTCGGCCATTGGAGTTTTCTCAACGACGCCGGTTTACCGCTCATGCCGGTCGCCAAGACGCCGGCGGACGCGGCTGGTCTGAGCTTCGCCGCGCTCGGGCTTAGGCCGGGTGGACGCGTCGACGCGCCCGTGAACCTGCCGACCATTCGCGACCAGACGGCCAACCTCGCGCGGCTAGCGGCGTGGGTAGACGCGCTGCCGTGACTCCAGTCGAGGGCCGTCGCCGGCGTTGACGGCGCGAGCCCCGGTCATGTCGGCGAGCTGGCGAACTGCCTCGGCCATGCGCTCGCGGCCGTGGTGCCAGACCTCGGACATTGGGACGGTCCGACCATCGCGAACGACGAGGCTGAGCCGGAAGACACGCTCCCCGTCGTCGTCGCGGCGTTCGCTGAGTTGAACGGCGACCAGATCGCCGATGCTCCACTCGAAGCGCTCGCGCCGGCCGATACCCCAACGGTCCAGGCGAATCAGCGCCCGGCCGGCATCAGCAACGATGCGCGAGCGCGGTGAGCCGATCAGGATCCATGTGCCCACGCTCACCGACAGGGCGCCCACTGTCCCGATCGCGACGCGAAGCGACCAACGCAATCGGTCGATGTCGGGGAAAAGAGAGATCGGTCCGGCGAAGAATATCCCGCCGACGATAATGAACGACAGCGCGTACACCCAGAACATGAAGGGCGTGTCGTCGACCTCAATCATTTGGTCACGAGCTCGAACGATCACGAGTCGTCATCCTCGGGAAATACTGATGAGAGGGTTCTCAACCCATTGACGACCATACGTCGGTTTCGTAATCCGATGTTTACCTCGGCAGGCGGTCTGCCGGCACCCCTTCCTTCGTGATCCGGACCGGCTGAATGAGGCCACGCTCGTCGAAACGCAGCTCGTCGATGCTCACGACGCGGTGGTTGCGGTCCGCCTCACCGAGCGGACGACGGTGGTAAACGATGTACCATTTGCCCGATGTCGGTGACTGAAGAACGGAGTGATGGCCGGCGCCGGTCGCAATGCTGGAGTCCTGTTGCAGGATCTTGCCGACTCGCTCGAACGGTCCAAAGGGCGACGAGCCGACGGCATACGCGACGGCGTAGTTCGGGCCGGTCCAGCCGCCCTCGGACCACATGAAGTAGTACTTGTCGCCCTTCAGCAGCATGAACGCGCCTTCGACGTAACCCGTCGGCGTGATCTCCTTGAACGTGCTGCCGTCGGGGAAGGGAACGAAGCCCGTAAAATCCGGATTCAACTTCGCGATGTTGCAGTGCCGCCAGCCGCCGTAAACGATGTAGTACGCGCCATCACGATCCTTGAATACCATTTGATCGATCGGCTGCGCACCGTTGTGAAACCGGTCGATCAGCGGCTTGCCGAGGTAGTCCGTGAACGGACCCGCGGGCGTTCGAGCGCGGGCGACCCCGATGCCGCCGACCTGTTGGTCGTTCTGGATGTCGTTCGCGCCGAAGAACAGGTAGTACCAGCCGTCCTTTTCGACGATCGACGGCGCCCAGACCGCGCGCTTCGCCCACGACACGTTGGCGATGTCGAGGACGCGCGGGTGCTTCTCCCAGGTGACGAGGTCGTGAGAGGAGAAAGCGTCGAGAAAGGTTTGTTGGTCGTACGGCGCCGAATACGTTGGAAAGATCCAGTACTGTCCGCCGAAGACATGCGCTTCGGGGTCGGCGTACCAGCCGGGGAGAATGGGATTGCCGGAGCGCGGCGCCTGTTGGGCGGCGCCAACGGCGGCGAAGACGATGAGCAGCGTTGAAAAAAGCTTCATGGCTCGGGCGGCGGCTGTTGCCGATGGGAAATTTAGTTGACCGACATGTAGTGAAAGTTTTGGCATGTATCACAGCAAAATCATCACGCGGTGACCGCATGGAAAGAGGGATCGTCGCATCGGTATACGCTCGCGGAGCCAAGGCATGCGCACGATGAAACTCCTGCTGGGATGTTGCGGCGTCGCCGCCGTTGCCGCCTGCAACATCAGCAGCTCGCCCGAGCTGGCGGGCGCCAACCCGTCGGGTTGCCGAGCGCTCGCGGCGGCCACGCCATCGGCGACGTCGATGGCGGTCGGCCAGAGAGTCAATATCGCACTGTCGGTCGAGCAGGGGTGTCCGGCGCCGATCCTCCGCAACGAGACCCCAACGATCATCCAGATCGATTCGGCGTCGCTCGGCTTCGTGCGCGCCCTCGGCCTGTCGCCCGGCAACGGCCGATTGACGATCAGATCCGGCGTCGACACGCTGATCGCGACCACGGTATCCATCACCGTAACGCCGTAGCAACGATCGGGTCACCGAGCTCGGCTAGCCTGGCGACCCTGGCACTAAACCGGCCCGCGCCGCGTATTTAGTGGTGGAGAGTTCGTCCACCTCAGGCAAGGCGAGGGATTGTGGGGTTTTTGCGGCGGCTCCGCGGGCTGGTGGGCATCGCGACCACCTGGGCCATCACCTTTTCGGTGGTCGGCACCGCATTGATGATCGGCCGCTCGGCGGTCGGACTCCTTTTTCCCGGCGTCATCTTCGGCCCGCGCCAGATTATCATTGCGGCGATTGAGTATTTCCTCATGGGCGGGTTGGCCGGCACGCTGTTCTCGCTCTTCTTCGCGAGCGGCGAACGGCGACAGACGCTCGAGACGTTGTCCATGCCGCGCGTCGCGCTATGGGGTTTTTTGGGTGTCAGCGTCCCGATGGCGGCTCTGTCTCTTGGCGCAATCTTCCTCTACGGACGCGTCCTCCTGGGTGTGCCGCTCACCGTCGCGGTCGCCGGCGCGATGGGCAGTGCGATGAGTGTGGCGACGATCAAGCTGGCGCGCCGCGCGCCGGCTCTTCCTGAACGAACGGAGCTATAGATGCCTCGCGATCCGCGGGTCTTGGTATTTGTGGGGATCAAGAATGCAGTGGTGGCGCTCGACGAGAAGACGGGCTACGAAGTATGGCGCACCGCCGTGAGGTCGGCCGGCTTCGTGTACGTCGCGTGGGACGGCGCTTCGCTGTACGCGGCGAGCGGGGGGGAGGTCTGGCGGCTGAATCCGGAGACCGGTGATTTCATTTGGCACAACGAGCTCAAAGGCCTCGGCCGCGGTCTGCTGAGCATCGCGACAACCCGAGCCCCCAACCCGCAATCGAACGTCCAGCTCGTCGCGGTCGCGGCGCACCAGGCCGCGGAAGCCGCCGCCGCCGCGTCGGCCGCGAGTTAAGCGCAGAACGGCGATCTACTAAAAAACTAGTTGACAACTCCGAGGGCTGGTCGTATTATCTACTAGAACTCTAGTTGATAGGCGGACCGGCCCATGGACATTTCGTTCACCGATCGCGAGCTCGATGTCATGGCGGTGCTGTGGCAGAAGGGCTCCGGCACCGTCGCCGAAGTCCGCGACGCACTCGACGACAGCTTCGCCTACACGACGGTCCTCACCGTCCTCCGCACGCTGGAGGAAAAGGGCTTCGTCACCCACCTCGCCGAGGGGAAGGCGCATCGGTATTTGCCGGCGGTGACGCCCGCGTTGGCCGGCAAGAGCGCGCTCTCGCGCGTGCTCGACAAGATCTTCAGCGGCTCGCCGGAGATGTTGCTGACGCAGCTGGTGAGCGACCGCGAGCTGAGCGAAACCGACATCCGCCGTCTGCGAAAGCTGCTCGACGAGCGCCTTGCCAAATCCAAGGGGGAGCGCTGATGCTGCTCACCTGGATGGCCTACGCGACGCTCGTTAGTGCGCTCCTCCTGGCGGGCGCGCACGCTCTCAACGCGCTTGCGCTGCAACGGCGGGTCGCGACGCGTTTCATTTGGCTGGCCACGCTCCTCGCGGCAGTTGTGGTGCCCACGGCCATTGGTCTTCGAAGGTCCGCGCCGGTCGCGATAATTCCAGCGAACCGCGTTGCCGCCCGGTCGAGCAACGTCGGTGTCGCGTCCGCGAGTCAGGGACCAACCGCTGTCGCGCGCGCGCCGCAATTCCGCTTGAGACTTCTCATTTGGCTGGTCAAGATCGACCGATACGCCGGGCGCATTTGGCTTGGCGCCTCGCTCCTCTACGTCGTTCTTCTGGCGCACGGAGCGATCACACTCCGGCGGCGACGACGCCAGTGGCGTGCCGCCGAGATTGATGGCCACGCGGTGATGGTGTCGGCGAACGTCGGCCCGGCCGTGGTCGGGGTGACACGAGCGCGCATCGTCATTCCAGAGTGGACCCTGTCTCTCGACCGGACCGCGCGGGCGCTGATGCTGCGCCATGAAACGGAACACATCGCGGCCCGCGACCCCGTCGTCCTCCTCGGCGCGGTCTTCATCACCGCCATCTTCCCGTGGAATGCGGCGATGTGGGTGTTAGTGCGCCGGCTTCGGCTGGCGATCGAGGTGGATTGTGATCGGCGAGTACTTCGCGAAACGACAGACGCTCGCGGATACGCCGAACTGCTGTTGACCGTCGGCTCGCGGCGCCCCGCGACCGCTTTCCTACTGGGCGCGTCGCTCGCTGAGCGACATGGACTTCTCGAACAACGGATCAGGGCTATGACTTCCAGCACTCCACGCCATCCACGCATCGCCGCCGCGACGCT
>Ga0207661_10002070_pt1 | contig 13792 bp, 16 predicted proteins | sample KBSC713LmetaG_FD_184337 | JGI IMG/M metagenome (GOLD analysis project Ga0207661, IMG submission 184337) | Corn rhizosphere microbial communities from Kellogg Biological Station, Michigan, USA - KBS C7.1-3L metaG (SPAdes) (version 2) | ecosystem: Host-associated > Plants > Roots > Rhizosphere ... | reverse complement strand
AAGAGCGGCCGCCTCGCCGTCCGCTGCTGCGAGGAGGCGGTGCAGATCCACGGCGGCTACGGCTACATCGAGGAGTACCCGGTCTGCCGCTTCTACCGCGACGCCAAGATCCTCACGATCGGCGAGGGGACCGACGAGGTCCAGCAGATGGTGATCGCCCGCGCCCTCGGGGCCTAGGGAGACCGGGACCGTGATCCCCAAAGCCGTCCGCATCCGCGAGGTCGGGCCGCGCGACGGCTTCCAGAACGAGCCGGAGACGATCGCCACCGCCGACAAGGTGCGGCTGGTCGAGATGCTCGCCCGCACCGGCGTGCGGCGCTTGGAGGTGACGAGCTTCGTCCGCGCCGACGTCGTCCCGCAGCTGGCCGACGGTCGCGAGGTGCTGGAGCAAGCCGACATCCCCGACGAGGTCTCGGTCTCGGTCCTCGTCCCCAACATGCGCGGGCTCGAAGCGGCGCTCGAGGTGCGGGAGAAGATCGACGAGGTCAACGTCTTCCTCTCGGCCTCGGAGACCCACAACCGCCGCAACGTCAACCGCTCGGTTGAGGAGTCGCTGCAGGGGCTGGAGCAGGTGCTGGCGCGGGCGACCGAGAAGAGGCTGCGCTGCGAGGGCGTCGTCAGCACCAGCTTCGGCTGCCCCTACGAGGGCTACGTCCCGGTCGAGCGCGTCTTCGAGATCGCCCGCCGGCTCTCGGCCGCCGGCGCCGTCGAGATCGGCTTCGGCGACACCACCGGGATGGCCAACCCGATCCAGGTCGGCGAGTTCTTCCGTCGCGCCGCCGAGGAGGTCGCGGAGGTCGAGCGCACCGCCCACTTCCACGACACCCGCGGCCAGGCGCTGGCCAACGTGCTGGCGGCGCTCGAGGTCGGCGTCGACTCCTTCGAGTCGAGCTTCGGTCAGCTCGGCGGCTGTCCGGTCCCGCCCGGGGCCACCGGCAACGTCGCCAGCGAGGACCTGGTCTCGATGCTGCGCGAGATGGGGATCGAGACCGGCATCGACCTGGGGGAGCTGCTCGACGCGGCCCGCGCCGCCCAGGAGACCCTCGGCCGCCCCCTTGCCTCCCACACCCTCGTCGCCGGCCCGGTCGAGTGGCACGCCGAGCGCGACCCCTTCAAGGAGAACCCGCCGCGATGAGCGTGACCAGGGGAACGGCCGAGAGCTCGCGCGAGCAGCACCTCGAACTGATCGCCGAGCTGAACTCGGAGCTGGAGCGGGTCCGAGGCGGCGGCGGCGAAAAGGCGGTCGAGCGCCACCGCGGGCGCGGCAAGATGACCGCCCGCGAGCGCGTCGCCGCTCTCTGCGACGAGGGCACCGAGTTCCTCGAGCTCTCGCCGCTGGCCGCGCACGGGATGTACGAGGACGCGGCGCCGGGCGCGGGGATCGTCACCGGCGTCGGCGTTGTTCGCGGTCGCCGCTGCGTGATCGTTGCCAACGACGCCACCGTCAAAGGCGGTACCTACTACCCGGTGACGGTGAAGAAGCACCTGCGCGCCCAGGAGGTCGCCCTGCAGAACCGGCTTCCCTGCATCTACCTGGTCGACTCCGGCGGCGCCTTCCTGCCGCTGCAGGACGAGGTCTTCCCCGACCGCGACCACTTCGGCCGCATCTTCTTCAACCAGGCGACGATGTCGGCGCGGGAGATTCCGCAGCTGGCGGCGGTGATGGGCTCCTGCACGGCCGGCGGCGCCTACGTGCCGGCGATGAGCGACGAGACCGTGATCGTCCGCCACCAGGGGACGATCTTCCTCGGCGGCCCGCCGCTGGTGAAGGCCGCGACCGGGGAGGAGGTGAGCGCGGAGGAGCTCGGCGGCGGTGACGTCCACGCCCGCAAGTCCGGCGTCGCCGACCACCTCGCCGCCGACGACGCCGAGGCGCTGACGATGCTGCGCGAAATCGTCGCCACCCTGCCGCCGAGCCCGGCGCCGCCCTGGGCGCGGATCGAGCCGCGCCCCCCTGCCGCGGACCCGGACGAGATCCTCGACGCCGTACCGATCGGCTCCCGCGCCCCCTGGGACGTGCGCGAGGTCCTGCGCCGCGTCGTCGACGCCGGCGAGCTGCGCGAGTTCAAGGAGAAGTACGGCAAGACCCTGGTCTGCGCCTTCGCCCACGTCGACGGCCACCCGGTCGGGATCCTCGCCAACAACGGCATCCTCTTCTCCGAGAGCGCCCTCAAGGGCGCCCACTTCGTCGAGCTCTGCGACAAGCGCCGCATCCCCCTGGTCTTCGTCCAGAACGTCAACGGCTTCATGGTCGGCTCCAAGTACGAGGCCGGCGGCATCGCCAAGGACGGGGCGAAGATGGTCGCCGCCGTCTCCACCGCCCGCGTCCCGAAGCTGACCGTGATCGTCGGCGGCTCCTTCGGGGCGGGCAATTACGGCATGTGCGGCCGCGCCTACTCGCCCCGCTTCCTCTTCATGTGGCCCAACGCCCGCATCTCGGTGATGGGCGGCGAGATGGCGGCGGCGGTGATGCAGGAGGTCGGCCAACCCGAGACCGCCGCCGAACTGAAGCAGCAGTACGAGCGCCAAGGCCGCCCCTTCTACTCCACCGCCCGCCTCTGGGACGACGGCGTCATCGACCCCCGCGACACCCGCCGCTTCCTCGCGCTGGCCCTAGACGCCTGCGCCAACGCGCCGTTGGAAGAGGCCGCGGCGCCGGTTTATCGCATGTAGGACCGCTACATGCGGGTTTTTTAATTGAGACATATGCTCGCAATTCGTGAGCAAGCTGGCACTCGTTTTTGCCTTCGTCGCGCTCCTGCTGGGCGGTTGCGGCGAAAGCGAAGAAGCAAATGATGGATTTATCGGGGCGGCCGCATGGAAAGGCAGGCGCAGCGCCATCGGGCGGCCATCCACCGTGCGAGGATGCGACAGCGGGCTCGGATCGCTGCGCGCCATCGTCGGCAGGTGATGGCGGCGCGCCGTCACCGGATGCACGTGAGGGCGGAAGCGGCTCGACGCCACGCAGCCGAAGAAGCCGAAGCCGAAGAACTTGCCGCCCAAGAAGCCAGCGCGGAAGCGACCGCCGAAGAAGAAGCCAGGGAATGCGAGCCCAACTACGTTGGCGCCTGCCTCGATCCCAACGCCTCCGACTACGACTGCGAAGGCGGTAGCGGCGACGGCCCGATGTACACGGGGACCGTCACCGTCGTGGGAGAAGATCACTACGGCCTCGATTCCGATTCCGACGGCACCGGCTGCGAGGCCAACTAGCGGTCGCCGACCCGCTGGGGACCGCCCCCACCGCACCGCCGTCGGCGAGTCCGCGTCAACCCGGACACAGCACGGGTTCAGGCGGACTCGACCTCAGCTCTTCGCTTTGGCTTTTTTCCCGGATTTGGATTTGCGCTCGGTCTTGCGCTTGACGTCGCCGTTCTTGATCGTGCCGCGCCAGCCTTTGTCGCTGTGCTCCTCCATCTCGACATAGGCCTTGAAGCGGTGCAGGTCGCCGCGGACCGCCCGCTTGGTGAAGCGCATGCCGCGGCCGGCTTTCTCCAGCAGCGAGTCCGGCTTCACGTCCATCGTCACCTCGATCCGGGTGAGGCGGGGAGCCAGGCGGTGGAAGGTGACGACGCCGCTGTTCATCAACCCGTCCTCGGAGTGCCATTCGATCCGCTCGTCCGGCCGCTGTTCGACGATTTCGGCCTCGAACTCCTTGGTGATCCCCCAGACCTTGGTCGAGATGTGGACGGTCGAGTCGTCAACCTGCTGGACGCTGTCGACCCGGTGCATGAACTCCGGCCACTCTTCGAAGCGGGTCCACTGGTCGTAGGCCTCGTCGATCGGCACGGCGACGTCGACCGACTGCTGGATCGGCATCCGCCGGCCGCTGCCGTGGGCCTCGGTCGCGTCCTCGGAGTCGTCGTCTGACCCCCCGTTGTCTTTGCCGAAGAGGCCGCCGATGCCATTCGGCAGCTTCGAGCCGAGCTTTTCGTCGGCGACATCGCCGACCGCTTCCTTCGCGCCCGTCGCGGCTTTGTCTTTTGCCTTCTTGCCGAGGTCGGCGGCTTTCTCCTTCGGCGAGCCGCCGACGAGCTTGGCGATTCCCTCCGCCGCGAACGGCAGCGCCATGATCGTCGCTCCGGCCGCCGCCATCTTGGTCGGGCCTTTCAAGTTCTTCAGCGGTGCAGCCGGGGACTTGTCTTTTTTGCGCGCCAGTTGGACGGCCGTGCTGGTGATGTCGCTTACGTCGGGCATGGATCCTCCTCCTCGGCGAGCATCCGCACTCGCCTTCGCGTTCCTAGCGACCCTCTCCCTGGCTTCCCCCGCGACTAAAAGCCAAACATTCAAATCCGCTGCGAGACTCGGGGAATGCCGCGCCGGTTCGCCCAGGTCGACGTCTTCGGCAGCGGCCCCTGCTCGGGCAACCCTGTCGCGGTGGTGCTCGACGCGGAGGGGATGGGGGAGGGGGAGATGCAGCGCTTCGCGCGCTGGACGAACCTCTCGGAGACCACCTTCGTGTTGCCGCCGACGCGGCCGCAGGCCGATTACTGGGTGCGGATCTTCACCCCGCTCGTGGAGCTGCCGTTCGCCGGGCATCCGACGCTCGGGACCTGCCACGCCTGGCTCGACGCTGGGGGAGAGCCGGCGGATCCTGCCGAGGTCGTGCAGGAGTGCGAGGCGGGGTTGATCCGGATCCGGCGTGGGGAGGACCGGCTCGCCTTCGAGGCGCCGCCGCTGCTGCGCTCCGGGCCGGCGTCCGGGGAGGAGGCGGCGAGAGTCGCTGCCGCGCTCGACCTCGACCCGGCCGAGATGCTTGCGGTCGAGTGGGTCGACAACGGGCCCGGCTGGATCGCGGTCCTGCTCGAGAGCGCCGCGCGGGTGCTGGAGCTGCGGCCCGACGCGCTCGACTTCGACCTCGGGGTCGTCGGCTTCCACCCGCCCGGCGCGGAGGCGGCGGTCGAGCTGCGTGCCTTCACGCCCGTCGACGGCCTCGCTTGGGAGGACCCGGTGACCGGCAGCCTCGCCGCCTCAGTCGCCCAATGGCTGCTCGGCAGCGGCAGGCTCACCGCTCCATACGCCGCAACCCAGGGTGGAGCGATCGACCGCGCCGGTCGCATCGAGATCTCCCAAGACGACGACACCATCTGGGTCGGCGGTCGCACCGAGACCCTCATTGCCGGCGAGGTCGCGAGTCCGCAGTAGGCGTCGATATGCGACGCCTGTTGCGGACTCGCGGATCAGCGTCGCCAGGCCCACGATCTCGCCGATCGCGCAGCCGGTGAGGCAGTGGACGGTGGCAGAGAAGGAGAGGGCGTTGAGACTCTGACCGCTGCGGTGCATCGCCCAATCGTAGGCCCGAGCCATTTGACGGCGCCCACCGAACCCTGAAAGGGTGTTAGGGCTACCAGTCAAAGCCCCCGATGAGCACCGCCGTGCCGAGTCTACCGCTATGTGACACGGTTTCGTGTAATGGAAATGGTGCTTTCGGGCGACCATTGAAGCGAAAAAGGCGACCGTCAGCGGCGGGCGTCTTTTTTTCGGGCAATCTCTCAGCGCCCTGGAGCAGCGGTTGCCGATGTCCCGTTTCGGTGTGATGAAGCACCTGAAGGTGCTGGAGGAGGCGGGCCTGTTGACGACGCAGAAGCGCGGCCGCGAGAAGCTGCACTTCCTCAACCCCGTCCCGATCCGTCTGATCCACGACCGCTGGGTCGGCAAGTACGCGCAGCCCTGGGTCTCGGCGCTCAGCGAGCTGAAGAAAGACATAGAGAGCGAGGAGAAGCGATGAACGACGAGCAGACCTACACCGTTGTCGGCGGACGCGGATCGATGACCGTGTTCGAGATCTACATCAAGACGACGCCCGAGCGCCTCTGGGAGGCGATCACCAGCGAGGAGATGCGGGCGCGCTACAGCTTCGGCGTCGGCACCGCGTCGGAATGGACTCGGGGATCGGAGTACAAGTCCGGCATCCCGGGCGTGATCGACATCGCCAGCGGCGAGAACCTCGAGGTCGATCCGCCGCGGCGCCTGGTCCAGAGCTTCAACGCGCTCTGGAGCGATCAGGTGAAGAGCGAAGGCCCCTCGCGGGTGACCTGGGAGATCGAGCCCGTCGGCAGTTCCTGCCGGCTGCGCGTCACCCACGACCAGCTCGGCGAGAGCGCCAACGACGAGCTCTACGGCGGCTGGCCGATGATCCTCTCCGGCCTGAAGACGCTCCTGGAGACCGGCGAGGAGCTCGATACGCCCGGCTCCCTGCGCTACTCGGGCGCCTGATCGCAGTTTCTTTTGACCATGCGCCTGGGTAGCCGAAGCGGACCCGACTAAGGAGGAGGCGCGAGTCGATGACCCAACCGACCTTGGAGGCCGCAAGGGAGTTGAGCGAATGGCGCCCGCAACTGGGCGTCCTCTCCGTCTACCTGGGCTTCGACCCCGCCGACCGCGGCGCTGCCTGGCGAACCGAACTGCGCAACGGTCTCGATGCCGTCCTCGAGTCGCAGCGCGAAGCCGTGCACGACCGCCGGGTGGCGTTGCGGGCGACCGCCAAGCGCTTGGTCGAGCGCTTCGAGGACGGAGAGCTGCGACCGCCGCCCCGCGGCGAAGTCGGGTTCGTCGAGGTCAGCGAGAAGGGCGGGGCCGAGCACTGGTTCGGTGTCGGCGCCGCTCCCGCCGTCGGCGCCTGCGTCGAGTTCGCGCCCGAGCCGGTGGTGGCGCCACTGCTCGACCTCTGCGGCCACGGCGTCGCCCGCGGTGTCGCCTTGCTCTCCTCCGAGCGGGTGCGGCTGCTGCGCTGCAGCGAAGGCTCGCTCGAGGAGCTGGAGGACTGGAAACTCAGCGTCACCATGCTCGACTGGCGGGAGCGCAAGTCCCAGAGCACCAGCAACCCCGCCCGGGCCCAGGGTGTCAGCTCCTCTGGCCACGATCAGTTCGGCGAACGGCTGGACCACAACCGTCAGCGTTTCCTCACCGAGTGCGGGGGCCTGGTCGCACGCCGTCTTCAGGAGGATGGAATCGGCGAGCTGATCGTCTTCGGGCCGGCAAGGGACGCCGAGAGTTTCAAGTCGGGCTTCGGCTCCTCGCCGGCGCAGCTCTGCGTCGGCGGCGATCAGGACCTGATCTCGGTCCCGACCGGCCAGCTGAGCGAGGTGGTCTCGGAGGTGGCGCACCGCCTCGACGCCAAACGTGACCGCGCCGTCATCGAGCGCGCCCTGGCCGAGACCAAGGGCAGCGGCCGCGGCGCCGCCGGCCTGCAGGAGGTGAAAGAGGCGCTGGCCGAAGGACGCGTCGACCACCTCGTCTTCGACGCCGGCATCGGCGAGGAGGGGGAGTCGCTGATCCGCGCCGCCCTCGCCGGCGGCGGCCAGGTGACCGTCGTGCGCGAGGAGCTGGCGGAACCGCTGGTCGAGGCCGGCGGCGCGGCTGCCATCTTGCGCTACTGAACGGAAATGTGATCTCCGTCCGGTTCGCCCGCGATGCGGCGGGGGTAGGTGGAGCCCGAGAAGGAAAAGGACGAACCGAAGGAGAGCGAGCTTTGACTGAGCAAAAGAGGGTGGCCGGAGGCCCCCTGGGAAAGGTCGTCGGCAAGGCCAAGGAGGTGCAGGAGGCGCAGACCGACGCCGAGGCGGAAGCGGCCGCGAAGTCGGCCGAGGCCGAGCGGGCAGAGGCGCAGGCCGAGAAGGCCGCCGCCGAGCGTCAGCGCTTGGCCGGCGAGGGCCGCGCCGTCGCCAAGCGTCAAGCGGCGGCGGCGGAGAAGGGCGAGGCGAAGCGCGAGGCGGCGGAGCTGCAGCGCGAAGCCGACCGGGCCGAAGAGGCCGCCGCAGCGATCGTTCCTAAGGAGAACTAGAAGATGGCAATGCTGACGATCCCGAAAACGATCTTCAACTCGTCGCTGAAGCTGGCGAGGACGCCGTTCGACGTCGCCCTCGGCGCCCTCGGCGGCTCCGACTCGGGGGCCAAGCACCTGCTCGACCGGGCCGAAGCCGGCGCCCGCACCGCCACCGGCGTCCTCTTTGCCGATCCCAAATTGCGGGAGGAAGGACGGGCGGCGCTATTGGCGACGAAGCAGCGCGAGCGAGCAACGGAGCTGCGCGAGCAGGCCGAGGTCCAGGAGCGCGAGGCCGAGGAGCGCCAGGCGCGGGTCAGCGAAGCCGCCGAGAAGGCGGCGGCGGAGGCTCGTCGCACGGCAGAGCAGGAGAAGCGCAAAGCCGAGAAGCGGCGCCGCGAACGCGAGGCACGGGCGAGGAAAGCCGAGGCGAGGAAGAAGGAGAAGGCGGCCAAAGCCGCCAGCAAAGTCAAGCGCGCCGACGCCAAAGCCGAGAAGACCGCCCAGCTGGAGAAGATCGAGGCGAGGGAAGGAAGCATCGAGGCCAAGGAGGAGGCGGCCGCGACCGAGCGTGAGGCCCAGCGGCTCGCAGAGGCCGCCGACGAGGCCAAGAAGGCGCGGAAGAACGGTGACGGGGGCCGCGTCGGCGAAGAGGACTAGCTCTTCTGCTCGAGGTAGAAGACCTCGGCGCAGACGTCGACGCCGGCGTCGAGGCCGCTGATGAAAGCGCGGACCTTGCGTCCGGTCAGGCGCTCGACGATCTCGGTGAAGCGGTCGTGCGTGGCGGCCTGGAAGTACATCCGGGTGTCCCGCAGGCGCTGGTGCTCGCCGAGGTCGGCGAGGCTGCGCTCGGCCGGGGTGAAGGTGTTCTCGAGCGTGCAGATGACGATGTCCGGACCGGCGAACTCGGTTCGCGCTTTCGTCGGTCCGCGTCCGAACAGCTCCTTGTAGAGGCGGACCATCTCGCGGGAGATCTCCGCCCGAATCGAGTCGAAGGTGTTGTTGTCGCCGCTCTGCGGCTCGATCGTCTGTTCCTGTGCCATAGGGCTCTCCTACCCAGCCACCGGAACGATTTATCAACCCGGTCTGCGGGTAGCGGAGACGAGCGGCATGCCACCAGACCAGTCGCCCCCAGCCACGATCACCCCCTATCCCGACGGGCCCTATCTGGTCCGTGGCGATTTCGCCGTGACCGACCGGGACGGGAACGAGCTGGCGGTCGAGCGGCGGACGATCGCGCTCTGCCGTTGCGGCAAATCGCGCATGCGCCCGTTCTGCGACGGAACCCACAAGCTGATCGGGTTCAAGGCGCCGAGCGGGGCGGAGCCATGGCCGGGCGGCTGATCGAGCTGCCCCCGCCGCGGGGGCCCCTCAGCGAGCAGCTGTTCGAGGCCCTGGAAGGGCCGCCCGACAACCGCCTTTCCTTGACCGCTCGTGTCGACTCCAGCGACCCGCTCGCCGACGGGGATCTCCAGCTGGCCCTCTACGTCACCTACGAGTTCCAATACGCCGCGATCCGAGGGGTCGACGAGGATTGGGAGCGCTCGCCCTCGCTCCTGGCCTTCCGCCGCGCCCTGGAGGAGCCCTTCGAAGCGGCGGTGGCCGAGCTCGTGCCGCCGGCCGAAGCGGCGGAGCTGGAGTCGGTCGGCGCCGCCCTGCAGGCGATCGTCGCCGAGGACCCGGGGCCGCCGCTCTCCCGCTACATGGAGACGCAGGGTACCCGCGAGCAGATGCTCGAGCACGTCGTCCACCGCTCCGCCTACCAGCTGAAGGAGGCCGACCCGCACTCCTGGGCGATCCCTCGCCTCGGGCCGGGGCCGAAGGCGGCCCTGCTCGAGGTCCAGTTCGACGAGTACGGCGGCGGCAGCGCCGAGCGCATGCACTCGGCGCTGTTCGCGAAGACGATGGCCGCCCTGGGGCTCGACCCCACTTACGGCCACTACATCGACCGCTGGCCTGGGATCACGCTGGCGACGGTCAACCTGATCACCGCCTTCGGGGTGCAGCGGCGCCGGCGCGGCGCCCTGGTCGGCCACCTGGCCGGTTTCGAGATGACCTCGTCGATCCCCAACCGTCGCTACGGCAACGCCCTGCGCCGGCTCGGCCTCGGGCCCGAGGTGACGCACTTCTACGACGAGCACGTCGAGGCCGACGCCGTGCACGAGAACATCGCCGCCTGGGACCTGGCCGGGGGCCTCGCGGCGGAGGAGCCGGAGGTCGCCGCCGACATCCTCTTCGGGGCCCGGGCGCTGCTGCAGGTCGAGGCGCGCTGGGCCCGCCACCTGATGGATGCGTGGGAGAGGGGGGAGACCTCGCTGCTCTCGCCGCTCGTCCCCCTCGCCGCGTGAGCCCGCCGCTGGAGCTGAGCTACGTCGTGCCGGTGCGCTGGCGCGACGGCGGGCAGCGTGGGGAGCTGGCCGCCTACCTGGCCGGGATCGCCCCGCACTGCGCCGAGCTGATCGTCGTCGACGGCTCCCCACCGGAGGTCTTCGCCGCCAACGCGGCCGCCTGGGGCGATTTCGCCACTCAGGTCGCACCGCTGCCCGACGAGCGCTGGCTGATGGGCAAAGTCGCTGGGGTGAGGACCGGGATCCGCCTCGCCTCGCACGAGCGGGTGGTGATCGCCGACGACGACGTCCGCTACGACCTCGACGGGCTGCGCCGCACGGCCGGCCTGCTCGACGACCACGACCTGGTGCGGCCGCAGAACTACTTCAGCCAGCTGCCCTGGCACGCCCGCTGGGATACCGCCCGCACCCTGCTCAACCGCAGCCTCGGCCGCGACTACCCGGGGACCCTGGCGGTACGGCGCTCGCGCCTGCTGGCGATCGGCCTCTACGACGGCGACGTACTCTTCGAGAACCTGGAGTTGATCCGCACCGTCCGCGCCCGCGGCGGCAGCGAGATCGCTCCGCTCGACCTCTACGTGGCCCGGGTGCCGCCCTCGGCCGCCCACTTCTGGGGCCAGCGCACCCGCCAGGCCTACGACGACTTCGCCCTGCCGCTGCGGATGGCGCTCTGGCTAACCATCGTGCCGCTCCTTGCCCTCGCGAGGCGCTTTTCGGAACCAAGAGGACGGAAAAGCGCCTTGCTTCTTTTTTGCTTTGCGCCGATTGGGCTTGCCGAGCGGGGACGGCGGCGGGGTGGCGGAGCCTCTGTCTTCCCCGCGACATCCTCGCTGCTGGCTCCGCTATGGGTCCTCGAGCGCGCCGTCTGCGCCTGGCTGGCGGTTCTGCAGCGCTTCCGCTTCGGCGGTGTCCGCTACGGCGACTCGGTGATTCCCCGCGCCGCCCACTCGCAGCGGCAGCTGCGGGCGCTTACGCCGCAGCCGACAGCTGCCGGCCCTCCTCGATCGAGGCGTAGGGCAGTCGCTCCTCGAGCCCGGTCAGGCTGAGGACGCGGCGGCGGCTGCCTGCTACCGCAGCCTAGCCACGGCGTTGGGATTCGGCGCTAGGCGTTTCCGCGCTGCGCGGACTTGCTGCAGGAGCACCTCGCGCCTCGAGGCGGGGCCGATCTCGGGACCGCGGACAACTTGTCCGGGCCGACCCGAGGGGATGCTGCTGGGCACTGGGGCATTCATTTCGTTCCTCCGGCTTGGAAACTGGGCGATCTCTCGATCGGGGTGCCTCTCCCAATCTCCGTGCAACGCCGTGAGAAGTGAGCGGTTTACCTCCCGACACAAGCCGCGCTGTGACGGTTGTGCCGAGAGTCCGATTACCCACTGGGAAGATGGACAAACCGCTCGACCGAAAAACCTCGCCAGTGACATTGCTCACAAGCCCGTTTCGACGTAGCCCGAGGCGGGAAGACGCATCGGCAGGAGGCGATGCGGTGGAAGACATCGGATTTCGACATGAAGCCCTTCTCTACGACGGCCCTGACGAGTACTTGGCGGGGACGGTTCCTTTTCTTCGAGCCGGGCTCGAGTCCGGGCAGGAGATCCTTGTCGCGGTCGGCCCTGAGCAAACCGAGCTCCTGCAGCGCGAGCTCGGCGCCGACGCCGCCCGCGTTCGCTTCGTTGACGTGCGCGAGGTCGGTCGCAACCCGGCCGCGATCATTCCCCTCTGGCGGGACTTCGTCGACGCGGCAGCCGGGGCGCCGGTCCGCGGCATCGGCGAAGCGGTCTGGGCCTCCCGCAGCGACGCGGCGCTGGAGGAGTGCCGTCGGCACGAGTCCCTGCTCAACTTCGCCTTCGACGGCGGCAAGGGGTTCGACCTGCTTTGCCCCTACGACGCCGTTTCGATCGGGGACGAGATCCTCGAGAAGGTGGCCCACTCGCACCCCTGCCTCAACCGCGAAGGGCGCCGCGAGCCCAGCGCCATCTACGAGCCCAGGCCCGATTGCTTTGCCGGCGGGCTGCCGCCGCCGGAATCGCTGCCGGAGATCTTCGAGTTCGAGGTGAGCGGGCTGGGCGAGGTCCGCCGCCGGGCCGCCGCCGCTGCCGAGGAGGCGGGGATGAACCCGCGCGAGGTGGCCGACGTCGTCACCGCGACCAGCGAGATGGCCGCCAACAGCGTCATGCACGGGGGCGGCAGCGGCAGCCTGCGGCTCTGGTCCGACCAGGAGCGGCTGCTGGTCGAGATCGAGGACAGGGGACGAATCGAGGACCCGCTGGCCGGCCGCGTCCGGCCCGACGTCTCCAAAGAGGGCGGCCGAGGTCTCTGGCTCGCCAACGAGCTCTGCGACCTCGTCCAGATCCGCTCCGGCGAGCGGGGGACGACGGTGCGTCTGCACGTCCTCGCCTGCGAGGCCGCCTTCGTCTGAGGCGTGGCATCGGTCCGCCGCGGGTAGCTGGCGGGCATGACCGACAACGATCCCAAGACCCAGCTCGTCAAGTACCTGACCGACGTCCACTCGATCGAGGAACAGGCGCGAATCCAGATGGAACGGGCGCCGAAGCTCGTCGAGGGCGCCTTCTCCGAGGCCTTCCAGCGCCACCTCGGCGAGACCGAAACCCAGGAGCGGCGCGTGCGCGAGCGCCTGGAAGCGCATGACGCCTCGCCCTCGAAGCTGAAGGACTTCGCCGGCGCGGCCGGCGGCTTCGGGATGGTGCTCTTCGCCCGCTCCCAGCCCGACACGCCGGGGAAGCTGGCGCTGCACGCCTACTCCTACGAGCACATGGAGGTCGCCGCCTACGAGCTGCTGGGGATCGCCGCCCGCGAAGCCGGGGACGAGGAGACCGCGACGATGGCGGCGGCGATCGCCGACGAGGAGCGGGAGATGGCGGGCCGGATCGCCGCCAGCTGGGAGGAAGCGGTCGAGCAGTCACTGGCAAGGGTCGAACCCGACGACCTCGGCGACACGCTCGATACCTACCTCGCCGACGTTCACGCGCTCGAGGGGCAGTCGAAGAAGCTCTTGGAGAAAGGGCGGGGGCTGGAACTCCCCGAGTCCCTGCGCGCCGCCTTCGATCGCCACCTGGGGGAGACCGAAGGCCACCTGGAGAAGATCGAGCGCCGGCTCGACGACCGCGGTGCCGCCCCCTCGGCGCTCAAGGACGCCGGCCTTCGCCTCGGCGCCCTCAACTGGGGCCTTTTCTTCGCCTCCCAACCCGACACGCCGGCAAAGCTCGCCGGCTTCGCCTATGCGGTCGAGAACCTCGAGGCCGCTGCCTATGAGCTGCTCCTGCGCGTCGCCCGCCGCGCCGACGACGAGGAGACCGTCATCCTTGCCGAATCGATCCTCGGCGAGGAGAAGGCCGCCGCGAAAGCGATCGCCGACCAGTGGCCGGTCTCGATGTCGGTCGCCTAGGGGAGGCCCTGAGAGCTGGCGGTCGCGCTCGGCAGCGCTCGCTGGGCGGCGGCGAGGTGGAGGTCTTCGACCTGCTGGCCCTGGCGGTCGGCGCGCTCGGCGAGGGCGTGGAAATCGAAGCCGTCGAGGCTCTCGCCGAAGCTCTGCTCGAGCCCGTTCCAGAGCTGCATCTTGCCGCCGATCCCGGAGGCCAGGACCTCCAGCTCGAGCACCCGGCTGAGCGGCGAGTAGCCGCGCAGCTGCCCGTTCAGCTTCAGCCGCCCCAGCCGCTCGCCGAGC